>WNGR01007177.1_pt1 | contig 11831 bp, 8 predicted proteins | sample 5407581 | NCBI WGS metagenome assembly WNGR01 (sample SAMN13153383, study PRJNA577476) | soil metagenome | isolation source: 80 cm soil or saprolite under Garry oak tree replicate 2 | place: USA:California | collected 2016-06-15
GGCAGAGGAGAGACTCGATGAAGTCGCGGCCGTCTGCATTGCGGGACTTCACAGTAGACCGGCGGGTTTGGCTTCTCACCGGGGTGGCATTATTTATCGGAGTGTGTGCCGCAGGACTAGCTGTGCTGTTGCTGCGCGCGATCGCTGTCTCCACGAACATCTTTTACTATCATCGCCTTAGCCTTGCGCTAGTTGGGCCCGCGGGCTCGCCGCTCTCGCAATGGGTGATGCCGGTGGTACCGGTCGTGGGTGGATTGCTTGTAGGGTTGATGGCTCACTACGGCTCGGACAAGATTCGGGGACATGGAATTCCTGAAGCCATCGAGGCGATCCTGCTGCGGGGCGCTCGAGTCGATCCAAAGGTGGCGGTGCTCAAGCCGATTTCTGCAGCGATTGCGATTGGTTCGGGCGGACCATTTGGCGCTGAGGGTCCAATCATTATGACAGGCGGAGCATTTGGATCGCTGGTGGCGCAATGGTTGAAGTTAACCGATGCGGAACGGACGACGCTCCTGGTGGCAGGGGCAGCCGCAGGGATGTCGGCCACGTTTGCCGCGCCGATTGCGGCGATTCTGCTGGCGGTTGAGTTGCTTCTGTTTGAAATGCGGCCGCGGTCTCTTGTCCCTGTCGCAGTGGCGAGTGTGATGGCGGGAGCGTTGCGCATCGCGTGGCTTGGCTCGGTGCCAATCTTTCCGGTCGAACTTCACTCACAGATTCATCTGGCTCAGGCGCTTCTTGTGGCGGGTCCTTTGGGTGTGTTGGTTGGCCTTGCCTCAGCGGGACTGAGCCGGCTGATGTATGGGTTTGAGGATGGGTTCGAGCACTTCTGCGGCCGGATGCGCATTCACTGGATGTGGTGGCCGGCGATTGGCGGTATCGGAATCGGCCTGGGAGGATTCTTTTTCCCACGTGGGCTGGGTGTCGGTTATGACAATATCGCGGAGTTGCTGCGCGGCAATGCTCCTGTTGCGCTGCTGGTTGGATTGTTACTGGCTAAGTCGCTGATGTGGGCTTTCTCACTGAGCTCGGGAACGTCGGGTGGTGTGCTCGCGCCTCTGTTGATGATCGGTGCGGCGCTGGGTGAATCGATCGCGACGATATCGCACATGCCGGGCGAGACGCAGGCGATCTGGGCACTGATGGGAATGGGTGCGATGCTGTCGGGTGCGCTGGGAGTGCCGCTGACTGCGATTCTGTTCTCGCTCGAGTTGACTCATGCATTGCCGGCTTTGCTGCCGCTGAGCCTGGCATGCACAGCGTCTTACCTGGTGACTTCGCTGGTGATGCGGCGATCGATCTTGACGGAGAAGCTTGGTCGCCGAGGGTACCATCTGTCTCGCGAGTATGGCGTCGATCCCCTGGAGATGATCTGCGTTGCGGAAGTGATGACCGTTTTAAATGAACCGGTGGACGCCGAGAACGCGGACGGGCTTGCTGATGTGCTGGCTTATGCGGATGAGACCTGCCGCGCAGTAGCCGAGGAGATGGCAACGACTGGAGTGACGTGGATGCAGGTAGTCGATCGCGAGACAGGTCTGATCTGCGGAAGTATCAGCGCGAATGAGTTGCTGGCCGGGCGGAGACGAGCGGTTGTGCGTGAATCAGAGCGGAATCGATCATTCCAGGTTCGTTAGGAATGAATTTAGTAAAGTGGCTCCGGGTGCAGGCGAATTCCACTCCGGGGAACGGATGCATGGTTGCTGGATTCTCCACGAGGGGAGCGAGTGTTTGCTGCTCTATTGAGACGATGAAGGTGGTGGGTTTTCCTCGGCCCAGTGGCTGGGAGCGCGTCCCATGGTCAGGGTCAGGCGGCCTCCCGCAGCGATCTCCTTATGGTGGAGCCAGGCGCGATCGAGGGGTTTGCCATTGAGCTTTGCTGCGATCACGTACTTGTTGTCGGCAGAGACATTGATTGCTTCGATGGTGAAGTCTTTGTTGCCGGCGAGATGAATCGTAGTCTCTTCAAACGAAGGGCTGCCGATGAGGTAGATATCCTGACCGGCATTGGGAAAGATGCCCATCTGGCCAAATGCATACCACGATGACATCGCTCCCGAATCATCATTGCCAGGGAGGCCTGAGCGGCCGGCGTGAAAGCTGGCTGCGATTATTTGTCGAACGCGCGCAGCCGTCTTGTCGGGGCGACCTGCCCAGATGTAGAGATATGGACTGAGGAAGCCGGGCTCGTTGCCGACATCATAGCGACCGGGTAGGTCGAAGAATGCATCGAGCCTCTCGACAAACTTCTGCTGGCCTCCTACCTGTTTGATCAGCGATGCGACATCCTGGGGAACGAAGAAGGAATAGGTCCAGGAGTTTCCTTCATAGAAGGTTGTGCCGCCCCAACTGCAACCGTCCATCGCGGTGAACGGAGAGAGCCAGGTGCCATCCTGGTGTCGTGGCCGAATGAATCCATTGAAGCCGCCTTCGTTGAAGGTGGAATCCCACAGGTTCTTCCAGTTGGCTGATCGTGCAAGGTACTTGGCGTAGTCAGCGGTATTGCCCAGTCCTCTGGCAAGCAGTGCGATTTCGTAGTCGTTGGCCGCATACTCCATCGAGACGGAACCGGGACGGTCTGAGCCTTCAATCGATACGTAGCCGAGCTTATGCCAGTCTTCGAGTCCGCCGCGGCCTTCTTTGAAGTGGTCTGCGGGTGCGGTCTCAGCGTCGTGGAGTTCGGCTGCATAGGCGGTGGTCCAATCGATACCTTGCAGACCCTTGACATAGGCGTCGGTGATGAGAAATTCGGCATTGCTTCCACCCTGCACACGTCCGTTGTAGTTGCCGCTGCGCGCGTCGGGCAGCCATCCTTCGTGCCGGTAGATGTCCACAAGAGATCGCACGATGGCAGACTCGCGATTGGGGGCGATGAGTGTCAGCAATGGGCCGGAGGTACGGAAGATATCCCAGATGGCGTAGTAGTCGTCGTAATAGGGTTCGCTGGATTTCCAGAGCGGGTTCTCGGCGGTGCGGTCGGTCGGCATCAGCATGGTGTGATAGAGAGCGGTGTAAAAGACCTGCGCCTGCTCATCTGTCGGACCTTTCAACTCGATTTTGCTCAAAGCGCGATCCCACGCGGCAACTGCGGCCGCCTGGGTAGCAGCAAAGTCGAAGGCCGAAATCTCGGTAGTCGCGTTGCGGCGCGCCTGCTCAATGCTGATGAATGAAATGCCGATTTTCATCAGTACTTGCTGCCCGGCATGAGTGGGAAGGGAGAGCCATGCTCCGGAGTTTGAGTTTGCCTCGCCGCGCACGGTCTTGATTCCCGGTTGCAGATGTCCGTTCAGCCATGTTCCCGAAGATGCAGCGGGAGTATCGGTCATCGCGTAGAAGTAGACCGTGTACGAGTTTGGCTGCTTGTTCCAACCGCCGGTGACGCTTGAGGAACCTGCGACTTCAGTGGGGGAAAGAACATTGACTTCAGATGCGGTCAGCGATTGCGATTCGCCGTGCCTGACGCTGGAAAGCAGACAATGGCTCACGTCGAAAAGGAGACTGGATTGCGGGCTTGCCGGGTAAGTGAATCGGTAAAGAGCAGTGCGACGGGCGGCGGTGATTTCAACGGAGACTGCAGATCGCGCCAGTTTCACCGAATAGAATCCGGCAGATGCTTTCTCATCGGCTCGGAGCGATTGCGAATCGAGCGGGGCGATGTCATCCACTGTCGGCATGATGAGGATGTTTCCGTACTTCGCTCCGCCACCGGTGCCGCTGACGTGGGTTTGGCTAAATCCGCGAATGTCGCCGGTCGCTGTCCATCCCGCGTTCGGGTCATTCTCGCCCTGAATCATGTCGGGGCCAGGCTTGATCATTCCGAAGGGGAGAGCGGGCCCGGGAAACACATTGCCGCCGGCGTCGGCCCCAAGAAACGGGTCAATGTGGCGGGCGAATTGACCGCGGGCCGGAGGAACAAACAAGAAGACAGGCAAGAGCAGCATCGCTTGGCGAGCGAAAAAATTCATGAGGAAACTCCTCTGGAAGTCTAGCCGAAAGAGGCCTCGAGTAAGGCCAGGGATAGCAGCTCTTGTGGGCGGTTGATCTATTTCGGAGGAACAGGCGCGGCATTGACAGGAGGAGGCGACTGTTTGGGTGTGGTCGCGGGCGCCGTCGCGGGTGCTGTGCGCTTCTTTTTGGGCTTCTTCGCAGGCGTTGGCGTGGTGCAATTGGATGTGGGGGGAGCAGCCTTTACCGCGCTCTTTTCGGCCGAGAGTGTTTGCACGCTTGCTCGCAGGTCACTTAGCTGTTTCTCCTGTGAGAGAGCCTGATCTTGCAGGCGATCGTCGAGCGCCAGGCGAGCCTTTTGCAGGCCGGTCAAGGCCTGTTCCAACTGGCCGAGCTGGTCGCCGGGTGACGCAACTCTCGCAGCTTCTACCACGCGCAGAAGCACGTCATACAGAGCGTCGATGTTACGAGTGACCGGCAACACTTTGCTCATGGATCCGGGAGCCGCATCGGCTGCAACAAGCAACGGCGGCAAGTTTGTCTGCAGATCCCGGAGAATGGCACTGATATTTGTGCCTGCCTCTTCTCGCACGGTACCCTTTTTCCATTTATCAAGCTTCAATGCGCTCATGGTCTGCTGTACCGTATCGAGCGAGGGCTGCAGCGTGGCGGATGGGGCGCTCGGCTCTGAGGGGGCAACGGTCGCAGCCGGAGCGTCTTGCGCGGGAATGGCATTTGTGGGCGATTGCGCCGCGGTAACGGCTGAGACCGAGCAGACAGCGGTCAAGATGAGAACTAGGTTTGAGATGCGCATAGTTGTATCCTTTTGCTGCTTCGGAATGATTGCGACGACTCGTTCTCAGCAAGTTCGTACTGATACAGAGTCGGGATGCAGATCAGCTTCAACCATCGCCGCGAAGCTTCAGAACAATTTTAGATGCAAATGCAGGGTCGCGCACCTTCGATAGCTCGAGTGTGCGCTAAGTAAAAGCCCTGCGATTTGTTGAAGCGGTGGTCAATTCTCGCGGTTGGGCTCGGCTTCGGGCAAGACATCGTCTTCGCGTGCCATCCATACATACAAGGCGGGCATGAGGAAGACGCCGATGATCAGGTTGGCCAGCAAGCCACCCACAATGACGATGGCAAACGGCCGCTGTGAGTCGGAGCCGATGGCGTGAGAGAGGGCCGCAGGCAGCAGGCCGAGGGTGGCCACCAGCATAGTCATCATGACGGGACGAAGCCGCAGGACCGCCCCTTCCACAGCGGCATCAATGATTTGTTCGTGGCTCGATTCCTCGGTCTTTTTGCGCTGCGCACGCAATTGATTGATGAATTCGATCATGATGACGCCGGTTTCGACGGAGACACCAAAGAGAGCGAGGAACCCGACGGCCGAAGAAACGGAGAAGTTGGTATTTGTGAGGAACAATGCCAAGGGGCCGCCGATCGAGGCCATGACTACTGAGATGAGAATCAGCATGGACCATTTGAAGGAGCGGAACATTGTGTAGAGCAGGACAAAGATCACCAAGACAGTGATGGGAATGACGACGGCCATGCGCTTGTTCGCACGCTTCTGGCTCTCATATTCACCCGCCCACTCAAGGTGATATCCAGTGGGCAGCTGCACATTGTGCTCAACCTTGCTTATGGCTTCTTCCACGGTCGATCCGAGGTCGCGGCCCACGACGGAATACTTGATGGCGATGTAACGTTGTCCGCCTTCGCGGTTGATAGCTTCGGCACCATCGTCGGTCGAGACGGTGGTGAGTTGCGCAAGGGAAACGCGCTCGCCGGATGGCGCCAGCAAGCGCACGTTTTCGATGGCTTCGCGGGTGTCACGGTATTGCTGCTGATAGCGGAGAGTTACATCGTAGCGTGCCTCACCCTGCTGCAATTGCGTTACAGCGTTCGCGCCGACCGCGGTCTGGATGGCGTCTTGAATATCGGCGACGTTGATACCCCAGCGCGCCGCGGCATCACGATCGACTTTGAAGTTGAGATTGGGCTGGCCCACTATGCGAAAGATGCCCAGGTCGGCGACGCCTTTCACCGTGGCCATCTGGCTCTGAATGATCTCAGCGGTGTGCTCGAGCGTACGCAGATTATCGCCGTAGAGTTTGACAGCCAATTCACCTTTGACGCCTGAAACAGCTTCTTCCATATTGTCGGAGATGGGCTGGGAGTAGTTCCAGAGAACGCCGGGAAACCTGGTGAGTTCCTTGTTGATGGCAGCGATCAATTCTTCTTTATTTTGGTGGAAGACGGGGCGCCAATCCTTCTTCTGCTTTAAATCTACGAAGTATTCAGTATTGAAAAAACCCGCGGTGTCGGTGCCGTCATCGGGTCGGCCGGTATGGCTGATGACGGTTGTGACTTCGGGGAATGACGCGATGATGACACGAGCCTTGTTGGTGAATTCAACACTGGACGTGGGGCCTTCACTGGGAGGCAGGGTTCCGCGGATCCAAATGGAGCCTTCATCGAGGTGGGGAAGGAATTCAGAACCGATGGGTCCGCCAACGGCGAGATAAACGGCGAAAAGGAAGAGGCCGGTGGAGATGCCCACAGTAAGTTTGCGGTGCACGATGGCCTCGCGCACCGAGGTGCGATAGTGGCGGGTGAGCCACTTCATGATGGGGTTTTCCCACTCTTGCGCTCCTCTTGGGAACAGGATGATGGCCATCACCGGCGCCACAAGTATGGCGAACAACAGCGCACCGATAAGCGCGAACGTTACCGTCCATGCCATGGGTTTGAAGAGGCGTCCCTCCACCGCCTGCAGCGTGAAGATGGGCAGGTACGAGGCGATGATGATGCCGCGGGCAAAGAAGACGGGACGCTGTACCTCGTGCGATGCATCGCGAATCTTTTGCATCGCGGTACGCGTGTCGTCGGGGTGGGACAGGTGGCGAATGATGTTCTCAATCATCACTACCGAACCATCAACAACCATTCCGAAGTCCAGCGCTCCGAGGGAGAGCAAGTTCGCTGGAATATGGCTGAGGTCGAGACAGATGGAGGCGAACAGCAAGGCAAAAGGGATGGTCAAGGCGACGATGATGGCGCCGCGGATGTTTCCCAAAAAGAGAAAGAGAATGATGGAGACCAGGATGATGCCTTCGGTCAGGTTGTGCTCGACGGTTTCGACCGTGAACTTTACGAGGTCAGAACGATCGAGGAATGGAACAACCTTGACGCCCTTGGGAAGCATGGCGCTATTGAGCGTTTTGACTTCCTGATGGATTGACTGCAGGACGGGGTCGGAATCCGCGCCTTTCTGCAGCAGTACGATGCCTTCAACGGTATCGGGATTGTCGACGATTTTGCCATCGGGACGATGCGTGGCGCGCCCGACCTGACCGAGGCGGATCCGAGGACCCTGCGCGACGGTTGCAATGTCTTTGACGCGAATCGCCGCGCCATTTTGGGTTTTGACTACCGTGTTCTCAATGTCCTGCACGCTGGAGTACAGGCCGAGCGATTGCAAATTGATCTGTTGCGAACCCTGCTCGATGAAGCTGCCGCCTCCATTGGTGTTATTTGCGGCAATCTGTTGTTCAACCTGGATAATGGACAGACCGTAAGCGGTGAGTTTCTCAGGATCAAGTTTGACCTGGTACTCCTTGGTGGGACCGCCAAAGCTCGATACGTCTACGACACCCTGGACGCTTTTGAAGTTCTTCTCGAGGGTCCAATCTTCGAGCGACTTCTTCTCCATCACGTCGTAGGAGGGGTTGGTGCTATCGAGGGTGTACCAGTAGATCTGGCCGACGGGACTCCAGTCGGTGCCCATCTGTGGCACAAGCCCGCCGGGCAGGTTGACCTGGCCCAAACGCTCAAGCACATGTTCGCGATTTACGTTGCTGGTAGAGTCGTCGTCGAAGATGAGCATGAGGCTGGACAAGCCGGCGAGGGTGGTGGAGCGCAGATGGGTGAGGTGAGGGATGCCGCCCATCTGGATCTCGACAGGCACTGTGACTTGCCGCTCAATCTCTTCGGCGCTTCGGCCGGGCCATTGCGTGATGATCTGAACGTAGTTGTTGGCGACGTCGGGGTAGGCTTCGATAGGCAGGTTACGGAATGAAATGACACCCCATCCCGTGAGCAAAATAACTCCGCCAAGTACCAGCCACCGGCTCTTAAGTGCGAAATCGACAAGGGCGCGAATCATCTACTGGTTCCCCGCGGTTTCGAGTAAGAGCGCATTTTTGACGATCTGCTGTCCAGGATCAATTCCGGAGAGGACCACCTGACGGCTGCCGCTGATGATCTGGCCAGAACGAACCTCAGTGCGCTTGAAGTGGTTGTCACCCGCAGGCATAAAAACCCAGTCGCGATCGTGGAGGTGAAGAACGGCTTCGGCGGGAATGACTGCGTGGGATTCTGTCTTTTTGCTCGCGAAGGTGGCCGTGACGAACATGCCAAGTTTCAGGAAGCCTGGGTTTTTGACCTCGATGCGCACCTTGGCGGTGCGCAATTGCGGATCGAGGACCGGTCCGATATCGCCAATGCGGCCGGTGATGGGGCGGTCGGGATAGGCGTTCAGCTTGATTTTCGCTTGCTGCCCGAGTTGCAGCCTGGGAATGTCGTTTTCGTAGACATCGCAAAGGACCCAGACGGCGCTCAGGTCGGCGATGGTGAAAGCAGTTGCGGAGCCCGCAAGGCTGACGCCAGCAGCGGCGGAGTTGGTCACATTTTGACCGATGATGACGCCAGAGATCGGAGAGTTGACATTGACCACGCTGCTGGGATGAGCCTTGTCGACGCCTTGAATCTTCAGCTGCTCTTCGGCGGCATCGAGATCGGCCTTGGCATTATTTTCCGCGTCGTCTGCCTGCTCGACCGTGGCTTGCGATATTGCGCCGTGCTTGTAGAGATCCTGGGCGCGCGTGTCGGCTTTGTGGGCGAGTTGTTCGTCGTTGACTGTCTTGAGGTAAGCGTTGAATGCGGTGGCGATGTCGGAGCTCTGAACACGAAAAAGGAGCTGGCCTCTTTTCACGTTGTCGCCGAGACGCCTCTTGATGTCGATCACGCGGCCGTTGGCCAGCGAAATGACGGGCACCTCGCGCGAGATATCGGGAGCGACGCTACCGGTGGCGTTCAATTCAGTGGGCGCATCTACTTTCTCTGCCGTGACCAGCGGGAACTTTGCCACGTCATTGTTATCGATCGTGACCTGGTTCATGTCAGGCACCTGGATCACCTGAGCGGGCGGCGGAGCGCCATCGCCCTTCTGTTTTGCTTTGCAGCCCGAGAGAATCAGCGGAACGGAAATTGCCAGGACCAGGAGCAGCGAAAGCCTGTGAAGGGGATTTCGGAAGATATGCAGCATCATTGGATCACCTCGCGCCCTACGGCAAGATTCAGTTGTCCAGCAGCGGTCAAGTAGGACCCGATCAACTGGAGATAGGCCAGCTGCACAGTGCGGTATTCGCTTTGCGCGTTGAGGAAATCCATTAACGAAGCGCCGCCGTTCTGATAGGAGTAGGTCACGGTATCGCGCACGCGGGTGGCTTGGTCCTTGTACTTCGCTTTGTATGGCTTAAGCAGGGTGATGTTGCTTTCCATCTGTGCATAAGCGGAATCGACATCGCTGAAGACCTGGTTGCGTGTGGCTTCGCTGGCCTGTTGGGACTTGTCGATATCAATCTGAGTGCGTTTCTTCTCGCCCTGGTTTCGGTCGAAGATACGGAGAGGGATATTCACGCTGGCGCCTATCGTGTTTTGATCATTGGGATTGTTGAATGAAGGGTTGTGAGTCCACCACCCGGCGAACGTGGGGTCGGTTGAGCCGTTGGAGATCGCCAGTTTGTGATTGATCTGCGACTGCTGGATCGATTCGATGGCTGCCTGAAGGTCGGGTCGGGAATCGAGAGCTATCTGGCGGAAGTCGGCAAGCGTCTTGAGGTCCTCTGAAAAATCAAACGGGCCGGTAACGTCGAATTGGTCGACAGGGGCGTGGTCGTTGAGCAACTGCAGGAGCTGGATCTTCGCCGTCCGCAGGTTGACGCGGGCGTTCTGAAGTTCCGCTTCATACTGGGTGCGCATCAGTTCAATGCGGTCGAGATCGATTTGCGCGATGTCGCCGGCATGAAAACGGTCGCGGGAGATCTGGATAATGCGGTCGTAGTATTCGAGGTCGGATTGAGCGAGCTCTGTTATTGCCTTGGCTCGCAGGGTACTCACAAAGGCAGCGCGGAGGGTGAATCCCAAGGTGCGGCGCAGATCTTCGTGCTGGGACTGTGCGATACGAGTTCCAGCCTTGGCGCTTTCAAGGCGCAGGTCGCGCTTGTGGTCCCGTTCGTGCAGGTAGCTCATCTGCGACTGGAACTGAGTGCCGATAAAAGGCTGCCATACCCCGTTATTCGGAGCGAGTTGGGTGCCATCGGTGGCGAATGAAAACTGCGGATTTGGTCTCAGAAAGGCGGTGATCACCTGAGAGCGCATCTCATCTACGCTCATAGCGTCGGCCTTGAGCGCCGGATTGGCCGCCTCAAACTTTGTCTTGACCTGCTGCCAGGTAAGACTTTGCTGCGCTTGAAGATAGGCGGGCACAAGGATCAATGCGCCGGCCGCTGTCAAGGCAGACAGGGAGGGAAACATCAGCTTCATACACAACCTTGCACCGTGGTCTGCACGGCGGACGGGAAGGGACGAGATTTAGGTTGAAGCGGGGCTACTGGGTCAGGCCGTAGGTGGGGGGCGGGTCTGAATTGGGTCCCGGGCGGGATCATCGAATCGGCCCAGAGGCAGAGAATTGGGGGCGCTCAAACGCCGGTAGCCAAAAGTCAGCTCGGCAAAGAACGGTTCGGGAGGAGCGGCGATTGCCGGGAAGGTCGAGTGCGGACATGAAGCCACGTGGTCTCGACGCTGACAGGTGTCGGTTTCGGCTGGATTTTGAATTGACCACAAGTCATCGCTGACCGAGATGACCGGGAAAAGGATCACAAAGAGCATGACCAGCGAAACGAACCGCAAACGCCTGTCTGGCTGGGTGCGGTGCTCGCTCCGGAACCAGAAGCACACGACCAAAATGCCCAGCAGGGCCCATGCGGAATTTAGAAGAAACTCCATGCTCTATAACGATTCTAAATGAGGGCAAACAGACTAACTATTTTCCGCCTGACGGGTATAGATATGCGATGTCGGCGCCTCGGGAAGGGCCGATTTGATTCCGTTGGCGGAAGGTGTACGCTCGCCGATTTCCACAATGAATCGCGGTTTGCGGGGATTGCGACCGAACCTCTGGAGTGTTTTGGAATCGCGCGAAAGTGACTGTTTCAGAGTCGCTGTGTCACACTATTGAAGTTAACGGCAGTCGAGTTTGGCCCCATCCTGTATTGAGTCATGAGACGGCCGAATCTGCGGTTTGTCGTTGCCGCGCTTCACTTTACCGGCTTCAGGGGCCTGTAGCTCAACGGTTAGAGCAGGGGACTCATAATCCCTTGGTTGGGGGTTCAAATCCCTCCGGGCCCACCAAATCGCCAGACCCACTTGAGAGGATGCGCTCGCGGTATACAGCGGACTCAGCCCTTTCAAGACGCCGACATTACCTGTTGTGCGAACGGCGCAACGTCAAGCTTTCGCAGACGCTGGATGGTGCGCCCTTTTTTTGCCGCGGTGCAATCCGACAAGGGATCGACGCAGTGTGGTTCTCGTTCAATTTGGACATGTGCGAAGGACTGGCCCGAGTCGACCAGTCCGCTCGCCGCGCGGTGCGATTGGATTTACGCCAATCGCTGCCATGGGTCAATGAGTTGAGTCCAGGCTTTGAACGTATTGAGGGCTGTCGTGCCCTTTGTCGAAGCGGTATCCCCAACTGAGATACCACTGGCGATAGTTAAGGCTGGCGCCATTCACATAGGTGTAGCCACTCTGAAGATAGG
>WNGR01007836.1_pt1 | contig 11831 bp, 14 predicted proteins | sample 5407581 | NCBI WGS metagenome assembly WNGR01 (sample SAMN13153383, study PRJNA577476) | soil metagenome | isolation source: 80 cm soil or saprolite under Garry oak tree replicate 2 | place: USA:California | collected 2016-06-15
TGGCGTGGTCTCGGTTCAGGGCGACGCGCTGATCACGGGCGAGGCGATGCGCGACGTCCTCATGCACCAGGTGATGCAGACGGTGCAGTACCCGGAGATCACCTTCGCGGTGGACAGTCTCACGAGCGTGACCAAGCAGGCGGATACGCTCGTCGCTCGGGCGGCCGGTATCCTCACCATACGCGGGGTGGCGAAGCCGACCATCATCGCCGTCAAGGCGTTCCCTGACGCGGGCGGGATGCGCGTGCTCGCCAAGTGGCACGTCCCCGCGACCGACCTGCTCGAGCTGACCCCGAAGCTCCACTCCTTTGGTCTCGGCGTGAACGTCAGACTGTGGAAGGACTTCTTCATGGGCGCGGACCTCTTGTTCCACCGTGCGGGAGGGGCAGCGAACTAAGGGGGACTCCCTGCAGGATCGAAAAAGACACAAGAGGGGCACGGCTTTGCCGCGCCCCTCTTGACGTACCGATAGCTGGCGCCCCTAGTGCTTCTTCTGACTCTCCGCCGCCAGGTAACTGATGAGGGCGTCGATGTCCGCATCGTTCAGGCGCAGATTCGGCATCTTGATCCCCTTCGCGTCAGCCAGGAGGCCCTTCGCGATCGAGTCCGAGTCGTACATCGACTCGGGCGCATGAAGCCACCGCTTCAGCCAGTCCACGCTGCGGCGATCGGTGACGCCGAGCAGGTCCGGACCGGCCTGCTTGCCCTTGCCGATCGAGTGGCAGCCTGTACAGCCGCGGCTCGTGAACAACGACTTGCCGCGGCTGGCGAGGGCACTCCCCTGTCTGACGTTAGGATGGGTGAAACTTGGAGCTCCACTCGGAGTCCGACCCAGTATACCCGCCGTCCGGCCAAGGTGCCATGTCTCCACGACCGTTTCACCTTGCGCCTCACCGAGGGTGCCGGAACAGGCGGTTCCAGCGAATCCGGAAGGGATCCGTGGCGACGCTCATATAGATGAACAGCGTCCGCCCCACGATATGGGAGCGCGGCAGGAAGCCCCAGTAGCGACTGTCGTAGGATTCGTCCCGGTTGTCGCCCATCACGAAGAAGCTGTCGCGCGGGACGACGATCGGACCCCAGTCGTGCGTCGTGGGACGGTAGGCGGCGGGGTTGCGGCCCACGTAGTGGGGCAGCTGCAAGGCCCGCATTTGTCGCAGCCGGAAGTCCGCCTCTGGGGGAGGGCTCGCGCCTCCCGCCCCACCCAGGTGCAGCGCGTAGGGCTCGTCCAGCCGCCGTCCGTTGCGCAGCACGGTGTCGTGCACCATCTGGAGGGTGTCGCCCGGCGCGCCGATTACGCGCTTCACGATGTCGAGATTGGGCGTGGAGTCTTCGACCGAGCGAAAGATGACGACCCCGCCGCGCTGCGGCTCCGCGTACCCGGGCAGGCGCTGGAAGCGCAACCCGACGAGCGGGATCTCGAGCTCGCCGCCGTACGCCGCCTTGTCCACGAATAGGAAGTCACCGATGAGGAGCGTGTTCTCCATGCTCCCCGAGGGAATCCGGAACGCCTCGATGACGTACGATCGCAGGATGATCCAGATGACCAACGCGACGCCGATCGATTTGATCCACCCCAGGGCCCAGGCCCGAAAGCTCTGTGGCGGGTTGTTCAGGGGTGCTCCACCCAATCCGCGATGAAGACGTTCGACTCGTGCGGCGCCTTGCGGCCGCGCCCCGAGATCCAGACGAAGCGCTGGCCGTCAGGGGAGAACATCGGGAAGGCGTCGAACTCGGGGGACGTGGTGATCTGCTCGAGCCCCGTGCCGTCGACATGCACCAGGTAGAGGTCGAAGTCGAGGCCTTCGGGGTGCTTGTAGTTCGAGGCGAAGATGATGCGTTTCCCGTCGGGATGGAAATAGGGGGCGAAGCTCGGGCCGGGGACGTGGATCACCATGCGCTGGTTCGAGCCGTCGACGTTCATCACCCAGATGTCCATGCGGCTGGGACGGACGAGGTGCTGGCTCAGGAGGGTGAGGTACTCAGCCGAGTCCGCCGCCGTCTGCGGATGGAAGGCGCGGTACACGATCAGCTTGCCGTCGGGTGAGAAGTACGGCCCGCCGTCGTAGCCCAGGGTGTGTGTCAGGCGGCGCACGTCGCTGCCGTCCACGTTCATCATGTAGATGTCGAGGTCCCCGTCCTTGAGCGACGTGAACACGATCCTCTTCCCGTCGGGCGACAGCGTGCCCTCGGCGGTGTAGGCGCGATTCGCGGTGAGGGGTCGCCGGTCCGAGCCGTCGGGGTTCGCCGTATAGATGTCGTAGGGGTACAGGGCCCACACGTAGCCCTTCGAGTAGTCAGGCCGCGGGGGACAGGCGGAGTCGACGGCTTCCGTGCTCGAGTAGAAGATGCGACGGTCGTGATCGAAGAAGTACCCGCACGTGGTGCGGCCGCGGCCGTCGGAGACCCGGCGCAGCCCGCTCCCGTCGATCCCCATCACGTACATCTGATCGCACTGCTCCGCGGGTCCGGTGCGCTGGAAGATCAAGAGGCGCCCCGCCGCGGAGAAATACGCCTCGGCATTCTGCCCGCCGAAGGTCAGCTGGCGGATGTTGCGAAGGTGGAGTTCGCCTGAGTCGGGCGGCACCGTCACCTGGAGCAGCCCGAGCAGCAAGAGTGGCGCGGCGCTCATAGGCGTGGGAAGCTAGATACGGCGAAGACTTTGGGCAACTGATATAATTAACGCGCCCATGAACGATCCCAAGGCCCGCCGCTCGCACCCGCCGCTCGAGGATGCGCTCGGCAAGATGTGCTCCGAAGGCAAGCAGCTCGCGGAGTACCTGTGGCAGGTGCCCGATGACGCGGGCGCGCGCGAGCGGCTCGTCGCGCTGCTCGGCGGCATCGCCGCCGAGAGCGCCAAGCAGGGCCGCCGCGAGATGCCCATCATCTGCGCCGAGCTCACGAGGGCGGCCAAGGCGACCCCGAGCCCGCAGCAGGTCGACTTGCTGGTGAACGGCTTCGACCGGCTGTACCAATTGTGGCAGGCCGCCAAGTCCGGCCTGCTCTGACCCGCCCCCGCCCCGGAGACCACGAGATGACGCACGCCGTCGCCGCTCGCCCCACGAGCCTCGACTTGCTCTGCATCAACACCGTCCGCACGCTCGCGATGGACGCGGTCCAGAAGGCGAACTCGGGCCATCCCGGGACGCCGATGGCGCTCGCCCCGACCGCCTACGTCCTGTGGCAGCGACATCTGCGGTACAATCCCGCCAATCCCGCCTGGCCGGGGCGCGATCGCTTCGTGCTGTCGTGCGGACACGCGTGCATGCTGCAGTACGCCGCCCTCTACCTCACAGGGTACGACCTGTCGCTCGATGACTTGAAGCAGTTCCGGCAGTGGGGGAGCAAGACGCCGGGCCACACCGAGTACGGGCACACTCCGGGCGTCGAGGTCACCACGGGGCCGCTCGGCCAGGGAGTGGGCAACGCCGTGGGTATGGCGCTGGCCGAGGCGCACCTGGCGGCGACCTTCAACCGCCCCGGCCACACCGTCGTCGACCACCACACCTATTTCCTCTGCTCGGACGGCGACCTGATGGAGGGCGTCTCGCACGAAGCCGCCTCGTTCGCCGGCCACTTGAAGCTCGGGAAGCTGATCGGGATCTACGACGACAATCACATCACGATCGACGGCAAAACCGAGCTCACGTTCTCTGACGACACCGCCAAGCGGTTCGAGGGCTACGGCTGGCACGTCGAGCGAGTGGCGGACGGCAACGATCTCGGCGCCCTCGACGGCTGTCTCGCCGCCGCGCGGCGCGTCACGGACCGCCCATCGCTCATCATCGTGCGCACGCACATCGCCTTCGGCAGCCCGCACAAACAGGACACCGCCGCCGCCCACGGCGCGCCGCTCGGCGACGAGGAGGTGAAGCTCACCAAGCAGAACCTCGGCTGGCCCAGCCTCGAGCCGTTCCACGTGCCCGAGGAGGCGCTCGCCCACTGGCGCCGGGCGCAGGAGCGGGGCGCCCGCCTCGAGGTCGAGTGGCAGCAGAAGTACGCCGCCTACCGCGCGGCCCACCCCGACCTCGCCGCCGAGCTCGAGCGCCGGCTCGCGGGCCGGCTCCCCGACGGATGGGACGCCGACCTCCCGACGTTCACCACCAAGGACGCCCAGGCGACGCGTGCGGCGTCCGGCAAGGTCCTGGCGGCCCTCGCCCCCAAGCTCCCCGACCTGATCGGCGGCTCGGCGGACCTGGCGGAGTCGACCAACCTGGTGTTCCACAACGGCGGGGACTTGGGCGCCGGCAACCTCCGGGGCCGCAACGTGCACTTCGGCATTCGCGAGCACGCGATGGGCGCCGTGATGAATGGCATGGCGCTGCATGGCGGGGTGCGGCCGGTCGGCTCCACCTTCCTCATCTTCTCGGAGTACATGCGGCCGCCGATCCGGCTCGCGGCGCTGAGTCACATTGCGGCGCTGTACGTCTTCACCCACGACTCGATCGGCCTCGGCGAGGACGGGCCCACCCACCAGCCGATCGAGCAGCTGGCGTCGCTCCGCGCCATCCCTAACGTCACCGTCATTCGCCCGGGCGACGCCACCGAAGTCGTGGAGGCGTGGCGCGCCGCCCTGTCGCACCGCGACGGGCCGGTGGCCCTGGTGCTCACGCGCCAGAAAGTCGCCGTCATCGACCGCGCGAAGTACGCCCCGGCCGCCGGCCTGCGGCAGGGGGCGTACGTCCTGGCGGACGCGCCCGGCGGGGGGCGCCCCGCGGTCATCCTGATCGGCACCGGCTCGGAACTGGAGCTGGTGGTGGGGGCCTACGAGAAGCTCGCGGCCGAAGGGATTGCGGCACGCGTGGTGAGCATGCCCTGCATGGAGTTCTTCGCACGCCAGCCCCGGGAATACCGCGACGCGGTCCTCCCGCCGTCGGTGGGGGCGCGCCTCGCGGTCGAAGCTGCCGCGCCGCAGCCCTGGTATCGCTGGGTGGGCGATCGCGGCGTCGTGCTCGGGATCGAGCGCTTCGGTGCGTCCGCGCCGGCTCCGCGGATCTACCAGGAGCTGGGCCTGACGGTCGAGAACGTGGTGAGGAAAGCCAAGGATCTCCTGGGCGGTCTAACCGCCTAACCGCCCAATTACCTCCCGCGCTGCCTCACGTCCCGAGCGCACGCACGCCGACACGCCGGCCCGATCTACCCCCGCTCCGGCGATCGCGATGGGCGGCAGCCGCGCGAGGCGGTCGCGGATCGCTGCGACGTGGGCGGCGTGCCGCGGCCGGTAGCGCGGCAGACCCCGCACCCAGTGAAACGCTCGGGTCCAGAGCGGGGCCCCCGAGATCGCCAGCACCTTCGCGAGCTCCGCGTGCGCGATCGCGGCGGGGTCCTCCGCTACGGGCGCCAGGAAGGCCCGCAATAGCAGGAACCCCGCGGGGGCGCGATCCGGGTACTTGAGCGACGCGTAGGTGCAGGCCCGCAGCGGCACGTCCGCCGCGAGCTGCGTGACGAAGCCCGTGCCCTCCAGCGGAGCGGCCACCTGCTCGCGGCGGTAGGCAAGGGAGACGGTGAGACTTGGGAAGTAGAGGACATCGTCCAGGTCGCGCGCCGGCGAGACGCCGAGACCCGCCAGGAGGCGCGCCGTCGCCCAAGCCGGCACGGCGCAGACTACCCCCTCCACCTCTACTGCCGCGCCTCGCGTGAGCGCGAGCCGGTAGCCGTGCGACGATCGGGCGATTGCCGCCACGCCGCTCGCCGTCGCCACTGCGGACCCGAGCTTCGCGACGAGCGCGTCCACGATGTCCCCCATGCCGCCCGCGAAGCTGCGGAAGCCCTTGCTCAGGTCCTCCTGCCCGGGCTCGCTGATGCCGAGCAGGGCGGCGGCGCGGCCCTCCTCCAGCGGCTCGAGCCGCGCCCCGGTCCACAGGTAGGAGCCCTTCGCGACCTGGTCCACGAGCCGCTGGCCGATGCCCACCTCGCGGGCGAGCTCCTGGAGGTCCGGCTCGGCGGCGAGGAAGCCGTCAGGGCCTCCCTCGACCACGAAGCCTTCCCGATGCTCGGTGACGATCACGCCCCCGGCGCGCTGCTCGCTCTCGAGCACGACCGGCTGGCCGCCGCTCTGCGCCACCTCCCACGCCGCCGCCAGCCCCGTGATGCCGGCACCGATCACCCCGACGCGGGGGGCGGGGGCGGTCACAGCCAGCCGCGGTCCGCTGCCGTCTGCCGAACCAGCTGCTCCAGCGTCGCGACGAGCATGGGATCGGCGTTCAGCGAGCGCGTGCGCTCCAGCCGCACCCCGAGCCGCCGGGCGAGTGCGCGGTACTCGACATCGATGTCGTAGAGAATCTCCACGTGGTCGCACACGAACCCGATGGGGACGATGAGAAAGGAATCGTGCCCGGCGCGGGCGAGCTGCTGGATCACCTCCGCGGCGTCCGGCCCGAGCCAGGGCTCGGGTGTCGCGCCGGCGCTCTGAAACGCGAAGTGCCAGACGGCGAGGTCTTCCCGAGCGGCCACCGCGGCGGCGCTCGCGCGCAGCTCGTCGGGGTAGGGATCGCCGCTTGCGATGATACGCTGCGGCAGACTGTGGGCCGTGAACACCACCTGCACCCGCTCCGGAGCGGGGAAGCGGGCGCGGGCTTCGCGGAGCCGCGCCGCGACCGCGTCCACGAACGCGGGGTGATCGCCCCAGCGCCGCACCAGCGCCGGCTCGAGTCGACCGTCGGCCGCCTCCAGCAGCTTCTTCTCATAGGCCCCGACGGACATGGCAGAGTAGTGGGGCGCCATGACGATCCCTACCAAGCGGCGGTACCCCGCCGCCACGATGCGCTCCACCGTCTCTCTGATGTAGGGGTGCCAGTGACGCATGCCGACGAAGGTGGGAAACCGCGGGCCCGCGGTCTCCGCGAGCGCGGCGGCTTGGGCTTCGGTCAGCTCACGGAGGGGGGAGCGCCCCCCGATCTTGGCGTAGCGCTCGCGGATCTCTTCCACGAGCTCAGGCGCCGTGGGGCGACCCCCGCGCACGTCGAGCAGGTACGGCTCGACGTCGGCGAGGCTCTCGGGCCCGCCGTACGCCATGAGCAGCACCGGGACGGCATCAGCACCCATGCACCAGCTCCACGACGGCCTGCAGCGCTTCGACCGGCGTATCGGGGAGGACGCCGTGGCCGAGGTTGAAGATGTGGCCGGGCCGGCGCCCGGCGCGGCTGAGGACGTCGCGCACCCGCGCCTCGAGCGTGGCGCGCGGAGCGAGCAGCGTCGCGGGGTCCAGGTTCCCCTGGATCGCCTGCGCCGGGCCGATGCGCTGCCACGCCGCGTCCAGCGGGATGCGCCAATCGACGCCGATCACGTCGCCGCCCGCCGCCGCGAAGTCCTCGAGGAAGCCCGCGGTGCCGGTGCCGAAGTGGATCACGGGGACACCGGCGCCGGCGGCCAGCTCGAGCGCTCGCCGGCTGTGCGGCTGGACGTAGGCGCGGTAGTCCTCGGAGGACAGGCACCCGACCCAACTGTCGAACAGTTGCAATGCCCGCGCGCCGGCTGTCGCTTGGACGGCGAGGTAGCCTCCGACCAGCTCGGCAAGGCGCTCCAGCAGCGCGTGCCAGGCGCGGGGCTCGTCGTACATGAAGCGCTTGGTCACGTTGAAGGTGCGGCTCGAGCCCCCCTCGATCGCGTAGCTCGCGAGGGTGAACGGCGCGCCCGCGAACCCGATGAGGGGCACCGCTGGCGGTAACGCGGCAACCGCGAGGCGCACGGCCTCGAGCACGTAGGCGAGGTCCCGGGCGGGGTCGACCCGCGGCAGCGCGGCCACCTGCGCGGCGTCTCGAATCGGGCGCGCGATCGCGGGCCCTTCACCGGCCGTGAAGGCGAGGCCCAGCCCCAGTGGCTCGAACGGGAGCAGGATGTCCGCGAACAGGATGGCCGCGTCCACGCCCAGCCGCGCGACCGGCTGTAACGTCACTTGGGCGGCCAGCTCGGGATGGTGGCACAGCTCGAGGATGGAATGCTTGGCGCGCAGCGCGCGGTACTCCGGCATGTAGCGCCCTGCCTGGCGCATGAACCACACGGGCGTGCCGTCGCTGGGCTCGCGACGGCACGCCTTCAGAAAACGGCCGTCAGCCGGCAACCGTCGCTTCGCGCGCCTCGGCGGGAGCGATGAGGACGGTGTCCCCCTCGAGCTTCACCCGGTAGGTCGCGACCGGCAACGAGGGCGGACCATCGAGGACCTGGCCCGACTCGAGCGAGAACACGCCCGCGTGCCAGGGGCAGGTGACCGCGCACCGCGCCGCGTCCACCGCCCCTTCGCTCAGCGAGGCCCGGGCGTGCGTGCAGCGGTTCGAGATCGCGTAGATCGTGCCGTTCACGTTGAAGAGCGCGACCGCCTCCGCGCCCGCATACACGCGCTTGCTCGAGCCGGGCGGCAGGTCGGCGAGTGTGGCGGCCGGCGTATAGCCGTCCGCGCGCGCCGGCCGGCGCGAGACCGCCTGCGCCGACCCCGCCCCCCCCAACGTGTCGAGCATGTCCCAGAGCGACATCTGCACGCAGGTGAAGGTCGGGGTGTCCTTGAGCGTGTACGAGGAGGCCTGACTCTCCCGCAGCTCCATGACCAGGTCGAGGAATTCCCCCGGCTTGTCACCCTCGAACGCGACGATGAACTCCTGGTCGTCGAGCCCGTAGGAGTAGGTGGTGTTCAGCCGGATCGACGGGTACTTGCGACCGACCCGCACGTGCTCGTCCATCATGGTCTGCCGCTCCGCCTTCGGGAGCATGTACCAGGCGCGTGTCTTGATGAAGGGATACACGAACAGGTAGCGCGCGTCGCTCGGGCGGATGACGAGGCGGGACGGCTGGTTGGGATCCTCGGGGAACTCGTAGATCGAGCGCCGTGTCATCGCGAGGTAGCTGTACGGGAGCGTGAGGTACGCGCCCAGGTCCGTCCGGTTGAGCGCCGTCTGAAGCGCCACCAGGGCGTCCAGAGTCTCCGCCACCTGCCACAGCAGGAAGTCGCAGTCGCCCCGGATGCCGACCAGGCCGTACGGCCGGAGCAAGAGCTGGCCCGCGAACCCTTCGATCGTCTCGCCGAACTCGATCTTGGAGCTCGCCTGGCGCTCGGCCGACAGCCGGCGCCACGCGGGGTCGAGCCTGTAGAACGCGAAGCGGACGACCTGGCGTCGTTCCGTGTGCTCGGTCATGAGGACAATTTAAGGCGGCGCGGCCCGGCGGCGGTAGTGATGGCGATACCAGTCCCGAATCACGCAGAAGCCGATGTAGCCAAAGACGCTGGTGGGGACGAGCGCCAGCAGGACGCCCGTCAGGAAGTACAGCAGATCGAGGCGCGGGTTGTCCATCGTCTTTACCGCCCGAGAAAGCGCTTGAGGTGGCGCAGGTAATACGCGAGGGCGACGGTCGCCGCCAAGAACGTGATCGAGACGGCGAGCGTCCCCACGCTGCGTGACTGGCGGTAATCCCACGCGCTCCACGCGGTGAAGCCGGCGCAGAAGACGATGGCTGTCGCGATGAGCAGGCGGTGAAACGGGATCATCCCTGCCTCAGGTCGCCACCTTGTCCAGCACCATCAGCGTGAGCAGTGCCGGCAGGTACACGATCGAGGCGGCGAACACGCGCCACGCCCGGGCCGTGGTCGCCGCCCGCGTCAGCGCGGCCGAGGCCGCGACGTACGCCACGCCCAGCACCAGGGCGCCGACGAAGTAGCGGGCGCCGGTGACGCCCACGAGGGTGGGCACAAGGCTCACCGGCACGAGGGCGAGCGCGTACAGCAGCGCCATCCACCCCGTCCGCTGGCCGTCGGGATCCTCGACCGCGAGCATCGCGAGTCCGCCGCGCCGGTAGTCGTCGCGGTAAATCCACGCCAGGGCGAGGAAGTGCGGCAGCTGCCACAGGAACAAGATCCAGAACAGCGCCAGCACCGCCGGACCGACGGCGCCCCCGGCCGCCGTCCAGCCCCCCACGATCGGCAGGGCGCCCGGCACCGCGCCGATCAGGGTGTTGAGCGACGTGGTCCGCTTGAGGGGCGTGTACAAGAGGACGTAGCTCGCGAGCGTGAGCGCCGCGAGGCCGGCCGTGAGCAGGTTGACCGCGAGCCCCAGGTACGCCACGCCGACGACGGAGATGACCCCCGCGAACGCCCCGGCCGCCCGCGGGCTCACGCGACCCGACGGCAGCGGGCGCCGCCGGGTGCGCTGCATGCGTGCGTCGATGTCCCGCTCGCGCAGCTGGTTGAAGGCGTTCGTGCCCGCCGCCACGAGCGCCGTGCCCACCAGCGTGTGCAGCAGCAGCCGAACGTCGACGCTGCTGCCCGCGCCGAGGTAGAACCCCGCGGCCGCGGTGAGGAGCACCAGCTGGGTGATGCGGGGTTTCGTCAGCTCAAGAAAAGCTACCAGATGTGCTCCGACATCCCGGCCGCGAGCAGGATCAGGGCCAACGGCACCGGGACGATGGCCAGGACCCGCAGGTTCCAGCGCTCGAACTTGAGGTGCATGAAATAGAGCGCCACCAGCAGCGCCTTCCAGACGGCCAGGAACAGGAGCAGCAGCAGCTTCACGTTCCGGCTGATGGGCAGCTGGAAGGCGAGCGCCAACTCCGCGGCCGTGAGGATCGCGAGGTAGAGCCAGATCATCAGGTACGGCGGGTGCTTGTGGGTCGTCTCCATGAGCCCCTCAGATGAGGTAAACGATGGTGAAGAGGATGATCCACACGAGGTCGACGAAGTGCCAGTACAGGCCGACGACCTCGATCCCGGCGTAGTCCTGCGGCGTGATCTTGCCCGGCAGCGCCTTCGTGACGTACAGGTAGAGCATCGAGACGACGCCGCACGTCACGTGGAAGCCGTGGAATCCGGTCATCGTGAAGAAGGTGGACCCGTATAGCCCCATCGTGGCCGCCGGCAGCGTGCCGTTCGCCACCAGCTCTGCCAGCTCACTCCCCTCCCGCACGCCGGCCGGGGTGAAGCCCCGCTCCACCAGGTGGACGTACTCGAACACTTGGATGCCCACGAACATCGCGCCGCCGATGATCGTCAGCAGCAGCCAAAATCGCATCCGTCGCGGGTCGCCGTCGGCGATGGCGGCGTACGCTTTCACCATCGACACGCTCGAGCAAATCAGCAGGAACGTGTTGAAGGCGGTGACCTTGATGTTGAGCACGACGCCCGGTCTCGCCCACTCCCCGGGCGCGCCGAAGCGGAGGATGACGTAGGAGCCGATCAGCGCCGCGAAGAACATCACTTCGGACGCCAGGAACACCCACATCCCCAGTTTCTTGTTGTAGACGTCGAGCCCCCGCTCCGCGGGGAACGGCGGGCGCATCGCCTCGGCCATAGCGTGTGTCATCGCAATCGGTCCCTTTCGGCGTCAGTCGCCGTGCGCCGGCGCCAGGGCCGGTTCGCGGTCAGTGGGCAGCTTGCGGTTCTGCGGGAGGTAATCCTCGCTCACCTCGGGCGCGCTGAACTCGTAGGGCCCGCGGTACACCGTCGGGGGCGTCTCCCAGTTGCCGTGCGGCGCGGGCGAGGGCAGCGTCCACTCGAGCCCGTTGTCGTCCCAGGGGTTCAGGGGCGCCTTCTGGCCCTTGAACATGCTCCACCAGAAGTTCACGAAAAACAGGATCTGCGCCGCGAACAGCAGGAACGCGCTGATCGAGATGAACTCGTTCATCGGCTGGTAGGGACGCAGGAAATCGTAGATGGTCGGGTCGTACAGCCGCCGCATGTGCCCCGCCATGCCGGTGATGTGCATCGGGAAGAACGTCAGGTTATAGAAGATGAACGTCAGCCAGAAGTGGATCTTGCCCAACGGCTCGTTCATCATCCGCCCGAACATCTTCGGGTACCAGAACGTGATCGCTCCGAAGATGGCGAAGAGGCTGCCCCCGAACAGCACGTA
>WNGR01007178.1_pt1 | contig 11830 bp, 8 predicted proteins | sample 5407581 | NCBI WGS metagenome assembly WNGR01 (sample SAMN13153383, study PRJNA577476) | soil metagenome | isolation source: 80 cm soil or saprolite under Garry oak tree replicate 2 | place: USA:California | collected 2016-06-15
CAATGAGGTCAACTGTCCCAAGTATGAAGGATGTGGGAAGTGCTGGGTATGTGGTCCAATAGGATTCCTCAAAACTCATTGATGCACAGAAGAAGAGGATGGTGAGGATGCAGTTAATGACCCCAGAGTGGACATATACGACTACCTTCACTTGGACTAAGTTGAAGTTGAGGTGACTTCAAGCTTAGTAGGGGGGTAATGTTATGATTTTGGACACAGCCTTTCTTTTACTTACCAATTCCTTTTTTTCTTTCACATGATACTTCTGTGCTGGCTCATCTGTGCTGGCTCATCTTTCTTAACTTGCGACATCATACTGACATCATCATGACATCATCATGACATCATATCATTCTAGCTGATTCTTTTACCTTTGAATACTTACAATAGCTGTACTAGGATGACATCATCCTACATTATGCAATGCCAGCCTGTGTCATTAGTTTGTCCCTGACAAACTTCCCTTGTACTAGTATATAAGTTGTTGCTACCTAGCTTGTATTGGTAGACTTGACTTCCTGTGTAATACCAACTCAACATCCTCTAATGCCTGCCTCATCAACATCATTGACCTCCATGTCTAACTCTTGTATAGGACCTCCATGTCTCTATCATCAACCAATCCCTCTCACATTAACTTTGAGCCCTGCTCAGTTAATACTTGTGAATCCCCAAACTGTGGCCTTGACCTGGCCTTGCACCCAGAAACCACACATTGCGCTTGGTTGTCTGTCAATGACAGCATGGTGCATTACTTGGGACATAAGGTCGCTCATCATCGAAATGGAGGCATCGTGCATCAGCAAAACGACACAAGTTTAGCTTGGCTTATTTCATCACTTAAATTCAATCATTTGGTCACTAAGCTGTCAGCAATGCTAAGCAGCCACTAATCACATCAATCAGGTCTAAGGCTTCTCAGAGCCTGGTTTTTTACTCAAGGGTGTAAGTTCATTAGAATACTACTGTAATGTCAATACCAAATTATTACTAGACAATCTATCTATGTACACGAAGTGACTGTGATCTCAGCATATGACCCTCTGCATTTCTCTCAGTCCTGGATGTCGTCCACTGACCTTGTGTCATTGTCATCGCGGTCACATTGTTGTTGTAGTTGGGGTTGCATGTGGAGCCCCCCTGAGTGGCAGTGTCAAGGTTGTCACTGTTGTCACCGCAATTGCCACCATCATTATTGCCATTGTTGCTGGCACCAGGGTGGCCATTGTCTCTGATGATGCCATACCATTGTCGCCTGCGTCCAAATCGTCAACTGCACCACATTGCACATGTGCTACACCATCGTTGCCCACATCTGAGTCGTCATCGACGCTAAGTCACATGCATGCCACACCGTCGTCACCCGCATCTGAGTTGTCATTGGTGTCACATCACCTGCGCTGCACCATCATCGCCTGCATCCGAATCATCATTGACACCAGGTCACATGCACGACTAGGTTGAAGGCATTGCTATCATCACAGCTATCCTTATTGTCATCATTGTTGGTTTGCTGAACGACTGGAAAAAGGAGAGGCAATTTCAGGAGCTCAATGAGAAGAAAGAAGATCACTGCACCTTGTCAAGGTCAGAGTCAACGTGTGCCCAGGCAGCGACTTATGACTCTGCAGTCCGAAATGTACTTTGCATACTCAAGTCATCGTTGAGGTTTGGCAAGGGCATGCTCGCCTCCATGGGCTTGCTTGAATCAACATGTCATAGTTAGAGAATACATGCGAAGCAGGATCGTCATTGTTGGGGTTGCGTGTGGCCAAGTCATCATCATGGCTGGGGGGCCCATGCAGGTTGTGGCTTGTGTCGTCGGGCTGCAAGCAGATATGTTGTTGGTGAAGTCGGGTCCCTCACATGGCTACATTGTCATTGCCTGGTTGAGGTTACATGTAGTTTGCGCTGGTGTACTGCCATGAAGTACTGTACCACACTGGCCAGGCAGGCATCAAGAGTGGCCAGGACTGTCTAGAGGACAGTTGGACACATCTAGATGACAGCACCGGGAGATGGCCCCAGGACGGCAGCAGCACTTGGCTCGCAGTGCAGCCCCCAGCTCAACTTGTGAAAAAACGACACAGTCAATCAAACAAACACAAAGACCCCAAATGTAGCCGAGCCAATCACACTAGCCCATTTGAGATGGAGTTCAAAATTTTGTCGTTCAACATCATTCAACCATCTCGAAAAAAAAAGGTTGTCTCCTCACCCCCACTCATGTTACTTGCTGTCATTGTGTTTGACTTTGTGCTGTCTCAAAGCTTGGCCAGCCTGAGCCTGTGCCCATACTTTCGACCTTTGACTGCATGTAGGTTGTTTACTCACGCCTGGTCTCACTATACATACTGTCAGCACTCATATTATCTGACGCCAACAGGTTGACAATGAGACTCGACCACAATGTGGCCACTCAGGCGCACTTTGCTGATGAGAGTTGCAAGCTGCACATGCCCCAACAATGACAACAGCTATGTCAACATGCATATCTGTTTGAGGCCCAGTCCCCCTTGTTGAATGCGATGCCACGTGACTCAGTGAAGTGTTTGGTAGGATGGTGTATGAGGTGGTAAGCGTGTCTATACCACATGTAGCCAAGGGCGTGCATACTAACGACTTCGCAGCGAGCTTGCCATGGTGCTTGTCAGGGATGTGCATGAAAGCCTGCAAGCCGAAGACACAAAGACCAGACATGTCCAGCTTGTTCCTGCTCCACACTTACTCAGGGTTGGCGTTCTTGAGCGTGAGTGGCCATAATACTGTGGTACCATTAGGATTCAGGTAGGGAAGCGTCTTGTTGTATACTCCAGGCCTTCAAGTTGTCGCTCGGTGACACTAGTGTGTTGTGGGATGTCTGAGGTTGTAATTTCATGCTTAACTGCCTTCTTGTCCAGGTACCATTGCACTGCACTTGCAGTATACTCGCCCTCCATCTGTACGGAGTGACTTGAGATGGTGACCAGTTTCAAGCTCAACGCATGCAGCAAATGTCTTCAGGTGCTGTGCATCCTCGGACTTATCTTTTAGGCCCTGATGAAGACTTTTAGAGACTTCATCAATCCAAGTGACGAAATACTTGGAGCATTGGTGCGAACGTGTAGGCAGCTTGCCTCAGATGTCGGAGAAGACTCGGCCAAGAATCTCATCAGCACGTGTCTCTGTCATCTTTTGGATTTCAGCACACATTTGTTTGCCCTTGAGGCAAGTGTCGCATGGGTTTGCAGTGCGTGAAGGAGTCCCCACAATCTCCATCCTCCTAGCCATTCCTTTGCAAATTATTTCTAGGACAGCATCGATGTTGAGGTGGCCCTGTTGGCTGTGCCAGGTATGCACGTTGGCTTCGGACATTGCACTGTGCACTACTAACATGACTTCATCACCAGGCGAGATCCTCACCATCAGCGGGGAAGATGTCGACTTTGGTGTAACGCCACGACTGGCGTTATCGTGCGACGTGCGTTCGGAGTTCTGTTCTTCGTAGAGTGAAGCCGTATCAGGGCTCCAGTTTGGTGATGCACAAGTACCAAGTCGAGCCACGCTCAAGACTGGTGTGAGAGGAAATGCCAAGTCGTCTACTACAACTAGCGGGTGCGAGACAAAGTCAAAGGTCCGTGTCTGGATGGGTATGCGAGGCAAAACGAAGGCCTGCGACGGTGAGAGGCAAAGATGAAAGCCCTCCTTTGGATCAACCCAAGAGATCCCTATCTGGTGAGACTAGAATGTCGTGGATTGAAAGAAGTCAAGTCTACCGTACAAGCTAGGTAGACTAGGGTTTATATACTGTTACAAGATGTTTGTGTTGAACAAACATACAACGCGATCCTAATATCTGGATCCTAGGAATGAGTCATGGTGACGTAGGTAATGAGTAAGCATGAGTCAGCGTGCGTCATAGTGACGTCAGTGGTGATGTCATATGGAACAATTCGTAAATAGTGAGTCATGAGTTCTGAGTCAGTATGAGTCATGGGGGTCCCGACACGTGTAAGGTAGTGAGTCATGTGAGAAAAGGAAGTGAAACGTGTCCAGATTGTAACATTACCCCCCTCTTAGGATTGAAGTCGGCTCAACTTCAACTCTCTCCGTCGCCGTAAAGCTCGGGGTCACCCTCCTCTCCTTCTTCGTTGTACATGAGCTGATCGTTGACGTTGTCACACTTGTGAGTGCGTAAGAAGAATAAGTTGCCACGTCTTCCGCAATTGCGACACAACTCTCTCGTCGGGCAGTCCACCTCTTCGTGTCCCAGATTATTGCGGAGGCACTTTCCGCACCACCAGGGGATGTGGGTCTCAGGGGTTAACGCTTCAGTTACTGTGCGTGTAGATGGTGGTGGTATTGCCAGCCTCTTAAAGAGGCACTGTGGTGAGCGGTGACTGTAGCTCTGGCAATACGTACACTGTCGGGGTGGACGTCAACGCTCCAGGCACTGTTTGCATCGGTGACCGGTGACCAGTGCTTCCGCACTCCCAGCAGCCACGTCATCGCGGCTCGTCATGCAGTTGCAGCATTTCGAGTGGTCTGCGGGCTCTGAGTCCTAGGGGTCGGTCCGATGGAGACGGACTTGGTCTGACGACCATCCTAGCGTAAGCGTCTGCGAGAGTTTGATACAAACATGCCCTCTCCATGCAGTCACGAATGGCATCAATCGTCTGCTCGACGTCGAACTGCGCTCCTACTAACCTCCTCTCCTGTCGTCGTATGTCATCCAGCTGATGCTGGATTTTGTCCTGCAGCCGGAGCTTCTCCTGTAGTCGTGACACCTCCGCGTCGATGCGGGGGTCTTCAAGTCTTCGCAGTACCTCGTCAATGGCATATGCCCGAGGGTCGTCTTGTGCGAATTGACGAATCTGCGTATTAGTGAGTGGGATAGGGAGTTGAGTGGGGTTTGGGGTGTGAATGTAAACAGGAGCGGCGTATGGAGGCGCATCCCTCTTCATACAACCCACGACTTCTTGGTTGTGGTTGCGGTAGTAGATGTATGGCGCTACCACCTTTTCATCAGTATGGTCATTTCGTGGGATGTAGAGGGGGTAAAATCGGAGTGAGGCGGGGTTGTTGGGAAAGTAGGGGAGTCCCGGGTCGTCGTCTTCCACAACCTCTTCGTTTCGATGGTAGTCAATAGGTTCTTCTACCATCTCGACTCTGGTTGCAGCGCTGGCTAAACTCTCAAGCATGGTTACAAAGCTTGAGTCGGGGACTTCTCGGATCATGTCGGCGGAGGGAATGAGTACTGGCGGGGGTGTAGCGATATGTACTGGAGATGAAGGTATAACGGTCGTGACTCGGGGTGAAGATATCCTGTCTCTTTTGGCTTCTGCAGCCAGGACAGCGTTGCGATATGTGCCGCGCTCTCCTATGGATTCGTACTCGTCTGTGGAGAAGTTCATGATGGGGTTTTCTGTGTAGTGATGGGGAGGAAGAGGGGAATGATTTATTCGTGATCCCTTTCCTCCTTTTTTTATAGGTCTTTCGGCGCTCCTTCTTCGTCCGGGTATCGGCGATAGAAGTCGGCGATTAATTCTGGGGCGTGTTTCAGGTGCTCCACAGGTTCCCAGGTGCTGTCACTTGTGGGGAAACCTTTCCACTTGATTAGGTAGTGAAGCTTGCATCCTCGGCCTTGTCGGCGGACTTTTTGCACTTCTTCGGCTTTGTACTCCTCTTCTCCATCGATAAGGTCAGGCGGCGGTCGGGTGAAGTTTGGACCGTGTAACGCCGTCTCCTTATAGGGTGTTAGGAGGTTGGCATGGATCACCGGATGTATCTTCCATTGTGCCGGCAATTCTAGCTCGTATGATACGTCTGATAGAACCCTTTTGATGGGAAAAGGTCCGTATCTTTTTGGAGCGAGTTTTGATGTAGGGTAGTGGGTTCGGAGATTGACCCCTTCTAGCCAGACAAGTGACCCTTGGGCGTAGGGCGTAAACTTGGTTTTGCCCCTTTCTGCCATGAGGCGTTGCGCGTGTCTGATGCAGTCTTGTGCCTTGCTGCGGGCACGTTGTATATCTTGGAGTCATTCGTCCACTGCCGGGACCGTTGTCCTCTTTTCCTCCCATGTTGTCCTTGGCTCACTTCCCATGAGCAGCTTGAATGGTGAGCTCTTTGTTGTTGCGTTAGGCCAGGAGTTGTGCGCGAACTGGGCGATTGGGAGTAAATCGGCCCAATTATCCTGTTGCACATTGCTCCAGTGTCGAAGGAATTGTTCGACCCACTGGTTACTTCGCTCTGACTGTCCATCTGTTTGCGGGTGGTATGCTGACGAGATGTTTTGTTTGATTCCCAGCACTTGACAGAGGTTCCGCATGAAGATCGATATAAACTGCGATCCTCTGTCCGTGATAAGTTTCTTTGGTATTCCATAGTGCGGGTAAGCATGTTGCAAATATAATTTGGCCACTCCTTCGCTGGTGATCGTCTCATTGCATGGAATGAATAGTGCCACCTTTGTGCAGTCATGATCGGTGATGGTGAGTATGGAATCGTATCCTCTTGACGTGGGCAGCTTCGTGATAAAGTCCATGGTGACTACTTCGAATGGTTGTGCCTCTGGGTCCGTGGTGATGGGATATAAGTGAGGCTTTTGATGGTGCGTGTTGATTTTATTAGCTTGACATGTCGCGCACCCTTTGACATATTCTTCTACGTCCTTTTTCAGGTTTGGCCACCAGTAATTTTGCTTTAAGAGTGCGATGGTGTTGCCGATTCCGGGGTGTCTGCGGTATGGTGGGTCGTGGAATGCGGAAATTACCCCCCTCTTAAGATTGTTGTCGCCGGCAACAACCAATGCATCCTCCTTCCACCATGCATTATGTTCCTGGTGTAGCTGGTATGTATTGGCCCACTTCCTGATAACTTCTTCGTTCTTGAGGTTGCTCATATTGATTTTTGAGCGGGTGTCTACTTCTTCAATTGGCTCGTCACTGGCCAATTTAATGAAGACTTCTGGTGGTAGTACTACCACGTTGTCATTGTCTTCTTCTCCTGTGTCGTAATCGGGTCTTCGTGATAATGCGTCTGCCCTCGCGTTTTTGTGTCCTGCCACATGCTTGAGTACGAAGTTGTACTCTTGTAACTTCTGGAATTCGCGTGCAATGCGTCGACTAATTTTGCGGGGTTCCTTCCAATAGAGGAGGTTGGAGTGGTCGGTGTGGATGACTATTTGGTGTGGGGCTCCTGCTAGGTATGTTCTCCAGTGGCGAAGCGACTTTACGACTGCTAATAGTTCTTTGTCGTATATGTCGTAGTTTCGTTCAGTTTCGGAGAGTGTGGTAGAGTAATAGGCCACGGGATGCCACCGTCCTCGTTCGTCCCTTTGGTTTAATGTTGCCCCTATTGCGTAGTTTGACGCGTCTACTTCCAGTTCGAAGGGTTCCTCCAGTTTTGGCATAAGGAGTACTGGTTCGGCACAGATAAGTCTCTTCAATTTCTGGAAGGCTTCTTCTCTTTCGTCAGTCCATTCCCATAGGACCCCCTTCTTTGTGAGTTCATTGAGGACTCTCGCGATTTTTGAGAACCCCTCTATGAATCTCCTGTAGAAGTTGATGAAGCCCATCCAACCTCGTAGTTCCTTGAGGTTCTTCGGGCGTTTCCATCCATCGACGCCTTGGACTTTAACGCGGTCCATGCGTACTCTTCCTCCCCCTATTACTAATCCCAAGTACTCGATTTCAGGTACTTCGAATGTACACTTTTCTGGTTTGAGGAATAGATCGTGTTCCTCTAACTTGTCTAGTACTTGGTGCACGAGTTGTCGGTGGTGGGGAATATTGTCAGGGGTAGCGATTAGGATGTCGTCCATGTAGATCACGATTTCTCCTGTAGCTGTGAGATCTCTGAATATCGTATCCATCATGGTCTGGAAGGTGCTTGGGGAGTTGGTCAACCCAAAGAACATGACACAGGGTTCGTAGAGCCCTAGGTTCGTTTTGAAGGCTCCTTTCTCCTGGTCTCCTTCCTTGATTCGCACATTATTGTAGCCCCATCGAATGTCGAGTTTTGTGAATAGGGTGGCGTTACGGAGTCGGTCTATAAGTTCTGGGATCAGGGGTAAGGGATATTGGTTTTTGACGGTGAGGGAATTTAGTTGGCAATAGTCTTGTACAGGTCGTAATTTCCCGTCTTTCTTTTTAATGAAAAAGAAAGGTGACGCGTAAGGAGACTTTGAGGGTCGAATATACCCTTTCTCCAACTGTTCCTTGATAAATTCTTGTAGTGAGTCTTCTTCTCCTCTCGCCATAGGATATATTTTACAGTCGAATGACTTTGGGGCGTCTGGTAGGAGTTCTATAGCGTGATCCCATGGTCTTGCAGGTGGGAATCGGTGGGACTCTTTTTCATTAAAGGTCCTGGCGTGCCTTCGGTACTCTTGTGGGACCATCTGTTCAAAGGTCTTCTTAGTATGGTCCATAGCCTTTTGAGCCAATTCTGACGCGGTTGTCGTCTTTCACAAAATCGCGTGTGGCCCTTCTTCTTCGTTCAGGGTTTCCCATTCTTCTTCCGTTGTTATTCTTGCCGCTTGGGTTTCTTCGGGTTTGATGCTTGAGATGATCACTGGTTGACACTTCTTGTCCAGTGTCACGTCTCTCCAATGGATTACGGGCTCGAAGGCAGTTAGCCAGGGGTAGCCCAGGATTACTTCGTCTTTTCCCAAGTTCGTAATAAGGAAGTGTAGGGTCTTTGTCTCTATCCCTGTGCGCACTTCTAACTCAGTGAAATGATTGATTGCGCTGTCTTGGTTGTGGGTTCCGTCTACGTTCCAGATCTTTATAGGATTCTCTACTGGGAGGTATCCGATTTTGAGCCAATGGAGCAAATTTTTTGAGATGAAATTGTTGGTTGCTCCCGAATCGATAAGGACTTCTCGTTCAGCCGTTGCGTGTGCAGATTCAAATAGGACTGGAATTCGCATAGATCGATATCTGCTATTGTACACGCTAATTCGTAGTGCCCTTGCCCAGGCTGCCAGGTTTAGGTGTTGAGAAAATCCTTTTTGCCGAATAGCTCGTCGGCAAAACAATCGTGGACTTCTTCACTTTCCATGTGGAGGGTTGTGATAAGGGCTTGTGCCTTTTGTGCTGCGCTTACTGGCCCCTGAGTTTGGACGGTGACGACTGGGGTGTTGGATGTAGAGGCTTCTGCGACTCTTGCCCCTTGGTTTGGGCAATATCTGGTGATATGTCCCTTTTGGTTACAGCAGAAGCAGAGTCCGCTTTGAACCCTTTGTCGTTTTTCTTCGTCCGTAAAGGTGGCTTGAGCCCTGGTGCGCCCTATGTCCATGGCGTTTGGGTTTCGGTTGTTAAGTGCGTTCCTCCACTGGAATTTCGTTGCTCCTCCTCTTCGTTCGCCTCCTTTGACCCTTTCCTTGAGGTATATATATTCTTGTTGGTGGTGTCTTGCTGCATGTGTCCAGTCATTCCATGTTACTGGGTGGTCAAATTTGATGCAGTTGGCCACTAGTTTGTAAGGTAGGGCCCTTTGGAAGACGTCGAGGGTTGCTTCCCCATCGAGGTCATATCCGGCTTTCTTGGCAGTGGTGGCGAACTGGGCTATAAAGCCATCGAGGTCGTCGCCCTTCATCCTGAGTTCCCGCACGTTATGCTGGGCTTTTTGTTTTTCCACGGTGTCTGTATATGCCTGGCGGAATCTTGTTTCGATGGTTGCCCACAAATTTTCTTCTGCATGGGGCACTCCTCCAGTGACTTGATTTATGAGCCACTGTGCTTGTTCTTCGACCCAATCGTTTACGAGGGGTCCTCGGATGTATGACAAGAATGTCATGCTTCTTTGGTAGGGGATGGCGAGTTGTTCCACATGGGGATTCATTCCTCGATAGAGAATGAAGTTGAGTAAGAAGGCCTTGCTTTCTTCTCTGTCCCCATGGAATTCTTTCGGTGGGTTGCCTCCCAACTTTCCTGTGAGTGCGGGGGGTCCTGCCGGAACTTCGCCTCCGCCTCCTCCTCCACCTCCACCTCCACCTCCGCCGCCTCCACCACCTCCACCACCACTGCCGCTGCCACCACCTAAGGGAATGGTTTGGACGGTAAGACCAGTGGTTACGGGTGCCGTTGTGGTGGTTTGCGCTTGAGTGCTTGTCATGATGTAGGGTACAAAGATTTGTGGGGTGGGTGTTACTTGCTTTCCCTTATCTGAGGGGTCTTCGGTGTCGGCTAGTTCTCCTTCAGAGGAGTCAACATCTATTCCGTGTGCAGGTTTGCTTCTATAGGGTCCTAGACCGTATTCGAGGGGTGCTGGCTCAGTGGTGTACCAACTGTGGACTTTGTCATCGTAGTCAATCAGTACCCAGAGTCGTTTGTCTTCAAGGAAGTGGATGGGGATATATCCTTGTTGACTTTTGTCGAATATGTAATACCCTTCTTGGTCTGCGAAACTTTTGTAGACTGCTGTTCCTTTGACGTTATCTGGGAGATCGTCGTTTGTACTTCTTTCGATGAGTTCTGACTGGAACGTTGCTCTAGCTCTGCTAGTTGAAGCCACGGTGAAGAGACTTGACTTAATGTAACGCCATGACTGGCATTATCGTGCGACATGCGTTCGGAGTTCTGTTCTTTGTAGAGTGAAGCCGTATCAGGGCTCCAGTTCGGTGATGCACAAGTACCAAGTCGAGCCACGCTCAAGACTGGTGTGAGAGGAAATGCCAAGTTGTCTACTATGACTAGCAGGTGCGAGACAAAGTCGAAGGTCCGCGTCTGGATGGGTATGCGAGGCAAAACGAAGGCCCGCGATGGTGAGAGGCAAAGATGAAAGCCCTCCTTTGGATCAACCCAAGAGATCCCTATCTGGTGAGACTAGAATGTCGTGGATTGAAAGAAGTCAAGTCTACTGTACAAGCTAGGTAGACTAGGGTTTATATACTGTTACAAGATGTTTGTGTTGAACAAACATACAACGCGATCCTAATATCCGGATCCTAGGAATGAGTCATGGTGACGTAGGTAATGAGTAAGCATGAGTCAGCGTGCGTCATAGTGACATCAGTGGTGATGTCATATGGAACAATTTGTAAATAGTGAGTCATGAGTTCTGAGTCAGTATGAGTCATGGGGGTCCCGACACGTGTAAGGTAGTGAGTCATGTGAGAAAAGGAAGTGAAATGTGTCCAGATCGTAACATTTGGCCACAGCCACTTTGGCACTCTCAGCTATCACAGCATGAATAGGCATGAGGTAGAGATTACAGTGGAGGGTGCCCTTGCAGGTAAGTACGCTGCATAGGTCGTATGTCTGACACCTCCGTTTGGTAAAGTATATATCGGTGCCGCATGAACTGGGAGACAGACAGGAGGTTCCCACTAAGTTTGGGGATGTGGAACACATCCTGCAGTATGGCGCGACTCTATTTTCCGATGCTAGCCTAGTCATGTACCATAGTTGTTCTGAAATACATATAATTGACCCAAACTAATTGACCCAAACTAATTGTATGCTTAAAAAGTAAGCCATGCGTTTAATAAATAAGGACAAGTTTAAGCCATGATTGAGCCGTGAATAAGTTAAATTCAAGTTCGATTAAGCCCATTTTCAGGAATTGAATCTACTTATTTGCTTAACTGAGTTAAACTTCAGCTAATCTGAAATTGGCTTAATGCCTGCTTAATCTCATTTAGGGGCACTTAAATGACTTATTACTTGAATAAGCGAAAAATTAAGAAAGTGTCGTTTTGCTGATGACTGCACGCAGAGCAAATTCTGGCCTCGTTCCATTGTCATCATAGCGCCGCCACCGTGACCACTCGCTGTCTGGAACCATCAGAGTTGTCGCAGAATCTATCTCTTGAGAGAATAGTCGTTTGAATAAGACGTCGTAGTTT
>WNGR01009334.1_pt1 | contig 11829 bp, 18 predicted proteins | sample 5407581 | NCBI WGS metagenome assembly WNGR01 (sample SAMN13153383, study PRJNA577476) | soil metagenome | isolation source: 80 cm soil or saprolite under Garry oak tree replicate 2 | place: USA:California | collected 2016-06-15
GACGGGGCGGCCTAGCTGCTAGGCTCTCGTGGCGGCAAGAAGGCAAGTGGTTTTTCACAGAAGATGGCTTTACCCGCACGAGCGGCAGCGATAACAAGTTCAGGATGCGTATTTGTGGGTGTAGCGATCACCACCGCATCCAACTCTGGAAGGGCAAGCAATTCATGCACATCGGCAAAGGCATGTGGTACCGCAAACTCATTTGCCATAGTAGTGCGCAACTGGTCGGCAAACTCTGCAACCGCATACAGTTGTACTCCAGTAACTTGCGTTGCCAACGTGCGTGCATACAACTGGCCCATTCGTCCGAGACCGATCACGCCCATCTTCAGTTGAGCAGACATAGATATCCCTACCCTTTCTGAATTAACTCTGCACCAGTCGCGCCGTGCTGGCGCGTAGCTTGAGTGTTGGCGCTAAAATACGATTCCGTACTGGACGAGCATTCAGTAGGTCCAGCAGCATCTCTGTAGCTAAGCGACCCAAGCGTTCCTTGGGTTGATGAATCGTTGTCAGAGCAGGTGTCACATAATCGGCCATTTTAATATCGTCATAACCGATCACACTCAACTCCTCCGGCACACAAATACCACGTTCACGGCATGCACGTAGCACACCAATAGCAACCATATCGTTGTAACAAAAGACAGCTGTGATACCAGCATTAAGTAGGCGAGGCAACAAGCTCTGCCCAACAGCTACATCCTCCTCAAGTGAGGCTTTCCTGCCACTTGCTATCGCTATCCAATTCTCTTGCAGTGAGACGCCAGCCGCTTCTAGTGTCTTCTGATAACCCTCAAGCCGTTGCCGACTGGATTTTGGTCGACTTTCGATGCCGAGAAAGCCTATCGAACGATGACCAAGGTGCAGCAGATGTTCAACTGCAAGCCGTGCCCCCTTGCGATCATCCACTGCCACCCATTGGAGCAACTTGTAATGTGACTCGGCTTGGCTATTGATGAGGATAGTTGGAACCTGAATGTGAACCAGTCGTTCCTTTTGCATATTGCTAATGCGGGACGCGGCAACAAGGATGCCATCAACACGTCGCCGATGGAAAGCCTCAATGATCGCTATTTCCTGGTTGGGATCATTGTGGGAAATGCTGAGAACGATGTTGAAATCAGTTCCCTGAGCTACTTCTTCGATCCCCTGCACAACATCACCCATGAACGGGTCATCAATCGATGTCACCACGAGACCAATGGTGTTCGTCCGCTGCGTTTGCAAGCTCTGCGCAATAGCATTAGGTGTGTAACCCATCTCCCGCGCCAATTGCTGGATACGCTCACGCACATCGGCACTAATCAATGAACTATCACGCAGGGCTCGTGAGACGGTCGAGTGCGAAACTCCGGCTGCCCGAGCAATATCTTCAATTGAGACTTCTTGCCTTCGCATTCAAACCACCTCACTTTAAGGTAGGTTACGCACACGTGTGCATCAATGGTCTAAATATTTCGCGTTCCTATGCACACGTTTGCATAAAGTATAATCAACGAAGTAAAGTTTGTCAAGAGGGTAACCGGTCAATTTTTTCTGATCTTTTCACTTCATGAAAATTCTGTTATGCTAAGCATCAAAACCATTTCCGTTTTTTCGTTAGCGTAAAGAATAGACAGGCAGGAGCCTCAAAGAGTGTATACACAACGAGCGAGAAATGCTGACGTAATGTGCAGCCAGTTCATCTCGTAATCTTCGATCTTTATGAGCATAAGAGATGAATACATCGAGTGGCATGCCTATCCTCCCACTTGAGTGAAATATACTGTAGCCACCATTATACTCAGAAAAGCAAGAGTTGTCACGTTTTGCAGCATATCTCCTTTCCATACTTGACAATAATCCGTTAAGAAGATTATCATATAGTTAGCTTATCTAAGTGATAGATAAGCTAAGTGCTAGCCCATCTAAGTAAAATATATAGAGGAATATGGACCGATGGTAGAGCATTCTTCTTTCCGTGAGTCGGACGTAGCTGATGATTTGCTCGATCTTCTTCCCAGTCTTCTGCGACAAATTCGTGTAGATATTCCCAGCGAAACCGACTCCCAACAACTGAGCCCGGAATGGCGCGATATCTCCGAACTACGTGCAACTCACGGACAGATTCGGCTGCTACGCATTCTGCTCACACATCAGCGTTGCACGATGCAGGAATTAGCCGATGAACTGGGTGTTGCCGCACCGACTGTGACTGCAATGGTAAAATGGCTCCTCGCCCAGGGATTTGTTGAATGTTTACGCGATGAACAGGACTGGCGTGTGGTCTGGGTTTTGCCTACCCAACGGGGGCAACGTGCGGTTACTCTTTATGACCAGTTCCGCCGTGCCAACTTACAACGTCGTTTGGCACACCTCAATCAGGAAGAACTTGTTCATCTCCGTGTAGCCATCCCGGTCCTTCGACATCTTATTGAGGTAGAACCATGACAATCGTGACTGAGAAACTATCGCGCTCCTTTGGGGAAATACAAGCAGTGAAAGGTATTGATCTGCATGTCGAACGCGGCGAGACCTTTGGCTTTCTTGGGCCTAACGGAGCAGGGAAAAGTACCACGATCAAAATGCTTTGTACCTTGTTGCATCCAACTAGCGGACGAGCCTGGATCAATGGATATGATATCGAACGCGAAGCCTGGAAGGTGCGTCAGAGCATTGGTATTGTCTTTCAAGATCCAACGCTTGACGAGTACCTCACGGCGGAACAGAACCTCTATTATCACTGTATGATCTACCATACACCATCTAAAACACGCGATACACGTATACGTGATGTGCTCCAACTTGTCGGCTTCGACGAACGTCGCAAAGACATCGTCAAAACCTTCTCAGGTGGGATGAAACGCCGTCTTGAGGTTGCACGTGGCTTGTTGCACGAACCACAAACGCTCTTTCTTGATGAGCCGACTGGATGTCTTTGTCTATCTCACCGGACGAGCCATTCGTGATGAGTCTGCCAGCGCCAAAGAGCGCCTGGGGGCACGTCTGCGTAGTCGTGGTCGTTTACGCCGCTAGAAGGAGTCTCTCAATGCTCAAAACGACACAATCAGCTACAGTTCCTGATATCTCACCCAAATTCCGGTCGGTTCCTGCATTTTTTATCGATCCAGAAGGCATTGCCATGATCTGGCGACGCGATATGGTGCGTCTCTGGCGACAACGAACGCGCTTGCTTGGCGCGGTGGCGCGAGCGCTTGTCTGGCTTTTTGCACTGGGATTTGGCCTGCGCGGTTCGCTTGGTTCTATCGCGGGTTTTAGCTATGAACAGTTTGTCTTTCCAGGAGTGATCGCGATGACGGTCATATTTAGCGGTCTCCAATCGGCGATTTCGATAGTGTATGACCGTGAGTTTGGCTTCCTCAAGGAGGTACAGGTAGCACCGACTCCGCGTTCAACGCTCGTGATTGGAAAATCTCTAGGTGGCGCATCGAGTTCGACGATCCAGGCGCTGATCATTTTGATCTTTGCACCATTTGCCTCTGTGGTTCTGACCCCCTTGAATGTTCTTGCTACGGTAGTAGCAACCTTTGTCACGGCTCTGGCAACAGGAAAGGTAATTCCGTCTTCCTGGGTCAATTGCGTTGTGGCATGGGAGAGGCCTGGGACACCCTGAATACCCTGCCACGATCGACCAGAAACCGCTATAAAAGCAAGCTGAAAAAGATGGTCCGAGGTCATCGAGGGCGACCTGTGAGCATCTCGACAGCTTGCTAGAAGGCAGGAACCATGAACGAATTTGACCAACTGTGCAATGACCTCCTATCGTTCCTTCTGCGTTGCTACCGCATGCTGATAGCGTATACGTGGTTTCTCTCCAGAATGGGAGAAATTGAACTGTTCAGCCTGTACCAACGAGTGCGACGCAATTCAGTCTTTGGCGCAAAGATGATTCGCATCTACGGAAAATACTCCCTCGTCAGGCTTTATGCGCTCACCCTCTCATTCATAGCCCGAGTAGGATTGTTCTTGCTCCGTGATTGAGTACGCCAGTGGAAGGTTTGACAAGGAACATTCTATCATGTATTATCGTTACAGATAGTTGTCACGATGGAAGCAAGCAGGAAACAAATGATTGATATTGTTGCTGAGGAAACAACCTGTAAGGCATGTGGCAAGTCTCTTATCCAGGCAAAGAGGCAAGGCCCGCACAAGCGTGAGTATTGTAATGACACCTGTCGGCAGCGAGCCCATAGAGCAAAAAAGCAGCAAAAGAGAGAAACACCAGAGGCCCGGATTGCAACCCTGGAAATGGAGATTGCAGCGCTGGAAGTCGAGATCCGGAGGCTGCAAGAACGCCTCAATGTCGAGGAACGTTTCCGCACAGACACCCAGGTGAGGCATTTTAAGTCATGGCTACGTCGGAACGCGCAGCCACGTGATACTGACTTCTTTAAGCGTTTTCAGGCCGATACGCGCCTGCCTCAGCACACTTCACGCTCCAGGTATGCCGCATTTTTGCACCTCTACCACTACTCAGAGGAAGACATATACCTGTTTGAAGAAGCCTGGAAAGATATGATGTTTCTACAATCGTGACAATCGTGACACAAGAAAGTGAGTAACCGGCATGACACAAGATTTACTCCTTGCCTATTGCATCGCCTTAGATGCTGGCAACTTTGACCGACTCGGCGAGGTCCTCTCGCAAGCGCAAACAGAACCAGGTCTTGAGGCAGCAATAGCCGGTATACATCAACGGTTTGATAGCGGTGAAAGCTGGACAGAGCAATTACAAGCGTATCGTGAGCAGATGCAAGAGAAAGCGAGTAACGACAATGACACACTTTGAGCGTATGGAGTTTCCAGAACAGAACCGGATCTCCTATCACTTTTTTGACGATTACGGCGGCCGCGTGCAACTGACGCCAGAACAGGTATATGAACTGCTCCAGTGGCTCTATGAACGCCGCGACGAACTGCTCACGGCGTTGCATCCGGCGGTCAAGGAGATGCCAAGCTGGGTGACACCTGCAACGTTGCATGCATGGCAACGAGCTAAAGCCACAGTTGAGGCGTTCAATCGTGATCACCCTTTTGTCTCTGCTGAGCAGGAAGAAGCCAACAGGCCTCCGTCAGTGCGCTATCTGGAGCTGAGACTCTATCAATCTGACTGGCCCCACCTTGACGCTCTCAGAGCGGCTATACCTCACCTGCACGAGCAATTCGAGGCGCCAGTCAGTGAAGAGACTCATAGCCCGGTCAAGGTGCTGAGTGTGCGCTATGATACGCTCTCACAAGAGGCTATCAATCTCATTCAGGAGCTACAGGTTGAATATCGCTTCAATGATGTGCTGGTGCCAACTGGAGATGATACCGAGTGACGAAGAAGAAGCTGCCCTCCATTGGAGTTGACGCGGCCACCTATGCGGCTCCGTCAGGCCAAACGAGACGCCATTGATAATCTGGCAAGGCGGATTATTGATGATCATAGAATACCGTGTGAGGCATCGCGATCAATGCATGAAGCCCATCTCAGATCCAAAGGTTACAGCGTAGAGGACATAGCCGTATTTCTGGAAGCCTGGATAGAAATGCGGAACGAAACGTTATCCAATCGTGACAATCGTGACAGAGATAACAAGAAGAAAGCGAGTAACCACTATGGCACACTTTGAAAAAGTTCCAGAAAGGCCGTCTTTTGACATCACCGATGACTACGGTCATTGCGCAAATCTGACAGCAGAGCAGGCGTATGAATTGCTACAGTGGCTCTATGACCTGCGTGATGAACTGTTCACCTCGCTACATCCGGAGGCGCATCCACTTTCACCAGCATTCAAGGCATGGCAACAAGCCCGCCCTACGGTTGAGGCATGGCATCGCGATCACCCGTTCGTTCCAGATAGCGATGATAAGCCCAACAGCCCGCCGACAGGGCGTTACCTTGAGCTACGCCTGTATGAGATCGCATGGCACCACATTGACGCTCTCAAAGCGGCTATACCTGACCTGCACCAGGAATATGAAGCTCCAACAAGTGAAGAGACTGGCGGCCCGGTCAAAGTGCTGTCTGTGCGCTATGACAGTCTCACACAGACAGCGATCAATCTGCTCGTTGATCTCCAGGCTGCTCTCGGGCTTGAGTATGAGTTTCGCGATCAATTGGTGCCAACAGTCATTGATCAGGAAGAAAGCCAGAACGAGAATGGACACAATCAAAATCAGGACCGCTGATGATCGGGAAATCACTTTTGTTGGATACAATTTCCAGAGGATGCTGCATCTCATCAAGAGTATCAATGGTGTTCGGTTCGTTGGCACTGTGAGAGAGTATGGAGAGCAGCATCAGTACAATCACTGGGAAGTACCCTATGTACTCAAAGATGTGGAGATGGCATACGGGCCGTTTGCTGCATTGCGAGCGATTGCGGTCATGCAGTTTGAGGGTGAGACTTCACCCTCGAAAGAGATAGTCAATGAATTGCTACAGGCACATCCTGATTTGTGGGGTCTCGCACTGCAAGAAGCCTACCGAGCAGGTAGAGATGGTGAGGACGAGCCAGATTATCGCCTCATTGCGAGCGAAGCCACAAGCCAGGGTCATTCTGGCAATGCTGACCAACTAGAGCAGCATATGAGGTCCCTGTACCAGGAAGGGAGGCACGCGGGATAGTTGATGACGAAGAAGAAACTGCCCACCATAGCCGTAGACCCAGCCACGTTTGCAGCGATGCAAGAGTATGCTGCATCGTCTGGACTGCCACTGCCTGAACTCGTAAAACGTGCCTGGTCACTTTGGATGATGATCGACTAGGCGCACGAGACACTCTTTCCGCACCGGCGAGCCGGTGAGAAGCTTGACGGTTCTCTGGAGAAATTTCTGGCTGAGATGCAGGAGCAGGCCGACACTCTCGATGAGGACTATACTCAACGTGATAAGCGGACAGGCCGTTTTGTGGCGACATCCACATCTGATGAAGACTCTACAGAGGCAATCTCGAGTATGGGTGTCGTCATTGCAATGTGGATCACCGACTTTGAGAACTTCGGCACCATCCAAAACTTCATTACGCTGCCGCTCTACATGTTTTCAGGAGCGATCTTCCCAACGCGCCAGGTTCCGCCATGGTTGCACGCCGTTCTCTTGCTCAATCCCTTGTCCTATGGTGTCAATGCCATTCGCGGAGTACTCCTGGGATATGAAATTGGCAGCGTGCCCTTTAATCTCGCAGTCTTGTTAGCCTTTACCATAGTGATGCTCATTATAGCTATATTGATGTCACGCCGAGAAGTGTAATTTTAGGGGCGTGATTGATCGCGTCCCTGGGCAGGACTCTCAGGGGTAGGTTTTGTGGACAGTGGAGACACCACCTCGCGTAGGGGCGGGAGTGGAGCAGATGCGGGGTTGGGGCCCTTGTGGCCGCCCGTGGGGGATGAGGCGCACCCCTGGCCGTCCACTCAGCAGGCAAGGCGACCACGCCACAAGGGCCCCTACGCGATGCCCCTCGCCATGGCAAAAACCTACCCCTGAGAGCCTGGGCAGGTAGGGCCACGTGCGCAGATCTATCCGACCGTAGCGGAACCCCACCCCATCTTGTTAGTTTTGATGCTTTGTGGCGGAGTTTTCGGGCGCTTTGTGGCGGGATGCCAACGTGAGCTAGGTCAGTCCGATCACCGGCTGCTCACGGGCGACCTCGACCACTTCTTTGGTCACAAAGCGCAATGCATTGATCTGCACGATGCGCTCAATAACAGTGAGCAACTCCGTCCGGTCAGTCGGACTGACCACGCCCCTGCTCTACCGTACAACGACAATCTTTCCATTGGCGCCATTGGATTCCATCAGGCGGTGGGCATCCGCAATCTGCTCAAACGGGAACACCTTCGCTGGTTTAGCCTTATAGGTCCCGTCAGCCACACGATCAACGATCTGTTGCATCGGAATGTCCGACGGCGGAAACTCCTTTGTGCCAAATGCAAAGCTTGCAAAGGCATTGAGATGGACACCAAAAGGCAGGCTCGTGACCCACTCAAATGCAACCGGTGTGTGTCCCCCCAGAAATCCTGCCATACATACGTAGCCGTCTTTCCTCACCATACGGAGCGAATCGAGCATCGTCGTATCGCCCAAGAGATCGAGCACGCCATCAATCCCGTCTGGATACTCCTCTCTCACGGCCGAACTCAGCTTGCCGTTCTCAATCAGGACACGTGTCGCACCGAGCTCGCTGAGCAAGGCTGCCTTGCTTTCGCTTCTTGTTGAGGTCAAGACCGTCGCGCCTTCATGTCTGGCAACATTGATGGCCGCTTGCCCAAGGGCCGATGTTCCGCCGCGCACAAAGAGCACCTGGCCTGCCCTGATACGCAAATTGCCAAAGAGACAACTCCAGGCCGTCGCGTAGGATTCGGGGATGGCAGCCAGAGTTGCCCAGTCCAGCTCGGTGTGGAGAGGAAAGACAAAGCTCGAAGGCACACACGTATACTCGGCATAGCTGCCATTTCTCGTGCGGCCCATCCCGCCCATAATGGCAGCCACGGTCTGACCTTGCACGAGGCTCCCGCTAGGATCGTACTCCACCTGTCCCACGCATTCAATGCCACTGACGGGTGCGGCCTCAAACCAGGTGCCCGCGCGCATCTGGGTTTCCGCACGATTGATGCCAAAGGCTTTTACTTTGATCAGGACTTCGCCTTCCTCTGGAGCGGGTGTTGGGATGTCTCTAAGTACAAGTTGTTCTGGACCACCGAACTGGTTGATGACGATTGCTTGCATTGAAAGCTCCTTCTGTTGTGTGTTTTCGTTTTCTCTGTTGGTTTTTTCTCACGCTGTTGGATGAGCCACGCCTGTCGTGATGAAGCGGCCTGCATTCACGACAGGTGTGGCTCATCCAACAGGCTGGGGTAAGCTCTGCCCGCCGATCAATGGGTACTTGCTCCATGTGCCAGACTTCCCCACGTTTCGTTTGACGAAGCGGAACCTGCAAGCTGTGTGAGGCGCTCTAGGAAGTAATCGCGCCACGCTTGGGGCAACGCTTCCGCCGTCACCACGCGTCGCAGCAGGTCCAGGTTGTGCTTCTCCTCTCGATAGAGGCGCGTGATATCAGCCACCTTCACCTGGTCTTCGTCGCGATGCAGCAGCCTGATGGGGTCTCCGGCAGCCACCTCGCCCTCCTTGAGCACCGCGAAGTAGAAACCCGTCAGCCCGCTCTGCAGGAAACGCTTGAGGATGTCGTCGCGCCCAAACTTGAGGCCGAGCTTGTAGCAAGGCAGCCTGGGCTGGGTCACCACCAGATGAGCGGAGCCGACCTGAAAGCGATCGCCAATATGCACGCTTTCGTCTAGCAGCCCCTCGATCGTGAGGTTCTCGCCGAACATGCCCCACGGCAGTTCCCTCTCAGGAAATTGCTCGCGCCAGAACGCATAGTATTCGGCTGGATAGGCATAGACGGCCTTCTCAGGCCCTCCATGGACGGTTAGATCCGCCTGGCGATCTCCCTCAAGGTTGAGCCGCCTGATGGCGACGCGTCCCGCCACAGGCTCTTTGAAGATGCCGGTCACGACCGTGCGGCCTTTCCAGACGACTGCCCTCGGCAACCCGACGTTGACCGATAGCACTTGCAGTGCAGATGATGGGTGCATGCTCTTGCTCCTTCTAATCCCCAGTTTTCGCTTCACCTCGTGTTCGAGGTTCGCTTCGACGCTGGGAGGCGAGAGGTGTCGGCGAAGATCCACCGCCTCACTTCCCAGCATGTCGTATTCAATAATATGCATATCTATACTGTCTTAGACATGTATAAACCATACCATAGAAAAATGTACTTGTCAATACCCTGTTAGTATCGTATAATTTTGGGAAGGACATCTCTCATATGCAAAGGGGACACTCTGGTGATGGAAGCGAGCAGAGCTCATGGTCACAGGACCACAGCACCAAAAAGGCAGACAGCGACCAGACCTGCGATAGACTACCTGTTTGTGAGCGGGGTCTTAGCACTGGATCTGGTCAATACGGAGGTGATCGTGCGGGGAAAAAGATATGACTTGTTTGCTACCCCCGAGGATGTGGCCGTCTGGTGGCAGCAAGCCCGCACGCACCATCCCAATGCGGAGGCAAACACTGATACCGTCATCTGGAGTGCTCAACTGCTGGAGCGGATCAAACGGGTTCGGGCAGCGATCAGGACGGTGTCTACCAATCTGGTGGAGCGGCAGTCATTGGATGTGGAGGCGCTTACGACGCTGAACACCATCCTTGCCATGGGCTATCCCGCGCTGGAGGCTGCCTCAGGACAGGAGATGATCGCGGTGTATCGTCCCCGCGATGACGACCAGGGGGCTGTTCTCCTGCCTCTTGCGCTCTCAGCACTTCATTTGTTCACCCAAGCAGAGAAACATCGACTGCACCACTGTAAAAATGAGCGCTGTATCCTCTTCTTCTATGACACGACCAAAAGTGCCACGCGACAGTGGTGCAGCCTCGAGTGCATGAATCGCGCGCGCTCTTTACAACATTATCGACACGTCAAGGAAGAACGTGTTGTCTGAACTAATTAAAGTTGCAAATACGCCACAAAATATTTCGTCAAATTACTTGAACGTTTGGTGTGAATTAGATCAAAGGGCATCCAAAGCCGGGTCATTTTTGCAAAATCATGCGGATTGGTATCATACCTACAAAGTGAATCCGCTTGAGAAGCTAAAGAGCATTTTTTAATTCACACCAAACGTTTGAGACAAGATGAGAAGCGACATTGCACTGAGAGCTTCTGATGCATAATATGGTTCTCGGACGGGTTTGGCGAGAAGAAAGAGAACTGGATCGGTCTGGGAACGAGAAAGAGTGGCTTTGATCAGAGCAAATGCTCTAAAGAGTGATGCAAGAGCCAGAGGCCTTCTCGAATGCACCATCCGCATCACCAAACGGGTCGGAGAACCCAAATTTCTGTCAACGCCAAAGTACTTTCGGCTCTGTAGCACTTTTTCTAGATGTCACTTCTTACGACCAATCAGCGTGTATTAAAATGAAGCCCGTGCCATTGGCAGGTGGACCAGGCTACGAAGAGCGCTTGCCAGTATTTTGTGGTGCGCGAACTACATTTCAAATCGTCAGCAGGATGCCATGCATCGAGAGCAGGCAAAGGAGAAAAAATCATCTATGCAGTACAGACAATTGGGACGCGCAGGCGTGCGTGTCAGTACTATCGCGCTAGGCAGTTGGTTGACTTATGGCAACTCGGTAGAAGAAGAGGCCGCTATTCAGTGCATACATAAAGCCTACGAAATCGGCATCAACTTCTTTGATACCGCGAATGTTTACAACCGAGGTGCAGCTGAACAGGTGGTAGGACGCGCCCTGAAAGACTTCTCGCGTGACTCATTTGTCCTGGCCACGAAAGTCTATTTTCCCATGGGAGATGGACCAAACGACCGTGGGCTTTCTCGCAAACACATTCTGGAACAGTGCCACGCCAGCTTGCGCCGTCTTGGAACCGACTACATCGACTTGTACCAGTGCCACCGCTACGATCCTCAGGTTCCACTCGAAGAGACTCTGCGTGCTCTTGACGATCTGGTCACGCAAGGCAAAGTGCTCTCTGTTGGGGTCTCCGAGTGGTCAGCCACACAGATTGCCGATGCCGTCTACATGGCACGTGAGCTCAACCTTGACCGCATCGTCTCCAACCAACCCATTTACAACATGCTCCAACGCTATATCGAGCGCGATGTGCTGCCACTATGTGAGCGTGAGGGGATTGGCCAGGTGGTCTTCTCGCCGCTCTCCCAAGGGATCCTCACGGGCAAGTACAAACCCGGTCAGCCGCCGCAAGCCGGGACACGTGCCGCTGATCCCAATCTCAATACCTTCATGCATGATTTGATGCATGA
>WNGR01007180.1_pt1 | contig 11826 bp, 8 predicted proteins | sample 5407581 | NCBI WGS metagenome assembly WNGR01 (sample SAMN13153383, study PRJNA577476) | soil metagenome | isolation source: 80 cm soil or saprolite under Garry oak tree replicate 2 | place: USA:California | collected 2016-06-15
ACATCTTCCGATACATGGCCATATGAACAGCTGCTTTTGAACCACTTGCCCATATTTCTGACAAAGGAGGAGCAGCTCGTCATGAAATTGCTCTGCCGCCTGCTAAGCATCGTACTCAGGTCCTCCTATGAAAGTACAAAAGGGTCGGAGGACTATTCATACATCTGGCGACCTGCAATTGAAGATGGTATCCAGCCGGACTCCCATGAGTTGAGAGATATGCTCCTTTCAGCGGTGCGCGATGCAGCGGAGCATGTCGTGCGGGAGAACAAAGCGACGGTACAGGACATGGTGTCTTGTTTATGCTACTCTAATAGAGGGCCAGGATGATCCTCTTTGCGAACCAAATTTGGGGGCCAGTACCAAAAGTGCTGCGAATGATATTTGGGGGCCACAAGCAGGGGAGATAATCAAAAAGGGGGCCACTTGCCGTTGATTTCTGCTATCGTTAAGGTGAGCTGTATATCCACTTTAGCGATAGGAGAACTGGAGATGATTCCCGTGGAAGAACGCGAAGCCATTCGGCGGGCCTACTACCTGGAAGGCAAGAGTAAGAGGCAGATCGCCCGCGAACACAAGCATTCTCGTAAAACCGTCGATAAGGCGGTCGACACTCAGCCGCCGCAGCCCTACCGACTCAGCAAAGCGAAGCCGTCGCCGGTGTTTGGCGCCTTTCGTGCGCGAGCAGATGAGTTGCTGGCCGAAAATGTGCATCTGCCACCCAAGCAGCAGTATACGGGACACAAGATCTATGAGCTGCTCCAGGCGGAGGGCTATCAAGGCAGTGAGGCGCGGGTCCGCCTGCACATGACCCAGTGGAACAAGACCCAGAAAGCCCCGGCCCTCTTTCTGCCGTTGGAGTTTGAACCCGGCAAAGATGCGCAAGTGGATTGGGGAGAGGCCATTGCCGTCATTGGCGGAGTTAAGCAAACGGTGCAGGTCTTTGTCATGTGGCTGTCCCACAGCCGACGACGCTTTGTGATGACCTTTCCCAGCCAGAAGCAAGAGAGCTTCTTTTACGGACATGTGTGCGCTTTCGAGCATTTTGGGGGCGTCCCCTGGCGTATCAGCTACGATAACCTGTCAACTGCGGTCCGTCTGATGGTGGAAGGCCGGGTGCGCCGCGAGCAGCGACAGTTCGTGGCCTTCCGCTCGTACTACTTGTTCGAGAGCCATTTCTGCCAACCGGCTGCTGGGTGGGAGAAAGGGGGGGTTGAGGCATCGGTTGGGTTTAGTCGCCGCAATTTTCTCGTTCCCATCCCCACGGTCGCCTCCTTTGAGGAACTGAACCTGAGCCTGGTGCAATCGTGTCTCAAAGATGACCAGCGCCGCGTGAGTCGGCAAACGGAGACGATTGGGCAGATGTGGGAGCGCGAGCGTGCGGTATTGCGCAGCCTTCCCCACTATGCCTACGAGTGTTGTGTGACCACCAGCGCCCGCCTCAATGGCTACAGCCTGATTGTCTACGAAACGAACCGCTATTCGGCCCCGGTCAACCGGGCCAGGCGCGAGGTGATTGTCAAAGCCTATCCCTTCCACATCGACATCTTGGATGGGACCACGTTATTGGCGCGCCATGCCCGCAGTTACGGGCGGGAACAGGACCTCTTCGAGCCGCTGCATTATCTGCCGCTGTTGGAGCAGCGGCCCGGTGCCTTCGACTACGCCAGACCCATGCGGCAATGGCGCAAAGACTGGCCCGAGAGCTACCACCAGATGCTGCGGGTCTTGCGCGAGAAGTGGCCAGAAGGCGGACGTGGCGTCCAGGAGTTCGTGCGGGTGCTGCGCTTACATGAGCAGTATCCCGCTCACTTGGTCCAACAGGCCATTGAGCAGGCGCTCACCTTTGGCTGCCCGCACCTGGATGGCGTGCTGCATTGCTTGCACCAACTCAGTGATGACCAGCCCGTTGTGCCAGCCATGGAACTTGCCGACCACCCACACCTGCAGGCGGTTGGCAGCCAGCCCATTAACCTGCATCAATATGAACAGTTGTTGAGCTCATCTGGATAAGGAGGCGATGATGCAACAAAACACCTTGCTGGAAAGCTATCTGCGCCAGCTCAAGCTACCGACGTTTGCCCAGAACTATGCGGCCATCGCTTCCGATGCCGCCCGCACCGGCCTCTCCTGCGAGCGCTACTTGTTGGCCCTCTGCGAAGCAGAACTTGCTCAGCGCGATGCCCATCGGGTTGAGCGCTGCATTGCTCAGGCCAAACTGCCCGTCCTCAAAGAACTGTCGCAGTTCGACTGGAGTTGCGTGCAAGGCGTTTCCAAGACGCGCGTGTTCGAGTTGGCCCAGGGCGGCTACATTGCGCATGCCGAGCCCATTCTCATGATTGGTAATCCTGGTCTTGGGAAAACCCACGTTGCGGCCGCATTGGCCCTGGCCGCCTGCCGCCAGGGGAGGCGGGTGCGCTTCCACAATGTGGCGACCCTGGTCAATGATCTGATCGTCGCTCAGCACGAGTTGAAACTCTCTCGCTTCATGGCCGCCCTCGGCAAGCAGGATCTGCTGGTGCTGGATGAGTTTGGCTTCATTCCCTTCAGTCGAGAGGGAGCCAATCTCCTTTTCCAACTCTGCTCGGCCCTCTACGAGCGTCTTGCCGTGATCATCACTTCCAATCTGAAATTTGGGGAATGGAAGAGCGTAATGGGAGAGGAACATCTGACGGCGGCCCTGCTCGACAGGCTCACTCACCGGGCGCATATCCTTGAATTTCTGGGCGAGTCGTTCCGCTTTCGTCAACGGCTGCAGCAGGCCGAACGGCAGGGACAGCAGCTCGAGGTTGCTGATCCGGCAGTGGCATCACCAGTCCCGGCACCGAGCAGCGGGTAGAAGCCTCCCGTGCGGCTCGGGAAGTGTGCCACACCAGTCAAGGCCAAGACGAGCGCGCCCACACCCTGCCCTGCTCCTCCTGCGCGGCCTTGACTGGGCGTGGCGGTGAAGGAGCAACCCGCACCGGGAGTCGGGAACGCGGTGACGGGCGGCGGCAGACGTTGGACAGACAGCAAGCAGGAGGAGAAGCTCTGCATCGTCAGGAAAAGGACCGATTCGGGAACCGTTTAGGCGACTCCGTTGGAGCAAGGAGGGGTGGAGACATGTCACAGGTGGCTCCCTTTTTCGTTATCAAAAAGCCACGTGGCTCCCTTTTTCGTTGTCACATGGCCCCCAAATTTGAATAGCAGTGACCCGTTCAAAAGAATCTCTGGCCCCGATTCTGATGAGAAATTGGCCCCCAATATCATTGACAAATACAGACGCATAATTGTCGCACGCATGACCTGGTTCTTCTTAGCGGTTCTTCATTGTCTTTTAGTCTGGCCACAACTGGTAGTACCCTTCAATACGTTGGAGAAGGTTTTTCGCCGACTCGTTGGGTAATAGATATCGGCATCACCAAACGGTGGTGCTGTCGCATTAGGGGTATGACAAGGATTCCTTCCTGGGACAGCCATATTCGCCCCAAGAGTCCCAAATGTTGCTGAAGCATCATATGAATACTGATGCCCATTAAAAGAAGCTTATCTGACGAGCGATTTTCTTCTTTTTCCGCTTCGGCTTCGATTTCTTGAGCGCCGTTGGATCTGCTCTTGCATAGCTGCATGGTTTTCTGCTACTATACGTTTATAGAAGAAACCTGGGCAATTCAATAGGACTTATTTCTGCTAACGTTCTCAATATCCTTCGTAATGTATTTCTCCTAAAGATCTTTTTACTCATGAGGTACGCATGAAGTGGCAAGCGAACCCAGCGATCTCTTCTCTTGGAGAAGCTGCATGGGCACACTATGAGCAGGCACTTCGAGAACAGGAAGATCTTACTGTTGCTTCTATCCGCAACTACGTCAAAAAGTAGGCTGATGCAGCGAGATTCGCCGCTATCAGCCTGCATGATCTGTGTCATCGTTTCGGCTATCGTATAGATAAGTTTATACCGCGCCATCGACTGGCCTCAATCATGGGGTACAATTTACTAGACGCGACCAAATTCTATATTCGAGGAACAACGTGCGATTTACAACAGGCAGTTGAAGCTATCGCCTGGACAAAAGAGAAGATATACGAGGAAGTATATGCCAAAAGAGTATCTCCGTGACATCGTGGTGCTTCTGCCGGGCGCTATGGGGAGTGTCTTACAAAAGGATGGGAGAGACATCTGGCCGCCAGTTAGCGGTCTGGCAGGTTTGCAAAACATAAAAAACTGGGGACCATCATCTCAGTATCTATTTTTGGGAAAAGATGACCCTGACGCGGACGATCTGGAAGATGGAATCCGGGCAACCAGATTGATATCTAATTTTCACATTTTCCCTGGTTGGGTTAAGTTTTACAATGGCTACTCTGATATTGCACGTCTGATAACAGATATTTTCGAAGTAAGGCAAGGAAGTATTCAAGACAAGCGTCCAGCTAACTTCTTTGAGTTTCCTTATGATTGGCGACGTGATAGCCGTGTAGCTGCACGCCAGCTTGAGAAGATCATAGATGAGAAGTTACACCTATGGCGTGTGTACTCTGGTGAAAAGGATGCAAAAGTTATCTTTTTGGCCCATAGTATGGGAGGCTTAGTTGCCCGCCACTACCTCGAAGTGCGAGACAGATGGCAAGACTGCCGGGCTTTGATCACTTTTGGCACTCCTTACAGGGGTTCTCTCAAAGCAGTCAGCTTCCTCGCCAATGGATACAAATTACTGTCTGTTGACCTTATTGAGCACATACGCTCCTTTACATCTTCTTATCAACTCTTGCCAATCTATAAAGCAGTAAAAACCAGTGGGGGTTACAAACGTGTAGCGGAAATGGATGGGATTTCTGGCGTCGAGCGCAGGAGAGCAGAAGAGGCACTTGCCTTCCACCGAGAGATACAAGATGCTGTTACCAGACATAGAAAAGATGAGGAGTACTGTGAGAGTGGGTATAAGATCTTACCAGTGGTGGGTATCTGTCAACCAACTGTACAATCGGCTGAGTTAGTAGATGGGCGATTAGTAGTGAGCTACCAATTACCTGAAGGTATTGATCAGCGACTTGAAGATGGGGATGGAACCGTACCTATGTTGTCAGCAATTCCAATAGAACTGTCAAATAGATATGAAGAGAAGTTTGTTCCAGAGCGCCACGCTTCTCTTCAGAGGAATCAGACAGTTCTCAGCTTTGTGGGTGATCGTCTAAAACGGATGCAGATAGAGAAATGGGACAAGATTTGGGGACCTGGGACCAAACCGGAAATTATGGGGTACTCAGCCATCTCTTTGGATCTTGACGACCTCTACTCTGTTGAGGAACCGATAGAACTTCGGGCACGGTTACTCAATGTGAGTAAATCGGCAGGAGCATTGCAAGCCCGTATCGAAGCCATTGAACGTAATGGAGAGGGGGCATTAAAGCGGGAGTTTCATGAATCGGGAGGCGAGTGGGTACTCAGAATGGAAGGAGTGCCTCCTGGTCTATATAGCTTAACCGTATACGCTTCACAAGCTGCTGTTCCAGCTGTTCATGATCTGTTCGCCGTAGTTGGGTAAGATCTCTGACTACATATTGAAGTGAGGAAAATAGTGATAGAGGAGGACAGTTGGTTCATAAAGAACCACATCGAACTTGCCCGATATGTACATCCAGAAGTAGCAAGATGGTTCCGTCTAAATGTGAGTCGCCATGACCTCTTTGGGGAACCCAAAGAGATACATCGCCAACTTATCAGGGCGATTTATGATACCCTACTAGAAAAGAAGATCAGCTATGATCCTCCATTATATAATCCCTCGTCTAAACACCAGAAAATTCGTAATCCCAACGAAATCCTTGCTGGAAATCAGACGGGAACATGCCTTGATCTTGCATTACTCTTCTCTAGCCTCTGCTTAGGCAACGATCTCTTACCGGTCATCATCGTGCTCAAGGGACACGCACTAGTTGCTGTATCACTTGAGCACAGGCGCAATGAGTCAAGGTACAGGCCCGATCGACGCTGGTTTGCGGAAGAGCCTCTGACTGATGAAGCTGCTTTTCGTGCCTTCATAGATCGGATAGACGAAGGTGCTTATTTGGTAATTGAATGCACAGGCTTCGTTCGTAGCGAGATGCTCAGCCGTATGCAGGACGAACGTTACCCAGAGAGTATGCAACGTGTAAACGGCGTGTTATCGTTTGATCAAGCAAGTCTTGCAGGACGCAAACAACTAGATTCGGAGTCCAGACCATTTCAGTTTGCCCTCGATGTTGCTATCGCCCACGAGGAATGGAAGTTGACACCGCAACCCCTTCCTCCAAGCCCTTGGGAAGATCTTTTAAGCTTGGGAGTAGATTTAGTACTCCCACTCGCGGACATTCCTCACGCATCAGACGAGGATGTACGAGGATATTATAAGGGAAATCTATTAAAATGGAATATTCTTGCTGCTCAAGGTGATGTCAAACGCGATATTAGCGATACATTAATTCAAAGTCTTACTTCGTCGAAAAATCGGGTAACAATGCTCTGTCTAAGCGGAGAACCAGGTGCGGGGAAAAGTACGCTTGCTTGGCGCGTAGCTGCTGAAGTTGTACGGTCACTGGACCGGCCGTTGTTGCACATACTCAATAATGAAGCTGAGGTTTGGTATAAACTGCGCCGTCTCGCGCAACAATCTCAAATGCCTTTAGTAGTACTTGTTGATGACGTATTTCGTGACCCTAACGCTCGACGAGCTTTGGCATTTCTCAGGCCAGATCAAGATATTATCATTATCGCAACCTCCCGTAGTAATGAAATACCTGAAAACTTGCGTTTACCCTTCCTCTTACTGCTTCAAACATTAGAGGAGCCAACGCCAACAGAAAAGCGCCGGGTGCTGCAAAAATTAGGATTGGACGAAAATTCTCTAGGAGGCCCACAGCGAGAACGTTTACGTAACGTGAATTCTTGGCTAATCTTTATGAGTGAGATATCAACTGGTGAAGAATGGAAAAAAATCGTAGGAGATAGTGTGGATCGTTTGAAAGAGCAAGACAATGATAAGGTAGTATACCGAGCCTACGAATATTTGTGCTACGCCGGGCAGTATGACTTAGCTGTGCCTGAAATGTTAATCGCAGCGCTAGACGACCATGGACACTTTTATAACTTGCCAGAACATCCTATTAGTAAAGGCTTAATTTTTCATGATAGCAGAATCTCACAGAATAATATCAGAATACAGGATAGGTTGCGGACACGACATCCGATTTTTGCTCGTGAAGCCTTGAAGTTCTATAGACGCGATCCCTTAGCAATCTTAAAGGATTTCGTAAACGCAGCACGGTCGGATCAGAGAGCACATCGCATTTTCCTCTGCGTCTTGCTTTATTCCAGTTTCGTATTAGACACGCAAGAGTCTGTTATACAAAACCTGTTAGATCAACAAAAAACAGCAATAGACGCAATTTTGGCAGCGAGTAATAGCAGTGAGCTACTGTATTACTGGCTTGTACTTTATCGCATGCTTGGAGACCACAAGAAAATCAAAGAGATCGAAGCGATAGCGCTAAGTAGACCTCCTCAAGAGCCTATAGACTGGCTCGCTCATTTTGGATTGATAGAGAGAAGAGGAACTCAGGAGCAGATCGACAAGCTGATTAGTGATGCAAATGGTTGGCTAGCTGCTAATCCTCAAGACCATGATGTTCGCGGGGCTTATCTGCGTCTAGTAGAGAAGAAAGGTGATCCAGAGCAAATTCAGGCTGCGATTGCTTCAACAATTGAGTGGCTGGCTATGCCTGTCAATCCTCAAGATGCCGAAGTCCGTAAGACATTGCTGAGTCTGTTGAAACGTGAGTTTAACGACAGCAAACTGATTCAGGCTGTGACTGCTTCTACCATTGAGTGGCTGGCTATGCCTGTCAATCGTCAAGATGTCGAAGTCCGCAAGACATTGCTGGGCCTGGTAGAGTTTAAAGGAGCTGATCGCAAGCAAATCGAAAGTGTGATTAACAGTACCGGTGCCTGGCTAGCTAACAACCCACAAGATGTTGAAGTTCGTAAGACGTACCTGGGTACGGTGGAGCGGAAAGGAACCTCAAAGCAGGCCACTGAAGCGATTACTGCTACGATTGATTGGTTGGATAAGAATCCTAAGATCGATTGGTTAGTTAACATTCCTCAAGACCATGAGATTCGCAAAGCTTATCTAGGTCTAGTGGAGCGGAGGGGAACCCCAACACAGATTACAGATGTGATCAGCAGTACGGGTATCTGGCTAGCTAACAACCCACAAGATGTTGAAGTTCGTAAGACGTACCTGGGCTTAGTGGAGCGGAAGGGAAATGACCGCGAACAGATTCGGGCTGTGATTACTGCTACGACTGATTGGCTCACCGACAATCCTCAAGATCATGATGTTCGTAGAACCTACCTGGGGTTGGTGAAGCGGAGAGGTACTGAGGAACAGATTAAGGCAGTAATCACTGCTACAATTGAGTGGCTGGCTATGCCTGAAAATCGTCAAGATGTTGAAGTCCGCAGGGCTTACCTGGGACTGGTAGAGCAGCAAGGAGAGCCAGAGCAGATTACAGATGTAATCAATAGTACGGGTTCCTGGCTAGCTGACCACCCTCAGGACCATGAAGTTCTTGGAACCTATTTAGGATTGGTGGAGCGGCAGGGTGACCGAAAGCAGCTAGCGCTAGCCTGCAATCTCGCCAAAAAGTGGCTGGATCACAACCCTATGACCAGGAGGAGATCATACCAGTACATGTGGATGCTTAAAGGCTATGAACGGGTTTTGTCCAAACTAGAACGTTATCAAGAAAAGGAACAGTGAGTAGCAAGCAAAAACGTATATTTGCGACATGAAAGATATATGAGACTTTTGCAGCGCAAATGGCTGCCGTAGGAAGGAATCCTTGCCATACCCCCATTACACCTTTACCCCTTTATACATCTGCTTTCTCAGCCCTACCATCATCCGTTGCCTGCCAGCGCTCTACTCCAGAAGATGGTGTCTCAGGTGATTCTGCAACATTTTCCAGCACGCGTCGTATGAGCAGGGCACTCCCTCTATCTATATCCTCAACAAGTGTATGCCAATCCCGTTCTCCCGCCCAGATACGCTGAACCGCAGTAGTAATATGCCATCCATGCTGCTCAAGCTCGGGCCAAACTGTTTCCAATTCCACTTGAGCCTTCTCATCACCTTTTGTGGCTGCCACGATCACTGGGATGAGCAATGCAAACTGTTGGTCAACTTGGTAGCGGTTGCCAGCAAAAGTCGCGAAGCTCTCACGATCGCGTCTGTGGTAATTTTGAGCTATCTCCTGTTGCCCTTCCAAGTCGGCAATCCTGGCAAGAACATCAAATGTCTTCCAGGTCTCTGCTAAGATGCCTGGTCGTTCTTTAATACGTAGTGAATGTTCTGCGTAGTTTTGTGCTTCAGCTAGTCGCGTCTCCGAAGTGCGACCAGCCCGTATTTCATTTAGAAGCAGGTCAGCGAGATTATTCAACACACGTGCTTGTGCGATACTCTCTGGTTCCACTCGTTCATAGAGTTCCAATGCTCGTCTGTACCACCCTTCAGCTTCAGCCGGACGCTCTGCATTTTCAGCAACAACCGCTAGCTGATTACAAGTTACAGCGGCACCAGCAAGATTCCCTAATTGCTCTTCGAGTGCCAGGCCTTTCCGATAGCAGCGCTCAGCCTCGGTCCATTCCTCTTGCTCCCTTGCAATCATGCCCAATTGATACCAGCCGATGGATTCATTTGCAGGCTCATCTAAAGTGCTGAAATGCCCAAGTGCCTTATGGTAGTACAATTGAGCCTCCGAATAGTTGTGTTGCAGGAATGCAAGATAGCCCATCTGCGTGAGGACAATCGACTGACCACGGAGATGGTTGATCCCAGTATAGACTTTCAATGCTGTCTCGTAACTCTCTTTTGCCTGTGTGTAATGCCCTTGCTGACTAAGGACGTCACCCAGGTCGCAAAGCAAGAGGGCATGTTGAGCAAGATAGCCTTGCTCCTCTGAATCCTGCTTCAAGAGTCCTTCAATGATCGCCAGAGCATTCCGGTAGTGCTGCTCTGCGTCTACAAATCGCTGATCGTCTTCTAAACAGCGAGCTAGTAACTGGAGTGTTATGCAGTGAGCATATGATCCAGGCCCTGTTCGTTCCCCCGCCGGTTGCGCTCCGATGCGGGAGAGTATCCTCGTTAATCGTACTATAGCAGCCTGCAGGTCGCCCTTGCTCCATTCATCCTCTGCCCTCCCTGACTCGTGCAGATACTCTGCGTAGGTCAGTACACTCCCCTCAGAGCCAGGTACTCGCATGGCATCGGTGATCTGTTGGCGTATCTGGTCGCGTTCCCATGTCAGACCGAAGTTAGTGAGAAACTTGACAACGCTCTCTGCCATATCCGAGGCAGCCTCCACCTCATTATTTCGCAGTAGCAGTTCCAAGGCCTTTCGCAAGTTGGGTAGCTCGTATCTTGCCAGCGCCCGTATCACTTCAGGATCGTAGGCATCTTGCTTAGAGAGCAAGTTAGCCACGGCATGGTATCGCCGAGTATATCGCTGAAGCAGCACTGCATCCTCGGCCTCCTGCAAGTTGCGTAAGTAAGGCACAAGAATGGGATGAAAGTGCAGGAACGGAACACGCACATCCTCATGCACCCGTTTAGCAGTAATCAAGGCAACTTGTTCCAGCGCGGAGCGTAACATTGTCCAAGTTGCTTTTGGTATCTCGGTGATCGCTAGCAGATCATCTTCGCTTGCGCCTCCCTCAAAAACTGCCAGGCGTGCCAGCAGTATCCTCTGCTCCTCACTCAACCGACGTAGCGAGTAGTCGAGGGAGGCTAGCAGGGAGCGATTGCGCCCGGTCTCTCTGTCGTCAACGAACCTGGGGAGGCGTGTCGCAAATTCTGCTCGGATGATGGAAAGTGGCAGATCTCGCAGTGCAGGAAGGACCAATTGGATGGCAAGTGGATGATGATCCAGCTGAGCGAGCAGATCACGCAGTTCAGCATATGGTGCGCGAGAGCGGTCAATGCCCAGGTCAGTGAGCAGCCGGCTGGCAAGCGCATAGGCGTCGTGAGGTGCTAACCCTCGCAATAAGATCTGCCTGGTCCATTTTCCTGGCCCGAGACGTCCGTCCCCAATATCCTTGTCTCGGCTGGTCAGCAAGAGGCCCACACCCATCTCGCGGAGTTTCAGGAGAACATCCCAGAGAGCGGCGCGTTCGGCTGGCTCTAAGGGAACTTCGCCTTTGGGAAGGATGTTCTCCAGGTTATCGGCTACCAGGAGCACCTTCTTGCCTTTGAGGGCGGAGTTGAGCCGGATCAGGGCCGTTGCCGGTTCATGTGGATGATAATTGGCGCCATTGATGCCCATATAGTTACCAAGGATACTCAGCAGCGTCGGCGCATCCCCGCCATGCTCAAAGGAGACGAAGCAGGCTCCATCATACATTCCGGTGCGGGTGAGCCAATCCGCGGCTTCACGGACAAGAGCCGTCTTGCCTATGCCTCCGAAGCCTGCGATGACCACGAATTTCTTTTGCAGCAAAGCGCGCTCGATCTGGAGGAGTTCGCGGGCGCGTCCGCTAAAGCGATAACGTGGTTCTGGTGGAAAGTCGGGACTCAGGCGCGAGAAGGCTGGAGCTGGAGCTAGTTTGCGCTTCTTACGTCTGATTTTGGTTGGTTGAAGGGAGACAGGACGTTGCTGATAGTAATGCGACACCCACCAGTCATGCAGCAGGACAGGCGTTCCTTCGCTATCGGCCCTGCGATGGTGCATGTGGCGGCGCGGATCATCATGCAGTGCTTGGCGTGCGCGCTCTTGGGCGAGAGGAGTGGCTACTCCCGCTGCCAGGGCCCG
>WNGR01028184.1_pt1 | contig 11826 bp, 13 predicted proteins | sample 5407581 | NCBI WGS metagenome assembly WNGR01 (sample SAMN13153383, study PRJNA577476) | soil metagenome | isolation source: 80 cm soil or saprolite under Garry oak tree replicate 2 | place: USA:California | collected 2016-06-15
GCCGTCGTAATCGAGGTGGCCATGATAAAGATTCCACGCCCGCGCGAGATGCGTTTTACCATCATCTGGACGAAGGCGAAATGCGGCCTGAATGGCTGCTTCTGCTGACGCCAACCGCGCAGGAGTATGGTCAAGTCCAGAGAAGTAAAGCTCGTCATGAGCCCAGGCGAGTTGACAATACGCATCGAAAAACGATGGATCGCGCGCCACGGCCTGGTTCAGCAGATCGATTGCGTGACCGAAATTCGCCATCCCGCCACCAAAGGATGCCCCCGGAAACATATGAATGGCGCGTGAATAGAGATCGAAAGCGACGAGATCGCCGGTCGGCCTGCGCTCAATCGCCAATCTCTCAGCAGCCGTGATTTTGGCGCGAAGCCGCTGAGCGACTTTCTGCGCAATCTCGCTCTGGATCGCAAACAAGTCGTTCAAATCGCGATCGTATTGTTCCGCCCAGATGTGAGTGTCCGTGCGCGTGTCGATCAACTGCGTGTTCATATGAAGCCGGGCGCCGACCATCCGGACGCTGCCCTCCAGCACATGGGAGACTCGCAGCTCGTCACCGATCTGACGCATGTTCCGCTTGCCGCGATAGTCCATTACGCTGGTCCGGCTGATCACCTTCAGATCGGCGATTTTTGCAAGCTTGGTCAAAATGTCGTCCTGCACACCATCGACGAAGGCCCCTCTTTCCTTCTGCCCGCTTAAATTTTCAAACGGCAGAACGGCGATTCCCGTTGTTACCGGACGGTGGATGAGTTCGCTTTTCCAAATATTCCATCCAACGGCCGCAGCAAACGCCAGCAGTGAAGCTGCCAGAAGCGCGCTGGTTGGATTGCGCCGAACCCACTTTGGGCCACGGGTTAAGATTCCAGTGTGTCGGGCCAAGATCGGCTCGTGCTTTAGCCAGTGCTCGAGGTCTTCGGCCAGTGCGAGAGCTGAAGAGTACCGTCGCTTTGGATCTTTCTCGAGACACTTCAGGCAAATCGTAGAGAGATCGCGATCTATTTTGTGGTTTAACGCGCGCGGTTTCCGCGGTTCCGTATTCAGCAGCAGCCGGATTGTTTCGTACGTTGTTCCCCCGGCAAATGGCGGATGACCGGTGAGCAGTTGATAAAGGACGGCGCCAAGTCCATAAACATCCGTCGCCTTGCCAAGCTTCGTAGTTTCACCGGAGGCTTGTTCCGGGGCCATGTAGCTGGGTGTCCCCAAAACCTCCCGGGTGCGCGTGACGGTGCTCTCCGTTTCGACTAGTCGGGCAAGACCGAAATCGGTAAGGTGTGGTTCGCCTTTTGCATCCAGCAGGATATTCCCCGGTTTAATATCGCGGTGCAGGATCTTGTGCTCGTGCGCGTAGTGCACCGTGCGCGCCAACTTAACGATCAATTCCACTGCGGACCGGATTGGCATCGGTTCACGCTCGAGGATCGCATCGAGTTGTCCGCCTTCGACTAGGCCCATGCTGAAGTAGCAAGCGCCATCGCGCTCGCCGACCTCATAAATTGGAACGATGCCGGGATGATTCAGTCTGGCGGCCGCTTCCGCTTCGCGACGGAACCGTTTTACGTGCGGTTCCGTGGCCCAATGACCCAAGGCGATTACCTTCAGTGCCACGATGCGGTTAAGACTTTTTTGCCGGACACGGTAAACCACGCCCTGGCTGCCCCGACCGATTTCTTCCAGCAGCTCGTAATCACCGAACTCGATCGGCGCACCGTTATCACCTGGGATCAATTGATCAGAGCGCCGCAGCGTCTTACTGGGATCGATATCGTCCTGACCCAGTGCTGAGCGTAAGAGACAATGGATGCAAAACTTTTCTCCGTCGTCGGAGGAGGTAAGCCGTGAACCGCACTGCGCGCAGAGTAATTGCGTAGCTTTTGATTCGAGAGCCTGGCCTTCGTTCATGCGGCTTCCGCTAAAACATTGCAAAGATAACGCAGCTCTTCGTCAATCTCGTGTGGCGCTGAAACCGTGCGAGCAATCTCGCGCCGCACAATCTCGCGGTAACGTTGCCGCAGCCGATGGACGTGCGTCTTTACGGTCGCTCTCGCAAGACCCATCCGCGCTGACGCCTCATCGTACGAAGGAATGACGCTGCCGCCGGTGAGAAAGCTCTTTAGTTGTTCGAAGAGTTCGAGCTTGCCTTCGGCCTGCAATTCTTCGCGCAAAGAATTGAGCGCGCCGGCCGTGAGCGATTTCGCCCAGCGCAATTCGAACAGAGATTCCGCCGTTGAATCGGGCGCGCTTGGAGGGTCGTAAAATGCTTCGGCCGTTTCCTGGTCGAGTGAAACGAATTGATAGCCGCCGCCGCGCCGGATCGCTTGCTCGCGGTCCCAATTGTCTGCAAGGAAATTTTTTACCGATGCGAGCAGAAAAGATCGGAACTTGCCGTGAAGTGGATTTGTTCGCGCATAGGCTTTGGTTCGCAAAAAAAACGCAAAGAACAATTGGGTCAGATCCTGCGCATCAGAAGGGCTGTAACCGCGCCGCCGGATGAAGCTGTAGATTGGCGGCCAATACATTTCGCACAACTGCCCGAGCGCGTTTGCCGCCTCTGGCACATCCGTAAGCGCACAACGTGCGACAACGCTCCAGTGCGTGGTGGCAAAACTGGCGCCACCTTCCTGGAGCGTTCCAGGGGTTGCTTTCACCGCGCAAACATACCCAACCGTAACGGTTCGTCGCAAGACTTTCCCGCGTATGGAAACAGCCTAACCAACCACGAAGAGCACGAAGGAACACGGAGTGGAATTCTAATTCTTCGTGAACTTCGTGTCCTTCGTGGTGATTGATGGGATCACTGCGCGCATTCTTCGAAAGCGGCAGGTTCGCCACGCAGATGCGCGAGAACTTCGCCGGCGAAATGGAGCGAGCCAGTGATCAAAATTGGATTTGGTTTCGCGCGTGCGCGATCGAGGGCTTCGGCAACCGATGGAGTGATGGAGATTGTAGGGCAACCCCGAACGCTTTCGGGGTTGCCGGCAGGCGAAGCGCCTGCCCTACAAATACGAGAAATGCTAGTGAGAATTTTTGCTAATTCTTCTGGGTAAGCGGCGCGTTCGCTCCGAGTTCTAGGAAGAAGAACTGAATCAGCGATCGGCGCGAGCGCCTCGCAGATTCCGCGCAAATTTTTGTCCGAGAATCAGCAATTGGCGCGAGTTCTTCGCAGATGCCACGCAAATTTTTGTCCGAGAGAACGGCGAGGATCAATGTGGCGCGCTCGTCGCCAAAAATTTCGCGCCATGTTTCAGCGAGTAAGCGTGCGGCAGCCGGATTATGCGCGCCATCAATGATGGTGCGGTCGTCCCACACCTGAAACCGAGCAGGCCAGTCGATACGGGCAAGCCCGCGGGCAATTGCTTTGTCATCGATCTCGATCTTTGCGGCATAAATCGCAGCGATTGCCACGGCCGCATTCTGTTTTTGATAATCACCACGCAGAGCAATTGGCGACCTATCGTAACGTTCACCTACGAATTGAAGTGGCGCTTCGCACTCAGCGGCACGCGCGCGAATGACTTTTTCGGCTTCTGGTCGCTGCGCGGTAGAAACCACCGGAACGCCCCGCTTAATGATTCCCGCTTTTTCAGTCGCGATCTCCGGGATTGTTTTACCCAGCCATTGTTCGTGATCGAAATCGATCTGTGTGATGACTGAGACATCGGATTGAATGGCGTTGGTCGCATCGAGGCGTCCGCCTATACCGGTCTCGAGAATGACAACGTCGATCTTATGCCGGTCAGGCGAGCCACCCCTCACCTTAATCCTCTCCCCTCGACGCGAGGGGCGAGGGGAGGGTGAGGGGAGCTGTGCACTATCACGTTTGGCTCCGCGTCTTGCGGGATCGGAAAAGTATTCTAGCGCTAGCGCAGTCGTGACTTCGAAAAATGTCGGATGCGGATCCCAACCGGCGACCAAATCGCGAATCGCGGTCAAACCGTTGGCAACCGCGTTCTCGGAAATCATTTCGCCATTTACGCGAACCCGCTCTCGAAAAGTTACCAGGTGAGGGGATGTGAAGAGGCCGGTGCGATGTCCTTGCGCGCGACAGATCGAATCGATCATGGCGCAAACGGAGCCTTTGCCGTTTGTTCCGGCCACGTGAATGACGCGAGTTCCGCGAAGATCCACATGCAATTCGGCAAGGAGTCGCCGGATGTTTTCCAGGCCAAGCTTGATACCGAAGCGCTGGAGGCTGTAGAGCCAGGCGAGCGCCTCTTTGTAAGTTAAAGGTGGTCGCGGCACAGCCTCCTTCGCTTTGCTACGGCGTGCCAAGGAGGCCTCTCCCACTTTCACGGCGTCACAGCAAGGTAACTGAGCAAGCGGCTGATTTCTTCGCGTAGTTTTTTGCGATGCACAATCATGTCGATCAAACCGTGTTCCTGGAGAAATTCAGCGGTCTGAAAGCGTTCCGGCAAGTCCTGATGAGTGGTTTCCCTGATCACGCGCGGCCCGGCGAAACCGATCATGCTCTTGGGCTCAGCGATAATAACGTCGCCCAGCGAAGCGAAGCTGGCCATGACTCCAGCCGTTGTCGGGTTTGTGAGAACAGAAATGTAAGGGAGTCGTTCTTGCGCATGTCGTGCGAGTGCGCCGCTTGTTTTTGCCATCTGCATCAAGCTCAACATTCCTTCGTACATGCGCGCACCGCCGGAAGCAGCAACGATGATGACCGCGCAGCGCTCCGCGGTTCCATATTCAATCGTGCGCGTGATTTTTTCGCCCACAACCGACCCCATGGTTGCGGCGAGAAAACCGAAATCCATCACCGCGATGGCCACCTTGTAGCCATCGAGAATACCATATCCACTGATCACAGCGTCGAGGAGACCCGTGCTCCCCTGGTATTTTTTCAGTCGATCTTTATACGTAGCCATTCCTTGAAACCGCAACACGTCCACCGATTTCAAATCGGCATCCATTTCTACAAAAGTGTCCGGGTCGAGCAGATTCTGAATCCGCTCCTTAGCTGGCTGCGCAAAGTGATAGTCGCAGCGCGGACAGACGCGTTGATTTTGCGCAAGCTCGATTTCAGGCACGACTTCCGAACAGCCCGGGCACTTCTGAAAAAGACCACGCGGAATGTCCCGCTTTCTGCCGCCCTCCGCCTTAATTGCTGGCTTCTTGAAAATTGCCATGAGACTTATGCGCGTGCTGCCGTAGCCGCGTGAACGGAGAGCGCACCGGCGCGTTTCAAAACCCGCGCACACTCGCTCAGCGTGGAGCCAGTTGTCAGAACATCATCGATTAACAACACCCGCAAACCTCGCACGTCTGCGTTTTTTCGTAAACGGAATGCGTTATGCAAATTTTCCATGCGCTCGGACCGATCAAGCGCAGTTTGCGTAGTGGTGTAGCGAATGCGCTCAAGCACAGGCTTGGAAGAAATCGACGTCTGTGCGCTCAACAACGCGGCAAGCAAGCTCGCCTGATTAAATCCGCGTTCTCGTAGCCGAGTAGCGTGCAGTGGCACCGGCACCATAATGGCGAATTGGCGTCCGCGAAGCCTTTCGTCATCCAGCGCAGCATGAAGCCAGCGCGCTACGAGGTGACGCAGGTGAATTTGCCGTCCGTATTTAAATTCATGGATGATCTGGCGAACGATCCCACGACCGCGGTATGCCGACACCGCTGCGTCGAAGTGAATCGCGCGATGGGCGCAGTTGGCACAGGTAAACTCGCTGGTGATGGCGCCTTCGAAGGGCTCGGAGCATTTCTGGCAAAATGGCGCGACGATGCGGACGGCCTTCGCTTCGCACCGATTGCAGAGATACTCGCCAGCTCGCACGTTTCCCCCGCAGATTGTGCAAACTGGCGGGTAAAGAAGCGATACCGCCGCTTCCAACGGCTCAAACTTGCGAAGCGCGATCATATTTCAGCCAGGTTCGCATTATCATCCACGTTACTGTCGCTACGCCCAGCGGCACAATGCCAACAAGCAGATTCTTTCCCACCCATGGGAGGGCTACAATTTGCCGATGCGTCAGCCAGCTGAAAGTGCCGCTCCCGAAAATCAATCCGGCATGCAAGCCGATCGGCAGCCATAACGAATGGGTATGCACACGCGCCACCGCGAGAATGCAGCCGAAAAGAAATAACGTCGCAAAGGCGGACGCCAGCATCATCGGGTCCCCAACTCGCCCAAACGAATGGGCAATCGAATTCAAACCTGAGATCCATGTTACAACGGCGGATGTCCGTTCCGGTGCTTTGAAAAAATGAACTGCTGCAAAGACCGCGGAGACTGCAACAATCGCCATGTACTTTCGACCTGTTCGCAGTAAGACACCCAAAACCATGCCGCGAAAAAACGCCTCTTCGATGAATGCAACGGTGATTGACGCAACAAGGACCTTGCCAAGTCGCGGCCAGGCAAAGGCGTGCCGAATCGCGTAAACATGAAATGCAACCAGTAAAGCGCCGCAGCAGAGCAGGGGAATTACCGAGATAAGAATGCCGGCGGACAGATCGTGGCCCCAACGCGGATTGGGTGCAAGGCCAAGGTCAGCCATGCAACGCACATGGCTAATGTGCAGAAAGGGCCAGAGCAGGAGTGCAGCAGCGATCAGGACGCTACGATGAAAGAACGTTTCGAAATCGTACTTTGCTAGAAAGGAAAACAGACCGTGCGCTGCAAGCGATTGGGCTGACCAAAAAAGAATTGGAGCGAGCAGCGCTGCAACGATAACGACGCCGACAAAATACGCCGCCAATTTAGCTACGTCTTTCAATCCGGCTAATGTAAGGTCTCACCGCAATGCGGAGTCAACATATATGGACGGACACGAATCAACATGGACGCAAACGCGAAGTGCGAGCCACAAAGTTCGGCGGCGCGTGGCGGTTTCAAGCAAAAACTGCGGGCGATGTTGGCTGGACCTATTATGGGCGACCGTTGTTGGAGGATCTGTTAGCGTTAAAAGAAATCCTCGTGCGAAAATACCAGCGACGGCGCGCTTCGACCGAGGACGTTGTTTCTATCGAAAAACTGATAGCTGATCAGATGGAGAGGTAGGGACGCCGGCCTGCGGCGTGGGGTCGGCGCAGCACGGCGTCCCTAGCAGATGACTGCACGCTTATGACTGAGTGGAATACGGAACAGCTGATTGATTGGGACAAGCGCTTCGTTTGGCACCCGTTTACGGACATGCGCGAATGGTGCGCTGCGGAACACGAGGCAGTGGTTTTGGTCGAAGGCCGGGGTGCATTGCTCCGCGATAGCAGAGGCCGCCGCGAATACATCGATGGGAATTCGTCCATCTGGACAAATATCCACGGACATAATCACCCACATATCAACGCGGCGATCCGCCGCCAACTGGGTCGTGTGGCCCACACCTCATTTCTAGGCTTCACGAACCCGCGGCCATCGAACTCGCGCAGGCAATCGTCGCGCTCTTCCCGGACACGTCCTTGAACAGAGTTTTTTTCTCCGATGACGGCTCAACAGGAATCGAGGTCGCTTTGAGAGTTGCCGACCAGTATTGGCGAATGCGGCGCTCGAGAAGGCATCAGTTTATCGCTTTTCGGAGCGGTTATCATGGCGATACGGCGGGCGCGGCGAGTCTGGGTGCCGCGGCGCTGTTCCAAAATGCATCGCCGCGGTGGAACTTTCCTGTCATCCAAGTCCCAAATATCGAGGCGCTGGAAGAGCTTGGCCCAGCCGAGACCGCTAAGGTTGCTGCCGTCGTGATCGAGCCGCTTATCCAGGGCGCCGCCGGGATGCGCCTTCGGCCGCCTGGCACGTTGCGCGTCGTTCGTGAATGGTGCAGTCGGACCGATACGCTGTTAATTGTTGATGAAGTCATGACCGGATTCGGCCGAACCGGTCGAATGTTTGCGAGCGAACATGAGAGCGTGATTCTGGACACGATGGTTTTAGGCAAAGGCTTGACGGGAAGCTATCTTCCGCTTGCTATTACCTTAATCTCTGAAAAAGTGTTTTCCGAATTCGATGGCTCAGTGGCCGAGGGTAAGGCGCTCGCCTACGGCCATAGCTACACGGGAAATGCGCTCGGTTGCGCCGCGGCCAAAGCAAGTCTGGAGGTTTTTGAGAAGGACGGGGTCCTGGAAGCTCTGGAGCCGAAAATCCGGCATCTGAGCTCGGCACTTGCCGGACTAAGAGAACTTCCCGGAGTAAAGGAAGTGCGGCAGTGCGGATTTATTGCTGGAGTAGAGATGCAAGACTCTCCGGAGATCGCGCGACCCGGTATCGCCGCAGCCGTTTGCCTCGAAGCACGACGCCACAGCCTTCTGACCAGACCAATTTGGAATGTAGTTGTTCTGATGCCGCCCTTGTGCATCACAATAGCTGAGCTAACCAGAGCCGTGGAAGCCCTCCGCGCGTCGATCATCAAGGTCTGGCGGTGCAGCGATATCTCCGCGAGGAAAGATGCCGAAGAAATTACGGCTTGATCAACTTCTTGTGCGAAAAGGGTTGTTCGCAAGCCGCGAGCAAGCGCGACGGGCAATAATGGCTGGCGACGTGATGGTCGGCACTCGGATTGTGCCGAAGCCATCAGAGCTTCTCGAGGAACACGCGGCGATTACGGTGAAGCCGACACGAAAATACGTCGGCCGCGGCGCGCTAAAGTTGGAGGCCGCTCTCGATCATTTTCAGATCGATGTACGCAGGAAGACGGCACTGGATGTTGACGTTGGCCACGGGCAATTGGATTGGAAGCTCCGCAACGATCCACGCGTGATTGTTCTGGAAAAAGTCAATGCACGGTTTCTCTCGCACGCGCACATTCCGGAAGTTGTCGATCTTTGTGTGATTGATGTTTCCTTTATTTCGCTGACTTTAATCCTGCCGAACGCGTTCGACTTGATAACCCCAGCTGGAATGATTCTCGCCTTGATCAAACCGCAGTTCGAGTTGCAACGCTCGGAGGTGGGAAGAGGCGGAATTATTCGCGATCCGGGCTTGCACCGAAACGCACAGGACAAGATTGTCGCCTTTGTGACGCATCTGGGCCACGTGGTGACCGGAATTGTCCCGTCTGCTATTACAGGAGCGGACGGAAATCAGGAATTTTTTGCATGCATGCGAAAACGATCGGCTTAATAGCCCACACGGGGAAACCAGGCGTTGCTGAGCTAATCAGCGCAATTGCCCAGGAGTTCGACCATTTTTCAATTTCGACGCTGTTTGAAAAGGAAACGGCTGAAATTGCCGGAAAGAAATCGGGGCTCTCATTGGCCGAATTGGGAGCAGCAGCAGACCTCCTCGTGGTAGCTGGGGGCGACGGAACGATTCTGCACGTCGTTGGGCAACTTGGTGAGATCATTAAGCCAATCTTCGGTATCAACGTCGGTTCGCTCGGCTTTCTGACCTGCGCCAGTTCTTCGACCTATCGCGAGGCGGTGGAATGCATCGCCAGGGACCGGATTAATTTTAGTCAGCGGGCGCTACTCGAGGCACGAGTTCATCTGGGCGATAAAAGAACGGGCAAAATGATCGCGCTGAACGATGCCGTGTTAAGCCGCGGGGAACTTTCGCGCCTGGTTCTGTTGCGCACAAGAGTCAACGGCGAACCGCTCACTGAGTTCAACGCCGATGGTTTAATAGTCGCGACGCCGACCGGTTCGACGGCTTACTCGTTATCGGCTGGCGGACCAATTCTCGATCCTGAGTCCGGCGTTTTCGTGATCACGCCGATTTGCCCACATGTTCTCACGAACCGATCAATCATTGTTGCGGAAGGATCCATAATCGACATCGAAGCGAGCGATCCCGATTATCCAGTCTTTTTAACGCTGGATGGGCGCACGCCCATCCATGTCGAGCGAGGATCAACAGTCACAATTCGCAAAGCAAAGAGAACGCTTCCGCTGGCGTCGTTACCTGACGCGTCATTCTTTAGCGTAGTCCGGCAGAAATTAAAATGGAGCGGAAGTAACGTCTGAGTGGTGACAACTTGTCGTTCGAAGGCAAAACACGTCCTTGAGTTGTCGGCACAAAACCTGTATTTTAGTGAACTATGCTCCCGAAATCACTCGTTCTTAGCTTCGTTGGCTCACTGCTTGTAACCTTCACCGGCTGGGCTGCTGGCACGTCGGCTCTTGAAGGGATCGTGAAAGACCCCACTGGCCGCCCAATCAAAGGCGCCGATGTCCGGATTGAAGCGAAGAATTCTTCCAAAATTGTTAAGACCGATGCCAACGGCCATTACGTCGCCGATGGCTTGGTAGTTGGCACCTATAAGGTGACCCTGGTTGTGAATGGGCAAGTCAAAGCAGCGATCCTCGATGCCAAGACACAGTTGAATAAAGCCACCCAACTCAACTTCGGTCTAACTGGAAAGACGGCGTCGGTTAAGAAACACACGCACATGGTTTGGATTCCCCCTGATATTAATACGCGTATCGGCGCTGGTCGCTGGGTTGAGGTGGATGATAACGGTGATATCGTCGACAACACCGGATTTAATAACGTCGAGAAAACCCGTGGGCCTGCCGTGCAAGAGATGCAAATCAGGGTGAGCGGCGCTCACTGATTCTTTTTTTCTTTGTGTGCTTCCTTCGGACCTGATAGTCAGTATTGGCCATGAATCTTGTAAGCATGCCCGATGGCCGCGTCATAAATCTTGATCACCTCACGTACGCAGAGCGCACAGGCGAGTACGTGGTCTTGCATTTCACTGGTGGGGGTGATGCTGGGTCAGGGTCGATTATCAGGCTTAAGCAAAGCGAAGGTGCAAGGCGGGTTTGGGCGTATCTGGCCGAAAAACGAACGGCGACGATCGGGCCGGCTAGTTAAGGAGACTGGTCCGAGGTTTCTGCTTCCTAAATACGCGGGATCGGTGTCGCCAATTTCATATGACATATAATTTTCAAGCAAGTGAGATTTTATCGGACGCAGAGTCGAGAGGTTGTGCCCCTAATTTGGCAGGAAAAGCATTACAAACTTTGGCTTGGTGGCCATTTGTCGAAGATCGCGCACATTCCCATCCGATAGAACCGGAGGCGGAATCCATATTCCTTTGCAAATTTGGCGATCTTTGCTTCGCGCTCAGGCTCGTCTAGCGGCCAGACGCGTAGCAACTCAGCCTCGTAAATCGCGCAATGCTTCCATCCGCCAGCTTGCAATTCGCGTTCGATTTGGCTGGCTAGCATTTTCATACTGCCGAACAAATGTCTGCGGCGAACAATTCTGGTGAGGGCGCACCAGCCGCAGCAACTTTTCGCCCGCGCTCGTACCAATCCAGCCACCAGTTCACTTCACACCGAATACACGCTTCAACGCACTCGCCGCTCTCCATGCGCATTCAACCTCATTTCGTGGACGTAGTTGCGCTTTCAAGCTGGTGTTTTTCTATAACATATAGTTTTTTCAGAAATTTTATCGCGTATCGGTTTTGCTGGATTAACTCTCATTTGCGTGATTCAGCTGCGCGTCACTGATCCGCACCGACTAAGGAAGTAGCGATCAGTCACTTCGACAAAGTCACACATGGCAGCAAACCACTGCTTTAAATGATTGGCATTGACGATGAATCGAGATCCAACCGCTATAGGGAAATTGGGATGTCGGCGAGCAAACTCGGGTGTCACTAGACTAGATGAATGTATGATTAAGTGGCGAACGCCCCACAGGGCCTCCATCGCTCCGATCGTTTCGGTTCGGTAACCGCGCGCGCCAATTTTCTGAAGGCTCTTGATCCAGGCAGCCGGTCCTCCACTAGCAATGAACGTTTTGGCCCATTGACGTCTGAGCTGTTCTATCACATCTGCGAGAGATGTGGCATTAAGCACGTCGTTGTATGAGGCGGATTGTTCGGAACGTTCCATTAAGGTTGGGTCCATCCCAGCGGCATGGAC
>WNGR01007183.1_pt1 | contig 11823 bp, 12 predicted proteins | sample 5407581 | NCBI WGS metagenome assembly WNGR01 (sample SAMN13153383, study PRJNA577476) | soil metagenome | isolation source: 80 cm soil or saprolite under Garry oak tree replicate 2 | place: USA:California | collected 2016-06-15
AAGACAGGACCGCTGCGCCCGTGCAGTACGACCAGGCCAGAGTGAGCATACTGCCGCCACCAATAGTAGCAGCTCCATCCCTATGAAGGTCACCGTGAAACATGGGCCAAGCGCCTTGCACTGGGGGCGTAGACGAGGCCGCACGTATGGTGTGTGTCTTGCCTGCCGTTCCGCAACTGCTCGTCCCCCGAGTGTTGCCCTTGGGTGGTGTGCTGGCCGGTCCACAGGCGCTCAGGCCCAGGAGGCAGAGGCATAAGAGAGCGCACGTGCTTCGCACAAATCTCGTCGGATTCATACAGCTGTTATTGCAGTACATATTCCCTCCGGGGCTGCACTTCAGTCCTGAGTGCAGCCTCCCTATCCTCACCTTAACCACCTGACCATGCGTCACACATGGGCATACCAACAAAACACTTGCTGAGCAAAGCGACATTCTATATGCTTAAGCCCTTCCAGATTGACCTCTTTTGTCAGGGATGGGTCCTGTGTATCCACCCTGGCTAGAGGTGCTTGCCTGAGCAACAAAAAACGATCCCGCTCTGACTCCCATCTGCACCTATGGACCAATCGCTCTGCCGCGCGAACCCATCCTCTTGGGTCTGAAATCACTCGGTTTATGGTCCCGCAGGGAGCCTTCCCGGGCGGAACCCGGCAGGCACCTGTGTATCCCACAGGGTACTGGGCACCTGTGAAACAGGGAGCCAGGTAAGCGTCTCATAGATCGGCTGGACACTACCAGGGCCACGTGCATCACGCAGCACATTCACCGGCCAGTAGCTGGTGTCGAGCAGCAACACCAGCCCATTCTTCCAGCGGATGCGGTAAACCTCCTGACCTTCAAAACGGTCCACACCCTCGTAGACGGCATGGTGCGCCTGCAGATCATAGCGGAGTTGGACCAGGTTAAATATCGAGTCATCAACACTCCACGCGTTCGCGTCCCACTCGGCAACGTGATGGATGAGATCCTTGCCCAGCAGAATCTGATCATTCCCCACGACCACAATGTCTAGGTCACTTCCCTCTACGGTCTCCACGTGCATGCGCCCAGTGCTCAGATCGTCGTAACAGCTGATACGGTACCGCGTACCGTTCACGCCCACCTTCGTTTCACGGTAGAAGAGCACATACCCGCTCCAGGAGAGGTCCGCTGGCAAGGCAAACGCCCGAGATGGAGCAACAGCACCTGTCAGCAAGTACACAGTCAGTATCGCGATAACGAGCAGCACCGCTGTGGCCACCTGGCCGATCGGCCAGAGAAAATGGTTATCGTGCGATGCGCGGTGCGGGCCCAGGGGACGCAGATGTTCAGGGGAACGCGTGCCTCTCCAGGTGGCGATGGCCGCCAGGACTGCCTGATCGACACGCAGAGGCGGCTCCAGATTGGCAGTGCCAGAGATGAGCTGCGTTGCCCACGTGAAGAGATGCAGTTCCGCGGCACAAGCGGGGCAGGCATGTATGTGCTCGATTACGAGGCGCACCTGGTCGGCAGGCACATCATCCAGCACGGCCAGATAGAGCCGCATGACTGCACAGGCCTGGGGGCCGTGTGCGCCGGACTCTGGAAGCGGTGGCAAATCGGGATGGTTCATAGCCGTTCCTCCTGTCTTCCAATGTCGCCCGTACAGAGACGCTGATATCGCTCGACAAACATCCTTTTGGCACGCGAAAGGCGCGTCGCGGCGGCGGTGGGCGAAAGGCCGGTGATGGCGGCGATTTCCTGGTAGGGGAAGCCCAGAACGACGCTGAGCATGAGTACAATCGCGTAGTCCTGAGGCATACATGCGAAGGCCCGCTGAATCTGCTCGCGTTCGGCGACCTCTGGAATACCTCCGCTTCCTGACGGCACGGGGGAGAACAGTTCATCCTCACTCACTCCGTCAACGGCACTCCCACTGCTGCGTGCAAGCGGCCACCAGGAGAGGCGCCTGCGGCGGCGGAGCAGGTCGATGCACAGATTGGTGGCCACATGGTGGAGCCACACGCTCAGATGATCGCGATCTCGCAGGCGCTCCCAACTGAGGCAGGCGCGCAGAAAGACTTCCTGGGTCACGTCAGCCGCATCTTCCTGATTCCCAAGCAGGTGATAGGCATAGGAATAGATCGACCGCCGGAACTGCTCATACAGGAGCGCGAGCGCCTGGGCGTCAGTGGAGAACGATGCCGCGTCAGCCTCCCGCGTATTCCTCACGTTTTCTCGTGGCGCGCTGGTATGTCCGCACTCCACTCGACCGTCTTGCGGCGCTGGTAGCGTCCTGGGGCTAGCGCTTGAATCGGACATACTCGCCTCCCATGTAAACGTATTCAAGTTGTTCCCATGCCGGGATCGGCTGAGGAATCAGCCGATCCCGGAGAACATGCTGTGAGGGGATCCCAGGAGAGCTGCCACCTCATCGGTCCCCTCTGGTGGCAGCATCGACGCAGGATACACGCTGATGCGTACTATGGGTGAGCGCATGACAAACGGACCGGTGGACGCGGGTCAGGAGCATCCTTCCTACCGGAGAGACAGCAAGATACCAACCACTCCTTCCATCTCCCACAGCGCTGTGGGAGATGGAAGGAGCGAAGGGAAAATGCACAAGATAAGTGCGGGACAATAGATCATAATGAGGTGAGCAGCGGAGGCAGGGGCTATACATAACGCGCAGTTCGGCGGCAGAGTGGATCTTCTGTGCACCCGCTTTTGCGGCTTGTCGGTTGGAGGTATACACCTGTTCTCTCCACACTATTTATTACACGATTCTGGACGGCCCTATTTGCAGAAAAGGCTGTCCTGTTGTATATATACCATTGCATTGAACAGATCTTCTGTAGTCTAGACTACAGAAGCAGGTGGAGGTGCCAGATACAATGAGCAAGGCGATCAGCCGACAGCAGCCGACCACTACTCGAGTTGTTCGTTCTGCGCCGTCTCAATTGCTCGTTGGTACCAACGCGTTCGCTCGTAGAGAGATCACGCTGGCGCTTGCCTTGCGCTTGACTATACATTGCCACGGCAAAGGGCACACAATAGGTGAGGCAGAGAGGAAGCAGCTCACCTGCTGTAAAATGGCCTGGGAGTAGGGCTTGCCCATGATTGATCGCGGCCAGCAGCGTTCCAATCAGCAGGGCCATTTTCAGCGAGAACAGCAGGGTGCCACGTTCCAGGCAGTAGGCGATCAGGGAGCGCGGCCTGGGACGAGACGGTGTCGGTTCGCTTGATGGCGGTATCGATGAAGGTGTATGCATTGGTAACTGCGACCTCCTTCCAAAATGACAGAGCAGACGACGATCGTCGAGGCATCCGTCTTCACTAGCATCACATCGACTTTTCTGTTCTTCTGTAGTCAAGGCTACAGAAGATGGGGCAACAAGAGCGTATACTGAAAACAAACCATCATCCGCGTGATTTCAATGCTCTCTGAAAGGGAGGATTCTTGCAGCAATCACGTGCGTTCGCCGGACAAAAAACGATCAAGATGTATGCCACACCAGGCTGTGGTGGCTGTCGCATGGCGAAGCGCCGGTTCGATTCACACGGCATTCCCTATGAGTATATTAATAGTGTCGAGGACGAGCGAGCCGCCGCCTACGTAGTGCGTCTGAATAGAGACATGCGAAGCGTGCCAACGATGATCTTAGGGGTCTCTCCTCGTCGAATCAACTGCCTGCGAACTGGCAGCAAAATGCTCGCTTGACCCACCACCTACCCCTGGCCAAAGGATCAGAGGCTTATTGCAAGAGGTTGGAGAAAAGACGCAGTGAGCAGGCCCAGGTCATGGACGAGCCTGAGTGTGCCTCGTGACAGACAGGGGGAACAATTGTGACCACAACCTTTGATGTGATCGTCCTGGGGACGGGCTCGGCCGCCCAGAACGTAGCCTATACCTGCCGCGCGTCCGGTTGGAGCGTGGCCGTTATCGATTCCCGCCCTTTTGGTGGGACCTGCCAGCTACGCGGATGCGACCCCAAGAAAGTGCTGGTCGGCGTGGCCGAACTCGTAGACTGGAGCCGGCGCATGCAGGGCCAGGGCGTCTCCGTGCCGGGCCTGTCCCTCAACTGGCCGGATCTGATCCGCTTCAAGCGCACCTTCACCGATCCGGTGCCAGAGGGCACCGAACGCAGTTTTGCCGAGGCGGGGATCACGATGCGGCATGGCCGCGCCCACTTCATCGACCGCACCGCCGTCCAGGTCGGTGATGAGACCCTCGTCGGTCGCCACGTGGTGATCGCGACCGGCGCGCGGCACGCCCCATTCGGGATACCGGGTGAGGAGTACCTCACTACCAGCACGCAGTTTATGGAGCTGGACCACCTGCCGCCGCGCATCGTCTTCGTCGGCGGTGGCTACATCGCCTTCGAGTTCGCCCACATCGCGGCACGTGCCGAGGCTCGCGTTCAGGTGCTCCACAGGGGAGCACGCCCCCTCGAGAAATTCGATCCCGACCTGGTCGCCCAACTGGTGCAAGCGACCAGAGAACTGGGCGTCGCGGTCCATCTCAGCACAGCAGTAACGGCCATCGAGCGACGGAGTGACCACCTGCTCGTCCACGCACGGACAAGCGAGCAGGAGCACACGGTCGAGGCCGATCTGGTCGTGCATGCCGCCGGGCGCGTGCCGGAGATCGATGATCTCGACCTGGACGTGGGGGGCGTGGCACGCGAGAAGGAGGGCGTGTCGGTCAATGCCTATCTGCAAAGCGTGAGCAACCCGGCGGTCTATGCCGCCGGAGACGCGGTTGCCAGCGGGGGATTTCCTCTCACGCCGGTCGCGGGCATGCAGGGCGACACCGTGGCCCGCAATCTCTTGGAGGGCAACTGGCACACGCCGAACTACGCGGGGATCCCGAGCGTCGTCTTCACCACCCCTCCCCTGGCCCGCGTGGGTCTCTCCGAGGCGGCGGCTCGCGCACAGGGCCTGCACTTCAGAACGCATCGTGAGGACACGTCCAGCTGGTACTCTTCGCGGCGAGTGGCACTGCCACACACCGGCTCGAAGGTATTCATCGAGGAGAGCACGGACCGCATCCTGGGCGCGCACCTGCTGGGGCTGCACGCCGAGGAGGTCATCAATCTCTTCGGCCTGGCCATACGCGCTGGGCTGCGTGCCTCCGATCTGAAGACGATGGTCTACGCCTACCCGACGAGTGTCTCGGACATCGGCAACATGCTGTGATCGCATCGACGAGCAGGCGCCTAGACCATCACAGGGCAACCAGCAGACCACCTATGAGCATCACGCTGGCTCCCAGGAGCCGGCTTTTGATTTGACCTTCACCCAGCAAGAGCCAGGCCCACAGGATCGTCAGAACGGCACTCAGCTTGAAGAGGGTGGTCACATAGCCCACCAGGCCCAGCGCAATGGCTGTAAAGCCAAAGAGCGGAGCAATGCCGGCAATGAGCACGGCAAGCGACAGCGCCCATGGATGCACAGCCAGAGCCTGCCATCTACTCTTCTCAGCTTCCTCGCGTGACCTCGATCTGAGTGCTCCAGGCGTGAACAGGACGCTCATGAGGAAAGTTCCAAGCAGTGCCACCAGCGGACCACTTGGCGGAGTCATGTGGTCAATCGCTAGCTTTTCTAGCACCGTGGTGCTGCCCCACAAGGCCGAAGCACCGATGGCAAGCAGCGTGCCCGGCCTTCGCAGCAAGAGACGTAGCGGAGCCAGCAGGTGTGTGCGCACTGCTTCGACTTCCAGCAAGTACGCGCCTAGGAGCACCACCGCCACACCGACTGTTTGCCGCAGTCCTGGTATCTCGTTCAGCGTGAGAGCGGCGATGAGCAAGGTAAAGGCCGGATTGAACGTGAGGAGGGGACTCACCAGCGACGCATCGGCTCTCGCTAAGGCGATCGTCGAAAGGAGCGTCGCTGCCCAGTTGAGAGCGACAGAGGCCAGCAAGGCCACCACAAAGATTCCATCTACATGGGGGAAATGAGCTGCACACGCAAGTGGGAGACCCCTTTGCCCGCCGAGCGAGCATTGCGTGAGGAGCCATGTTCCCACCGCCAGGAGAGGCAGCGAGGCCGCATTGGTCATCCAGGCTACGAGTGCAGGGCGCGCAAGCGACTCTACGCTGAGTTTGGGGACCGCGTCGCGTTCCTGACTCTCTATGTGCGCGAAGCCCATCCCGGTGAGCGCTATCCGCAGCCACAGACGTTCGAGGAGAAGCTGGCGCATGCGCGTGCTTACGAGGCGCGTGACCAGATTCCCTGGCCTGTGGTTGTTGACGATATCACTGGAAGCCTGCACCAGACGCTGGATGCACGGCCAGAAGCGGCCTATCTGATGGACACAGATGGCATCGTCGCCTTCCGCGCGCTCTGGGCAAATGATGAGCGGGTGCTGCACCAGGTGCTTAAGGCCATCGTCTCCGGGAAGCCCTCACCCCTGGGCGAGAACCAGGAGAAGCTCATCCCGATGCTCAAAGGCATGGGGGTCATGTACGAGATCCTCGGTTTTGCTGGAAAGCCTGCCCGGCGGGACGTGGCGCGCGAAGTGCCCCCGATGTATGCCATCGTCCGCCTGGCCGCGCTCTTCCACCCGCTGCCGCCCTTGGGGCGCAGCCTCGCTGCCATCACCATCACTCTGGCGGGGATGCTGGTGCTGATCACGAGCCTACGCCGGCTGGTCGCACACGAAAGCTAGCAGGGTATACACAGGGGGTCTCCAGAATTCTATCACAAAAAGAGGGAGGACGAGCAATGGGTCCTCTCCTCCTTCCAAAGATGTGCAGCTAGGCATCGCATTGTACTTTCCCAGAAAGGTCTGCCACATTGAACCGAAGATGAACAAACGGCAGAGGAGGCCATATTTGCCACGTTGGTTCTCCTCTCGTTCAACTGACGCTCAGCAGCAGGTAGGCGAGCAGACCAAGTACACCTGCCGCTGGCAATGTAATGAGCCAGGCGAGCACAATATCCCGTACCGTTTGCCACTGTATGGCCTGGTTCCCTTTTCGCACGCCGATGCCGATAATAGCACAACTGCTGACGTGGGTCGTCGAGACCGGAAGGCTCAGAGGCGAGGAAGTCCCTACCAGGAAAGCAGTCGCGAGATTGGCGGCAAATCCCTCGTGGTGATCCATCTTCGTCACCTTTTCAGCCAAGGTTTTGGTCACCTTGAGGCCGCCGATGACACTTCCCAGTCCCATTGCCAACGCGACCACGACAAAGAGCCAAACCGGAATTGCAAGTGGCTCGCTACTGCTCCTTCCTATGAGGAAAAATACGGCCCCGAGCGCGACCACCTTGGGTGTGTCATTCAAGCCACGCGTGAATGAAGCGACTCCGCTGGAAATCCAGTGGGCCCAGTCCAGGTTGACCCTGGCGAGAGCCAGTTGAATCAGCCAGAAGAGGATGAGACCAAATATGAGGGCAACAAGGGGGCTCACCAGCAGAGGGAGAAGAATCTTATTCCCCAAGTTAGCCCATAACACCTTATCGAGACCGAAGGCTGCGACACCAGTTACCACAACTGCTCCAGTGATAGCATGAGTTGTCGAGACCGGTAAGGCCAGTCGTGTTGCGGCATAGACCCAGGCAACTGCACCTACCAGAGTTGCCAGGGCAAACTGTTCTGTCAGATGAGCAGAGCCAGCTATCAATCCCTTCGTGAAGGTTGAAACCAGACCTACCGCTAGAAATGTCGAGGTGAAGGCACCGACCACCGTGCAAAGTGAGCCCCAGGTAATTGCCCGACGATAGTTGCTGACACCGCTACCAACCAGGGTAGCAATGGCCTTCGATACATCATTAGCTCCATTGAAGTATGCCAGCACTGCCATGATCGCAATGCCCATTGGGAAGAAGAGGTCGGTGGACACTCGGCGGAACACAAACACCGTGAATAGCCCTCCTAAGACGATGACGCCTACAATGACAGGCTCTTGAAATTTCTTCCACACACCGACCTGAACTTCCCTTTGCGGATACTCTTTGCTGATCACAGTTCCTTTCTCCTTTTCTTCTCTCCATTGCTGCCTCGTCGCTGGCCCTCACTGTGCTGTTTCGCCTGTGGTGGCGCTTGATTTATGCACGAACATTTGGGCCACGTCTCGGTAGAAGATGACACTACTCGCCAGCCGCTCAACAGCGCTTCATGGCGATGATCAGCGCATGCCCGAACCGCCCGGCTTTCACCGCCTCGGCTGCTGCACGAGCCATGGACTTTGCCTGCTCAAAGTCGACAGAGGGTAGGTCTATGTGCTTCAGCTTGACCAGGAACTCAGCCCCCAAAAGCCTCGTGCGCACGTCTTGCACCAGTGTGCTCAAGGCCTGGTCATGTAATTCGATACGTTCAACTGTGAGCCCTGCATTTGCAAGGTGGTGTACGTACTCGTCGACGCTCAGGGCATCGGCGATGCAGGCAATCCAGGCAAGGAGGCCTTGCAGTTCTGCAGGCACCTCTCCCGAGCGCGTTAGATCAGTCAGGCCGATGCTGCCACCAAGCCGCAGCGCACGGGCGAACTCCCTGGCCGCAGCAGGTTTGTTTGGAAAGGTGCAGAAGGCGCACTCGCAGATCACCGCATCAAACTGACCACCAGCAAACGGGAGATGCTCGGCATCCCCTTGCTCGAAGCGCACCCGGTCCGCAACGAGGGCCTCCTCGGCGGCGCGAGCAGCTGTACACACCAAATCGCCGCCGTACTCGACACCGGTGACTTCACAGCCAAACCGTTGTGCCAGGAAGATGGCGCTGGTCCCCTGGCCAGCAGCTACGTCCAGGATACGCTTCCCAGGTCGAAGATCGAGCAGTGTCCCCAGCCGTTCCGTCAGTGCCAGGCCACCTGGATGGAAGGACTCGCCCAGGAGTAAGCGTGCCCAGTCACTTGCGTAGGCCGCAGCGCAACAGGCCTTGATCTCATCGGCATGAGCACCTGCAGGTCTGTCTGTTCTCCTGTCCATTCGTTTATCTCTGCTCATGAGTGCGTGCTCGCATGCTGACGCGTTGCCTCTTTGTGCCCTTGGCAGGATGAGCCTGACCCGCCTGCTGATCAAACGTAAACGTCAGCGGTGGCGGCGTATAGGTCGTGCCATCTCGTCTTGCCCGATTGCGCGCGCGCTCCCGCGCGGCGAGCTGCTCCCGCGCCTGCTCGCGGTAGCCCACGCTATTGTACGCACAGAAAGGAATTTGCTTGCCATCAGGCAGGAGGATTTCCTTACAGCACTTCATCACGTTCTTCTGGTTAAAGGTCCAGGGGTCCATGAAGTCCTGCAGCATAATCATAAAGATGTGTTGGGCAAAGGTGCTCAGATCAAACCCATCCGTCAAGCCGCAGGCAGCGCACGAAAGAGCGAATTGCTGGGTAGCTTTTTCCGAACCGGCGACAGCAGAAGAAGACCAGAGGCCCTCCAGTGCCGCTTTAATGTCCTCAGAGAGATCGGGAGTGACACGATTAGTAATATAGTCCAGGTAGTCATCCACGTTGAGCACGCGCGGCAGCGGCAGCATGGTCTCGCCGTCGACGAAGGCATAGGTCACCGCGTTGCACGTCGGGAAGCAGCAGGGCACCGGGACAAAGTCACTGACCAGAAAAGTGCCTGCGGTCTGCTCTTCCATCGCTTTGAGAATATCTGGAATGGTCAGACGCTGCAGTGGGTCATGTTCGTCATAGCGACCAGCATGGAATGCCGGCTGAAAATTGATGCCGCGCACCGCCGGGTGCCCGATGGCAAATTGGACGATGGCCCCCACCTCGTGGAGGTTGACGCCGCGTTCGATGGCCGGCACGAGCACCACGGACAGGCCGATGGGTGCCAGGCGATCGAGGGCGCGCAGCTTCTGTGGGAGAATGTCGGGCTCTCCGCGCAGAATCCCGTAGGTCTCCGATGCAAAGCCATCAAACTGAAAATAGATCGAGGGGCGAATGTCGGCCAGTTCGGCGAGAAAGTGGTCGTCATCGGCAATCCGCTTGCCGTTGGTATTGAGCATGACGTAGCGGATGTGGCGCGCCTTGGCCGCTCGCATCATCGGCACAATCTGCGGATGAATCGAGGGCTCGCCCCCTGAGAACTGGACCACTTCCGGATTGCCTTCGGTCTCGACCAGGTGATCCAGGATGCCCTCCACCTCTTCGAGGGTCAAGTTAAAGCCGGCCCCGGCATTGGCAAAGCACAGCGGGCACTCCATGTTGCACGCGCTGTTGACCTCGATGATTCCCAGGCACGTATGCTGCTGGTGATCGGGACACAGACCACAATCGTGCGGGCATCCCTGCACGATGGGTGTGGAAAAGGCCAGCGGGATGGTACCGGGTTTGTTAAACTTCGCAGCAGACGTATAGGCCCTGGCATCCCCATAGACCAGAGCTTCAAATGACCCATGCTCAGGACACCTCTTGCGCATGTAGACCTTGTTCTCACGCAGGAGGATATGTGCGTCGATGACCCGGCGGCACTCGGGGCAAATACTGCGGGTCAATTCATAGAAGACGTAGTCGGCATCGTGCTTCGTGCGCACAGACGGGATGGGGTGGAATGGGGTGGTATTCATGCTCCCTCTTGTACTCCTGGCGGCAGGCCGTTGTGCCTGTCTCCTCATGTCATCAACGAAAGAAAATAGCTCACAATATACAATCAGCATAGCAAGTATAGCAGGCGACAACTAACTTTTCTGTAGCCGACACTACAGAAAAGATGCCCCGTCCCTGGTCTTGGGGAGATCCCACACCATCTCCAGCGTCCAGACCAACAGCTTCAACGCTGTCGGTGCTTAGCGCAGCCGGAGAATATCGCTTTCAGCAAACAGCGACCCCACCTGTAGGGCCAGGGCGGGCTCGGCATAGAGGGAGGGGGGAACGCTGAGGTCGGCCAGGTAGAGTTCCCCCACTAATGCCTCCACCCCTGGGGCACGTAGCCCTGCTTTGGGCAAGGCTAGCGTCATGGTCGCCATCGCCTTGATGGCCGGATCAAAGTCGGTCCCGCTGGTGGTATCGACGCCTGAGGGGACATCCATGGCCAGAATGGGCGCAGCGGCTGCGTTGGCCCAGCGGATCAGGTCCGCGACGGAGCCGTGTGGAGCGCCCCGCAGGCGGTAGCCAATCAGACCATCCACGATCAAGGCAGGGCTTTCCGTTTGATTGACCGCTTCGGCCTGGGCGACAGGCACCTGCATGCGCTGTAGGATATCCAGTTGATGCGCAGGGACCGGGGTGAAGTTCTCAGCAGGATGGGTCACAACCACCTGCACCCGGGCGCCCCAGGTGTGTAGTCGGCGTGCGCACACCAGCTCGCCACCGCCGTTGCCGCCCGTTCCGGCTAGCACGACCACGTGTTTGCCCCAGGGGTTGCCATCGAAGAAGCGCATGCGGGCGAGATGGGCCAGGTTGCGCCCGGCGTTTTCCATCATCTGGATCAGCTCAATGCGGGCATCTTCTACCATCGCTCGATCCACCTCGATCATCTGCTCGGTGGTCACGTATGGTATGGTGCCCGGGTACATGGGAATCGTCATACTCATGCTTTCTCCTCTCCTCGAAAGCCGACCCAAAATCCTGTGACCCCAGGCCGCGAAAGATGTCTATGGTGAGCAGATGTTCTGGCCTGCTGGCGACTCGATGAGCGCCTCAGGTTCACGGAGCCTGTTCTCCTGTCGTGCAAAGAGATTATGCACACGCACCGTACTTCCTCTTCGATTCGTGGATGCAGACCTGCGCGAGGTGGCCGAGCGAGCGCATTCTCGAACGAGAACAAATTACGATCTCTGTTCCTCCTTCGGAAAAAGTATACACCCTGGACCATACTATAGAGTCAAGGGGAAAGGGGTGGGAAATTCCGAAGTGGATGTCGAGCAAAGGCTCTTCTTAGTTAGAAGAGGAAATGGGCCCAACAAGGATGCGATG
>WNGR01007184.1_pt1 | contig 11822 bp, 11 predicted proteins | sample 5407581 | NCBI WGS metagenome assembly WNGR01 (sample SAMN13153383, study PRJNA577476) | soil metagenome | isolation source: 80 cm soil or saprolite under Garry oak tree replicate 2 | place: USA:California | collected 2016-06-15
TGCGGTAGCGCCCGCCGACCTTCGGCTCCAGCAGCGGCACTTCACATTGGCAACCTTCCGGTCCGATCCAGGCCTGCCACTGCTCGCGCTCCAGCCAGGCGTCGAACACGATATCGGGCGGCGCATCGAACAGGCGACGGATTTCCAGAACGGGACTGATGGCGGTCGTGCTCATTTTTTCTCCGGGGTTTTCTTGAGGTGGGCGTCGAGGCGGTCGAAGGCGGAAGTCCAGAAGGCGCGATAATGGTCCAGCCACTCCTGTGCGCTTTTGAGGCCCTGCGGATTGAGGCGGCAGAGCAACTGCTGGCCGCGCCTTGTGCGAGCGATCAGGTCCGCTTCCTCCAGCACCTTGAGGTGGCGGGAAATAGCGGGACCGGAAATGGGGAAGGGTTCGGCGATTTCCCCCACCGTGGCTTCCCCCAAAGCCAGCCGGGCCAGGATGGCGCGGCGGGTGGGATCAGCGAGGGCGGCATAAGCGGCATCAAGTCTTTGCATAACGATCAGGTTAAATAACAAATATGTTAAATACAAGGTGGCGCTTGAAAAAACTCGATCACGATTTGTTCTTGTTTTTGGTTTGGAACCAAAGTAGAACAAAATCTGACAAAGCGGGAGATCGTGAGATGTGGGCCAAGGATGTGGCGGCGGGCGCGGGACTGGTGCTTTTCATGGTATGGGCTTTTGTGTTGGCGAGTGGAGCGCATGCCGCCCTAAACCACTTGCCGATCTGATCGCTGTGGATATGGGGTGTATCAGCCCCATATCGGGAGCAGCCGCACGATAGTGTGGCGCTGAATCCCCGGAACTTCCGTCATGGCGTCTTTCGTTCATCTGCGCGTCAAAAGCGCCTATTCCCTGCTGGAAGGGGCAGTGCGGCCCAAAGAGCTGGCCGAGTTGGCGCGCTATGGCGGCACGCCTGCGGCGGCAGTCACCGACACCAACAACCTGTTCGGCGTCTATGAGATCGCCGACACGCTGAGCAAGGCGGGGGTGCAGCCCATTGTAGGCGCGTTGCTCTCCGTCGAATTTGCCGCCCGCAGCATTCACCAGACCGGATCGCGCAAGAAGCTGCCGCATATCGCTTTGCTGGTGCAGAACGAGAGGGGCTACCAGAATCTCACCAAGCTGCTTTCCGCCGCCTATCTGGATGTGGAGGCGGGCGACTGGCCGCATGTCAAAGCCGAGAAACTCTTCGCCCATGCCGACGGCCTGATCGCGCTGACCGGCGGTCCCGGCGGGGCGGTCAATCAACTCCTGCTTGAGGGGCAGCGCGAAGGCGCCGAAGCCACTTTGGCGAGATTGGCCTCTGCCTTCCCCAACCGCCTCTATGTCGAACTGCAGCGCCACGGCCTGGCGGAAGAGCGCGCCACCGAGGATGCGCTGCTGGACATGGCCTATGCCGGCAAGCTGCCGCTGGTCGCGACCAATGACGTGCATTTCGGCAAGGCGAACATGTACGAAGCCCACGATGCACTGCTTTGCATCGCCGACGGCGCCTTTGTCAGCCAGGACGACCGCCGCCGGCTGACCCGGGAGCATCGCTTCAAGACGGCCAGCGAAATGCAGGCCCAGTTCGCCGACCTGCCGGAAGCGATCGAAAACACGGTGGAGATCGCGCGCCGCTGCGCCTTCCGGCCGGTCAAACGCAAGCCCATCCTGCCGGTCTTTGTGCCGGAGTCCGGCAGATCGGCGGAGGAGGAATTGCGCGCCCAGGCCGAAGAAGGGCTGGCGCGGCGCCTGACCGGCGCGCCTTTGGCCGCCGAACGCAAGGTTTACGACGAACGCCTGGCTTATGAACTTGGCATCATCAACCGCATGGGCTTTCCCGGCTATTTCCTGATCGTCTCGGACTTCATGAAATGGACCCGGGCGCGCGGCATTCCGGTGGGGGTGCGCGGCTCGGGCGCCTCTTCGCTGGTCGCCTGGGCGCTGGATATCACCAACCTGGATCCATTGCGCTTCGGCCTGTTCTTCGAGCGTTTCCTCAATCCCGAACGCCTGTCGATGCCCGACTTCGATATCGACTTCTGCCAGGAGCGGCGCGACGAGGTGGTGCGCTATGCCCGCGACAAGTATGGCGCCGACCGGGTGGCGCAGATCATCGCGCTGGGTAGCCTGCAGGCGCGCGCCGCGGTGCGCGATGCCGGACGCGTGCTGCAAATGCCGCTGGGGCTGGTGGACCGTATCGCCAAGCTGATCCCAAACCCGCCGGGGAAGAGCATTTCCTTGCGCGAAGCGGTGGACAGCGAACCACGCCTGCAAAACATCGCCGAGCAGGAGCCCATTGCCCAGCGCCTGTTCGAGATCACCGAAAAGATCGAAGGCCTGTACCGTCATGCCTCGACTCATCCGGCCGGCGTGGTGATCGGCGACCGGCCGCTGGACGAGATCCTGCCGCTCTACCGCGATCCGCGCTCCGACATGCCGGTAACCCAGTTCGACTATGAGGATGCGGAAAAAGCCGGCCTGGTGAAGTTCGACTTTCTCGGTCTGAAGACGCTCACCGTCATCGCCAAGGCGGAAGAACTGCTCAAGAAGCGCGGCATCGCGCTGCATACCCAGACCATCGATTTCGACGATGTCAACACCTTCGAGATGCTGTCCCATGGCGACAGCGTCGGCGTGTTCCAGTTGGAAGGCGCGGGCATGCGCGACCTGCTGCGCAAGATGAAGCCCGACCATATCAACGACCTGGTGGCGCTGGTGGCGCTGTACCGGCCCGGCCCGATGGATTCGATTCCAAAATATATCGCCTGCAAGAACGGCAAGGAGGCGCCGGAATATCTGCATCCGTTGCTGGAGCCGATCCTGAAGGAAAGCTACGGCGTGATGACCTACCAGGACGATGTCATGCGCATCGCCCGCGAACTGGCCGGCTACACTATGGGCGAGGCCGACATTTTGCGCCGCGCCATGGGCAAGAAGATCCCGGCCGAGATGATCCCCCAACGCGAGAAATTCCTCAAAGGGGCGAGCGAAAAAGGCATCATCAAATCGGTGGCCGAACAGATTTTCGAGCAGGCGGAAAAATTCGCCGGCTATGGCTTCAACAAGGGCCATGCCGCCGCTTACGCCCAGGTCGCCTACCAGACGGCCTTTCTCAAGGCCAATTATCCGGTCGAATTTCTCGCCGCCTCCATGACGCTGGATATCGGCAATACCGACCGGCTGAATATTTTCCGCCAAGAGGCGCAGCGGCTGGGCGTGAAGGTTGCGCCGCCCGATATCAATGTCAGCGAGGCCGTGTTCACCTGCGATGCGCAGGCCAACACTGTGTTCTATGCCCTGGCGGCGGTGAAAGGCGTGGGACGCCAGGCGATGGATCATGTGGTGGACGTCCGCCATGCCGGCGGCTGGTTCAAGTCGCTGTCGGATTTTGCCCGCAGGGTCGATCCGCGCCAGGTCAACAAGCGCGCTTTTGAAAATCTGGCGCGGGCCGGCGCGTTTGACAGTCTCAATCCCAACCGGCGGCAGGTGGTGGAAAATTCCGACCGCATCCTGGGCGGGGCCCAAGCCGCGCAGCGCGAGCGCGAAAGCGGGCAGGTGTCGTTATTTGGCGGCGGCGGCGCCAGCGAGGAGTTGCGCTTGCAGGCTATGCCCGACTGGCCGGTGCATGAGCGTCTGGCCGAAGAATTTTCCGCCATGGGCTTTTATCTTTCCGGCCATCCGCTGGATGCCTATGGTCCGGCCTTGAAGCGGCTCGGCGCCTCGACCTATGCCGCCTTGCTGGAGGACCGCCGCCGCGGCGGCTTCAAGGCCAAGATCGCCGGCACCCTGATAAAAAAATCGGAGCGGCGCGGCCGCAACGACCAGATGTACGCCTTTGTCGCTTTCTCCGATCCCACCGGCATGTTCGAAATCATGCTGTTTCCCGAAGTGCTGGCGGCCAGCCGTCCGCTGCTCGAAGCGGGCAAGTCGCTGCTGATCACGGCATCCGCGGAATGGGACGGCGATGAATTGAAGCTGCGCGCGGCTTCGATTATCGATCTCGATGCGGCCGCGGCGCAGGCAGGCGAGGGGATGGTGGTGCGGCTGTCCGATGCCTCGTCCCTGGGCGCGCTGGCGGCGGAGCTGGCGCAACCGGGCAAGGGGCTGGTCAATATCGTGGTCCCGGGCAATGCGGGCGAAGAGGTCGAGATCGCACTGGCCAAGCGCATCGCGGTGAACGTCACTTTGCGCTCGCGGATTGCGACGCTGCCGGGTGTGGCGTCGGTCGAAGCGGTTTAGCGTTCAACTGTCATTCCCGCAAAAGCGGGAATCCACCTGCCCGCTAGCGCGGGAATGACAACTAGATTTTACGGATCGCGCCTTCCAGCCGCCCCAGCGCTTCGGCCAGCCGCGCCGAATCCTGCGCGAAGCAGATGCGCAGATAGGAATCGTCGCGGCCGTCGCCCTGGCTGAAGGCCCAGCCGGGCGAGACACCCACCTTGTCGTTCTTCACCATCTCCTGGCAGAAGCGCAGGCTGTCTGCGAGCCCGTCGACATGCAGGAAGCCGTAAAAGGCGCCATCCGGCTTGAACCAGCGCGCCCGGTTCTGGCGCTTGATGAAATCGTCCACCACGTCGCGTCCTTGGCGGCAGCGTTCCAGCAATTGGCCGCGGAACACATCGCCTTGCGGCGACAGCGCCGCCAGCGCGCCATATTGAACGAAGTGGGTCGAACCGGTGTTGTTGCACTGGGCCATTGCGGCGGCGGCGCCCTCCACGCTTTTGGGATGCACCAGCCAGCCGATGCGCCAACCGGTCATCGCCCAGGGCTTGGAGAAGGAGTTGATCGCGAACACCGCATCGTCTTCCTCGGCAATCGACAGAAAAGATGGCGCATGCCGGGAGCCGTCGTACACCAGCGTGCCATAAACCTCGTCGGCCAGGATGGCGATGCCGCGCTCCCGGCAAAAGGCCAGGATGGTCTTTTGTTCCGCCGCGCTCAGCATCCAGCCGGTGGGATTGCCGGGAGAGGCGATGAACATCGCCTTGGTGCGCGCATCGCAAGCGGCGAACAACTTCTCCAGGTCCAGACGCCAGCAGCCCGCGTCCCAATCCTCGTCCAGCCGCACCAGCCGCGGCTCCGCGCCCACCACCCGGCTCGCTTGGAAGATATTGGGCCAGATCGGCGAGACGATCACCACATTGTCGCCGCTCTCGCACACCATCTGCAGCGCCGTCACCACCGCCAGCATGGCGGCGCCGGGAATGGTGATGCGCTCCAGCGCGATATCGGCGCCGATGGTGCGCCGATGGAAATCGCGGATCGCTTCGCGCAAGGGCAGGATGCCGCGGGCGTTGGTGTAAAAGGTGCGCCCATCCTCCAGCGCCTTCACCGCCGCGTCGCGGATAAAGGGCGGCGTCACCAGGTCGGTCTCGCCGAACCACAGCGGCAACACATCGGGATTTCCCAGCCCCAGCGCCGTGACCTTGGTGATGCCGGAGGGTTCGAGGTTGCGTATAGCGGGACGAATGGGATCAGGGATCGGAGTCTTCGAACGCATGCGGGCTCTTTAGCACGGCTTGTCCCGGAATTGCCGGCGCCTTTTTGCAGGCCTGTCAGGCGGCGGCTTCGCGCTGCTGCAAAAGCAGGGGCAGGCGGGAAAAAGCGCTCACGCCCCAGGCCGCGGCGATGCACAGGCCGACCACCAGAAGCGCGCGCAGAGGATCGGGGCCGTGGTTCAGCCCGAATAGCGGCGTTCCTTGCGCCAACAGGATGATTCCGGGATGGATGGTGTAGAGCGGATAGGAAAGCTCACCCAGGCCCCTGAAGAATGAAGGAGCCTTGTGGTCCGCGCGCAGCAGCAACAGCATCATCAGGGGGCACAGCAGCGCCACGGCAATCCAGTCGAAGGTCGGCGTCGCGGTAAAGGTTGGTACCGCTGCAATGCATACCCACAAGGTCAACAGCAGTTCCGGTGCAATCACGGGCAGCCGGGCGAACCAACCGCGCGCATGAAGCCGGTACAGGATCACGCCTGCGAAGAAAGACGGCGTACCGCGCAACAGGCCCAGGGAAAGGCAATCGCTGCGGCTCATCCCGACGCACCAGCCCTTGTCGGTGTAATAACCTGCGATGGCCATGCCGGCCCAGCCCGCAACGGCCAGGATCGCCAAGCTGCGGGTCCGTAAGCGGAAGCCGATGGCTGCATAAGCGATATTGACCAACCATTCGACCAGGAGCGACCAGCTGACGTTCAGCATGGCAGGGGAAAAGCTGTTGCCGGGCGCGCCGAAGGCGGGAAGCATCAGAAGGGTGGTGATAGGCACGATCACCCAGACCACCGCCCCGGTAAAGCCGGGCGGATAATAGCCGGCCGAGGCCATCCAGATGAAAACCGCAATATTGAATGTCGCGCCGATCCAGAATACCGGCAGCAGCCGGCGGGCGCGCGCCCGCAGGAACCGGTTCAGGCCCATGCCGGTCTTGAGCCGGTTCTCATGGACGAAGGCGATGACAAAGCCGCTGAGCAGGAAAAACATGTCTACGGCCAGATAGCCATGCTGGAAGATCGGGCCGGAGTGGAACAGGTTGCTGGCATGGAACAGCATGACCGTGAGGGCGCAAACCCCACGCAGTCCGTCCAAACCCAGAAAGCGACTGCCCCGCATGGGCGGATTTTGGGGCTTTGGCGATTAAGGAACCTTGAAAAGCCTGGGAAAATCTGAGGCTTCTGGCCAATCCGGTGCTTGCGAAACGACCCCCGAATCCGTATAAGCCCCGCCATCTCGCATGCGCGGGTGGCTTTCGGCAGGTGTTCTGCCGTCGCCGTCCGGTGTTCCCCAGGGAATAACCCGCGCATCTGGCCAACCGGTAAAGGAGACTGAATCTATGGCTTTGCCAGAATTTTCCATGCGCCAGCTGCTCGAATCGGGCGCCCATTTCGGCCACCGCCAGCAGCGCTGGAACCCGAAGATGGCGCCCTACATTTATGGGCAGCGCAACGACATCCACATCCTCGACCTCACCCAGACCGTGCCGCTGCTGCACCGCGCCCTGGTGACCTTGCGCGAAGTCGCCGCCGGCGGCGGCCGCATCCTGTTCGTGGGCACCAAGCGCCAGGCCAGCGAGCCGATCGCCGCCGCCGCCAAGCGCTGCGCCCAGTATTACGTCAATCACCGCTGGCTGGGCGGCACGCTCACCAACTGGCAGACCATCAGCCATTCGATCCGCCGCCTGCGCTCCATCGAAGAGACGCTGTCGGGAGCGGAACATTCCGGCCTGACCAAGAAGGAACTGCTGGGCCTGTTGCGCGAACAGGACAAGCTGGAACGCTCGCTGGGCGGCATCAAGGAAATGGGCGGCGTTCCCAACCTGCTGTTCGTGGTCGACACCAACAAGGAAGCCATCGCCATCGCCGAAGCCCGCAAGCTGGGCATTCCGGTCATGGCGGTTCTGGACTCCAACAGCGATCCCGACGGCATCGCCTTCCCGATTCCCGGCAACGACGACGCTGCCCGCGCCATCGCGCTCTATTGCGACCTGGCGGCCCGCGCGGTGATTGACGGTTTGGGCCAAGGCCAGACCGAAGCCGGCGTGGACCTGGGCGCGGCGGAAGTGATTCAGGATACCTCGCCCCAGCCGGTCGAAACAGAACCCGCGACCGCTTAAGTTTTACAACTGGATGCCTGCGCGGTTGCCTGAAGAGGGCGCGCGGGCGGAATGGAGACTGCAATGGCGAACATCACCGCATCCATGGTGAAGGACCTGCGCGACAAGACCGGCGCGGGCATGATGGACTGCAAGAACGCCCTGAACGAAACGGGTGGCGACATGGAAGCCGCCATCGACTGGCTGCGCAAGAAGGGCATCTCCAAGGCCGCCAAGAAGGCCGGACGCGCCGCTGCCGAAGGCCTGGTGGGCGTGGCGGTGGATGCCGGCACCGGGGTGTTGCTGGAAGTCAATGCCGAGACCGACTTCGTGGCCCGCAATGACGAGTTCAAGGGCTTCGTGAAGGACGCTTCCAGGCTGGCGCTGAAGGAAGGCGGCGACCTGGAAAAGCTGCTGGCCGCGCCGATGGGCTCCTCCACCGTGCAGCAGACCCTGACCGAGCTGGTGGCCAAGATCGGCGAGAATATGTCGGTGCGCCGCGCCGCCGCCCTTTCCGTCGATCCCGGCGTGGTCGCCGCCTATGTCCACAATCCCGCCTCGCCCGAACTGGGCAAGATCGGCGTGCTGGTCGGGCTCAAATCCACCGGCGACAAGGACAAGCTGTCGGCCCTGGCCAAGCAGCTCGCCATGCATGTCGCCGCCGCCTCGCCGCTGGCGATTTCGCCCGAGCATCTGTCCAAGGACGTCGTGGACCGCGAGCGCAATGTTCAGGCCGAGATCGCGCGCCAGTCGGGCCGCCCGGAAAATGTCATCGAAAAGATGATGGAAGGCCGGATGCGCAAATTCTACGAAGAGACCGTGCTGCTGCAGCAGACCTTCGTGATTGACGGCGAGACCCAGATCGCCAAGGTGATCGAGAAGGCGTCGAAGGAGCTTGGCGCCCCGGTCGAGATCGAAGGCTTTGTCCGCTTCCAGGTGGGCGAAGGCATCGAGAAGGCCGAGGCCGACTTCGCCGACGAAGTCGCCCAGATGGCGGGCGGCCGCTAAACGACAAGGGGACGCTCGATGCCGCCAGCGCCGAAATACTGCCGGATTCTGCTGAAAGTCTCCGGCGAGGCGTTGATGGGCAACGGCTCCTTCGGGGTCGATATCGACGTCATCGACCGCATCGCCCGCGATGTGAAGGAGGCCCATCTCGCCGGCAGCCAGATCTGCATGGTGGTGGGCGGCGGCAATATCTTTCGCGGACTGGCCGGTTCGGCCAAGGGGATCGACCGTTCGACCGCCGACTATATGGGCATGTTGGCGACAGTGATGAACGCGCTGGCTCTGCAGGCGGGGCTGGAGCGGGTGGGGCTGGAATCGCGGGTCCAGTCGGCCATCGCCATGAACAATGTCTGCGAGCCCTATATCCGCCGCCGGGCCATCCGGCACATGGAGAAGGGGCGGGTGGTGATTTTCGGCGCGGGAACCGGAAATCCCTTTTTTACCACCGACACGGCGGCGGCGCTCAGGGCTGCCGAGATGGGGTGCGACGCCCTGCTCAAGGCGACCCAGGTAGACGGCGTCTACAGCGCCGACCCCAAAAAAGTTCCCGACGCCAAGCGGTATGATTCTCTGAGTTATCACGAGGTGTTAGCCCAGAATCTTCAGGTAATGGATGCGGCTGCCATCTCCCTTTCCCGGGAAAATCGCATCCCGATCCTGGTGTTTTCCCTGGGCGAAGCCGGGGGATTGGCCAAGGTCCTGCGCGGCGAAGGCCGGGCAACCATTATAGAAGAAAAATGAAGCGGGCGCGGGGTCTTAGGGTAATCTCGGTCCTTAAGGCCAGATTTGGGGCATGGAGCGACACGGATGGCTGACGTCTATAGCAAGGATGAACTGGACCGCCGCATGAACGGCGCGCTCGGCACCCTCAAGAGCGAGCTGGCGGGACTGCGCACGGGGCGGGCCAGCGCCGCGCTGTTGGATCCGGTCAAGGTCGAAGCCTATGGCAATGCCGTGCCGATCAACCAGGTCGGCAGCATCGCGACGCCCGAGTCCCGGATGATCACGGTACAGGTGTGGGACAAGGGCCTGGCCAAGGCGGTGGACAAGGCGATCCGCGATGCCGGTCTGGGCCTCAATCCGCAAATGGATGGGCAACTGCTGCGCATCCCACTGCCGGAGTTGAACGAGGAACGCCGCAAGGAGCTTTCCAAGCTGGCGGCGAAATATGCCGAGGCCGCCCGCGTTGCCGTGCGCAATGTGCGCCGCGACGGCATGGAGCTGCTCAAGAGGCTGGAGAAGGACCACAAAATCGGCCAGGACGATCAGCACACCAAGGGCGACGAACTTCAGAAACTGACCGACGCCCATATCAAGGACATCGATGCTGCGCTCCATTCCAAGGAGCAGGAAATCATGCAGGTATGACCGACTTGGGCGATCTTCCTCTTCCCAAACATGTCGCCATCATCATGGACGGCAATGGCCGCTGGGCGAAGAAGCGCTACCTGCCGCGCGAGGCGGGCCATTATGCCGGCATGAGCGCGGTGCGCGAGACGGTGCGCGCCGCCTGCGACATGGGGCTGGAGAACCTCACCCTGTTTGCCTTTTCCAGCGAGAACTGGAAGCGGCCCAAGACCGAAGTCGGCGCCTTGATGGGCCTGTTCCGCGCCTATTTCCGCAGCGACATGGACGAACTGGTGGAGCGCAATGTCCGCATGCGCATCATCGGCCATCGCGGCCGCGTCGCCTCCGACATCCAGCAGATGATCCACGATTCCGAAAGCCGCACCGCCGGCAATGACGGCATGAACCTGACCTTCGCCTTTGATTATGGCGGGCAGGAAGAGATCGCCGCCGCCGCCCAGGAGCTGGCGCGCGCCGCCAAGGACGGCAGGCTGGATCCGGAAACCATCACCCCCGAACTGTTCGCCACCCGACTGTTCACCAGCGCGCTGCCCGCGCCCGACTTGGTGATCCGCACCAGCGGCGAGCACCGGCTGTCGAATTTCCTGCTCTGGCAATCGGCCTATGCCGAACTCCTGTTTCTGGACACGCTGTGGCCGGATTTCGACCGTTCCGTCCTGACGGCGGCGCTGGCGAAGTTCGCGGCGCGCGAACGCCGCTTCGGCGCGCTGGACTCGGAAGCCGTGGCGTGACCATGAGCCAGCAACATTCCGGCCAAGCGGGACGTGAGGTGGCGCGCACGGCGGGCGAAGGCGTGCTGCGGGTGCTGTTCGGGGTTTTCCTGGCCGCAGTTGCGGTGGGGCTCACGATGTTGCCCTCCTCCGCGCCCTTTGCCGTGGTCACAGTATTGATGATCCTGCTCGCGGCGCGGGAATGGCATCGCATGGTGCGTTCCCCTGCCCAGCGCGAGCTTGCCGATCAGCAGCCCATCCATGTCCAGACCATCATCACAGGCGCGAGTGTTGCCCTGGCAGTGATCGCGCTGATCTTGAGGATCGTGCCAGTGGCGTTCCTACTCCTGGCGGCGGGCGCGGTGGCGTCGTACTTCTGGGCGAGCCGGCGCGATGACAATCCTCTATGGCATGCAGGCGGTGTACTCTATCTCGGGCTGCCGGCGTTGGCGCTGGTCGGGCTGCGCGAATTTCCCGCCAGCGGCACATGGTATGTGCTGGGACTGTTCCTGATCGTCTGGGCTACGGATACTGCGGCGCTGGTATTCGGCAAGCTGATCGGCGGCGCCAAACTCGCGCCCCGCCTGTCCCCGGGCAAGACCTGGGCCGGGACCCTGGGCGGCAGTATCAGCGCCGCCATGGTGTTCGGTCTTTATATCGCTCTGTTCGGGTTCAACGCGCTGGCGGCGATGCTGTTCGCCTTTGTCTTCAGCTTCGTGGCCCATGGCGGCGATCTGTTCGAAAGCCTAGTCAAACGCCGCTTCGGCTTCAAGGATTCCGGCGGCCTGATCCCCGGCCATGGCGGGGTGCTGGACCGGGTGGATTCACTGTTTGCCGCCAGCGTCGTGCTGGCCGTGCTGGTGTTCGGCCTGCATTTCAATCCCATGTTCGGGGGCCGCGTATGAAGGCCATAGCCGCTACCCGGATATTCGATGAGCTGCCGCCGATGGACGATGTCCTGGCGCGCAAGGTGACGGTGCTGGGCTCGACCGGCTCGATCGGTGTCAACACCTTGGACGTCATCGCCCATGTCCGCAAACTGCACGGCGCGGACGCGATGCCCATCACCGCGTTGACCGCGGGCGACAATGTCAAAACCCTGATCGAACAGGCCCTGGCGGTAAAGCCCAAGCTGGCGGTGATCGGCAATGAGCAATTGTT
>WNGR01024686.1_pt1 | contig 11820 bp, 12 predicted proteins | sample 5407581 | NCBI WGS metagenome assembly WNGR01 (sample SAMN13153383, study PRJNA577476) | soil metagenome | isolation source: 80 cm soil or saprolite under Garry oak tree replicate 2 | place: USA:California | collected 2016-06-15
ACAAGCAATGACGTCGTGGCGCACATGGAGAACCCGGCTTATCCTGTTCTTCGCCGTGCTCGGCCCCGGCTTCATCACCGCCAACGTCGACAACGACGCCGGCGGCATCCTGACCTACTCCCAGGCGGGAGCGCAGTTCGGCTACACGCTCCTCTGGACGATGATTCCCATCACTCTCGCGCTCATCGTCGTCCAGGAGATGTGCGCCCGCATGGGAGCCGTCACCGGAAAGGGCCTCAGCGACCTCATCCGCGAGGAGTTTGGCCTGCGCATCACCTTTGTCATGATGATCCTGCTGGTCGTCGTCAACTTCGGCAACGTCATTGCCGAGTTCTCCGGCATCGCCGGCAGCATGCAGCTCTTCCACATCAGCAAGTACGTCAGTGTGCCGATCTGCGCCCTGATCGTATGGGCGCTCGTCGTCAAAGGCGACTACAAGAGCGTCGAAAAGGTCTTCCTCATCGCCAGCGTCTTCTACATCGCCTACATCGTCGCAGGCGTCCTCAGCAGGCCCGACTGGCACCTGGCCCTGGTCGAGACCGTCAAGATCCCAGGCCGCCACGTCTGGGGCGACAAAACCTACGTCTACATGGTCGTCGGCGTCATCGGCACTACCATCACGCCCTGGATGCAGTTCTACCTGCAATCGTCCATCGTGGAGAAGGGAATCACCGTCCGTCAGTACAAGCACTCCCGCCTGGACGTCATCGTCGGCTCCATCTTCACCGATCTCGTCGCCTGGTTCATCGTCGTCGTCTGTGCCGCCACCCTGTACACCCACGGCATCCGCAACATCGCCGACCCCTCCGACGCCGCTGGAGCCATGAAACCCCTGGCGGGGGACTACGCCTTCATCCTCTTCGCCGCCGGCCTCTTCAACGCCTCGCTCTTCGCCGCGTCCATCCTGCCCCTGTCCACGGCCTACACCGTCTGCGAAGGCCTCGGCTTCGAAAGCGGACTCGACAAGTCTTTCAAGGAAGCGAAGTTCTTCTACTGGTTCTACAGCCTGCTGCTCGCCGCGGGAGCAGCGGTCGTCCTCATCCCCAACTTCCCGCTGGTCCAGTTCAGCATCTTGTCGCAGGTCCTCAACGGTGTCCTTCTGCCCATTGTCCTCATCTTCATGCTCCGCCTCATCAACAAGCATGACCTCATGGGCGAATACACCAACTCCCACACCTTCAATGTAATTGCATGGCTCACCGCAGCCATCGTTACTGTTCTGTCTGTTATGTGGATGTGGAACCTGATTCGCCGCTGAACCCAACCCGTCAGCCAAATCGCCTACAACAGCTTCCCGTCGGACAGGTCGCGAATCAGCCCCAGATCCGCGGCGAGAAAGTCATAGCTGGGCAAAGCCTTCAGCGGAGCCCACCGCATATCATTGAAGATTCGATTTTCCAGCGCTCCGGTGTACTCGTTCACAACGAAGAACTGGAGATCGATAGCCCCGCCGTTCCGGTATTTATGCCGAATCCGCGCCACCTGCCGGCCAATGGCTGCAGTAATCCCCAACTCTTCATCGAGTTCACGCGCCAACGCATCTTCGGAGGTCTCTCCCTGCTCTATCTTTCCCCCAGGGAACTCCCATTTCAGGCTCATCGGCTGATCCGGCTTTCGCTGGCAGATCAGCACTTCCACCCCGGATTCGCCATCGCGGAGGATCAGAGCCGCCACCACAAGCCGCAGAGGTCTGTGAATCGCATCGACATGTCTGTCCAGCTTGCGAATGGCTTCTCTCACCTGACTACCGTTTTAGACGTTGATGGAACACAAAGGCTTCACCAAGCTTCGCTTAGGCAGGCCTGACAGACGCTGGATAGTAAACCGCCCAGCCTTCCTGCGCACTGCGCTCCAGCAGAGCGGGGGTCGGATTCACGGGAAACGCTCGATGCGCTATTGCCAGCATAGCCGCATCATGCACTGAGTTGCCGAAGACCGCATCCGGCGCCGTAACGCCCACACGGGCCAGCGCCGTCACCTTGGCCTCGTCGGTGGGGACATCCAGAAGCGCGTCCGTGACGATGCCATTCTTCACCTGCACGCGCGCCGCAAGGACCCGCTCGGTGGGTATGGCGAAGCGCCCAACACCCTCCTCGATGACCCAGTCGTTGGTCGAGCTGACCGCCCAGATGTCCACCCCACGGCTCTTGAGCTCTGCCACCAGCTCCAGCATCTCCGGGAAGATGTTCCGCTCGATGTGGCTCCGGAAGAACTCCCGTGCCGCCCGGCGTATCTCCTCTTCGTGCAGTCCCTGGTAGAGCTGCACCATCTCGCCGCAGATGGCTGCCTCGGAGACCTCGCCCCGCTTATAGCTGCGATACCTCCCATCGATCCAGTCGGTCGCCTCGCGTGACACCAGGCCCTTATCGATCGTCCAGTTCATGAACGACGAGCCGGCATCGCCCGACCACAACGTCCCGTCACAGTCGAAGACGGCGACCGCAGGCGACAAAGCATGGACGGTGGCGTGAAATTCCCTGGTATCGAGAAGTTTGGCGGTAAGGGTATGGCTCACGGCTGAACTCAACTTTTCTGCGCGGCACACGTCGCGCGTCGATTTCTATTACTCAAAATTAGATCGATTCTACTACTGGCTGCGTGGCAACACTCTAGGCCTGGCGATAGACTAAGGGGAGTCTAACCATACCCCCTCCCAACCCATACCCACCGTTGCCTGCTCTCTAAACCCAACCCCAACCAAACGTCATCTCGACCGGAGCAACGGACGGTCTTGCGCAGTGGAGAGATCCCTGTATTTTGTCTTTGTTCTTGCCCTTGCCCTTGCCGTTGCTCCTGAGGTAGACCGGGGCTTCAGCCCCGCGTCTCAAGCCCGCCGCAAAGCGGCCGCCACTCTGTCGAAGGCCGGAGTGGAGGCGAAGCCGGAACGACTGAACTGCTTTCTTCAGCACCGCGAAGGCTCTAAACAGGAACAAACAAAATTCTTTCCCCAAAAACACCAGCAAAAAAGCTTGTCAAGCCCCCAAACCGCATAACTATAAGAAAACAAACCAAATATAGTTTGCATATTTGCATATTAGTTCCACCCAATCCACTATAATTAACTCATAAGATGAAAAAAGCCCCGGCCATAAAAGTCGGGGCTTTTCCCATTAATGCCCATAACCCTTTTAGAAAGACGATTTTACCCGTAACCCCTTTAGATGGACGATCTTGCAAACATCAAAAAACGCATCTCACTGAATCAAAGTACTTTAGCGAAGGGGTACCCCGGGGGGGAGGGGTACGGCGGCTATGGCAAGACGGGAGTCTTCGGTAGTTGGTTTAGATGGGAGGGAGGCCGTCCACTACTGTTACTCCGGCTGGGGGAGTGAAGACGAAGTCTTGGTTCTTTACGGGCACGTTCTCCTGTATCCCGGTAAAGGTAAACTCGGTCAGGGCTCCATCCACCTCTTCGAGACGCATCCGTTCGATCGCACCTGCCGCCGTCACGCCCAGCGTCAGCAGCTTGATCCGTTGTGCCATCCCTTTGGGCACGCCCGAGATACTGAAGCCTGGGCCCTCAGGCGTCACCGTCAGGTTGTCCAGCTCTTTCTTCAGCTGGGTATGTCCCAGAAGAAACCGCAGCGGGGAACGCAGATCGTCCAGTTGCTTCGCCGGAACCCGCTGTGCCTGATCGGTGCCCGGTGTGTAGGACCAGGCAAACTTCCCATCGAGCACGAAGACCTTGCCGACGGGCTGGTCGTAGGTCCACCGCATCCGTCCGGGCTTCTTCAGGACGAGCGTGCCCAACTCCGTCCGGTCCATGCCCATGCCGGCATAGTGCTCCGTGTAGCGGGCACGAAGGGAGCTGAGGTGGTTGTAGTGATCGTCGACCTTACGGATGAGCCCGTCGCTATCCTGCGCCAGAAGGCTCGGGGCGCAGGATAGCGAGATGATCAGGAGAGCCTTGGCAAACATTATTGGATAGGCTGCGTGCAGTTGGTCCCGCCGGCCGGGTCGAAGCGAATGGTGTTGTTCTCATCGGAGCAGAAGCCGCGGTCGCCCGACTTCCCAACAGACTGGGGCACCGCCGTAATCTCGTACGACGTGTACATATCCTGGTTGTTCACGGTGACCTTGGTGCAGTTGGTGACCGCGAAGGTATAACCCGCCTTCTGTCCGGTAGACAGGGCAGGCTCAATCAACTGTGCCGCCTGTGCCGTGGGCGCTCCGGCCTTGGGGTCGCCTCCCAGCGTTTGTAGCGAGCACGAGAAACCATTCGCCGGATAAGCCGAGTTGTACTGCAATTCGGCCTGGCCAATGGTCCGCAAAGACTGAACCGCAGAGGTCTCGTTGGCCTGCTTGCGCAACTTCAGGAGCTGAGGCACGGCGAGCGTCATCAGGATGAGCATGACGGACATCACGATCAGAAGTTCGATCAGGGTGAATCCTGCTTCGCTGGTTCGGGCTTCGTTCGTTCGTTCGGTGCGTAGGCGGGCTGCGTGTCGGTCAAGTGCGGTTATGGTCTTCATCATTCCTCGGCAAATCCAGTATGTCTAACACCGAACAAAACTCTATCAGCAAGCCAGGTCCTGCTGCTCGATCTTCATCGAGCCAAGATTCCCGAGCAGCGTCAAAGCCATCGCCTCCGGCTGGAACAAACGCTGGGCCAGCTCCTGCACGTCAGCAGAGGTCACTGCCTCGATCTCCTCGATGATCTCATCGATGCCGAAGAACCGCCCGAAGTACATCTGCTGCCGGGCGAGGTTCGACATCCTGCTGCCCGAACTCTCGAGTCCGATCACCATGTTGCTCTTCAACTGGTCCTTGGCACGCTTCAACTCGGTTTCGCTGACTGTCTCCTGTTTGAGACGCCGCAACTCCTGCAGGGTAAGCTGCAGCACCTTCTCGGTCTTGTCCACCGAGGCTCCCGCATAGACGCAGAGCGACCCCGTATCGCGGAAGGGATTCATCTCCGAGTAGATGGAGTAAGCCAGCCCCTGATCCTCGCGGATGGTCTGGAAGAGGCGCGAACTCATCCCTCCACCCAGCATCGTGTTCAGCAGGTAGACCCCGTAGCGGCTTGGATCGTTGACCGGAGGAGCGGGAACTCCGAGACAGAGCTGCACCTGCTCGAGCGACTTCTTACGCTTCAAGGTGATGTGCGGCGTAGCCAATGGTGCTGCCGGCTTCGTCGCGTGATTGGCGCCAGACGCTGCGAGGGAGCCGAACTGCTGCTCGACCTGCGCGACAAAGGCATCGTGATCGAGATTTCCCGCGGCCGAGAAGACCATGTTGCGCGGGGTGAACTGGCTGGCGTAGAAGTCGAAGACGATCTGCTGGTTGAAGCTGGATACCGTCTTCGCCGTCCCCAGGATGGGACGGCCGAGGGCATCGCCCTTCCAGAAGTTCTGGGTGAAGATCTCGTGGACCAGATAGTCGGGATTGTCCTCGTCCATCTTGATCTCTTCGAGGATGACGCCCTGTTCGCGGGCCAGCTCCTCGGGAGTAAAGGTCGGGTGCAGCACGAGGTCCGAGAGCACGTCCAGAGCAGGAAGAACGTTCTCGTCGAGCACCTTGATGTTGAAGCAGACCATCTCCTTGCCGGTGAAGGCGTCGAGGTTTCCTCCGATGGTGTCAACTTCGCGGGCGATCTGTTGGGCGGAGCGCGAGGTGGTTCCCTTGAAGACCATGTGTTCGACGAAGTGGGAGACGCCATTGACCTCGGGCGCCTCGTCCCGCGAGCCCGACCCGATCCACGCGCCCATGGAGACGCTGCGAAGATGGGGCATGCTCTCCGTCAGGATCAGCAATCCGTTGGGGAGAACGGTTTTGCGGATACTGCGAGAGGCGTTTTTGATGATAGAGGTATCTTCTGTAAGCGTTGCGGGCATGCGACTCCTTGCTCCTTCATTGTTTCACAGGATTGGTGGGGGGCGGTTGGGTGGGAGTACACTGGACAATGGAGAGTCCGGACGAAGACTTGATTGATATGTATCAGAAAATAAAGGATATAGGCGATACTGCGACACCGGCCGTGAAGGCTCTGTTCGGGAGCAGAAGAGCTACCGTGCGGGGCAGCTCGCGGAGGCGCTTTATCGCCAGCGAGTTACGGGGTTTGAGGAGATAACGGCGCTCCCAGTGGCGCTTCGGGAGGAGCTGGAGGCGCAGGGGTACGGCGTGGGGATGCCGGAGATCGTGCAGACGGCGCGGTCGGTCGATGGCACGGAGCGGTACCTGGTGCGGCTGGCCGATGGCGAGACGGTGGAGACGGTGTGGATGCCGGATGGCGACGGCGGCGAGCGCGGCGATGGGAGTGAGGCTGCGGCGGAGGAGGAGACAACGGAGGGGCTCGAGGGGAATGCCGGACCGCGGCAGGACATGAGAAATGTGGGGGCGCTGGAGCGCAACGGGTACAGCCGTGCGACGATCTGTATCTCGAGCCAGGTGGGATGCGCGGTGAACTGTCAGTTCTGCCTGACGGCGAAGCTGGGGATCAAGCGGAACCTGACGGCGGGGGAGATTGCGGGACAGGTGGCGGCGGTGTTGAACCGGCATGGGGTGAAGATCGGCCGCGACCGCATCAACCTGGTGTTTATGGGCATGGGCGAGCCGTTTCTGAACTACGCGGAGTTCATCCGGAGCGTGCACCTGCTGGTGAAGAGCATCGGGATTCCCGAGTCGAGGATGACGGTTTCGACCAGCGGGATCGAGCCCTCGATCCGAAAGTTTGCCGAGGAGCCGCTGCGGCCGAAGCTGGCGCTAAGTCTCAATGCCTCGAACGACGTGGTGCGCGAGCAGGTGATGCCGATTACGAGGAAGTGGAACATCGCGGCGTTGCTCAAGGCGGTCCAAACGCTGCCGCTGGGTAAGCGGGAGTGGGTGACGTTCGAGTATGTTCTGCTGGGCGGAATCAACGACCAGCCGGAGCATGCGCGCGAGGTGCTGGAGCTGTTGCAGGGGATGAAGGCCAAGGTGAATCTGATCGTGTGGAATCCCGGGCCGGGTATGGCTTACACTCAGCCGAAGCCGGAGGATGTGGCGGTCTTCCAGAAGATGCTGATCGATGGCGGGCTGCCGACGTACATACGCAGGCCGAGGGGGCGCGATATCTATGCGGCGTGCGGGCAGCTCAAGCGGACGCTGGAGCCCTCTCCTGCTGCAGGCGCTGCTCTAGTCGAGATCGCACTTGCGGCCAGTCCTTGCGGATGATTGAAAACCAGACGCTGTGGCGCTGAGTGCCGTCGGGCATCACGTAGTGGTTGCGGAAGGTTCCCTCTTCGATTGCTCCCATCTTGCGCATTGCGGCCTGTGACTGCAGGTTCTCATGGTGCGTCTTGAACGCGACCCGGTTCAGCTTCAGGTCCTCGAAGGCGTATGCGAGCTGCAGCAGCTTCACCTCAGGATTCAGCCCGGCGCCGTGGTACTGCGGGGCGAGCCAGGTGTATCCCAACTCGACTGTTCGGTGAGTCAGGTCGAGATCGGCAAAACGGGTGCTTCCGATGACGCGATTCTCGGACTTTAGAACGGTCACCCAGGGAAGGGAGGTTCCGGCCGCCTTCGCCTGCAGCGCTGGATTTATCCAGCTGCGAAGGTCGTCCTGGGTCTTCACCCACTTCGTCATGTACCGCCAGATACGGTCGTCGTAGGTGACCTTCTCGAGTGCGGGGAGATGCGCTTCGGTGAGCGGTTCCAGCCTTACCTTCACGCCGTCGAGAACCGGCGTCTCTGTCGTCATCGATATGTCCATGTTTTCCTCTAGTCGCGATGAGCCAGCGCGGGTGTCGTACGCGACAGGCCAAGCGCGAGCAGGGTCTCCGTCACACGATCGTGATCGTGCCGCAGAACATCTCCCTCATTCAGGAAGTTGCCTGTTATGGGCTCCACGCCAAGAGCGCGTATGCGGTCGAGATCGACTTCGATTGGCTGCTGGCCCCCCCTGTTGTACTGCTCCAGGCGAAGGGCGGAGATGGGCTGGGTGTTGATGAGCGCATAGTCGAAGATGGGAGAGTTCGTGCCGCCGCAGTGCTGCAGGATCTTCCCGATGTGCTGCGAGGCTGTGAGACCTAGCGACTCGTTTGCCTGGGTCATCAGATTGCAGACGAAGACCTTGGTTGCCGGCGATGCGGCCAGCGCCTCGGGTATGCCGCGGACGAGGAGGTTCGTGATCAGCGACGTGTACAGAGAACCGGGGCCCAGCGTAATCAGGTCCGCGTTGGCGATGGCTTCGAGCGTCTCGGGCAGGGGATCGGCCGTCGCGGGCTCAAGGCGCAGCTCCACGATGCTCTGCTTGCTTGCCGTGATACTCGTCTCGCCCCGCACGATTGATCCGTCGTCCATCTGGGCCGACAGCGTCACGTTGGTGTTCGTCGCAGGGAATATCCGCCCTCGTGTCGCGAGGATCTGCGACGACATCTGTACCGCCTGGGCGAAGTCTCCGGTGATGTGAGAGAGTGCCGCGACGAAGAGATTGCCGAAGCTGTGTCCCTCGAGCTCGCCCTGGTTGAAGCGATATTTGAACAGCTTCGAGAGAAGATGCTCGTCCTCGGAGAGGGCGACCATGCAGTTCCGGATGTCGCCCGGGGGGAGCATCTTGAAGTCTTCGCGCAGGCGCCCGGAAGAGCCGCCGTCGTCGGTTACGGTCACGACCGCGGAGAGCTCGCTGATGGCGCACTGGGAGTCCGGGCATGCGACAACCGGAGGGTTGGCCTGATCCTCTACCCGGTCGGATCTTCGGTTTTTCCGGCGATCGGGCGCCGCCACATAGCGCTTCAGGCCCCGCAGCAGGGTCGACAGCCCAGTCCCGCCTCCGATCGCAACCACACGGAGTGATCTTTCGCTGGATCTGGTCGGGTTCAGCAAGGGCACGCGCATCTCTTCCATAACGTCTCTGTACCCATGTTAGTGGATGCGGGCTGAATTGGCTGTTACACCTCTGGGTATAAGAGCTCTGTGAAGCGCGGATCGTCGGCCATATCCTGAAAGTCCGAGTCTGCGCGGGCCTGGATGCGGTTGCGCGGGTTCTGCCGAATCGCCTCCGTCAGGTGCTCGAGACAGGTGTGCGAGTCGCCCGTCATGCTGGCCAGCACTGCCAGCCCATAGAACGCGTAGTCAGCCTTGTCGTTCTGCTTCAGGATCGCCGTGAACTGCTCGCGAGCATCCTCGTAATGGCCGTCATTCAGCAGTGAAATGGCATAGTCATAATGCTCTTCGTGGCTCGCGAAGCTGTTCTTCCCCTTCGATACCTGCTGGAGGCATGCATTGATGTACATCCGTATGCGGTCCGCAAGATCCCCGGGGCCCGCGGCTAGCATCTTGTCGAAGGCCGCATGAGCCTTCTCGTACTTGCCCTCCTGCATCAGCCGGAGAGCAGCCTCATAGTGAGAGAGGATTTGCGCGCGCCCATTGTCGGTGGTAGCAGGGACGGTTCCAGCCAGCGTACGGGGTGTGCGTTTCGTCGCAGATACGGTTTCGGTCTTAGTTTGTGCCATGGTTAATATCTGTCGCCTGAGGCGCTCCTGAGCTTACCAGTTTTATATAGGCAGCCATTTTTTTCTGTTTTGCTCTAGTCTCGGTTTTATACGCAGACCGGAACGCAAGGTCAACTCCCCGTACCGCTCATTGCCAAATCGTCCCGCATTCTGTATTACGCGGCTGGTTCGTTCTGCGCGCCTACTGCCGTCCATACATGGCAGGGTTCAACTCTGGATCGTTATACATCTTCATCTGCCGGTATAGTTTGAACCGCCTTTGGCCCTTCAGCACCTGCTCCCACAGTACATCGAGACAGCCTGCCAGATCCTGCCGCTGCTCCTCGAGAAGCGCCAGGCGATCGACGTTCCACTGCCGGTGCGACGGAGTAGCCGTAGTTCGGTGGGCCTCCTCGCGGGTGTGGTAGATCTTCAGAGCGAGGATGGACAGGCGATCGATCATCAGGCCGGGCGTCTCCGAGTGCAGGGGAGCTTCGGCGTTTTGCTCGAGCTTGCCCATGAGCCAGAGGTCAATCTTCTCGATGAGGTCGTTGCGTCTCTGGTTCAGTCTGTCGATCGCGCGTTTTACGTCGGCAATATCCTTGTCGGTCGCGGCGGGGTCCCGCGCCTTGTCTTCCTCGTGCCAGAGGTCGAAGTTGGCCCTGTGCTGCGCTATTGTGATGGCCATCAGGCGGTCTGCGCTGGTCTCCATATTGAGCTCGGCTCCCGGCTCCAGCTCGGTCTCGTGCAGAGCCACCGTCATCTCATCCTGTGTTCGGGTAATCAAAAGAGCGTCGAGCATGACTACACAACTCCGTTGCAACTCAATCCAGAGAAACTTTATCAGTTCACGAGGTGCAGTTGCCGGAAGCAAGCGGAGCAAGCAGACTAGAGGCAGACATGACGACTTCGACCAAACGGGTTCTGATCTATCGCCTCGGCAGCCTCGGTGACACTCTCATAGCTCTTCCCGCACTGCACCTCGTCGCGCGCGTCTTTCCGGAGGCGGAGCGCCGGATGCTGACCAACTTTCCCGTCAACGTCAAAGCACCACCGGCGGCGGCGATCCTTGAAAACAGCGGACTTGTCCATGGGTTCATCCGGTACGTCGTTGGGACACGCAGCCCGCTCGAGTTGCTGGGCCTCTGGTGGCAGCTGTTTCGGTGGCGTCCTGAGGTATTGATCTATCTGGGCCCTCCCCGGGGCGTTGAGTCGGCTCGTCGCGATGCTGCTTTTTTCCGGGCCTGTGGGATCAAACGTCTGATTGGCTTGCCACTTACGGAAGATATGCAGCAGAACCGGTGGGAGCAGGTGGAGGGGGCGCTCGAGCCCGAGGGGGCACGTCTTGCCCGCAACATCGCTGAGCTGGGCGATGCATGCATCGATGCTGCGGAGAGCTGGAACCTGCATCTGACTCCGGCGGAGACGGGGCGTGCTCGAGAGGCTCTTGCGCCGGTGGCGGGGCATCCGCTGATTGCGGTGAGCGTGGGGATTGAGCGGGGCTCCGGAGGAGAGCGATGCCAGCGAGTTTGCGGCGGAGGGATGGCGGCAGGCTGGAGCAGGGCCGGTGGTGAATCTCTGCGGGGTGCTTACGCCGCGGGAGAGTGCGGCGGCGTTTGCGCAGGCCCGCGTCTTTCTTGGGCACGACAGCGGGCCGATGCATCTGGCTGCGGCGGTGCAAACCCCTTGTATAGCTATATTTGCGGCTCGGAATAAACCCCGGGTCTGGTTTCCTTATGGGAGGCAGCATCGGGTTCTTTACCACAAGACGGAGTGCTGGGGTTGTGGCCTGGAGACGTGCATCGTCGAGCGGAAGCGGTGTCTGACTTCGATTACGGTTGAAGAAGTTGTGGGTGAGGTTCGGGCTGTTCTGGGGTGATTTTTTGCAAAAAAATTGTGGGTGCGTTTTCGTCGTTTTTCGGGGGTATTTTGGGAAAAGTGGCGCGTAGACGTGGTGTTTTTGTGGTCAGGTTGTGGTGAAAAGCGTGGCAAACGTGGACAGCGGATGTCACTTTTTCGGCGACGAATTTTATGCCACGGTTTTGAGGTATTTTTGCGTCGCGCTGGAGATGCGATGATGGTTCCAAGGAGATTGTCTGCGCATGCTGCCGGAACTTCATTCGATCCTGAACCTGCTCGAGGGTGGTTTCAGCCAGCTCAAGGTACTGGTAATAGGGGACATCATGCTCGACCGGTATATCCACGGCGAGGTCGAGCGCATCTCCCCGGAGGCTCCGGTTCCGGTGATTCGCCATGCGCAGCGGTACGAGCGGGCGGGCGGGGCGGCCAATGTCGCGATGAACCTGGCTGGGCTGGGCTGCAAGACCTTCCTGGCCGGCTTCTGGGGCAGCGACTCGGAGCAGGGGGAGCTGGCGGCCATTATGGAGCGTGCGGGGATCGATACGGTGGG
>WNGR01007188.1_pt1 | contig 11816 bp, 12 predicted proteins | sample 5407581 | NCBI WGS metagenome assembly WNGR01 (sample SAMN13153383, study PRJNA577476) | soil metagenome | isolation source: 80 cm soil or saprolite under Garry oak tree replicate 2 | place: USA:California | collected 2016-06-15
AACCAGATCGGCTTCCTCCTACCATCTCAGAGCCAGATTTCCAGACCTTCATTGACTGTATTTACCTGGGGAAGAACCCGAATGGTGATCCTTCTGGCTTTCGTGATCGCCTGTTGTGCCTCATGCTCAAAGAGGGGGGCTTCCGCATCGGGGAGTTCCTCGGGATGAAAATGGAAGACCTCGAATTTGGCAAACAAGGCGTGCATATTCGTTTTCGTCCAGACAACGAGAATGGGGCGCGGGCCAAGGCTGGATATGGCAATGACCGCTTTGTCCATTTACCGACCGATGTGTTGGGCCTGCTTGATGTGTACATTACGGAAGTCTGGGTTGAGGCAAATCCCTGTACCGATCATCTCTGGATTGTACTCAACAAATCTGCAAAGAGCAGTGAAAGGCGGTCAACCTACGGGACTGCGCTGAGCGTAGCCGCAGTAGAGAAGGTCTTCCAGCATTACTCCAAGAAATCCGGAGTGACCCTGCATCCACACGTTTTGAGGCACACACACGCTACGGCCCTTGTTCGCTCTTACCTGCAAGATGGGGAGTCAGTTGATTGGAAGTTTGTGCAGGAACGGCTCGGACATGCCAGTGTGGTCACAACGATGCAAACCTACACCCATTTGACAAACGAAGATCGCAAATATGCATACGAGCGATATCAGCAGAAGAGGAGCAGCGCACATGTCCAACAACGCCCTGGCACAGAAGCATGAAGAATCGTTTTCTGATCAGCCTCTTGAACAAGCCATGGTAGCAGGACCGTGGACACTCCCACAGCAGCAGTTACTCGCCATCCTTCAGCATCCTGAATATCAGAATACCTCAATTACGGAAATCTGTCGAGCTGCAGGCTTTTCGTCACGAGTCCCCTGGTATCAAGCTCTCAAAGATGAGTATTTTGCTGAAGCTGTCGAGGCCCTTGGTATTACGCTCACCCGTCATGATGGCAAGATCCCGGATCTGCGGAGCATTCATTCCCAACAGCAACTGTTGGCGGTTCTTCAGCATCCGGAGAATCGAAAGAAACCCATCAAAGAGATTTGTCAGCTGGCTGGATTTGCTTCAAAAGTCCCGTGGATGAACGCCATCAAGGATGAGTTATTCGTTGCAAAAGTGGAAGCCCTCGGTATCTGCATCAAACATCCCCACCTGGCCTCTCATCTTGAGGTGAAGCCAGCCACCAATATCGAGGAAGAACTGGCAAAGGATGTCTGGGATATTCGACGGTTCAAATCTGAGTACCCCAAACATCGAGAACCTGCTCAATATGTGATCGATTTCAGCTGGATCAGTAACCTGGTCCTGCGTGAGCAGGTGAAATGCTACTTCCGGCGACGCATCACGCGATGGGGGGCAGCAACCTTCAAAAGAAATTTAGCTCACTTAAAGACGGTCTTAATGCTTCTTCCATCAGACGTCCATATCGGAACGGTACAAAGAAGCCACATCGAAATGATGCTTCCAGTTCTGAGCCAGTTGAGCCCAAATCAGGCATGCAGAGGGTTGCGAGAGGCAAGAATCATGTTTGAGTACATGGCAACCTCACCTGCATGGAATGGTCCTCGGCCACCTCGTTTTCTCATCTGGCAGGAAGACATTCCGCCTCGGCCTGAAGCGCTCCCTCGTCCCATTCCTCCCGATGTTCTTGACCAGCTTGATCCGATGCTAAAGCTCGCTGAGAAAGCCATGCAGCAAGGTCAAGAACCCGGTATCCTTGCCCCGATGTTGTGGGATGTGCTGCTCATTCTGCGCCAGACCGGGATGCGTTTTGAGGATTTGGCTCATCTCAAGGCCCCGGATGGGCAGGGAAGAAAGGGATGTCTCGACCAGGATTCAGAGGGGTATTGGTGGATTTGTATTGACCACACCAACACAAAAATGGCGCGTGAGCACCGTATCCCAACCCGGGAAGCCGACGGCGTGGTTGCTGCCATTCGTCGCCAACAGCAGCGGATCAAGTTACTTCCTGATCACTTTGAAGCGCACTACCTGTTTCGGACCGAGAAAGGCGTCATCATGAGTGGACAGATCCAGGAAGCGTTCAAGAAACTGGCTGGCCATCTCACGCATGAAGAGCAACCGTATGTACTGACGGGGCACCAGTTCAGGCATACCCTGTCCACCGATATGATCGAACAGGGAGTAGACATCTACACCGTGAAAGAGTTTCTGGGTCACAAAACGCTTGCCATGACAGAGCGCTAGGTGTGCTGAAATGATGAGTCAAGTCCAGATAGTCCAGCCAGAGAGCGACACCGACGGGGGATGGGTCGAGAACAAGGTGGGCAAGCTGTATGTATCTCCGCTTCCTGACGGCATTGGCAACTGCGTGCATCTGCCCATGCATGATGGGTGTCCTGACTCGCCGCATTGCCCCACCTGCCCCAAGCTGCGTGCCAACAAACGCCATCTGCCGGTTTGGGAGAACAAAGCCACAAACTTGCTCATTACCGTCGAAGCGTTGCGTGCCAATCCTGCGTATGCGCGAGCACGGCAAAAACATGAGCAGGAGCTAGCCCATGCTGAAAGGGTGATCAAAACCATCAAAGAGGAGGGCTTCTGGGATGGACGTATCCACAACAGCAAAGCACACGAGAAGTGAGCAGTGCCGGAAAAATGCGCAGGCGAAGTCTGAGCAAAAGCGCCAGGCTACCTTCGCCGCAATTCGAGAGCTTCAGCAGGAAAAACATCCCATCACCAGATCGGCGGTGGCCAGGCGAGCTGGGGTATCGGTGGTGTTTCTCCGGAGCCACCCAGATCTGCTTCAAGCTCTTGAGGAGGCAGAGCAACAGCATCGACTCGCTCCTTCAATGGGTACAGCCGACAAAGCGAAAGACCAGGTGATCGCTGCCCTCCGACGGCGGCTGGATGAGATGAAGCAGCAGCTTGCAGCCAAAGACCAGGAGTTGCGCGGGAAGCAACGAGAAATAGATCGGCTCTATGGGAAACTTGCTGCTGGAAGCCAGCTCTCCGATCCTGAACTCCGATCTGCCCTGGTTACAGCTCTCGAACGACTAGCAACAGGTTAGGTGATCCTTCCGAAGAAAGAGCATACAGCAGCTTTAGTTCTGCTTCAGATCACGCACCAACCGCTCAAAAGCCTTCTGGTATGCCTGTGCATCAGACCAGTTGGTGAAGTCGCCGATGTGGCGGGTGCGGCGCAACTTGGCTGCCCAGGCTTTAGGAGTATCTATTACAGTGTTGTCCAGGCGGATTGGAAAAAGCACTTCACGGTGTTGTCGGTTCTCTTTCTCTACTGCCGCTTCAACTTCATCCTTGACCCAGGGACTTTTTATGCTGTCCTTCGAGAGCAGCAGGAGCAGTTTGTCTTGCAGGTGAATGGCTTCGTCGATGCGCTGGCGGAACTCCTCCCCGATTTTGAGGTCTTCAGGAGCAAACCAGCAACGCACGCCCTGAACTTGGAGATCTGCGTACAGCCGTTGTGCAAGTAGGTCATCTTTACTGGAATACGAGATGAAGACCGAGTGGTACTGAATGGGATGCATCATCTCGGCTTGGTAGAGCGCGATCCAGTGGTCAGGGATACCTGTGCCTCGCAAGAAGTGGAGAGCGCTACCGTCCTGGGGAAGTTGCACGCTGTGCAACTGAACAATCGATGAAGCATAATGTCGGATTCCGATTAATCCTTTCGCCAGTCGGAGATCAACGTAGGTAAAAATCGTCCCGTCTAGGATAGCTCCACTCAAGTTAGTATCACGCAGGTTAGCGCTGCTCAAGTTGGTGCCATGCAGATAGGCACCACCTAGATTGGCATCGCTCAGATTGGCTCCGCTTAGGTTGGCATCGCGCAGGTTAGCACTGCTCAGATTGGCCCCGCTCAGGTTGGCACTGCTCAGATCGGTATCACGCAGGTTAGCACTCCTCAGATCAGCGCCGCTTAGGTCGAGGCTGATTAGGCTGGCATTTCTCAGTTCTGGCTTTATTTCGGGATACTCTTTTCTCCAAGCGTTCCAGCCTGTGACACTTTGCTTGAGTCGATAGATTTGGGGTTGACTTGCCACTGATTGCCTCCTTGTACTAAAGGAAACGCGCAGAGAGCAAGGGTTTCGCACAGGCGCTGGCCGTTCACGTTGAGAGATGCGAAAAAGAGACCAAAGACTGAATACATCCAGCAATGCAAACGTTCTTTCTCGCAGAAAAAACCATCATCGCGCTTGCTAGAAGGGATGATGGTTTTTATCTCAAAAGAACTATTAGGCCCGCCGACGAAATTTACAACGCTAAGCCCAAAAACGCGGCAATTTGGACACTTTTTAGGATGGACAAAATCGGCATCTATTGTGCATAATTATTATCAAGGGGAGCCATAAAAAATCTGCAAAAGCGGTTCTACCTACCCCTCGCTCAGATACTGTTTTTCAAGCAGGGTAGGTAACATAATGCAGTTTCTAGAGCAAACCTGGCAAGCAGTCGGTTGGAATGGCATCACTGCTATTGCATCTTTGCTTACTGCGCTTGCAAGTCTTATCCTCGTTATTAAAGACCATAACCGGCAGATCCATCAACAACCTTTCCCTCCACAAATGCAGCGGCTATCCCTTAAGCCAGCACCAAAAACACGAAAACACAAAAGAGGCAAAAGAAAGCAAAAGCGGAGACAGTAACCATAACTCTTTTCTTTTTTTATAAAATACAAAGAGCCAGTATCCCCACCTGACTCTTTGTGGCAAAACTTGATTAGGAAGTAAAGCGTTACAAGGTATAAGCTAAACCATCAAGCGGGATTGTCCTACGAGCGGCTGTGAACTATGAAACTAGCCTCCATTTCTGAGCGGTATGACCGCAGGTCTTTACCACAATACATCACACAAACGACCTTCAAACAGGACAATCCTTCTATGTACCTCCACCACCGGCCTAGGTGTTGTTTCTCAGGTACTCCTTGTCAGTCATCCAGTTCATGAGCTTTGTATCACTCACAGTATTTCCGGCGTACGCTCTATTGTTCATCTATTTCTCTGATAGGCATTAATCATATCCGTTCAAACATCGAATTGTTCCATGCTCTATATCCAGCCTGAGAAACTTCTATCAATCAGTTTTGCCTATCTGGTAGTAATGACGACACCCAAAAAAGAAGTTAAAAAGATTTTTCAATTATTACATGTAAAGAGAAGGATGCATGTTTTAAGAAGGATGCATGTTTTAATGGTATAGTGAGGATATGAAAATGGTCTTCCTTCGTTGTTAAGCATAGGAAACGCAATAGAATGGCCAAGAAGTAGCCTGATTGGTGCAAAAGGTCATACGATACTGAGCGATCATTTTTAAGCACCTTCTTTGCCGTTTCAGAAATTCCTATGGCAATCTATGGCAATTTATCGTATTTGATGGTATAGTATTTTTATTCCCGAAAAGGGGAGGGCTTTATGCAAGAAAAACAGTGGTATAGCCCCGAAGAAGCAGCGGAAATTCTTGAGGTTGATCCGGACACGATCAGAAGACTCTGCAGGCAAGGAAAAATCCCAGGAGCGAAACAAATCGGCAGGCAATGGAGAATACCGCGAAATTATGTCGAGGCACCTCCCCCACAATTTGATGAGGAACGGCAAAGAGGACATGAGTCGTAAAAGGGGTTTGTCCACAGTTGGAACAAAAAGTTGGAATAAGAAGCTAGCCTAAATAGGCCTATCGAAAGTCGAGTAGGACTTCTATTTCTCGTAATCAGCACTCATTTGAGTGAAAATCTATACATTGCGCTACACTTCTGCTAAAATACCTGAGCAGACACCCACTGTCCATATCTGAGCATACCAACCAGGATGTAAATATGATTACTGTAAATGAGGGAGCCGGAGATGAAAGTTGCACGTAGAAGTTTTCTCGGAGTGTTGGTAGGAGTGTTGCTGCTCACGATATTCTTTACCCTGCACATACAGGCGGCTTCACAGGTTTCGCCGAAGACGTCCATTAATTCACTTTCGCCTGCGACGTCCGTTCACGAGAAGGTCGTCAACGCCGATAGCATTGTTTATTGGCGCTCTGATCCTGATCGGAATACGCCGCTCACAATGGCGCAACAGGGAGTCTATACGGGTGATACAGTGGCACTGGCATGTTATACGCGTGGCAGTACGATCCCGCCCAACAACGATCCGTTGTGGTATTGGGCTGAAATCGTTTCTGGACACGGCCAGGGCGCAGGATGGGTAAATAATTACTTTCTCAACACAGGGACAAACCAGCCGAATATCCCGGTAAACAAGGTCATTGCCTGTCCAAAAGATCCCTATGTATGGTCCAATACAGGCACAGCTAATATCCGTGCTCTCCCTGAAGACAACAGTATGGTGCTTGACCCCCCATCCCCAGCGAATAGCACTCAGATCGGACCTTTCTGTTGGCTTGATGGCGCATGGGCAAATGGTAATTACTGGACGAATCGCTGGTTTCAGGTCCAAACCACCGATGAGTTCGACGCCTATCATGGCTATATCCATGCTTCGCTTCTTGCGAATCAGCACACAACTCCTCACTGTGATGCGAGCCTAGATTCGCAGCCGGGGATGGTTTCGATAGTCACTCTTGCTCGGGGTCCACTCTATTCTGGGAACGCCTATCGCTATGCGATTACCTTGTCTGGCTTCCCGAAAAATGCGACGATCTCCGTGGAATGCTATGACTCGGTAAGCCCTTCTGGTTTCGGTAGTCCCTTCACGATGAGAACCGATGCCAATGGCTATAGCTTCTTGCTAAGCGAATGTTATTCCGGCGATGGCCCTGATCACTGGGTTATCGCCGGATCTATAACCTCCAACTACGTCCAATGGGGGGGCGGCGGCAACCCGAATCCGCCCTCAGCGAATCCTACGGTTACTCTTGCTCAGGGACCATCTGTCTCCAGTGGCGTTTATCGTTACGTTGTGACCCTATCTGGCTTCCCAGCAAATATCTCGGTCTCCGTAGAATGCTATGACTCGGTAAGCCCTTCTGGTTTCTTTCACTTCACAATGACTACTGATGGTTCCGGCAACGCGTCGACTCAGAGTGAGTGTTATTCGGGGGATGGGCCCGATCACTGGGTTGTCGCAGGAGGAGTGACCTCCAACCACGTCCAATGGGGGGGCGGGAGTACTAACAACCCACCGACGCCAACACCAACGCCGACTCTGATGCCCACGCCATCACCGACACCAACAACGCCACCTTCTCATCCCGTCGATGCATATTCCAACTATGGTCCGGCGAATACAGGTTATCCAATTTGTCGCGGGAACCCGAACGATTCCCTGTCAATGCCTGGTGGAACGGTTTCACAGACGTTTACCGTGCCAGCCGGGGTAGCCTCGTTGAGTAGTGCTCTTGTACAGATAGACCCGGACTCGACAGTGACTGCCCACATGAGCCTTGCAGTAAACGGCAGCGTCGTTGTGACTGCGGATGCAGTTGCAGCTGGCGATACGCAGTTCTGGTTCGGGCCAGTCTCTGTGAGCGAAGGTGATGTGATTACGCTTTCGATTTCATTCACCGCCACTTACGGGAAGATCATTACCGTGTACACGGCGGGTTCCCCCGGTGGGACGTTCACTACCTCGGATAGTTGTCCGGACGGGGCGTCGAATGTCTCGCTCACAAACACCGGGTTGCGAGCCAGAGTTTCTGGCATGAGTTAGCACTATGCAGCACTTGAAATCACAGGGGGATGGTTAAACAGTGAGAGTCCTCTCCTAGCCCCAGGACTTTGCCAGCCTCGTCTTGGCCGAGTGTACTACAGTGTTCGACGAGCGCAGGACCTGGCTGCGGCTTGAATCACTTGCCAGCATGGACAAGGAAGGTTCGGCTAAGTGAACGCTGGTAAGCCGCCCCGGCTTGTGATTCATCTAAAGACAACATGAGCCAGGCTGCCAAAGGAAGAATGCAATAATGGCTAATACGCGCATATTAGCTAATGGAGCATGTGATGAAGGTTGACATTGCTATTATGACGATTCGCGAGGACGAATTTACAGCTGTACGTAGGCACTTTCAGACAGAACGGCGGCGAATCCCTGATGGGCGAACCTACCTGATAGGCGATGTCAAGACGAAGAAGCAAACGTACACCATTGCCATTGCACGATGCAGTGAGCAGGGAAATGACGCATCTCAAAGATTGGCTCACTATATTATTCAGAACCTTCATCCCCGACTCATTCTTGTGGTGGGTATTGCTGGTGGGGTGCCACGTGACGAGTTTACCCTGGGCGATGTGGTTGTTTCTTCTCGTATTGTCAATCCCAATGTGGATGCATGGCATTCAGATGGGACAACAGACTACACGACAAGAGGAGGCCCATCTCATCCTTTGGTTGACGATATTATCAGTCTGTTGCCAGGTGAGCCTCTACTGGCAGGCTGGATAGACTGCATTCAACTGGAACGACCCAGCCTGGATCCAGAGCAGATGAACATCACAGGAGATGATGAGTGGCGCGAGAAGGTACGTCAGTCCCTCAACTGGCATTTTGGCGAAGAACAAAATCGGAGCCGACCACCTATCTTCACTACAGGTCCTATTCTTTCCAGTAATCACCTCATGAAAGACTTTGCCAGACTCAGAGAGATTCTCACGACCCACCGATCTATTTTCGCTGCGGAAATGGAGGTCGCGGGTGTATATGAAGCGGCACAAGGGATCGATCATCAATACCCTGTCATGGCAATCCGCGGTATCAGCGATATCATTGGATTGCAACGTGATCGCAGGTGGACAGAGTATGCCTGTCAGACTGCTGCTGCTTTTACCTATGCCTTTATCATGACTGATCCGCTCCCGCCATTGAATTCGGCCAGTTTCCAAAGGCCCGCTGTCCCCTCCACACCATCCTCTGCTCAGCTTCTAGGTTCCCAGCCGTCCTTAGATACACAAATGTTGCAATGGCAGCCGAGCATCCGTCGACCGGAAAAGAAGAAAAAACCTCTCTCACTTGTGCTGGTCGTGTCAGCGGTCTTGCTTCTTGTGGTCTTTGGAGGGGTTATTCTTGCACTTCATGTGATGGCAGGAGGGGGAACATTCTCTGAAACGACTGGCGGCAACGCGAATACATGGACCGATTACTCAAATGCTGGTGGCAATCCAGGTCCAGTCATACCATCTCATTCAACGGTACAGATCACCTGTAAGGTTACTGGACACAAGGTACAAGACGGCGATACGTGGTGGTACCGTATTGCTTCTAGTCCCTGGGACAATAAGTATTATGTCTCTGCTGATGCTTTCTACAATAACGGACACACTACAGGGCCTTTTACGACTTCGCTGTTCGTAGACAATAAGGTGCCAAACTGTTAAGAACCAGGTGATTATGCACAGCTCACGTGGCCTGCCCAGCGATGGCTCTGCTCGATGTAACTGTTCAAGGAGATCATGCAAATTCGGGCGCTGAAACTCTACTTTGTTAGGTAGGTAAATTATGCATAGGAGGACAAAACAGCATAATGGGTACCTGAAAATGAATAGTCTCAATAAGTCCTAAGCTTCGGATACCTGTAAAAGTCGCTCCCACGATTCGGAACCTACTTCATATTTGTTGTCAGGCTGGTTTAGCCTTTTTGGGCCAGGTTCCTACTCCGACTTTCTGCTCCAATCATGGGCAACCCCCATAATGCCCAGGATAGCTTGCATTCATTTCAGTATAGTTTTTGACTATATGAAAGGAGAGTGTATATGCACGCCCCCTTCTAAGGTGGCAAGGGAACTCTCGGAGCGGCGTTGCGTATTGGGACCATACACCTCAAAGCGCAGTTCATCACATGCCCAGGCAGCGCACAATTCTTCCTGGGTGACCGTGAATTGTCCCCCAAAGCTCTGGTTTTCGACGAGGAGCCGATTATCAACGAGCACCTGGCGGACGATGTAGACCTGCCCTTGCAGCACGTATCGCGTTCCAAGAGTAAAGCGCATGCGGGCCATGAGAACCTCCTAAAAAGGGCTGATCGGCAGCTGCAGCTGCACGCAAGTCCTGAGTGAAAGCGGTTGTGTGAGGTCAGTATGAAGGATGTGTTCAAATAATAAGCGGTAGAGATAGGGAAGAAGCTCGAAGGAGGAGGACGTGTTAGAGTGTGCTGCCGCGAGGGCTTCCAGAGAGAGGCCATCCGGCTGCGCGATGAGGATGCTCCGGCATCGCTCGATAAAGGGGGGAGGGACACAGAGCCGACTGTAGCGCCAAAGCAATTTGAGGTTTGCCAGGCGATGGCCGGTACGCAGGTCGGTATCGGTGATGACGACGAAGAGATGCTGGTTGACATCGGCCCATGCCTGGCCGAGCGACAACTGCTGTTGCGCGTGCGCCTCGTTCAGATGCGCTGTCGGCTTGCACTCGACGATTTCCTTGCTGTCGGTGCGGATCACCTGAAAGTCGGGAATATAGCTGTGCGCAGTGCCATCGGCGGACGAACCGGCGATCACAAAGGGCTGCGCCTGATAGCGCACGACGCTCGCATCGTACTCCAGGAAGAAGAGTAGATCGCGCTCGATCGTGGATTCGTAGGGGATCTGCTCGCGCATCTTGAGACTGGGGAAGGTACCAATCACATTTCCCCCGCCATTCCTCACCCGTCGAACACCCATGCATCGCCTCCTGTTTTATCGACACATCCTTGACCAGAACAAACCAAAAAGCTATGATACAGGATAAGCAGCGTGCAACAAAGTGACACGAATTCTGCCACGCCTTGTCTCAATTATAGTACATGGGTTCTAAAAAATCAAGAGATGTCTCTCTAAATACGATGTTAAAGGAGACTGCTCATGCCCACGGTTGTAGAGCGATTGCAGCAGCGCAACCAGGAAATCGCTCTGTTCTTGGTTCAGGCGCGGAAGCTGCAACATCGGTCAGTGACAGAATGCGCTGAGCGTCTTGCCACGTCTCGCCGCCGCTATAGCGCAATTGAACGAGGAGAAGCAGCAGTAAGCGTCGCCGAATTAGAACTACTCATGGACTATCTGGAAATTCCTGCTCACATGCTCTGGAAGGGGGCAGACTCGCAGGCGGAAGTTCAGCATGTTGTCGTGCAAGCAGCGCCAGGAAAAATCGTGCAGGTGGTGGTTGAGGTACAGGGTTAAAGCCCAGCATTGTGCAGCGTCCGTACGTGACGAGGAACGATGCTGGGGAGTTCATCTCGGTCGGCAATTCTTGCTTCCTGCTCAGGAGAAGGCTCTCCAACATAGCGCCCGTAGCGCTGCCTTTGTTCCTCCGTCAGGAAATCAATGGGCATGATTCAATCCCCTCGATGAATCCATTGCTAAGGTGATTGATTTCTGCTACTATAGCAATGTGGAAGTCGATAAGGCAATTTCCCAGGACTTTTTTCTGCTAACGTTCCGAATATCCCTCGTAGAGCATTTCTGCTAAGGTCTTTTCACAGATGAGGTAGGTATGAAGCGGCAAGCTAACCCTCCCCTCTCACCTTCTGGCGAGTTCGCACTGGCGCAGTACGAGCAGACCCTCCGTGAGCAGAAAGACCTCACAGGTGCTTCCGTGCGCAATTATCTGAGCGACATTCGTCACTTCATCGCCTGGTACGAGGCATGCCGAGCCGAGCGTGAAGCTTCTGCCCAAACCAACGGCAGCTTTGACCCACAAGCCATCACTACACCTGCGCTTACAGGCTATCGTTGCTACCTTCAAACGATCCAGCGACAGAAACCAGCCTCTGTCAATCGCTCACTGATCAGTTTGAAGCGGTACTTTGGGTGGGCGAAACACCATCACCTCATTACCTACGACCCCTCTGTTCCAGTGAAGTTGGTGGGACAAGAAGAAACCAGTCCCCGGCATTTAGACGATCAAGAAGAACAGGCGCTGGTAGCT
>WNGR01007189.1_pt1 | contig 11816 bp, 10 predicted proteins | sample 5407581 | NCBI WGS metagenome assembly WNGR01 (sample SAMN13153383, study PRJNA577476) | soil metagenome | isolation source: 80 cm soil or saprolite under Garry oak tree replicate 2 | place: USA:California | collected 2016-06-15
CAGCCCGTCGCCTTGCGGGCGTCCCGAAGCGTGCCCTGGGGCTGCGGCCGCGATGCTTCGAGCGCGGAGACGGTGCCGACGAGAATGGTGGCCAGCATGGCCACCACAGCCACGAAAGCGAAAACCGGGACATTCAGGCATTCGCGCCGATGCCCAGAGCAAGGGTGAGGACGCAGACACCAGAGACCAGCGGATTGCGGAGGAGTTGGCGAAGCCCAAAGCAAAGGTCATAGAGAAAATCTTCGAGCAAGCGAGCGCATCGTTTCATCGAAGCACCCCCATACTGCTCCAAGTTTGAAATCGGCGGTCTCCACTGGTCTGCTGACGCGAGGGGAAGGGCGAGTGTTAACAGGGAATAGGCCTGGGCCGGGAAATCGGGGAAGTCGGGTGAGCAGGTCCCTCGGGAGGAAAGCGGACAGGCCATGCTCCGGCTAAACCGCCGGTATCGTGGTATTTTCATTGCCCATGAACCTTCCTTTGCAAGGGCGGGTGGCGTTGGTGACCGGGGCCGGTAGGCGGCTGGGACGCGCCGTGGCGTTGCGCTTGGCCGAAGAAGGAGGGGACGTAGTTGTCCATTACCGGAGTTCCCAGCCGGAAGCCCAGGAGACGGTCAGGCAAATCGAAAAGCTCGGGCGGCGGGCGACGGCCGTCGGCGCTGACCTTGGTCAGGTTTCGGAAATCAAGCGGGTGTTTGACGAAGCGGGGAAGCAGTTCGGGCGTCTCGACATTCTTGTGAACAGCGCGGCCAATTTTCTGCCCGCAAGCATGGTGTCTACGACGGAAGAAATCTGGGACTCCTCGCTCGACACGAACTTGCGCGCGCCGTTCTTTTGCGCGCAAGCGGCGGCGCCCTGGCTGAGAAGGACAGAAGGCGTGATCATCAATTTCGCGGACACAGGCGGGCTGCGTGGCTGGACCGGATTCATCCCGCACTCCATTTCAAAAGCTGGCGTGATCATGTTGACGACAGTGCTGGCGAAGGCGCTGGCGCCGGAAGTGCGGGTGAACGCCATCGCTCCGGGAACCATCACCATGGAAGGCGATCCGCCTGAGTGGGAAGCCGAGTTTAGCAAGCTGGCGCCGCTCGGCCGATCCGGCAAGCCCTCGGAGATTACCGACAGTGTTCTTTTCCTGGTGCAATCGAAATTCATTACCGGACAGGTGCTGGTAGTCGACGGCGGCCGGGCGCTTTAGAATCCCCGCGGAACTCGGCGGTACGTGGCCAATTTGTGTCGTGACCGTCACTTGGAGAAAAATTTCCCGCGCGCGGCCGTGCAGAGAAGCGCGCCGCGGTGTATTCTATTGAATAGACTGAATACATTGCGAATCTGCGGGAGAAGAACGTGGCATCTCCACGACCACATTTCGAGGGATCAAATTCCGAGACGGCGAACGAGACGGCTGTTCGGCCGCAACACACGATTGACGACGTAGAGATTCAGGAGTGGCTGGAATCGCTCGATTCCGTTCTCGAATCCAGCGGCCCGGAAGTGGCTGCGGAAATTCTCGAACGGCTTCGCGCGCACGCGACGGTCAACGGCATCGACCTGCCGTTCAGCGCGAACACGCCGTACGCGAACACGCTTCCTGCGCGTCTGCAGCCGCTTTTTCCCGGCGATCAGGAACTCGAGCGACGCATCAAAAGCCTGATTCGCTGGAACGCCTTGGCCATGGTGGTGCGCGCAAATCGCGTCGAGCACAATATCGGCGGGCATATCTCCACCTATGCATCCGCCGCGACGCTCTACGAGGTGGGCTTCAACCATTTTTTCCGCGGGCGCACCGAAGGATTCGAGGGCGATACGGTCTACTTTCAGGGCCACGCGGCGCCGGGCATCTATGCGCGTGCGTTTATCGAAGGTCGCATCAGCGCGCACCAACTGGAGAACTTCCGCCGTGAACTGAAACCCGGCGGCGGACTTTCTTCTTATCCGCACCCGTGGCTGATGCCCGATTTCTGGGAGTTTCCAACCGTTTCGATGGGCCTAAGCCCGCTGATGGCCATCTATCAGGCGCGCTTCAACCGCTATCTCGAAGATCGCGGTCTGAAGCCGCGAACCGATGCAAAGGTTTGGGCGTTCATCGGCGACGGCGAAACGGACGAGCCGGAATCCCTTGGCGCGATCACGCTGGCATCCCGGGAAAAGCTCGATAATCTGATCTTCGTCGTGAATTGCAACTTGCAGCGCCTGGATGGTCCCGTGCGTGGCAACGGGCAGATCATTCAGGAGTTGGAATCCGCGTTCCGCGGCGCCGGCTGGAACGTGATCAAGGTGCTTTGGGGCAGCGAATGGGATCCGATTCTGGAACGCGATACCGAAGGCTTGCTCGTCAAGCGTATGGGCGAGCTGGTCGACGGCGAGTATCAAAAGCTCGTCGTTTCCTCCGGCGCCTACGCGCGCGAGCATTTCTTTGGCAGCGACCCGCGCCTGCTTCAGCTTGTTGAGCCGCTTCCGGACGAAGCGCTGCGCCGCCTGCGCCTGGGAGGTCACGACCCGCGCAAAGTTTATGCTGCTTATAAAGCCGCCGTCGATCACCAGGGCTCGCCGACGGTCATTCTGGCACGCACCATCAAGGGCTACGGCCTGGGCGAAGCAGGCGAAGGCAAGAACGTCACGCACCAGCAGAAAAAACTCAACGAGGACGAGCTCCGCGAGTTCCGTTCGCGCTTCGGCATTCCTCTGAGCGACGAAGATTGCATCGAACTTCCGTTCTACCGACCGGCGGAGGATAGCGAGGAGATTCGGTATCTGCGCGCACGCCGCGAAGTGCTGGGTGGCTACGTTCCGCAACGCAAACTGCGCTCCAAGCCGCTGGTTGCGGAGCACGACGAGCTCTTTAAAGAATTCCTGGAAGGGAGCGAGGGTAGGGAAGTTTCCACGACCATGGCGTTTGTGGTGATGCTCCGCAAGATGCTGAAGGATCCGGAGATTGGCAAGCTCATTGTCCCCATTGTTCCCGACGAAGCGCGTACTTTTGGCATGGAGTCGCTGTTCCGCACCGTGGGCATCTATTCGAGCGTCGGCCAGCGCTACGAGCCCGTGGACGTGAACACGCTGCTCTACTACAAGGAAGCGAAGGAGGGGCAGATTCTGGAAGAAGGCATCACCGAAGCCGGCTCCATGGCTTCGTTCATCGCCGCGGGTTCCGCGTACGCGACGCACGGCATCAACACGATTCCGTTCTTCATTTATTACTCGATGTTTGGTTTCCAGCGCATTGCGGACTTTATCTGGGCTTCCGCGGACATGCGCACGCGGGGATTTTTGCTCGGCGGCACGGCGGGGCGAACCACGCTTGCCGGCGAAGGCCTGCAGCACCAAGATGGCAACAGCCACGTCCTCGCGCTATCCGTTCCCAACCTTAGGGCCTACGATCCCGCGTTTGCTTATGAAATCGCGGTCATCATTCAAGACGGTATTCGCCGCATGTACAAAGACGGCGAAAGCATCTCCTACTACTTGACGGTGATGAACGAACCGTACGCCATGCCCGCCATACCAGGCGACGTCAAGGATGGCATTCTGCGCGGGATGTACCTTTTCCGGAAGGCCGCGAATTCCAGGGCGAAGCTGCGTGCCCAGCTGTTCGGCAGCGGCGCGATCTTGAATGAAGCGCTGCGCGCGCAGGAAATTCTCGAGACCAAATACGGCGTGGCCGCCGACGTCTGGAGCGTCACGAGCTACAAAGAACTCTACAACGACGGCATGGAGACGGAGCGGTGGAACCGCTTGCATCCGGGCGAAAATCCTCGCGTTCCGTATGTCACGCAATGCCTCGCGGATGCCCCGGGCGTGCTTGTTGCCGCTACGGATTACCTGAAAGTGTTGCCAAGCATGGTCAGCAAATGGATGCCGCGCCGGCTTGCCGCGCTCGGAACGGATGGTTTTGGCCGCAGCGATGGGCGCGCCGCGCTGCGCGATTTCTTCGGAGTCGATTCGCGGTTCATCACGCTGGGCGCGCTCTATGAGCTGTTGATCGACGGCAAGATCGAAAGGTCGGTAGTCGACAAAGCCATCAAAGAACTCGGCATCAACACCGAAAAACCCAATCCCATAACCTGCTAAGGTCGACCCGGCGACGGTCGAAAAGGCGGCCAGTGCACTAAGGAGATGACGGGAATCCAAGGCCACCAACAGGGTTGGTAACCGCTACTTTTTCGAAGTCCGCGACGAGTGGCTTGGCTTGGGCCATGGTGTCCTTGACGGCGGGTAAAGACAGCGACGCATCGTGGCTCGTTTCGCTGTCCCAGATCTCCGTCACCCAGAGGATGTTTTCGTCCACAGCATCCCTGGCCACGATGTAGCTGCGGCATCCTGGCATATTCCTCGTACCTTCCTTTAGGACTTGGATTAACGCATCGCGCTTGCCGGTGACAGCGGTAAGCTTTGCGATTAACCCGTACATTAGATGCTCCCCTTGCGGACCAGTCAGGACCGGGGTAACGGCCACTGCCGCGGTGGTCAGCCACGCTAGAAACGTTCGGCGGTCATAGCTATGCTTGCTCCAGTATCTCGCCTGGTTTGATTTTCCCCGTCGCCAGATTGGCCGCCAGCCCCGCGTTGGCCGAGAGAAAATCGTAATCCCCGAGTTCCTTCGGCAGGGCCCAGGCAATTTTCTCAAACGTGCGAGGAATGAGCTCGCCATCCGCAATCGCCGCCGCGAAAAAGAGAATCTCCAGCTCCTCCGGTGTCTCCGCGTATTGATGCACCACGCGCTCAATGGGCGCCCATTTCTCGATCGCAGCTCCGAGCTCTTCTTCGAGCTCGCGCTTGAGGGCCTGCTCGGGCGTCTCCCCAGATTCCACTTTTCCGCCGGGGAACTCCCACTTGAGCGGAGAGGTGTCGTTGCGGCGCCGCTGTCCAATCAGCAGCCGCCGGTCACTGCGCTCAATCACCGCTGCAACGACGGTTCTCATGCCTCTCGGCACCTTAGAAACGGCCTGGCTGGGTCATCTTTGAGTCGTGCAGGCAGATTTGGTATAAGTTCTCACCCGCCACTGGCACTCGCCGCTCTCTTATCATTCAGAACCTTCCAAAGTTCCTTTGCACCCTTGATCAGTGGCGGCCCCGGCGTGTTCAACAATTCGTCGCTGATCACATGAACGCGACGATTTTGAATTGCAGGAACCTCCTGCCAGGCGCGAACTGCGTACGCTTTCTTGGGATCCGCGCGATCTCCCGCCGCCGCCCAGGCCAGCACGATCACGTCCGGCATGGCTTCGGCCACCAGCTTCTCATCCACACGCTCGCCTGCGGGAACAACCATCTCTCCGCCACAGAGACGCACGAGCTCCGCCACCCAGGGCGGGGAACTGATGCGTGGATTCGGCCACGCTTCACAATAAACACGCGACCTTGACTCGGGCTTTTTCGGCTGACTCTCGATCTCCGCAAACTCGCGCTGCAATTTTCCCGCGAGCGCCTCCGCCGCTTTCGCACGGCCAACGATTCCTCCGAGCAATCGAATGTCGGCGTACACATCCGCGAGCGTTCGCGGATTCATTGCCAGAAAATTCAGCGGCTGTTCGAGAAGTTTGCCAACGGTTTCTTGCTTGTACGGAACCGAGCCAATCACAAGCGTTGGCTTGAGGCGCAGAATTTCGTCGAGCGACCCCATGTGCCAGCAATCGCCCAGTTTCGGCAGGGCGCCCACCGGTGCCACGTCCGCGCACCACTTGGTCACCCCTACAAGCGTTTTGTTCGCGCCAATCGCGCACAAAATCGCGGTTGCGCTCGGAGCGAGCGAAACGATCCGATGGCCGTGTTCTGCGTCTTTTTTCATGCTCCCCCAAAAGCATAGCAGACGCGTGGCCGCGCTGCCGACGGAGCGGGGACGGAGCGGTCGCGCATTGACTCCTCTCTCGGAGTGTGCTGGACTTCGTCTTCTCGGTTTGGAGGATTCCCGTGCGCCATTCTCTTCCATGTTCTTTTTTGCATCGGCCCTGCCGCTTCCCGCTTTTGCGCAGTCTTCTGCTGCACCAGCAAAAGCCGACGCTGTCGAATACCACGCCACGATCGACAACGCGAAATACGTCTTCGGCGTTGCGCCGCCGGTCGCGCATGTCAAGGCCGGTAACATTCTGGAAGCCAATTCGCTCGATTGTTTCGGCAACGCGCTGCAGAAACCGGGCGACAGCATGTCGCTCGTGAAGGGCGACAATCCCCTGACCGGGCCCTTTTATATTGACGGGGCGGAGCCCGGCGACACCCTGGTTATCCGCATCCTTGCTCTACAAGTCGACGGCAAGCAGGGCGTCGGCACGTTTTCTCCCGGCTTCGGCGCCGTCAACTCCACGCATTACACACCGGTGCTGGAAGCAAAGCCGCTCCCCGAGCGTATGTGGTTCTATCCCATCGACAAGGAGAAAAACACCGCCACGTTTCAAGCGCTCGATTCGGATTTCAAAGTGAGTTTTCCCGTACATCCTTTTCTTGGCTGCATTGGCGTTGCCCCTGCGAACGGCGAAGCTCGCAGCTCCATCGTGCCCGCGGAATTTGGCGGCAACATGGACGCTCCGGAGGTTTCCGCCGGCAACACGTTGTATCTCCCTGTGAATGTTCCGGGCGCGCTGTTCTATTTCGGTGACGGTCACGCCGCCATGGGCGATGGGGAAGTTGCGGGAAGCGCCGTGGAAGTGCCCATGCGTGCCCGCTTGCAATTCGAATTGGTAAAAGGGAAGAGCACGGGCTGGCCGCGCTTTGAAAACGAAAAGGAAATCATGGCCGCCGGCGTCTACCGCCCCGTGGATGACGCGCTGCGCATCGCCGTCACCGAGCTCATCCACTGGATCCACAGCGACTACGGTCTCTCGGAACTCGACGCTTACGAATTGCTTTCTAAAGTCGCCAAGGTTCATCTTACCGAGATGGTGGACCCCAATTACGTGGTCATCGCATCCATTGAGAAGAAATATCTTCCACCAAAGAAAGGGTTTGCGCCGCGATAGAAGTCGTATCCTTATTTAAGATTTAGGCGCAATCGTTGCGATCAGGAGCACGGCCGCTTGCGGGGACGAAACGAGAACGCATCTCGGCAGCGATGTTTATACTGAGGGGACTCAGGACTGAGACTCGAAAAATGTTCAGCGAAGCCGTTCTCGATCACTTCCGAAACCCGCGTAACGCCGGCGAGCTCCGTGATGCCACTGCAGCCGTCGAAGTTACGAATCCGGTTTGCGGCGACGTCCTCAGGCTCTTCGCGCGTTTCGAATCCGGCCGGATCGCCGAGGCCCGGTTTTTGTGCCGCGGCTGCACTACGTCGATTGCCTGCGCTTCGCTGCTGACCGAAGAGCTGCGCGGCCGCACGCCAGCGGAAGCCCGTGGCATCACCGCCGAATTTCTTTCCCTAGCCCTCGGTGGGCTACCGCCTGCGACCTTTCACGGCGCGCAGCTAGCCGCTGAAGCCGTCGCCGCCCTCCTGCCCCAATTGCCGTCTTCGGCGGGATAGTGCGAATGGCGATGAGATCGACCGGAACTTTCCTTAGCATCGCCCTGGAACTTCAGGGAGCTCTGCGAATCTCCTTGGCCGAGCCGCCGCAAGAGCACGCGCAGCGTTACGCCTTCGGCCTAGGCGACTCTCGCCGCAACTTCATCGACGCCTTCGTTGCTGGTCTTCAACGGGTGGCCCGCCCGTTCCACGCACAGGTTCTGAAAATACGACTGAGGCGATTTGCCGGCACGGCTTCGATGCGCCGCGCGAGCGTTCTCTTGCTCGATCCGGCTTCACGAGCGGAGTCATTCTTGACTTTAGCGGACTAGCCCTGCCGGTCCATGGCCCGATTCAACGTTTCCGGATCATTCAGGTTCAGCACGCAGCCCTCTTCATTCGTGGGGACTTCTTCCACCTCGTCCGCGTGTGCCCACACCACCGCCCGTGCACCGGTTTCCAGCGGCGCGCGCAAGAGTTCCGGATAGAGCGACGCTGAAAAAATCACCGGATGCCCGCGGCGTCCTTCGTAAACCGGCAGCACGATGGGCTTTTTTGACTTGTAGAATTGCGCGATTAATTCACCGACCAGCGCGGAGCTGATCAGTGGATGGTCAATCAAAAAAACCAACATGCCGTCGGTTCCCGCGGGCAGTTTGCGCACTGCGGCCTGAATCGAGCTCAACTGTCCTTTCTCCCACTGCGCGTTGATGATCATTTCATTGGCTTTCAGTGGCACCGCTTTGGCGATCGATTCCGCGTCCGCGCCCAGCACGACGCGCCGCGCGCCGATTTCGGGACGGCTGATGATCTCCAGCAAATGCTCGAGGAAGGGCCGCCCCTGGTAGGGGAGCAGCGCTTTCGGCGAGCCCATGCGGCTCGAGGCCCCGCCGGAGAGGATGACGGCGGCCAGCATGTGTACCTTTCAGCGCTCAGTAGCGACCTTGCCTGCGGATTCCATCGGCGCCTGTCGCTCTAGCTTCAGTTTCTTGTGCTCCGCGTTGGCCGCATTTCGGCGCACGGCAACAAGCTCGGCGGTGATGCTCACGGCAATCTCTTCCGGCGACAGCGCGCCGATGTCCAGCCCCATTGGCGCATACAGGCGTTCGAATTCTTCCGTCTTGTAGCCCTGGTTCTCCAGTGCCTTATAAACGGACAGCACTTTGCGCTTGCTGCCAATCATCCCCACGTAGCGCGCTTCGGTGCGAACCGCCCATGCCAGCACCCGCATATCCTCTTTATGTCCGCGCGTAACGATCACCAGGTAGCTTGCGGCGTTCGGCCGGATCTTCTCGAAGGCTTGCTGGTAGCTTGTGAAAAGTTCCTGCGCCATCGGGAATCGCTCTTTGTTCGCAAACGCTTCGCGGTCGTCCACCACGGCAATAGCAAACCCCGCCGCGTGCGCGGCTCTCGCCACCGCCATCGAAACATGCCCGCCGCCGAACAAATACGCCACCGGCTGCGGCAGGATGGGCTCGACAAAAACTTCCAGCGTACCCCCGCAAATCAGCCCGTTATCGTAGTTGGCCTCATTGTTCAGGTGAAAAACCATTTTCCGCGGCGCTTCTTTCTGCATCACTTCCTTTGCGGCGGCCCAGACCTCCGCCTCCACGCAGCCTCCGCCAATGGTTCCCTCGATCGAGCCGTCTTCGCGAACGAGCATCCGCGAGCTCTCATAACTGGGAATCGAGCCGTTCGTGTGCACAATGGTAGCCAGCGCTCCACGCTGCCCCGCGCGCCTCATCTTTACGATTTCTTCGAACAAGTCCATCGGTTTCAGGCATTCTTCGGCGGCACAGCCGCTCTTGGCGGTGCCGCCCTGTCTCTTATTGCTTCAGCCTACGGCGCACCCTTCTTGCTGTCAATGCTCTTCGCTTTCTGGACACTACTCAGTGAGGGATGATACCGTTCAGCCTTTGCGATGGACCGAGAGGGGCCATGAAAGCGATCGTGTTTCATCGGCACGGAGGGCCGGAGGTCTTGAAATATGCGGATGCGCCGGAGCCGGCGCTCCGCGCCAATGACGTCCTGGTCCGCGTCAAGGCTTGCGCACTAAATCATCTCGATCTTTGGGTACGCCGCGGCTTGCCCAACGTGCCGATTCCGCTGCCGCACATTCCTGGCAGCGACGTGGCTGGCGAAATCGCCAGAATCGGCGCAGACGTAACCGCGATTCGCGTCGGCCAGAAAGTCGTGCTTGCGCCGCTGGTGAGCTGCGGCAAATGCACAGCCTGCCTGGCCGGCCTCGACAATCACTGCCGCCAAGCCAGCAACCTTGGCTACATGATTGACGGCGGCTCGGCGGAATTCGTTCGCGCGCCCGAAGTGAACTGCCTCGCTTATCCCGAAAATCTCAAGTGGGAAGAGGCCGCCGCGATTCCTCTCGTCTTTCAAACCGCCTGGCACATGCTCGTCACTCGTGGCGAGCTGCAAGCCGGGGAAGATGTTCTCATCCTTGGTGCAGGCAGCGGCGTGGGCAGCGCCGCCATTCAAATCGCGAAGTTCTTTGGTGCCCGCGTCATCACCACTGCTGGTTCCGAGGAAAAGCTCGCCAAAGCAGGAGAACTCGGTGCCGACCACCTCATCAATTACAAAACACAGAAAATTCGCGACGAGGTGCGCCGCATCACCGACAAACGTGGCGTGGACGTGGTGTTTGAGCACGTCGGCACGGCCAGCTGGGAAGACAGCGTCGCGAGCCTCGCGCCCGCCGGCCGTCTCGTCACCTGCGGCGCGACCACCGGCTATGACGCCAAAGTGGACTTGCGTTTTCTTTTCAGCCGCCAGCTGTCGCTGCTCGGGTCCTACATGGGCACGAAAGGCGAACTCCACAGGGTCATGAAGCTCGTCGCTGGAGGAAAACTGAAACCGGTCGTCGATCGCGTTTTCCCGCTCGCGGAAGCTGCTGCCGCTCACGCCTATCTCGAATCGAGCTCGCAATTCGGCAAAGTCGTCCTCTCCGTCTGACCGCTTTGAGAAATGCACAGGATGCGCCCGAAGTACTATTGACAGGTTTTTTTCACTCTTATATTTTGCGCGCCCATCCACCCGCAGTGACGGTCCCCAACGCTGCCATCTCCCGGTGCCCGACAATTTGTCCCTTCCATTCTCACGGAGGACCAACTCATTACCTTTCTGCGATCTCTGTGAACTAAGTCCGTTCCGGCGAGGGTGCCCGGCCCCACGCGGGTCTGGGTTGGATGTGCGCCCGGCTCCGGAATGGGCTTGGATTCTCAGGGCGCCTTATGTGTCATGCCTGGGGTAAGCGTGGGGTATCTATGTACCTTTCGGGTACTATTGACATGGATTTTGCAATCCTATAGCTTTGTAAGTATCCACCTCGGAAGTGACAGCTACCCACCCTGCCATCTCTTGGTGCCCAGCGACAGCATCCTTCTGAAATCAGGATGACGGAGTTTGCTGGCGGAGAAGGGCGTCCTCCGTGCATCCGATGAATGGACTCCGTTGGCCTTTGCCCTGCATCTTGCCGGAGCGCGGCGATTGTTGTGCTTTCCCTAAGGTCTTAGCCCATGCCGGCGAGGACGCCCAGCCCCTCGCCGGAACCTCTTCTCTCGATTTGGAACTCCGCCCGCAGGGTCTGCTATCCTCTCGGCGTCCCCTCTCAAAGGGCGGATACATCCGGCCATGGCTAGCCTTCAAGCACATCTGGCGGTCTGGATTCTCAAGTGGCGCACCAAGCGCCGCCTCAGACATTGCCGCGACTATCGCCTCGCGAGCCAGATTCTTCGTCCTCTCCCTTACAAACCTCCGGCATCGGTGCGCATCACCAATGCGCGGCTAAACGGCCTCCCTGGCGAATGGGTCGAGTCGCCAAGTTCCGCCGAACAGGTGCTCCTCTATTTGCATGGCGGCGGCTATTTCGCCTGTTCGGCCGAGACGCATCGTCCCATCACCGCCTTTTTTGCCATGCACGGCTTCCGTGTTTTCGCTCCGAACTATCGCCTGGCCCCCGAAAATCCCTTTCCCGCCGCCGTGGAGGATGCCGCTGCGGTTTATCGCGGGCTTCTTTCGGGAGAGCGTTCGCAGCAGGGCATTGTTGTTGCCGGCGACTCGGCGGGCGGCGCACTTGCGCTTTCGCTCATGCTCGCTCTCCGCGCCGCGGGCTCGCCCCTTCCCGCTGCCGCCGCGCTTTTCTCTCCGTGGACCGATCTTGCCGCCACCGGCGAATCGGTCCGCACGAACGCCCGGCGCTGCGCGATCTTCCACGGCCCGGCCATCGCCCCAACCGCTCGCTTGTATTTGGCCGACGCCGATCCGCGCAACCCGCTGGCATCTCCGCTGTACGCCGATCTCTCAGGTCTTCCGCCGCTGCTTATCCACGTTGGCGCAAATGAGACCCTGCGGGACGATTCCACGCGTCTCGCCGA
>WNGR01007190.1_pt1 | contig 11816 bp, 10 predicted proteins | sample 5407581 | NCBI WGS metagenome assembly WNGR01 (sample SAMN13153383, study PRJNA577476) | soil metagenome | isolation source: 80 cm soil or saprolite under Garry oak tree replicate 2 | place: USA:California | collected 2016-06-15
CTATGCCGGAGACGGCACCTTCGCTCCTAGCGACTCCAACCCGGTAGCCCTGACTGTAAACCCGGAGCCAAGCACCACCTGGCTGCAACTGCTCCTCTACTCTCCTTCGCTCGCCACTGCGTCCCCAGTGTCCAGCGGTGCCTCTTACCCCTACGGTGGCTTCTATCTCATCCGCACCGATGTGGCTGGAGTCTCCGGGCAGGGAACCGCCACCGGCAACGTCGCCCTCACTGACGGAGGCTCACCGCTCGATGGCGGTACCTTCCGCCTGAACTCCACCTCCAACACAGAGGATCAATCCGCCGCACTCGCTCCCGGCATCCACACCTTCGCCGCTGCCTACTCTGGTGACGCCAGCTTCAATCCGAGCCAGTCCAATCCTGTGACGCTTACCATCACGAAAGCCGAGACTATCAGTGGCATTTCTACTGGTTCCACCTCTGTCAGCGCTGGATCCACCGTGACTCTCTATGCTTCAGTGACCCCTCAGGGATTTCAGAATGGAGGTCTCAGCAGCTATGGCCTCCGTGCTCCCAGCGGCGCTGTTACCTTCAAAGCCGGCAATGCCACGCTTGGAACCGCAACGCTTACGCAGAATGACTACCCTGCCTCCGGCTCCGTCAACTTTATCCTTCCAGCCAGCCAACTTGCCATCGGCAGCAACGCCATTACAGTCAGTTATCCAGGCGACGCTAACTACGGTTCTTCGATCTCTTCGGCTATCACCGTCAACGTCACTGGCTCTAACCTCGTCTCCAGTACGACCACGCTTTCCCTCTCAACTGCGACCGTCGCACCTGGAGCCTCGTTCACCTTCACCGCGAAGGTCGCGCCTAACAGCCCCTCTCCTACCGGCACGGTTGTCTTCACCTGTGACGGCCAGGTCGCCAGCAACCTCATCTCTCTCTCGTCCGGTAGCGTGAGTCTGTCGAATAAGTACCTTACCATCGCCCCCGGCAGCCACATCATCACGGCAATCTACTCCGGCGATGCCAACTACAAAGCGTCTGTCTCCGCCCCCGCCATCTTCACGATCATTAGCCCCACCATACCCAGCGCTACCACTGTCTCGGTCTCGCCCACCTCTGTTGTGCAGGGAACCGCGGCCACCGTCACGGCTACCATCACACCCAACTCCCCCACTCCTACGGGAACGGCGCAGCTTCTACTGGACGGCAACGTCTACGGCCAGTCTGCTGCCGTGACCGGCACGAATACCTTCTCCCTCACCACGACCACACTGCAGCCCGGCCCTCACGTGCTGCAGGTCCTCTATTCCGGCGACTCCACGTACCTGCCCAGCACCTCGGCCAGCACTACTCTGAACATCCTCGCCTCCGTTGGCACATTCACACTGTCACCCTCAATCTCTTCTGCAACGGTAGCCCAGCGTGGCACCTCCACCGCAGTCACGCTCACCGCGATCCCCTTGGATGGCTTCCACTCCACCATCACCTTCTCCTGCACCAGTGGACTGCCCTCCGGCTCAACCTGCAACTTCGCACCCAACACCCTTACGCCCAGCGGACCCACTGCCGTAACCACCGCGCTCACTATCGTAGCCGCCGCAACTGGCAAGCAGAGCAGCAGCCTTCAAACCGCCAACAGGGTCCCATGGCTCCCAGCGACAACCGGCATAACGATCGGCGGCCTGCTCCTTTGTGGCATCCGTCGCAATCGTCGCTGGCCCACGCTATTTCTGTTGATGGCCTTTGCGACATTGGCCGCTGTCACCGGCTGCGGCTCAGGAGTAGTCGGTCAAACCAGCGACTCACACGACAACTCCGCACCAGGGACCTACGCCATCACAGTCACCGCCACCGGCGGCTCAACCATCCAGACGGCTACCCTGAATCTCACCGTTCAATAACCATCCGCTAGTTCTTCGCTGGCTTCGGAGCTTTCTCCGATGACCCCTCCGCCACCCTCACCAAAAAATCCTGCGCGCTGAACGCCGGCCCAACCTGCGGTGCCCGCACATACTCTCCATCCGGCTGCAGCAGGCGAGCCTTGGTATTGTCGGCGAGATAAGCCGCGAGAATCTCATCCCGAAGCCGCTTCTGCAGTTCAGGCTGCGTTACGGGAAAGACCACCTCGCACCGCTCCACCAGATTTCTCGGCATCCAGTCTGCGCTTCCGCAATAGATCACCTCGTCTCCATCGTTCGCGAAGCTGAAGATCCGGCTGTGCTCCAGAAACCGCCCTACAATACTTCGCACCCGGATCCGCTCGCTCAAGCCCTTCACCCCAGGCCGCAGCGAACACATCCCCCGGATGATCAGGTCGATCTCCACGCCTGCCTGCGACGCTGCATACAAAGCCTCCACGATACGCCGGTCCAGCAGGCCATTCATCTTCGCCACAATCGCCGCTCGCCGCCCGGCCTTCGCATGGGCCGCCTCCCGTTCGATCAGCGCAACCAGTCCATCCCACAGTGTCAGGGGAGCTACTTTTAGCGGCAGATACGACTGAGCCTCCGTCTCCGCCGTCAGGTAGTTGAAGACCTTCTGCGCCGCCTCCGTCAGCTCCGGACGCGAGGTCAGCAGGCTGATATCCGTATAGAACCGCGCCGTCACGGGATTGTAGTTGCCTGTTCCCAGGTGCGCATAACGCCGAACCACGCCATCCGGATCACGCCTTACCAGCAGTGACAGCTTGCAATGCGTCTTCAGTCCAAAGATGCCATGAAAGACGCCGACCCCTGCGTCCTCGAGGTCGCGAGCCCAACGGATATTCGAGTCCTCGTCAAATCGCGCCATCAACTCGACGACAACGGTCACGTCCTTGCTCTGTGCCGCCTCGATCAGCGCACGGAAGATCGGTGAATCCTTGCTGGTCCGATAGAGCGTCTGCTTCATCGAGATCACTCCGGGATCATGCGCGCCGGCCTCGATGAAATCTTCCACCGTCTTGTAAGAGTCGAAAGGATGATGCAGCATCACATCTCGTTTCCTCAACTCATCGAACAGATCAACCGTCTTCGGGCTAAGCCGAAACTCTTTTCCCGTGAATGCCGGATACTTCAGTGCCGGCCTCTTCGCCTCCGAGTAAAGGTTCATCAGCCGCGACAGGTTCACCGGTCCATCCGTGCGAAACACCTGCCACGGATCGAGCTCGAAGTTCGTCCTTAGTCGTTCCACGATCTCCTCCGTGGCCGAACTCTCGATCTCCAGGCGCACCGCATCGCCCTTGCGCCGATTATGCAGCTCAGCCCGCACACTCTCCAGCACCGACCGCGACTCTTCCTCCTGCATGTACAAATTGCTGTTGCGGGTCACACGGAAGGCTGATCGTGACAACACTTCATAGCCGCGGAACATCCGCTCCACCTGCGATTCGATCAGCTCATGCAACATGATGAAGTCGCAGTAGCCCTCGGCCCCAGGCAAGGGAACAAGCCGGGGCAGGGAACGAGGAACCGTCACTACGCCCAATGCCGTTGCCGGTCGCGCCCCGGCCGTGCCCCTGCGCTTGTGCCGCAGCAGCAATGCGAGACAGAGGGCCTTATTCAACACCCGGGGAAAAGGATGCGAAGGGTCGATTGTCACCGGAGTCAGCAGCGGATCGACCTCGCTCTCGTAGAACTCCAGTGCGCGCGTCCGTGCCTCATCGGTCAACTCCCCCCACGGAAGCACCCGAATCTTCTCCGTATGCATCGCCGGCAGAAGCAGCTCATTCCAGCACCGGTACTGCGCCTCCACGAAGCTCGTCAGCCGTTCACTCAACCGGTCCAGCCGCTCCTGCGGGGTCAGCCCACCCTCATCCAGCGGTTGCGCCTGGTTGTACCCATCCTCAATCCGCTGCAGCATACCCGCAACCCGGATCTCCACGAACTCATCCAGATTGCTTGCCGTAATCGCCAGAAACTTCACCCTTTCCAGCAGCGGATTCGTCGGGTCCTCGGCCTCTTCTAGAACTCTCTGGTTGAATCTCAGCCAGGACTCATCCCGGCTGAGAAACAGGTTTTCAATGGCTTTCACCGGGATCTTCTTGTTCTCGATGCCTTTGTTCGCACTTCGCTTCGTCGCCGTAGCAGCCGATTGTTTTTTAGCAGTCATAGAGGTCTAAGAGCTTACCGTACTCTCGTTAACACACAGTTTGAACGCCCGGCAAATATCGTTTGCCGAAAAAATACAGCCTAAATTAAATAAAACATGAAATATTCGTTCGCTCGATCCGTCTGCACTAATAGATGACCCAAATGCCGAGTAACGATTGGACAATCATCGAGCAGGACCAGCTCATCTCGCAGGCAATGGCGAGGGATGAGCCGCGGCTGCGCAACTTCATCCGCAAGCACGTTGCCGATACTGGCGACGCCGAGGACATCCTCCAGGAGGTCTTCTACGAGCTTCTGGAAGCCTACCGCCTCATGAAGCCCGTAGAGCACGTCACCGCATGGCTCTTCCGCGTAGCCCGCAACCGAATGATCGATCTCTTCCGTAAGAATAGGCCGGATTCGCTCAACGAGCCTGTCTCATCAGCAGAGGACGGCGATGCTCTCCTCCTCGAAGACCTTTTACCCTCGGCAGCGGCCGGCCCCGAGGCTCTCTACGCCAGAAATCTACTCCTCGAAGCGCTTGAGGATGCCATCGAGGAGTTGCCCGAAGCGCAACGAGAGGTCTTCGTTGCCCATGAATTGACGGGCCTCAGCTTCAAAGAGATATCCGCAGAGACCGGCGTAAGTGTCGCCACGCTGCTCTCGCGCAAACACTACGCCGTGCTTCACCTCAGGCGCAGAATGCAAACCATCTACGACGATTTCATGAAGGAATAAGGAGACAAAGATGCGCCAACATGGCTTGTTAAGAGGACTGAAAATCGCGGTTATCGTACTCGTAGCCGCCGCCGTTCTCGGCTTCGTGGTCAAGAGCCTGTGGAATGCTCTTCTGCCGCCCATCTTCGGTTGGCACTTGATCACCTTCTGGCAGGCCCTCGGTCTCCTGCTTCTCTCGAAGATTCTCTTCGGCGGCTTCCATCGTCACGGTGGCGGCGGACGCAATCAGTGGAAGAGGCGCATGAAAGAGCGTTGGGAGCACATGACCCCCGAAGAGCGCGAAAGATTCCGCACAGGAATGCGCTGTGGTCGCGAACCGTTCGTCGCGCCTGCCGGACCGCAGCGATGAATCCAGCGTACACAAGTGAGAACCAGAGGATCCAATGGACCAGTTTGAAACTCAAAACAGCGAGAACTCGCCGAGCTCCCCGCCCCGAAGCAACACCCATCCGAGGGAAAATTCGGGAGCAGTGCAGACGCGGCCAACAGCGGATGCCGATGTCACCGACCGGCTCGTTCAACTCGAAAGCGAAAACTTCCGTCTGCAGCAACTTGTGGCGGAGCTACTGATAAAGAATCATCAACTTCGAAAAACGGAGTAGGCTGTCCTTGCCAAAATGAAAACGGCGCCCTCAAGAGACGAGAGCGCCGCACACCTCATTCACAACTAGCGATGCCAGTGCATCTTCCATCCCAGATACTTGCTGGCAGCCTCATGCACCGGAGCAGCGGTAGTCGAAAAATTTGCCGCCACATGGTGCTCAAAGCCGTTCTCGCAGATGTACCGCAGCAACTCCTGCATCTTCGGAATCTCCACCACGCCCGCGCCGCCAAACGTATGCAACGGGTCATTCGTAAACGCGCCTTCGCCGACGTAGCCCGCAATCTGTCCACTGAAGTCGTCCGTCGAAAACCGCGCAAAGCTCATCGCGCCGGCCTTCACCGTTCCATCCAGCGTCCCGTAGGTATTGTCCTTGCCCACGGTCCCGGCAATAATCTGCTGGAAGTCCATCTTCACCTCGTTGAAGAAGTGCTTCGGCAGGTTGGAGCAGTGGAAGCACACGGCCTTGTCAGGGTTGTCCCCGTAGTTGTTGTTCCAGTCCAGCAGCGCACTCGGCGTCTCGCTCGCCAGCGTCAACGCGTACATGCTCACCGTCCCCAGCACGTCTACTTCACACGCCGAAGGAATCAGGCTCTCGCTCATCATGCTCATCACGGTGCACGGAACGATTCCCAGAAATTCCTCAATGGAGGTCCAGCATTGCACGGCGCTCACCGTCAACTCGCTCGTCGTCATCCAGTGGTCGATCACGGCTCCCAGCTTAGCCATCTTCATCAGCGCTACTTCCGGCGTCTGTCCGACAGAAATGTACTTCTTGATCGCCGCCAGCTTTGCCTGTGCCGCATCGTCGTTATCGCTCATTCTCCCGATGCGTCCCATCACCTCGCTCAGATCCAGCGTCTCGACTGTGATGCCCGACTTCTCCAGCAGCTTCTCTGAATACCGAACCGTGTTGAAGGCTGTAGGTCGAGCGCCAATCGCCCCCAGCCGGACGTTCTTCAAGCCTCTCACCACGCGACAGACGCCGCTGAACCACTCAAGATCGGCCTTGAACTCCGGCGAGTCCGGAGCCTCCGTATGCAGCCGCGTCAACGAGTAGGGAATCCCATACTGCTTCAGGTTGTTGCAGATCGACATTTTTCCGCAGAAGCTGTCGCGCCGGAACGCAATCGTCATCTTACCGGCATGGTCTGGCGTCGCCTGGATCAGCACCGGCACCTGCAGGTTCGCGAGCCGCAGCGCATCCGCCAACCCACGCTCCTCGCCGAAGTTCGGCAGGGTGATGATGATCCCGTCAATCTCTGCCGCATGTTTCTTGAATAGAGCAGCACACTTCTTCGCATCCTCATAGCTCTCTACCGCTCCGTGTGCCGTCTCCTCCGGCGTCAGAACGATCGGCTTGATGCCCGCCGCTTCCAAGGCAGCAATCATCTCAAGCCGTCCACTGGTCGCCAGGTGGCTCGGAAAGAATCCACGGTTCCCCACAATCACGCCCATCGTCATCTGCTTTGCCATAACTCTCCTGAACTCATCCGAGCCCGCACAGCGGGTATTTAATAGGTCCAATGCACGACGTTACGCCCTCACGAAGAGAGTTGTCCCGTCGCGCACGCTTCTAGAACAACTTATGCTTCGGCTTGAAGCGAATCGCGTAGAAGCCGCCGAACAGCGTCATCAATACGCCCCACCAAAGGGTTGGCTGCAGCTCCGCGAGGACCGTCGGCGGCGGATTGTGAATCTCACGAATCCCTGTCACAACCAGCACCAGGCCATACGCCAACATCAAGATCCCACAGAAGAACCAGATCGACAACTCCGCTGTTTCCACGTCACGTTTTTCCGTCATACCCAACTCCTACCAGAACAGTAAATTCAAGATAAAGAAGACAATGATTACGACAACCGTCCAGAAGATCGGCTTCTCCCAGATCGTCTTCGAACCATCATGCGGAATCGGCGTCACCCCATATACGAGCCCGGAGAGCTGCTCCATAGGCACGGGCTTCGTTGCCATGCTTACGAGGACGGTAACGCCCACGCAGATCAGCCAACTCCAGAGCGCTCGGTACAGATTTTCCGCCATCGGCTTTGCGTTCGGAGACATCGCGATATACCGCAATGCATCCGGGTTCGTCTGCACCCAGACGAACATTCCGATTGAAGACGCCGTCCCTGCCAGCAGGCCCAGGAAACCGCCCCAGTGGGTAGCCCGCTTCCACAGCATTCCAAGGACGACCGTGCCAAATAGTGGCGCGATGAAGAAACTGAACAGCGCCTGAACGTAGTCCATGATGCTGGCCGCATTCATCACCAGGTAAGCTGTGCCGATGCTCACCAGCATGCCGATCACAGTCGACCACCGGCCCATCAAGACGTAGTGCTTATCGTCGGCCTTCTTGTTGATGAACGCGCCATAGATGTCATACGTCCACACCGTTGAAAAGGCGCTCACATTGCCGGCCATGCCGCTCATGAAGCCGGCGACCAGCGCGGTAATCCCGAGCCCCAGCAGACCCGGGCCGCAGTATCGGATCAGCATCAGCGGGAGCACTTCGTTGTAGCTATGCTGCCCAGACGCTGCCGCGACACTCTCCGGAACCAGGTGCATTATGCTGCCGTCAGGGTTCTTCAGCACTGACAACGCAAGCAGCCCCGGCACGATCACGATCAACGGCACTGCCATCTTGAACGCAGCGCCAATCACCGGTGCCAGCTTCGCGGCGCGCAGATTGTTTGCGCTCAAGACTCGCTGCACGACCAGAAAGTCGGTCGTCCAATACCCAAAGCTGATTACGAATCCCAGCCCGAACACGATCCCTGTCCAGTGTACGCCCATGGGATTGTCCTTGAAGCTGCCCAGCGTACTCCACATATGCGTGTAGTCGCTGCTGCCCAGATTCGCGGTGATATTCGCCTTCAGGTTGTGCCATCCTCCAGCCTCGATCAATCCGAGAATCGGAATCATCGCAGCGCCGGCCCAGATCAGCACGAACTGCAGCACCTCATTGATGATCGCCGACCGCAGGCCGCCCAGCATAACGTATAGCGCCACCGTGGCCGCGCCCACCCAGATGCTGAAACTGATGTTCCATCCCAGCACGGTCTTCATCACCAGCGCCATGGCGTACATGTTCACGCCGCTCATCAGAATCGTCATAAAGGCAAACGAGATCGCCGATACAGCCCGCGCTCCCTCGCCAAACCGCAGCTGCAGATACCCCGGCACCGAGTGCGTCTTCGAGATGTAGTAGAACGGCATCATCACAATGCCCAGAAACAGCATCGCCGGAATCGCGCCGATCCAGTACCAGTGCGCCGCCAGAATGCCGTACTGGTAAGCCGCGCCGGCCCATCCCATCAGCTCCAGCGACCCCAGGTTGGCCGAAACGAAGCTCAACCCGGCGATCCAGGCGGTCATCTCACGTCCAGCGAGGAAGAAGTCTTCGCTCGTGTTCGCCTTGCCCTTGGCGTAGAAGCCGATAAAGACGACCAGGGCGAAGTAGAGCACCAGAATCAGGATGTCGACTGGGGCCAGCCTCGTCAGCTGGGGGCTCATAAGTAGAAGTGCGGCAAATCCCATTGATTAGATTCCAAAGTAAACGTTATCCGAGTGCTGACCGTCTAACGTCCTATCCTCTCCATCAGATCTATTTCTATTGCTGGCGGCATCGTCCGTAAGAAGCCGGTGTTTCGTCCAGAACGCATGGAAGCGGAACTCCGGGGACGTTGCCAATATACAACAGTGAATTTCGCATTGGAAAATCAGGAGTTCGCCCTCTCGGATTCAACGCCTCTCTGGCGCCGCAATTATGACTGTTCCTTCATCATATCGACTGCCGTTGCAACGTTCCGCTCTTACCCCGAATCTATCTCACTTAAGCAGTTCCCTACATCCAGAACCGAAGGAGACAGCAAATGCAACTTCGCAAACTAGGCCTTATCACGCTCGCATCATCGCTTGCCCTTGGCCTGTCCTCCGGTATCGCGTTCGCTCAGAACGACGCCAAGCAGGACATCAAGAACGCCGGCACTGAAACCAAGAATGCAAGCAAAGACGCAGGCCACGGCATAGCGAAGGGAAGCAAGAAGGCCTACCATTCCACAGCGCACGGAACCAAGGTAGCCGCTGACAAAACCGCGGACGCCAGCAAGACCGTAGCTCACAAGACCGCCGCCGGCACCAGGAAGACTGTCGATAAAGTCGAAGGCAAGCCCACCCCTCAGTAGCCCATCCGGGGTTCAACGCAAAGCGGCAAGACTCAGCGCGCATGGCTGGGTCTTGCCGTACCCCTAGAAGGAACGCGTATAGGAAGCAATAATCGTGTAGTCCGAGAACGCCGCATCCCCATGCGAATGGTTGGCGTAGTCCGTCACGCTGGTCTTGCGGTTACGTTCCATGGCCCACGGGCCGCTCACGTTGACCATGTTTCTTCCACGCGAGTACATGACGGCAGGCTCAATCGAAATCACATATCCCGGGCGGCGAAAGCCATTGCTTTTGCCAAAGGCATCTCGGACCGGCACACCCTCCATACGTCCGCCAAAGCTCAGCGCCAGCCCCCGCACCTTCGGCACACCGTGCGAGAGACCGCCACGCCACAGGTACTGGTCCGTTGCCGAGATCACATTCTCTCCCGGAGCCGACCTGAACTGTGCCACTCCAGTCGTATCCTGCGGGCTGAACAGCCATGACCCGGTAAAGTATCCGACCGTGTGGAAGTATGTCTGCCGATAAGCCTGGGTTCCCAGCGAGAATCCCCACGTCCCGTCTCCCGGCTGAATCGACTCATCGAAGGGCCGCACCTGCGTTTGGCCGGTGGAAAGCAACGTAGTCCCCTTAGCGTCGTTGATTCCCGTGGGAAGCTTAAGGCTCGCAGATAACGCAATGTTGCCGTGGCTCTCCGTAGGTGGTCGCCATACCCAGGCCTGCGCCCCAACGGTCACATCGCCAACCCCACCCGAGTGATAGGTATTTCGGTCAGACGATCCCTGCTGATGGCGCGACGCCGTCATCGCCGGAATATCTGCGATCACACTCCAGCGTGGGGTCAGCTGGTAGTTCAGCGAAAGATCATATAGGTCAGCATGGTTCACAACCGCGTTGTGTTTGATTTCGCGCTGTACCTGCTCCACGGTGCCGACAAAGTGCCTAAAGGAACTGTAGGTTCGGAAGCCCACCGTAACCGTCAGCCCATGGAGCCCCCTTTGCGACGTATTCGGATCCAAACCCGAGATCAACGGCTGCGGGGAGTGCGCCGCAACGCAGCCCTGCCCCAGCGTCGGAGTCGCATTGCCGGCCAGAACTCCCATCATTGTCACCGCCGACAGCATGGACAAAAACCGCTGTGTCCTCATCTGCAGCTTCACTTGTCGTGTCTTGTCACACGTTTGCATCGCAATCCTCCTGAAGGCTAAGCCGCTTACTTTTTTTGATTTTGACTTCCGGCGGACTATAGCAAGATGGTGCAACGGCGCACATGCGTCCAGAGTTGGCCTTCCATCTCCATCTTTGGGTGGACGCGCTATTCGCTCGAATCTGCGTACAATCCGGACGATGGCCAAGTCCAGTAGAATCTGTGCAGCGCTACTCTTTTGCTTTGTCGCAAGCGCCGCCGACGCTAAGCGAGTTCCAAATCTTGAACTGAAGGACCTGGCCGGTCACGCGCAAAAACTGGCGTCGTTACGGGGCTCCATCTCTGTCGTCAGCTTCTGGGCGACATGGTGCGCCCCCTGTCGCGAAGAGCTACCCCGGCTCTCGAAGCTCGCCCATGACTACACCGCCAATCAAGTCCGGTTTATCGCCATCTCCATCGACGAGCCCAAAGACCGTGCCAAGGTCGCCCCTTATGTGGCCCAGCAAAAACTAACCATGGATGTGTGGGTAGGCGGAGACACCGACATGCTCTCCCGGGTCGGTCTCGGCGACATCGTGCCCGGCACCATCGTCATCGATCAGCAGGGAGAGATCATTGGCCGCATCATGGGCGAGGCGCGCGAAGAAGACATCAGGACCCGCGTCGACTGGCTCCTCCACGGACGCGAAGGCACCCCTCCGGAGCCGCTCATCAAGCGTTACTGAATCTCAATCCGCCAGGACCGGCGATGCCGCACGAGGCCACACCACCGCCGCCGCCAAGGCCAACAGCGCCACCCAATACAGATCCGCCCCGAGCAGATGAACAATCTGCATCCACACTGGAGCCAGCAACAGAACATCCGCCAACCCAAGCACGAACTGGAACGCCAGCAACCCTACGACGAAAGACGCAAGCCTTCCCGCCCCAGCACGCCTGGCCTGCCCTACCAGCCAGAGCACAAACACCGCAGCGATCACCGCGCTCACCGGATGCACCCCACGCAGTCGCAAAAGCAAAGGCGACCCGGCTGCGAAGTCCTGTGCGAACGCCGCCCGTAACGATGAAGCAGGGAAGAGCGTATCGCCCAGCGCTGCTAGTGACCCACTCACCCCTACAACCA
>WNGR01007191.1_pt1 | contig 11815 bp, 1 predicted proteins | sample 5407581 | NCBI WGS metagenome assembly WNGR01 (sample SAMN13153383, study PRJNA577476) | soil metagenome | isolation source: 80 cm soil or saprolite under Garry oak tree replicate 2 | place: USA:California | collected 2016-06-15
TCGAAGACCGTCTCGGCGACGATCAACACGGTCGGCGTCACGCAGACAGCGACGGTGGCCGTGAGCGCCGGGGCGGTGTCGGCGGCGCAGTCGACGGTCACCGCCACCTCGCCGATCGCGGCGGGGAGCGGCAACTCGGCGATCACCGTGACCGCACGTGATCAGTTCGCGAATCCGATTCAGGGCGCGACGGTGACGCTGGCGGCCACGCCGACGCCGGGGAACACGCTGACGCAGCCGCTCGGGACGACCGACGCCAGCGGCGTCGCCACCGGCAGCTTGAGCTCGACGACGGCTGGATTGAAGACGGTGTCGGCGACCATCAACGCGGTCGCGATCACGCAGACGGCGACCGTGGTCGTGAACGCCGGGACCGTGTCGGCGAGCCAATCGACCGTGATTGCCACATCGCCGATTGCGGCGGGGAGTGGGAGCTCGACGATCACGGTGACGGCGCGCGATGTGAACGGCAATCCGATCCAGGGGGCCACGGTGGTGCTGGCGACGACCGGGTCGGGCAACACGCTGACGCAGCCGGCGGCCACGACGAATGCGAGCGGGGTGGCGACGGGGACGCTGGCGTCGACATTGGCCGAGTCGAAGACGATCTCGGCGACGATCAACGCGGTTGCGATCGCGCAGACGGCCACCGTGGTCGTGAACGCCGGGACCGTTTCGGCGAGCCAATCGACGATGAGTGCCACGTCGCCGATCACGGCGGGGAGCGGGACGTCAACGATCACGGTGACGGCGCGCGATGCCAGCGGCAATCCGGTGCAGGGGGCGACGGTGGTGCTGGCGGCGACGGGAACCGGGAACACGCTGACGCAGCCGGCCGGGACCACGGACGCGAACGGTGTGGCGACCGGGACGCTGGCGTCGACGGCGTCTGGCTCGAAGACGATCTCGGCGACGATCAACACGGTCGCCATCACCCAGACCGCGACGGTCGTGGTGAATCCGGGCGCGGTGTCCGCGGCGCAGTCGACCGTGGCGGCGACGTCGCCGATTGCGGCGGGGACGGGGGCGTCGACGATCACGGTGACGGCCAAGGATGGGTTTGGGAACGCGATTGCGGGGGCGACAGTGGTGCTGGCGGCGACGGGGACGGCGAACACGCTGACGCAGCCGAGTGGACCGACCACGGCGGACGGAGTGGCGACGGGGACGTTGAGCTCGGCGGTGGCCGAGTCGAAGACGGTGTCGGCGACGATCAGCGGGGTGGTGATCACGCAGACGGCGACGGTGGTGGTGCAGGCGAGCACGGTGTCGGGGGCGCAGTCGAGCGTGGCGGCGACCTCGCCGATCACGGCGTCGAGCGGGACGAGCACGTCGACGATCACGGTGACCGCCAAGGATGCGCTCGGCAATCCGGTCCAGGGGGCGACGGTCGTGCTGGCGGCGACGGGGACGGGGAACACGCTGACGCAGCCCGCCGCCACGACGAACGCGAGCGGCGTGGCGACGGGGACGCTGAGCTCGACGGTGGCGGAGTCCAAGACGGTCTCGGCGACCATCAACGGGGTGGCGGTCAGTCAGACCGCGACGGTAGTCGTGACCGCAGGGACGGTGTCCGCTGCTCAGTCCGCGGTAACGGCCACGTCACCGATTGCGGCGCAGAGCGGGACCTCAACCATCACCGTCACGGCGAAAGACGCCTTCGGCAATCCGATCGCGGGTGCCACCGTCTCAATCGCCGCGACGCCGACCAGCGGCAACACCCTGACCCAGCCTACCGGGACGACGGACGCGAGTGGAGTCGCCACCGGGACGCTGTCGTCGACGGCAGCCGGATCGAAGACGGTGTCGGCCACGATCAACACGGTGGCGATCACGCAGACCGCCACGGTCGTCGTGAGCGCGGGTGCGGTCTCGGCGGCCCAATCGACGGTTACGGCGACCTCGCCGATCACCGCCGCGAGCGGGACATCGACGATCACGGTGACAGCGAAGGACGCGAGCGGCAATCCAATCCAGGGCGCGACGGTGACGCTCGCCGCTACGCCGACGACCGGCAACACGCTGACCCAGCCGGTCGGCACCACGGACGCGAACGGCGTCGCCACCGGAACGCTCGCGTCGACGGCGGCCGGCTCGAAGACGGTGTCCGCGACGATCAACGCGGTGGCGATCACCCAGACGGCGACGGTGGTCGTGAACGCGGGAGCGGTGTCGGCGGCGCAGTCGACGGTCACCGCCACGTCGCCGATCACGGCGGGGAGCGGGACGTCGACGATCACGGTGGCGGCCCGGGATGCGAGCGGCAACCCGATTCAGGGCGCGACGGTGACGCTGGCGGCCACGCCGACGGCGGGGACCACGGTGACGCAACCACTCGGGACGACCGATGCCGGCGGCGTCGTCACCGGCAGCCTGAGCTCGACGGCGGCGGGCTCGAAGACGGTGTCGGCGACGATCGACGGGGTGGCCATTACGCAGACGGCGACGGTGGTCGTGAACGCGGGGCCGGTGTCGGCGGCGCAGTCGACGGTGGGTGCCACGTCGCCGATTGCGGCGGGGAGTGGGACGTCGACGATCACGGTGACGGCGCGCGACGTGAACGGCAATCCGATTCAGGGCGCCACCGTCACGCTCGCGGCCACGCCCACGACGGGCAACACCTTGACGCAGCCGAGCGGCACGACCGACGCGAGCGGCGTCGCCACGGGTACGCTGTCATCGACCACGGCCGAGACGAAGACCGTATCGGCGACGATCAACGGAGTGGCGATCACCCAGACGGGGACGGTCGTCGTGACCGCGGGATCGGTGTCCGCCGCGCAGTCGAGCGTGAGCGCCACGTCGCCGATCATCGCGGGGAGCGCTACGTCCACGATCACCGTGACCGCCCGCGACGCGAGCGGCAATGCGGTTCAAGGGGCGACGGTCGTGCTTGCGGCCACGGGCTCGGGCAACACGCTGATGCAGCCCGCCGCCCCAACGAACGCGAGCGGCGTGGCGACCGGGACGCTGTCCTCCACGGTGGCCGAGTCGAAGACCGTGTCGGCCACGATCAGCGGTGTCGCAATCACGCAGACCGCGACCGTCGTCGTCAACGCCGGGGCGGCGACGAAGCTCGTCCTCGCGACGCCGCCGTCGAGCACCGCTCAGAGCGGCCTGACCTTGGCGCAGCAGCCGGTGGTGCAGGTCGCTGATGCCAACGGCAATCCCGTGAGTGGCAGCGGGGTGACGGTGACGGCGACCGCCGCACCGGCGGGCGCCACGCCGAGTAATGCCACGGCCACCACGGGAGCGGGCGGCGCCGCCAGCTTCAGCGGGCTCACCCTGACCGGCACCGCCGGGAGCTACACGCTGAGCTTCGCGGCGGAGGGCCTCACGCCCGCCACGTCGGGCGTGACACTGAGCGCCGGCCCGGCGGCGACGATCGTGAGCAACAGTCCTACCACGCAGTCTGCGACCGTGGGGACGGCAGTCGGCTCGCCGCCGTCCGTGCTCGTGCGGGATGGGGTCGGCAATCCGGTGGCGAACGTCGCCGTGACGTTTGCGGTCGCGTCCGGTAACGGGACCATCACCGGCGCGAATCAGACCACCAACACGAGCGGTATCGCCGCGGTTGGGAGCTGGACGCTCAGCTCGACCGCGGGGACGAACGCACTCACAGCCACGGCCACGGGTTCCGGAATCACGGGCAACCCCGTGACCTTTACGGCCGACGGAACCCCCGGGCCCGCGGCGACGATCGCGTTCGTGGTGCAGCCCAGCAACACGGCTGCGGGAGCCGTGATCACACCGCCGGTGCAGGTCGCTGCGCGCGACGCCCAGGGCAACACGGCCACGGCGTTCACCGGCACCATCACGCTGGCGATCCCCGCGAACTCGAACCCAGGCGGGGGCACACTATCTGGCACCCGTGTCGTCGCGGCTGTCGCTGGCATAGCGACCTACTCCGACCTGTCCATCGACAACGCCGGCAACGGCTATCGGCTGCGGGCCACGTCGTCCGGCCTCTCGGGCGTGAATAGCGCGTTCTTCAACGTCACGACGGTGACGCCGACCCACCTCGTGTTTACGGTGCCGCCGAGCAATACGACTGCGGGGGCGGCGATCACGCCCGCGGTGAAGGTGACGGCGCAGGACGCCGACGGGCACACGGCAACCACGTTCACCGGGAACGTGACCCTGGCGATCGGAACGAATCCCGGCGGCGGCACGCTCACGGGTGGCGGCCCGGTCGCCGCGGTGGGCGGGGTGGCGACGTTCTCCACCTTGAGCATCGACAAGGCGGGCACCGGGTACACACTCACCGCGTCGAGCGGCACGCTGGGCGGTACGTCGCCTGCGTTCACCATCGCTGGCACTGGCACGGTGTCGGCGAGCCAGTCGACGGTGGTCGCGACGTCTCCGATTATTACGGGGAGCGGTGCTTCAACGATCACGGTCACGGCCAAGGATGCGTTCGGGAATCCCATCGCGGGCGCAACGGTGACGCTCGCGGCCACGCCGACGACCGGCAACACGCTAACCCAGCCGGTCGGCACCACCGACGCTAACGGCGTGGCCACGGGCACTCTGAGCTCCACCGTGTCGGGGTCGAAGACCGTGTCGGCGACGATCAACTCCGTGGCGATCACGCAGACGGCGACGGTGGTCGTGAACGCCGGCGCGGTATCGGCGGCGCAGTCGACGGTGACGGCCACGTCGCCTATCACGGCTGGGAGCGGGACCTCGACCATCACCGTGACCGCGAAGGACGCGAACGGTAATCTCATCCAGGGCGCGACGGTGACGCTCGCCGCCACCCCGACGACCGGCAACACGCTGACCCAGCTGGTCGGGACCACGGACGGCAATGGCGTCGCGACTGGAACGCTCGCCTCCACGGCGGCGGGATCGAAGACGGTGGCCGCGACCATCAACTCGGTGGCGATCACCCAAACGGCCACCGTTGACGTCACCGCCGGCGCAGTCTCGGCGACGCAGTCGACGGTGACGGCCACGTCGCCCATTACGGCTGGGAGCGGCACCTCCACGATCACCGTGACGGCGAAGGATGCCAGCGGCAACCCGATCCAGGGTGCGACGGTGGTGCTGGCGGCGACCGGCGTGAACACCGCGCTCACGCAGCCCGCGGGGCCGACCGACGCGAACGGGGTGGCGACGGGAACCCTGTCGTCGACCACGGTCGGCTCGAAGGTCGTGTCGGCGACGATCGGCGGCGTCGCGGTCACCGCGACTGCCACGATCGTCGTGAACCCCGGTCCGGTCTCGGCGGGCCAGTCGACGCTCACAGCGACATCGCCGATCGCGGCGGGCACTGGGACGTCGACGATCACGGTCACGGCCAAGGATGGCTTGGGCAACCCGATTCCGGGCGCCACCGTCGTTCTGGCGGCGACGGGTCTGGCGAATACGCTGACCCAGCCGACTGGGCCGACCAGCGGGGACGGGGTGGCGACGGGGACGTTGAGCTCGGCGGTGGCGGAGTCGAAGACGGTGTCGGCGACGATCAACGGGGTCGCGATCACGCAGACCGCGACGGTCGTGGTGCAGGCGAGCACGGTCTCGGGCGCGCAGTCGAGCGTGGCGGCGACGACGCCGATCACGGCAGGGAGTGGGACGTCGACGATCACGGTGACGGCGCGGGACGCGCTCGGCAATCCCGTGGCGGGGGCGACGGTGGTGCTGAGCGCCAGCGGCACCGGCAACACGGTGACGCAGCCCGGGGCGACCACGAACGCGAGCGGCGTGGCGACCGGGACGCTCAGCTCGACGGTAGCGGAATCGAAGACGGTGTCGGCGACGATCAACGGGGTCGCGGTCACGCAGATTGCGGCGGTGGTGGTCAACCCGGGTCCGGCGGCGAAGCTGGTGCTCACGACCCAGCCGTCGAGCACGGCGCAGAGCGGCGTGGCTTTGAGCCAGCAGCCCGTCATCCAGGTTCAGGATGCCAACGGGAACGCGGTAAGTCAGAACGGGACGACCGTGACGGCGACGGTGGCGCCGGCGGGCGCGACGCCGAGCAATGCCACCGCGACCACGGGGACGAGCGGCGCGGCGAGCTTCACCGGCCTGACCCTCACCGGCACGGCGGGGACCTACACCTTGAGCTTCGGGGCCACGGGTCTCACGTCGGCGAGCTCTGGGCCGGTGGCGCTGAGCGCCGGGGTCGCGACCCAGTTGACGGTTACGACCCAGCCGTCCGTGACGGCGCAGAGCGGCGTGGCGTTTGCCCAGCAGCCGGTCCTGCAGCTGCGCGATGGGGCGGGCAACCCGGTGAGTCAGGCGGGGGTGACCGTGACGGCGGCGATCGCGACGGGCGGCGGGAGCCTGGGCGGTACCGCCACGGCCGCCACGAACAGCGGCGGCGGCGCGACCTTCACCAACTTGTCGATCAACGGGACCGCGGGCGACCGGACCTTGAGCTTCAGCGCCACGGGACTCACGGCCGCTACCTCCGGCACGATCACCATCACGGCGGGCGCGGCGACCCAGCTGACCATCACCACGCAGCCGTCCCCGACGGCGCAGAGCGGGGTGGCGTTCGCTCAGCAGCCGGTGGTGCAGCTGCGCGATGCCGGCGGGAACCCGGTGAGCCAGGCGGGCGTGACGGTGACCGCGGCGATCGCGACCGGCGGCGGGACGTTGGGTGGTACGCTGACCGGGACGACCAACGCCAGCGGGGTGGCCTCGTTCACCAATTTGGCGATCACCGGGACGGCGGGTGATCGCACGTTGAGCTTCTCGGCCACCGGGCTCACCGGAGCGACGTCCTCGACGGTCACGATCACCGCCGGCGCAGCGACGCAGCTGATGATCACCACCGAGCCGTCGGCGACGGCGCAGAGTGGGGTCGCGTTCGCTCAGCAGCCGGTGCTGCAGCTGCGGGACGGGGCGGGGAACGCCGTGGGCCAGGCGGGCGTGACGGTAACCGCGGCGATCGCGACTGGGGGCGGGACCCTGGGTGGAACCGTCACCGCCACGACGAATGCCAGTGGCGTGGCCTCGTTCACGAACCTTGCGATTACGGGGGCAGCAGGAGATCGGACGTTGAGCTTCTCGGCCACCGGGCTGGCGGGGGCTACCTCCTCGACGATCACGATCACCGCCGGGGCGGCGACGCAGCTGACGATCACCACCGAGCCCTCGGCGACGGCGCAGAGTGGCGTCGCGTTCACTCAGCAGCCGGTGCTGCAGCTGGAGGATGGGGCAGGGAACGTGGTGAGCCAGGCGGGCGTGACGGTGACCGCGGCGATCGCGACCGGCGGCGGGACGTTGAACGGGACCGCGACTGCCACGACCAATGCCAGTGGGGTGGCCTCGTTTACGAACCTGGCGATCACGGGGACGGCGGGTGATCGCACGTTGAGCTTCTCGGCCACCGGGCTGACGGGGCCGACGTCCTCGACGGTCACGATCACCGCCGGCGCAGCGACGCAGCTGACTCTCAGCACCGAGCCGTCGGCGACGGCGCAGAGTGGGGTCGCGTTCGCTCAGCAGCCGGTGGTGCAGCTGCGCGATGCCGGCGGGAACCCGGTGAGCCAGGCGGGCGTCACAGTGACCGTGGCGATCGCGACCGGCGGTGGGACGTTGAACGGGACCGCGACCGCCACGACCAATGCCAGCGGGGTGGCCTCGTTTACGAACTTGGCGATCACCGGGACGGCGGGTGATCGCACGTTGAGCTTCTCGGCCACTGGGCTCACCGGGGCCACGTCTTCGACGGTCACGATCACCGCCGGCGCAGCGACGCAGCTGATGATCACCACCGAGCCGTCGGCGACGGCGCAGAGTGGGGTCGTGTTCGCTCAGCAGCCGGTGGTGCAGCTGCGGGACGCGAGCGGTAACACGGTGAGCCAGAGCGGCGCCGCCGTGACCGCGGCCATCGCTACGGGAGCAGGGACGCTGGGCGGGACGCTCACCGCGACAACCAACCCGAGCGGCGTGGCGACGTTCACCGACCTGACGATCACCGGGACCGCGGGGGATCGGACCCTGAGCTTCAGCGCCTCCGGGATCAGCTCGGCCACCTCGACGACCGTCACCATCACCGCGGCTGCGGCCACCCAGCTGAGCGTTACGACGGAGCCCTCAAGCTCTGCGCAGAGCGGCGTCGCGTTCGCTCAGCAGCCGGTGGTGCAGCTGCGGGACCCGAGCGGTAATCCAGTGAGCGAGGCCGGGGTAACGGTGGGCGCGGCCATCGCTTCCGGCGGCGGGACGCTCGGTGGGACGGCAACGGCGATCACGAACGGCAGCGGCGTGGCGACGTATACGAATCTGGCAATCAGTGGCACGGCGGGCGATCGGACGTTGAGTTTCAGCGCCTCGGGACTCACCGCTGCCACTTCTACGACTATCACGATCACGGCGGGCGCGGCCACCCAACTCAGCATCGCCACGCAGCCCTCGAGTGCCGCGCAGAGTGGAGTCGCGCTCGCTCAACAGCCGGTGCTCCAGATCCAGGACGCGAGCGGTAACCCAGTGAGTCAGAGCGGCACGGTCGTGACGGCGACGATCGCCTCCGGCCCGAGCGGAGCGACGCTCAGTAACGCCTCGGCGACCACCCAGTTGAATGGAGCGGCCACGTTCAGCGGCCTCGCTATCAGCGGCGCTGCGGGGAGCTACACGCTGAGTTTCGCGGCTTCGGGGGTTACGAGCGTGGTATCCGGCATCATCGCGCTCACATCGGGCCCCGCGGCGACCATGACAAACAACAGTCCAACCAGCCAGTCGGCGCCCGCAGGGACTGCGGTGGCCTCAGCCCCGTCGGTAATCGTCAGGGATGCGAGCGGCAACCCGGTCGCGGGTGTTGAGGTGACATTCGCGACGGGTCTCAACAGTGGAACCGTGGATCCTACCACGCCCATCGCGACGGGCACGGACGGCATCGCGACGGTCACGTCCTGGGTCCTCGCCGCAACGCCGGGACCGAACACACTCACCGCCACCGCGTCGCCCACCGGCATTACCGGGGATCCGGTGTTGTTTACGGCAACGGGAACTCCCGGCCCGCCAAGCTCGAGCCGTTCATCGATGAGCGCGGCGCCCACGACGATCACGGCAAGCACCGGCGCAAGCGTCGCGACGATCACGGTTACGGTGCTGGACGCGTTCGGCAACGCGGTGCAGGGAGCCACGGTGGCCCTGGCGGCGTCGGGCAGCAACAATACCTTGACGCAGCCACTCGGGACGACGGACGTGAATGGGCAGATTACGGGGACCTTGAGCTCTACGATGGTCGAGGTGAAGACGATCAGCGCCACGGTAAACGGATCCGTGCCGATCAACCAGACGGCGACGGTCACCGTGGGTCCTGCCGCCGCCGATCATCTCACGTTTACCTCGCAGCCGCAGGACGTGAACGTGGGTGGCACGCTCTCGCCGGTGGTCGTGAGCGTCTGGGACGCGTTCGGCAACCTGGCGACGGGCTTCGGCGGCAACGTCAAAATTGCGATCGGCACTGACCCCAGCTTGTTCGGCGCGAAGCTCGGTGGCACGTCACCCGTTATGGCGATTTCCGGAGTGGCTACGTTCGACGACTTGACTATTGACCAGATTGGGGTCGGCTACACGCTCGTGGCGACGTCCAACGGCCTGACCCCGGCGACGAGCAGTGGGTTCACCGTGCTAGCGCTTCTCCCATGACCTCCGTCGAGAAGCCTTCCTCGGGGCGAGATGCGGTGGACGCGGCGCGGGATGATCTGCGCGGGCTGTTCGAGCTCGAGACCCTACACCGGCGGGGGCCCGCGTCCCTCGTGTGGCTCGCCCGGGACCTGGAGTTCGATCAGCCCGTCGCGCTGAAGCTGATGCCGCGCACTCCGGGGGCCGGGGCGGGGGCCGAAGTCGAGGAGGCGTTCCATCGGGCCGCGGCTCTCGTGGCGGCGCTCGATCACCCTCACGTCGTCCCGTGGTACAGCGCCGGCGCCACCGACCGCTTCTTCTGGTGCTCCATGGAGTACGTCGAGGGGCGGTCCCTGGCGGAGCTGCTGCGCTCGAGCCAGCCCATGGCACCTTCCATGTGCCTGCGGGTCGTCGGGCAGGTCGCGAACGCCCTCGATGCGGCGCACCGCCTCGGCGTCGTCCATGCGGGCTTGACGCCCGCCAACGTGCTGATCGACGCCGCCGGCGACGCTCGGGTGACTGACTTCTGGGTACCGTGGGTCCTCGAGCAGGTCGGCGCTTTCGCCGGAGACATCGACACGACGCGCAAACTCGCCTACCGCGCGCCGGAGCAGATCGCCGAGGGGCGGGCGGGGCCGGAAGCCGACCAATACACGCTCGCGGCGTTGATGCAGGCGTGTCTCTCGGGCAAGCTGGCTCGCGAGACTGGGGGGGGCAACGGCGTGCCACCCCGCGTAACGCGGGCGCTCGAGCGGGCGATGAGCCCGGTGCCGGACGACCGGTTCGCGAGTGTCGGGGAATTCGTCGCCGCGTTGGAGGGGGCGGCGCCCGTGGAGCACGGCATCGTCGGGTCGCCGCTCGCGGGGCTGGACGACGACCTGGACGAGCTCCCTGACGAGCCATCGCTCCCCCTCCCCGTGCCACGCCGCCGCTGGGTGCCCATGGGTGTGCTCGGCCTGCTGGTGGTGGGCGGCGCGGTGGCCACCGCCTGGGTGTTGAGCTCCGGTGCGACCAGAAACGACGCAGCGACCGCACCGGTCGCGCCCCCCGTCGTCCGGGACAGCGCGGTGCGCGCTGTGTCGCCCCAGCTCCCCCCACTTCCTCCACCGGTCCTGCCCGCGCGCCGCGATCCGGTCGTCCGGCCCGTGCCCCGGCCGCGCGTGACCGGGCCCGCGGCGCGCGCGCCCCGCCGCCCCGCCGCGGCGCCGGGCCGCCTCTTCGTCAACGCGACCCCGTGGGGTCAGGTCTACGTGGACGGTGTCCTGATCGGCAACACGCCGCGGGCCGGCGTGTCGATCGCTCCCGGTGCACATCGACTGCGCGTCGTGCGGGACGGCTTCCAGCCCGTTGACCTCGCGATCCGCGTCGTGCCCGGGCAGGATCTGCGTCTCACCGACATTGTGCTTCAGGAGGTCAAGCCGTGAGGCGCCACCTGACGTGGTTGGGTGTCCTGGCGTGGGTGCTCGGCGCCACGCCGGGCAACGCGGCGGCCCAGTCACCGGACAGTCTCATCGCCAGGGGGATGCGCGCATACAAGAACCTCGAATTCGATGCGGCCACGTTGCTGCTGAGCCGGGGCGTCGTGCAGCTCACCGCCGCCAACGCGCCAGTCGCGCAGCGCGCGCAGGGGCTGGTGTATCTGGGGGCCGCCGAGCTGTTTCGCGGGCGGCGGGACTCCGCTGTCGCGGTGTTCCGGCGCCTGGTATTGCTCGATCCGCGATATCGCCCCGACCGGCTCGTGTTTCCGCCCGAGGTGACCAGCGTGTTCGAGGCTGTGCGGCTGCGGACGAAAACGGTGGCCATCGCGGTGCCGCGCGACACGGTGATCCCCGTCCAGGGCGGAGCGTTCCGGGCACGGCTCGTGGCGAGCTCGTTCCAGACAGTGAACGTGACGCTGCTGTACGAGAACGGCACCTCGTTCCGGCCGCTCTACTTCGGCCCGATCGGCGACAGCCTCGACGTACAGTGGGACGGCCGCGATGCGGCTGGGCAGCCCGTGCCGGTCGACCGCCTGCTGCTGCGCGTCGCGTCGCGCGCGCCAACCGGTGAGCTGGCGAGCATGGTGCAGCTCGCGCTCGACCTCAAGATCAACCGTCCCGATACGCTACCGTGGCCGGATGGCCCCGCGGATTCCGCACTGCGCCCCGAGCGTGCGGCGAGCGGTCCCGCGACGCGGGCGCTCCTCGGTGGGCTGCTCCTCTCGGCGGCCGTCGTCTCCTTGCCCGCGGCGGTGGGC
>WNGR01007193.1_pt1 | contig 11814 bp, 11 predicted proteins | sample 5407581 | NCBI WGS metagenome assembly WNGR01 (sample SAMN13153383, study PRJNA577476) | soil metagenome | isolation source: 80 cm soil or saprolite under Garry oak tree replicate 2 | place: USA:California | collected 2016-06-15
TGGATGAGCTGTAGTACGTACAGCAATAATAACTGAACCACCAAGAGCAAGAGTAGTGGAAGCACCTCGACGCTAAGGAGGAACAACCCAAGGAGGGGCTCAAGGAGGGGAATCCACAAGTGGACTGTCTGAGGGACAGTCCGTTGTATTGCACTAGCTTATATACATAGCTACATGGTCTGTGCATACTTTAGGGTAGGTCATCAGCCAGCCACTGCTGCTGCGGAATGGAATCTGCTAGAAGGTCTATTATTATTGTCCAATGGCATTGACACCTCTTGGTCAGGTGTTTGCTGCGGAATCTTGGTTGATCAATCAACAGACTCTTCGTTGATCGATCAACAATACTTTTGTTGATCGATACACAAGATCACATGATGTCACATGTTCTTTGGTCATTGTCTAGACTGGGATCCATAGGTGGGAAGGTCTTCCCACCCATTGACGCGTTGTTTCCATCAGTCCGTACCAGTCCAGATAATTGCCTATTCGGGTAACTGGCTCAATCCTTGAGCTCTTCGACTCGTTCGAGTTGTCACTTCGTGACACCCAGCATACGTGGAATAAACCAAGCAATAATGGCCAACGTAGCTGGACCCCATGTCCCAGTCAAGGACGAGAGGCAATAGTCGACGACAGGAGCGTATGCGATGAAGAACAACCAATAATAGCCCAATCAAGCACCCAGACTCCCCAACAACAAGCTGACTCATGGCTCCGAGGAGTGGCTATGGCCAGAGAAGACATGCAAGAACTAGTAATGAGGGACCTCATTGGAAGAGAGGGTTTTCAGAACGCCTGAACCCATTGGCCTGGGTGAGGGCAGTCCATAAGTTCAATTCTGTAATAGTGACTACGTGATTTTGATCCATGCATATCCCTGTCTCTATCAGAACTAGCAATGCAATGGCCGACACAAAAGCACTCGTAGACTCTGGAGCAACCGATTGCTTCATGAGTGAAAGATTCATACGATGAATGAAGTTGGGGAAAAAACCCTTACAAAGACCACGAAAAATATGGAACATAGACAATACAGCAAATCAAGCCAGAGAAATCATGCACTATATCACCCTCGATATACAAACAAGAGGGATCAAAAGGACAATACAGTTCCTTATCACAAACATAGGGAACAAAGATATCATACTAGGATATCCATGGATGGCCGCATTCAAACCCCAATTCACATGGAAAAATGGGGTCATCAACAAAAGAGAATTACCAATCATTCTCTGGTCAGTCAACCCCTTTCTCCCGGGAAAAGAACCAGTGATCGCACGAGTTGAGGTATCAACTGACAACTGCCATTTGCGAGCAACGACTTCTATGGAACTCGCCATTAAAGCCCAGCAATACACAAAAAAGGTGGAAGTACCCACGGAATACTGTCAATTTGCCAAGGTATTCAGCGAAGAAGAGTCAAAACGATACCCACTGAAACTGTTACGTATCGGCACAAAGACACTTACTCATAGGTTGTGACTACATGGGTAAGCAGTACTTAGTCACGGACTTACGCATCAGTCAGCCAGAGTATCACATGTATGATAGTATGACTCGATCCTAGGATAGCAGTACTTGGTTTCAGGTTCGAGAGGCACTTCAAAGCCCTCTTCGTGTAGTACTTAAGATGTAGTCGTCGAAGACCAAGACTCCAGCTTGGTCTTCTTGAATCACCACTCGGATTCCTCTCTACTCTGTGAGATCTAAGGGCTCTCTCCCTTTCTCCACTTGTACTCAAGAAGCGACCATTGTCTCGTGTCCAAATGACTCCGTACCTTGTGACCTCGTATAGCACGTGATCTTTGATCCGCGTCTATTACCACTGAGTCGTATCACGTGTATCTGAGCCTACGTCAGGGCTAACGTTCAGTGGGAACGTAACATTAAGACCAAGCTTCATTGTGGTGCGCCTTACAACTAGAGAACGCTGGGCCTTCGCGCCATACACCATAGAAGAAAGAGGAGAACGAAACGTTCCTCTAATATATCTCAAAGAAGCCAGGTGGAGGACGGTTCGAGGAAGCACTGGGTATTTCGTCAACATCCCCACAAGACCAAGTCAGTACTACCCAGTTGAGTTCAACCATACTTACATGTGTTGGTGCGAAATTACTTGGAACGCACCCGAGGCAGTGTGGAACGTAGTACGACCCACCGGACCAGATTACCATTGCGACATATTTGAAGATGAGGTACAAACATCTGGAAATGTAGGAGCAATAGACGGACAGGTGCCCCTAACACCAAGGACTCCAGCCCCATCCATGGATAGTCAAGAAGAAGAGGAACGGGAGAGCGAACAATCCGAAGATACAATCGAGTCGGGACAACCAGGAAACACCATGGAAGAAGAGGGACTCACCAATCTAGCTGAGTCTATTCGCATCAATCCACCTGACATGGCTACTATGACCGAACCACAACACACAGAAGAAACTATCGATGAACATATGGGACATCGAATCAGATGAGTCGTCAACATTGTAGATGAAGAAGCGGCACTGCACAGGGCTGCAGGACCCGATCGAGCAGATCCACCAAGTGGAGGACCGGAACGATTACCGGAACTACCACCTATCTGCCTCCCACAAGACGATCAACCTCGACGAAGGTTCCCTCCAGGCGGGGGATTCCCTGGAGGTGGGGGATTCCCTGGAGGTGGAGGATTTCCCAGAGGCGGAGGATACCCAGGCAGAGGAGGAGTGCCGCCCGGAGGACCACCAGGAGGCGGTTAGGGCCCACCACCGATGCCAATACCACAAGCCCACCAAGGGAAATTGGTAGGAGAACTGCCCACAATTTATGATGGTGATAGGAAGAAAACGACGCTTTTCATCAACGAATGGGAGTTGTATTGGTTAACAATGACAATGCCCTCATGATTAACCCATACCGACGAGCTATGTTCTTTCTCACCTATATAAAAGGAGCTCGAGTTAACGAATGGGTAATGGCTGTCAATTGATGGCTAGCTCAACAAATACAGGGAGGAGTCAATACCACAGATGAACGGCTTTGGAATGAGGTAGCCGCCTCATTTACACGATGATTCGCGGACAGCCTAGCCAAGGAAAATGCACAATCTATACTCTGAGCAGGAGTTAAGATGAAAGGAGAAGATATCGACGCCTACATCGTCGAGATAGAAGAACTCATTCAATTAGCTGAGTATCGATTCAACGTACCACAAACCATTGAAGTATTCACAGATGGACTACCCACGGGATTATATCAAAAAATCCTGGAACTTGACAGGCCAGTGACCTACAACCAATGGAAGCAAGCCACTATAAATCGTCAACAAGACTACATCCATATGAAAGCGAGGTTGAAAGCACATTGCAGAGGGATAACCACCTCTCGCCCAAGGGGATGGATGCTTCGACAAGTATCAGTCGACCCCAATGCAATGGATACATCGGCCGGAAGAACAAGAGGACGCATTGTGGGAAGCGAAGAAATGAATCCCACAACCATGCCACGAGGAGGATACGTCCCACGAGGAGGGTATATGCAAAGGGGGCACAGTGGAGGAAGAACGAGAGACCTATGCGAAGTTGAGTGTTACACATGCCACAAAAAGGGACATCTGAGTCGCAACTGTCCCCAGCATATGTGGAATAGGTCCAACAATAACGAAACGCGTAACTGGACCCCATGCCCTAGTCAAGGACATGAAGCAGTGGTCGACGATAGAAGTGTGTACAATGAAGAACAAACATCGATTGCACAGTCAACCACCCAGACTCCACAACAACAAGCCAATTCATGGCTCCAAGGAGTGGCCATGGCAGGAGAAGACGTACAAGAACTGGTCATGAGGGACCTTGTCGGAAGAGAGGGTTTTCAACACACCTGAACCCATTGGCCTGGGTGAGGGCAGTTCATAAGTTCAATTCTGTAATAGTGACTATGCGATTTCGATCCATGCACATCCCAGTCTCTATCAGAACCAGTAATGGAATGGCTGACATAAGAGTGCTTGTGGACACCGGAGCAACCGACTGCTTCATGAGTGAAAACTTCATATGACGAATGAAGTTAGGAAGACGACCCCTACAAAGACCATGAAAAATATGGAACATCGACAATACAGCAAATCAAGCTGGGGAAATCACACACTCCATCACACTCAAAATACAAACAGGAAGAGTTCAAAAAATGATACAATTCCTCATCACGAATATAGGAAACGAAGATATCATACTAGGATATCCATGGATGGCCGCCTTTGAACCTCAATTCCAATGGAAGAATGGTGTCATCAACGAAAAAGAATTACCTATTATCCTCCAGTCAGTGAACCCTTCTATTGCACAAAAGGATCTGATAATCACACGAATAGAAGGAGCGGAGGGTGATAGTCGATTGGCGGCTACAACCTCCACCGAACTTGCAATCAAAGCGCAGCAATATGTGAAGAAAGTAGAAATCCCGACGGAGTACCAACAATTCGCCAAGGTATTCAGTGAACAAGAATCGAAACGATTCCCACCAAAACAAGCCTGGGATCACACCATCAAGTTCAAGAAGGATGTGCCAGATGCAATAGACTGCAAAGTCTATCCAATGAACCGAATCGAAGATGAAGCAGTACAAAAGTTCCTTAACGAAGAACTCAAGAAGGGTTATATTCGTGAGTTGAAATCCCCATACGCATCATCATTCTTCTTCGTTCGCAAAAAGGACGGTAAAATGCGACTGGTACAAGATTACCAAAAGATCAATGCAATCACCATCCGAAACCAATACCCTCTTCCCTTAATCGCAGATCTCATCCGTGACCTCAGCAATGCCCACATCTATACGAAGCTTGATATCAGATGGGGGTACAACAATGTACGCATTTGCGAAGGAGACGAGAAGAAAGCGGCGTTTAAAACCAGATACGGACTTTTTGAACCTACAGTCATGTATTTCGGACTCACCAACTTGCCAGCGACTTTCCAAACCATGATGAACTACATCTATCGGGACGTTATCCTCAAACATGAACCCCTCGGCACAACTATTCGGGTATACATGGACGACATTGGGATTGCCACTTGCACAAACATAGACGATCACCATCACGTGGTTCATGATGTCCTCAAAGTCACCCAACTCCACGACCTCTACTTCAAACCGGAGAAGTGCCTCTTTCATTCATCTTCCATGGATTACCTGTGGGTAATCCTTGAAAAGGGGGTGACACGTATGGATCCTGTCAAAATCGCAGGTGTTGACACATGGCCGATACCCAAAAATGCAACAGAAGTGCGAAAAGTGCTTGGATTTTTCAATTTCTATCGCCCCTTTATCCAGGATTTCACATTCATCGCATGACCATTACACAAACTCATGCAAAAAGACCAAGAATGGCGATGGGGAGTAGAAGAACAGAACGCTTTTGACACGCTAAAGAAATGCATCACGTCAGAACCCGTATTAGCACACCCCAATCTAAACGACCAATTCGAACTGGAAGTAGATGCTTCAGGATACGCGGTAGGAGCGGTATTACTACAGTGAAAAGAGGATGGTAAAAAGCATCCTATAGGATATTACTTGGCAATGCTCAACGAGGCACAATGGAACTACGACATCTACGACCTCGAACTCTTGGCCATTGTAATGGCGCTCAAGAACTGAAGACCCCTACTAGCGGGATCCCCCCATAAAATCATCATATATTCTGACCACCTCAACCTACAATACTGGAGGTTACCACAACGAATATCAAGGAGGGTAGCACGAGAAGTACTGGAATTGTCGGAATACGACTTCAAGATACATCACCTTCCTGGCAGACTAAACGGAAGAGCTGATGCACTGTCAAGGCGTCCAGGATATGACCAGGGTGAAAACGACAACAAAGACATAGTCGTATTACCGGATCGCGTCTTCGTGAAGGCAGGAACGACATCACGTGCCCCTCCAATGCGGAAGATCGTAGTTCAAGAAGAAATGGAGGTGACAGACCCAATATACGCTCAAGATGAGGAACTACTCAAACCATGGATCAATGCCCATTGGCTGAAGAAAGTCGAAGGAACATGGTACAAGGAAGGACATCGTGTAGTAACGGGAAAGATGGAACACAAGCGAACCTTTATACAAGCGCATCATGACACACCGGTGTACGGACACCTGGGAATCAACAAAACATACCAGCTGGTAAGCTGCAGGTACTGGTGGCCGAATATGCAGCAAGATGTGAGGGACTATGTACGGGGATGCGTGGAATGCCAAAGGAACAAGATCAATACACGACCTACCAAAGCCCCACTATTGCCCATATTCCCTGCACACGAAGCTATGCTGTTTGAAACTGTCGCCCTGGACTTCATCACTAAACTACCAATCTCACAGGGATATGACTCGATACTCACCGTAACTGACCATGACTGTACCAAGGCGGCGGTGTTCATCCCCTGCAAGGAAAGCATGAATGCCAAAGAAACTGCAGGATTGATAGTCCAACACATATTTCCACGATTTGGACTTCCGCTGAAGTTCATTAGTGACAGGGACCCAAAGTTCACCTCAAGATTCATAAGGGAGCTGTGCAAAGGGACAGGGATGACACAAAACATCTCAATGGCATATCATCCTCGAACGGATGGACAGTCGGAACGCACAAATCAATGGCTAGAACAATACCTACGATTTTGGGTCAACGAGCGTCAAGATAACTGGCATGCTTATCTACCACTGGCAGAATTCACGCATAACAATTGGCCAAATGAAACCACTGGAGAGTCCCCTTTCTTCATACTATATGGGTTTAACCCACGAGCTGATTGGACGGATAAGCCATCACTGATACCACAGGTGGTGCTAAGGCTAGATCAATTCAAAAGAGCCAGACAGTGTGCCCAGGAACTGATGATCAAGGCACAAAAATCATGGGTCAAACATAAAGATACGCCCAAGTACCAAGAAGGAGACCTCGTATGGTTAGAAGGGTGCCACTTACGTACCAACCAACCAACCGCCAAGCTTGCACCCAAGCAACATGGCCCTTTTCAAGTCATCCAGGTGATGTCCCCTGTCAACTATCGATTAAAACTTCCCACACAGTGGAGTATTCATGACGTATTTCATATCGATCTTCTCACACCCTACTGAGAAACCGACGTCCACGGATCAAACTATTCGAGGCTGGCTCCAGACCTCATCGATAACGAAGAGGAATACGAAGTCAAGAAGATTCTAGACACTTGGCAATTTGGCAGAAGACGTAAACAGCAATACCTTGTCAAATGGAAGGGATACCCAGACTCAGATAATGAATGGGTCGACTACAAGGACATACATGCCCCTGACGTGATAAGGGAGTTTCAAAATTCAAGAACTGCCCTTGATAGACATATAAGGGGAGGAATGACGGGCAAGTACCCCATCATTCCTTTTACTGCTCCCACAACAACTACTCGTTCTTCTCCCATGTCTGATGCCACCAATGCCTACTACCTTGGTTTGCCGGAGCGAATCTTTGGAGCCGAACTCGACTCCCAACTCATCACCCACGACGAGGCACGAGAACTCTGTGCCAAGAAATACATCTGACCGCACATCAAAGACAAGAACAAACTTGCCGCTCCCCTCACCGAGGAAGAGTTGGCTCGAGTACGAGAGGTCTTCCCAGACCTCCAGACGGTGCCAGTGCCCCCACGTCCACTATCACCCATATTGCAAGAGATGTCAGACCCTAGTGGGATGGGAGCCACACCGACTCACCAAGCCGACACCCAAGCGCTTGATAATGAGCTTTGGGAAGCTAAAGGAGTATTGTGAATCCCTCCCCACGTGGGGGGAGCTGAAGCCGCAATCGCCGATGAAGACCAGTATACAGTGGAGGGAGGAACAGTTCACGAAAGCTGTGTACAAGAGAAACGCTGCGAAGGTAGCCCAGGAAGCACTGCACCACCAAGCACAGCGGAAACGGGAGGGCCCTGGAGTCGCACTACCAGCATCAGGGACTGGTACCCAGATGAGCATCCCTTCATAAAGAACTATCACGACACTGATGACCCGAATGAAACTCCGTACACCCTCACTACCAGTGGGTATCCACTGTACAAGAGAATGTACATGCCCACCATGCTGCAAAGGCAAGAACCCATCGGATTCAAAAACAACAGGGGGGCTCACTACATTGACTATCCCATCCATCTCCCCCACGAGTCAACCACGCAGCAGGCCCACTACATGCAGGCCATTATGGCCCCCAATCCTCTGGTAATAGCACTCCGCAAGGATTCGGACAAGGTGTTTAGCCGACCCTTGTATGCCTCACCAGTCTATCAATACGACGGCAAGCCCACCTATGTAACTGGAGAGCTCAATTACCTCAGAGCGGATGCGGAAGGGCGAGAGCTCACGGACCGGATGATCAACCGCGAGGGCGATCTATCACTCAAGGCAGAGGTCCATCGATTCCACGTGATAACGGCCGAGTTGGAGAGGATGGAGACCGTCTTGGTAGAAAATGAGGAGGCATGGGGACAGTTGGCATCAGCTAAGTTAGGAGCGATTCAGCGATTGGAGATGGCTGACGCGATCAAAAGGATCAATGCGAACAATCAAGGGTTCGTGGATGATGCGCTTCGCGTCAACGAGGAGATCTTGCATGGGCGCAAAGGCTGAAAAGGGGGTGATGTTACGTATCGGCACAAAGACACTTACTCATAGGTTGTGACTACATGGGTAAGCGGTACTTAGTCACAGACTTACGCATCAGTCAGCCAGAGTATCACATGTATGATAGTATGACTTGATCCTAGGATAGCGGTACTTGGTTTCAGGTTCGAGGGGCGCTTCAAAGCCCTCTTTGTGTAGTACTTAAGATGTAGTCGTCGAAGACCAAGACTCCAGCTTGGTCTTCTTGAATCACCACTTGGATTCCTCTCTACTCTGTGAGATCTAAGGGCTCTCTCCCTTTCTCCACTTGTACTCAAGAAGTGACCATTGTCTCGTGTCCAAGTGTCTCTGTACCTTGTGACCTTGTATAGCACGTGATCTTCGATCCGCGTCTATTACCGCTGAGTTGTATCACGCGTATCTGAGCCTACGTCAGGGCTAACATTCAGTGGGAACGTAACAGAAATGAGCCTGGGATCACGCCATCAAGTTCAAAAAGGACGCACCAGAAGCAATAGATTGTAAGGTGTATCCAATGAATTGAGTCAAGGATGAGGCAGTACAGAAATTCCTTCACGACGAGCTCGAGAAAGGATATATTTGTGAGTCAAAGTCACCTTATGCATCCTCCTTCTTCTTTGTTCATAAAAAGGATGGAAAAATGCGACCGGTGCAAGATTATCAAAAAATCAATGCCATCACGATCCGAAATCAATACCCCCTTCCTTTAATTGTGGATCTCATCCGGGACCTCAGTAACGCACATATATACACAAAACTTGATGTTCGATGGGGCTATAACAACGTACGAATCCGCGAAGGGGATGAGAAGAAAGCTGCGTTTAAAACCAGATATGGACTTTTCAAACCCACAGTCATGTATTTTGGGCTCACCAATTCACCAGCGACATTCCAAACCATGATGAACTACATATACTGGGACGTCATTCTCAAGCACAAACCCCTTGGAACAACAATCCATGTCTATATGGATGACATCGGGATCGCCACTCGTACCACCCTTGACGACCACCGACGTGCAGTTCACGACATCCTTCGGGTTGCCCAACTCCATGACCTCTACTTTAAACTGGAGAAGTGCCTCTTCCATTCTTCATCCATGGATTACCTGGGGGTAATCCTTGAAAAGGGGGTGACGTGTATGGACCCTGCCAAAATTGCGGGCGTTGACGTGTGGCTGATACCAAAAAGCGCGATGGAGGTATGAAAAGCGCTTGGATTTTTCAATTTCTACTGCCCCTTTATCAAGGACTTTGCATTCATTGCAAGACCACTGCACAAACTCACATGAAAGGATCAAGAATGGCAATGGGGACCAGAATAACAAAACGCCTTCGATGCATTAAAGAAACACGTCACAACGGAACCTATACTAGCACACGCCAAACTAGATGATCAATTTGAACTGGAAGTGGATGCTTCAGGATATGCGGTAGGAGCGGTACTTTTACAACGAAAAGAGGACAGTAAAAAGCACCCTATAGGATACTACTCGGCCACGCTCAATGAGGCACAATGAAACTACGACATCTATGACCTCAAACTCCTAGCCATTGTAATGGCTCTCAAGAACTGGAGACCTCTGTTGGCAGGATCACCCCACAAGATCATTATATATTCCAATCATCTCAACTTACAATACTGGAGGCTACTGCAGAGAATATCACGAAGAGTAGCAAGGGAAGTATTGGAACTCTCAGAATACGATTTCGAGATACATCACCTTCCATGGCGATTAAACGGACGAGCTGATGCACTGTCAAGGTGACCAGGGTATGACCAAGGGGAAGACGACAATAAAGACATAGTTGTGCTACCTATTACGTTCCTGTTAAAACGTCTACTGTGACTTGCGATGGTTTGTGTGTACACTTCCTATGTCGACCTCTTGAGGCTCCTTAAGACACCCAAGGCAATGATGACAGAGCAAAGATGATGTGTAGACCCAAGTTAAGGGCGACGACTGCACACTATGTAGGAAAGTAAAGTGGCAAAGGGGATCTGCTATTGACTATCCAGTAACAACCAGGGGATTGTTCAAGATCTCAAAGCTACCAACTACAAGTCAAGTAAGGTAGCCTTATATACATCTCTGAGGCAGCTTTCAAGCCCCTCTCCAATCATGAACCCTAATATAGCCAGCCAATAACAAGGCGGTGCAATACAGTCAGGAACCAAGTATCCGTATGACTCACTAGATAAGGAGTCCAGACTCTGCGATAAGGGCCCAGGCATACCCTCGAGGCAGCGCCCATGTTATCATCCAATCACAGTCCATCAGTCCATCAGCGCTCGTATTGCGCTCATACATCACCAGGTAATCTCTCCTCCGGGATCCATAGATAAGGGCCTAGACGTGCCCAGACTGCAGATCATGCACTTGATCACGTGACCGCAGAACTCCTATTCTTCACGCATCATCCAGCTCACTGCCAGGAGGGGATGTGCTCACATATCTGACGTAAACTCCGTTTGGCCCAGCCATCCTTTCCATGATGCCGTCCTCACTCTTGATCCATACGTCTGCGCATTCAACCTTCTTGCGCTTTGCTGTCTGTCGGTCATGTGGGGCCATAAACGTAACACTACCCGATCAGGTCTTCATAAGGGCAGGGAAAATGGAACACGCTCCCCCTATGCGAAGAATCGTGGCTCAAGAAGAGATGGAAGCCACTGATCCAGTGTACGCACAAGATGAAGGGATACTAAAGTCCTGGATAGACATGCACCATCTGAAGAAGATCAAAGGGACATGGTACAAGGACAGATGACGTGTGGTAATGGGCAACATGGAACACAAGCGAGCCTTCATATGGGTTCACCACAATACACCCACATACAGACATCCAGGAATCAATAAAATGCACCAACTCACAAGCCAAAGATATTGGTGGCCGAATATGCGACAAGACGTAATGGATTACGTCCAAGGATGCACTGAATGCCAGCGGAATAAGATCAACACACGACCGACAAAAGCACCGTTGTCGCCCATATTCCCCACATTGGAATAGTGTTGCGACGGCTCAAGCCGATGTTTTTGCTATCTTGGGAAATAAAATAGTTAAAAATCTGAAAATATTTGTGGAGGTAGATTACCTCAGAAGCCGGGGGGTCCTCTGCCAACCCTAAGCGATCCGATCAGTGGTTCCTGAGTTATTT
>WNGR01007194.1_pt1 | contig 11813 bp, 8 predicted proteins | sample 5407581 | NCBI WGS metagenome assembly WNGR01 (sample SAMN13153383, study PRJNA577476) | soil metagenome | isolation source: 80 cm soil or saprolite under Garry oak tree replicate 2 | place: USA:California | collected 2016-06-15
CGTTCATGATAAAAAAGGCGTGATCGTTCTGGTCGTCCAGGAACAGCCAGTCCCCTCCGGTTTCGATCGCGTATCCGTCCACCTCCGCTGCCGGCTCCATGGCCGCTTCGGCAAGCCCCGCTCTGATCGCTTGTGGAAGCTGCCCTCCGTTCAGCTGCGAAATCATTTCGGGTGTAGAGTCCATGCGGCATACGCTCACCGCATCCGCCACGACAATCTTGCGGGGAGAGGTGGGATAGGCAGCCGATCCGCGCGCCAGCGGGCGTTCTGTCACATTCCAGAAGGACAGACTTACCTGCACCGGGGTGCCGTCACTGTCGTTGGACCGCTCGTACAGCAGCATTCCGTTCAGCGCCGCATAGTACGACCGGCAGTTGGTAAACGGCCCATTGAAGGGATAGAACACTCCCTCCGTGGCGGGACGCACGCCATTGAGAAAATACTGCACCCGCGAGCCGTTCGGTGCGCCGCCTCTTGCATCGACACCTTCCCGTATGCTGACGCGCGAAAACTGCGGGATCGGCGAGTTCTGTCCATAGCACGCGCCCTGCGCCAGAATCATGCCGTTGGACATGGTTTGCTCGGTGTAGTCGTATGCCGTCGTCATGACGCTCACGCCATCGTCGATGCTCACGCCCTTGACAACGCTTGCGGTTTGGTACGCCTTGTTGGCATCGAAGCTCGGATCAACCACCCGGTACAGCACCATTGCGGTTCCCGGCCCAAATGGCCGCCCGGCGGAGTAGGTCACAAACTGCGAGCCGCCTCCCATGAAGCACCCTGAACTGTCTCCGCTATCTCTTGGCACATAGCACCGCTGTCCGGGCAGCGACATCCACGATGAGCCGCCGTGCGCGACGCAGCCGCCATTGCGAAGAACAACTAGGTTCGAGTTCAAGCCGTCTTCGTCTTCCGACAGAATGTACTGGGGCGCCACGTTGGTGACGCTATCCAGATTCACCGAACCACCGATGACACCGGCATTTACAGGGCTCCATTCGCCAGCGGGGTCCGCATGGAAGAGCTGCTTGCCGATAGTCAGATAGCTGCTGCCGATGGTCGCTGCAAAAGGAGCGTGTGGCTTTGCCCCGCTCATCCCGATCTGCACAGGCGAATTCCAACTGTTCGAGTGCGGGTCGTACGTGATCAACGTATACACGCTCGATCCGCCTTGACGCGCGGACATCACCGCGGCATCGGCAAAGTAGCTGAATTCGGCGGCCGTATCCCCCTCCACCGCCTCGAGAACTGGACCGATATCGGCAGCCTTCCATCCCGCACCGTCCCAGCGCCAGACGTGCTGACAGTTGCCGATAATCGACCCCGAAGCAGGCGATGTGGTGAACGGAAGTTTTCCTGACTGCGGGACAGGATACTCTCCCAGCACCGTCCATCGCGGCATTGCAGAGTCTGACCAGTTGAGCGCTGCCACACTGTACGAACTCAGGTCCGCCTTCACCCAGGTCGCCGACGCAAAAGTGCTTCCCACTGACCAGAATGTCTCTTCAACCCAGTCCTCCCAGTAAATATCCTGTAGCACTCCCGGAACCGACAATCCGGACCAATGCCCGTCCTGGTCCTTCACCAGCAGACGCATGTAAGCGATCTTCGCGGAGGAATCCCACGCCATCACGGCGAAGTTCTGGCCGGTGCCCGCCAGGCCCAGCTTTGATGACTCCATCTGAAATGTAGGACCGAACTGTACCTGCCCGTTGATGACCGAGAAAACCTTCACGCTGGAACTCTGGACCGATTGAGCCACAAAGCAATCGTTGCCCACCGCAATCTTGGCCACCGTGAACGCGAGCGGCTGTTGCGTCCACTCATCCGGCCTGTACACCGACTGCGCAAACACGCTGCCGTTCTGCGGGCCGGCGGCCTTGAGCCCCTTGTAGTACGCCACAAAGAATCCGCGCCCGCACTCCACGCGCAAATCGTTCACCGAGGGCGAAGCAGCAGCCATTGCAAACTCCCCTGACGCAAACCAGCCTCCCAACCAGGAGTAGACACGCAACGTCAGCGAGGAGTCGTTCTGAAAGCTGAAAACCGCGTAATCTGCCCCGAACCATACGCGCGGTTCTCCGGGTGCGCTCTCAATCGGCTGTTTGATGAGCGCATTCCCCAGCATCAATTCACCGTAGTTGTACGTGACAACCGCACCTTGCGGATAACTGATTCCCGCAAGTAGCCCAGCGGACGGCGTTCCACTTTCGAGATACGTGAACGTAAACCCAGCCTCCGGCGCGCGGTTCGGGTATCTAAGGCAGACCGAATCCAGCGTCCGCTTGAACATGCCCGGCTTCCCGGTTCCGCTGAAATCCCGGATCGAGCTCTCCAGAAGAACCGTAAACTGCGGCTCATCCTCGGCAGCAACGGATATGCCCGTCAGGTATTCCGTTCCGAAGCTGTCCTGGTAAGCCCAACTATCTCCCTCGGCCGCATGCGCCGGCATGTATTCCTGGACCTTATCGTTGTATTCCTTGGGAGCGTAGTGAAATGTAAGTGTCCTGTCGAAGCAGTCTGTGATCTCCGCCAGATAACTGGCTTGTGTGTAACTAAGTCCTGTGGATCCGATCAGTTTGTCCTGAAACCTGTAGCTGAACTCGATTGTGTCGTCCCACATGGACTGAATGCGGCGTAGCTTCCATGCCACGGACATCGTGGTACATCCGGTCTGTGTGGATGAATCGCGCCACTGCTGCCAGCGAACGCCGTAATCTACAAAGCGACCTTCGGCTCCATCGCCGCCGTACTTCCATATGGTTCCATCGTCGCGAATAACGGTCCAACTCTGCGAGCCGCGATCATAGCGGATGCGCCAGAAGTTATATTCCCTGGTGATGAATTCAGCGGGGCCTGATGCCAGCAACGAGTACGCCTGGCCCCCGGAGTGAAGGAAATACTCCGCACCGGCGTCGCTCGCTGTCCCTGGACGGTACTGGACCGTGATCTGCTCGACAGGAATATCCCACCCGAGCCCCAAGATGCTTGTCGGCGCATCCATGTTCCATCGAGTGGCCTGCTCCGGGGAAACCCCGGAATACATCGCCGTTATGCTAGCGCTAATACCGTTGCGGCCGGGCATCTGCAAAATGGGCAATGGCAGGTTGACGCTGCCGCGAAACAGGTTGACGCTCTTTCTGATTGCCCCTGTAAAACCACCAGCATCGAACTGAAACGCACGAATCGCCGGAGCCTGATCGGCCATGAATGAGTCCTTCCGTTTCCTTGCATTTAAACCGAGACAATCGTGGCCACACGTCTTTAGCGGCGTATGGGAAGATGTCCACAGGCTGATTCACAACCGAAACGGGGAAAGTTCGAGTATGGGGATAATGCGTCCATCTCACGTTGGAAATGGATGATTTTTCTGTACTGGGGAGTGCCCGTCGATCCTAATGCAGTGGATTCCGTTTTGACAAGATAACTTCCGCACACTCTATTTACTGGGGTCCCGTCAGAAAACGGACAAAAATGCACGCTAAGCGGGATTTGGGATGCTGAGTGGCCTGAATCTGCCTCCGGAGCCTCTTGCCCCGCCACCGATAGTCCCCGGTCAGGATGATGTGCTCCCAGCCGAGCGGCGACAGGTACTTCAGCAGTTCGGCATCGAGGACTTGGCCATTGCGAGTTGAGGCATCGATCGCCCTCTCGATACAAACCGTGTTCCAGAGCACGATGGCCGCTGTGACGAGGGTAAGGCCACTGGCACGATAGCGTTGCTGCTCGAAGCTGCGGTCCCGTATCTCTCCGAGCCGGCAGGGGAAGACTGCTCTGGCCAGGGCATTGCGCGCTTCGCCTTTATTGAGGCCGACCTGAACGCGGCGGCGCAGCTCGACGCTTTGCGGCCAGGACAGTATGAACAATGTTCGTTCGCTGCGGCCCAGTTCGCGAAGAGCGACCGCAAGTCCATTCTGACGGGGTAGCTGCCGAGCTTCCGCAGCATGAGAGAAGCTGTCGCGGCGCCCTGCTTGATTGATGTGGAGAGGCGGAGAATCTCGTTCCAGTGCGTGCGGATCGCCTTGAGATTGAGTGTGCCTTCGATCATGGCTTTGAGCGTCTCGTACTTGGCCTTGCCTTTGGAGACGTAGAGTTTCGTGTCGCCAAGGTCGCGGATACGTGGAGCGAAGCGAAAACCCAGAAGGTGCATGAGGGCGAAGACATGATCGGTGAAGCCGGCGGTGTCGGTGTGGTGCTCTTCGATCCGCAGATCGGACTCGTGATGCAGCAGACCGTCGAGCACATAGGTTGAATCGCGGACGCCGACATTGACAACCTTCATCAGGGGAGCAGTTTTCAAGATGAATTTTCTCGACGAATCGATCTGCTCCCGGGATGATCAGGCAATCTGCCACTCCTATTGGCAGTAAGCCAACGCAGGAAGCCAGCCACCGGTATCCAGGAATAATCCAGTTCTTGATCGGATGAGCTGTATTGTCTCGGTAGCATGCCGTTTTTCGTAGGCGACAAACTCGGCCACGATGTGGTACCTATGCCTGTCAGGAAAGGGAGGAATACGAATGATCGCTGAGAAGTTCGAATTGAAGAGCTTGAATTCCCCGGAAGAGGTGCGAAAATTTGACAAGGGCAAGGTCGACCTCGTGAATGTAGCGGGAGCCGCAATCGGTCGTGCTACGTTCGATCCCGGCTGGAAGTGGTCTACGTGCGTTAAGCCGATCGCCAAGACGGACAGTTGCCAGGCCGCACATCTCGGCTACCAGCTCTCGGGGACAATGACGACACGGATGAATGACGGCACCGAACGGACCTCGAAAGCTGGAGACGTCGTGAACATTCCGCCAGGACACGACGCTTGGGTGGTCGGAAACGAGCCGGTGGTGTTCGTCGATTTCCAGGGTATGGTCGATTACGCAAAACAGAGAAAGTAAGAAACTCACTACCCGTTGTTCGACCCATACCGGGTAGGCCTGAGCCTCCGAGCAATGAGAGCGAATGGGCCAGGCCAGCGAGAAGGGCCTGGGGTCCCACCTTCGTGATCACGATCGTTTCCGTATGCTCCGTGATAACGGGCAATCCAGTTGACGATCGGTCAAGTCCGGACCAGCGACTTGCTTCCCGCACGCCTGCGCATTCGTGTCTTCAGCGCATTGTTTGCGGCCATTCCATTGCTCTGCTCTATCCATATAGCTGACGGCGCATCGCGTCGACTCTGATTGGCCCTATGATGCCGCTGCGTGCACTTCTGTCAGGGCGTGATTTTGAAGACCACTCCGCAGCTGGTTCCACCATTGAGAGTGGTGCAGCTATAATCGCCACCCCGTGACGTTGTGCCGTAGAGCGCGGGTTGACTCGGATCAAGCTGCAGCGAGGCAATCGGATTGTCGCCGTCGGTTCCGTTGAAGCTGTGCAGCACCGTCTCCTTCCACGTGCCTGTTGCCGTCGGCGACAGCTGGAACACCACGCCGCACCCGAAGTTGAAGCACTGGCTGTTGACGATTCCGCCGGTGTACGTCGTCCCATAGAGGTTCCCAGCTGCGTCACGAATTACTCCATTCGGCTGTCCTCCATCGGCGCCCCCCGTAAACGTATAGATGGTAATCAGCTGCCCGTCCGGGAGTGAGCTTAAAAACCGTCCATGAATTCTGCGTCCCGCCGGCGGTTGTGGTGCCATAAAGATTGCCCTCCGGATCCAAGGCCAGGCCGCCGGGATACACTCCGTCAGGCCCAACAAACACGTGGAGCACCGAATAGTTGCTCTTTGCATCCAGTTTGAAAACAACGCCGCAGCCCTGCGGAGCCCTACACGCGAGGTCGCCGCCACCCCCCGTTCCATACAGGTTGCCCGCGTTGTCTCTCACCAACGCCCTCCCGCTGCTTCCATCGGCTCCGCCAACAAACCTGTACAGATCGGTCTCGCCGCTCTGGTCAAGTCGGTAGATGACTCCAGCATTGAAGGGCGCGCCACCCGAGGCCGGTCCGTAGAACGCGTTCGGCGTGACGATCAACGGCCCGGGAAACGATGCGTGCGTGCCTCCCTGGAACTGGTAGAAGACACTGAATGCGCCGGCAGGCGTCTCTTTGAACGCCGTTCCGAATACGTTTGCCCCGTTCGCCGAGGTGCTATATAGGTTGCCATCCGAACCCAGCACTACGCCCGGCATTCGGATCCTGCCCATCCGAGCCGCCCGTAAAGCTGTGCAGCACGGTTTGGTTTTTCTTCTTGTCGATCTTGTACATCGTGCCGAGCCCGTTCGCGCCGCCGAATGCGGTGGTGCTGTAGAGCGCCCCGCTCGAATCCATTACCATTCCCGCCGACCCCCGATCTCCGCCGTCGGGCCCGTGAAACACATGCAAGCAATGTGAATGTATGTCCAGACGACACAACCGCAGACATCAACAGCACACAGAAGGCAAAGATCGGTCTTGTCCTCATCGCAAATCTCCGAAACCTGTTTTCAATCCGGTTCTCAAGCTTGCTTCTCAGCTCGTTTCTCGTCCCATTCCGCATCGTACTCATGGCAGCGTCACCGAGAACACCACGCCGCAGCAGCCAAAGCCGCCGCTCTCCGTAGTGCCATAGGCTGTGGTCGCTTTCTGCTCCAGAACCAGGCCTCCTGCAGGCCACTGGCCATCGAACGAGCCCTGAAATCCGTAGAGAATGGTCTCATTTCCCGCATGATCGATCTTGTAGACGGCTCCTGCTCCGGTGTTACCGCTGCCGCCGCCATGGAACGTGGTTCCATAGATGTTTCCGGATTGATCGATCGTCACGCCGGCCATCGGGTGAGAGCCATCCGGAGAACCTCCAAAGCTATGAATCACCGTCTCCGCGCCTGCGGTTGTCAGAATGGTGAACCGGTCATGACGGAGTTAGTGAGGCACTGCTCAAGGGGAAACCCGCAGCAACAGATAGACCCCGTCTAACGCCACTGAACCATTCCTTTACCCTAGACTTCGTTATGGGATTCCAGCACAAACACGAAGCCGAGCGGTTCCTGAAGGAGTTGAATATCCGCCTGGAACGGTTCGGTCTACGCCTGCATCCTGAGAAAACGCGGTTGATCGAGTTCGAAAGATAGAGACCCCGAGAAGAAGAACCACGACAAGAACCAGCCATCCCTCGATGCCCTGACGCCGAATGCCGTCGATCACGATCCAGATGGCGGCTTGCTACCGCTAAAGTCTCCGAAGCTCCCCAACAGGCCTCCGTTCGCAAAAACCTGGTACGAATCGTCGATATCGGACGGCCCGGCAAGTGCCAGCTCTTTGCCGCGCTCGTGCGACACATGCACGCGAATGCGATACCACGCATAGCCCCAATACCCCGGGTGCCCATGGGTCGTCCAACCAGGCACATAGCCCAAATCTCCGGTATCCGGATCAACAGTCCCCTCTTTGGGCGTCAGATCGACCGTCTCCCACGTGGAGTCGTTGAAGTCCGGCTCCGCCCAGAGCGGTTTTCCTGTCTTGGGATCAATTGGCGAATCGCCGACGGTGAACTTCCACGGCCCATAGAGAGCTGCCGCGGATTGGCCGAGCGTGATCTCCACAGTATCCGTATGTGGAGGAGTTTGGGCATTTAACGGAACCAGGAGTAACAGAAAAACACAAGCAAACAACCAGCCTTTGGCTTGCGCCATGAACCAGACCTCGGACCCTAGGGATTCAGACAGTTGGCCTACTATATCGAGAATTGCCCCGGATTTGAAGTCGACATGTACTGCGCATCGCTGTCCATTTTTTCGTCATTCGGCAGGTTGCCGCAGGTCAGGCACTGCAAGTGCCTTCGCCTGTATCGTTGGTTCGTATCCGGCGATTAGCTACCGATTCGGCAGGTCAACGATTGACTCCAGGCCGAGTCACTTGTTGACCGTACTGTTTAGAAAGCCGCAACGACCTCCAGCGCCTGCACAGTTGCGTCGCGGTTCATTTTGCAGTATCTAACCTGACCCTCTCATTTTCGTACTTGAGTGCTTCGCCCCGTTGGTGTTTGCTCAGAAAAGACAACTACCGCTTCCCCCTTTATCTTTTTCGTATCCACTGTCCGCTTCCGGCACACCTTTGTCCGCCGGCGAACATCCCTCCTGCTCCACACGCCCGTCGGCACCCGCTCACCGCGCACCTAACCATCACCACAGCTACAGTTGGCCCGTCGCAACTCCATTCCCCAGCCGCGTCCCGATTGGCCACTCTCGTGCATACCTACCAGCGCAGACAGGCAGCACAGCCCCTATACGGAGCAAGCCATGGGCAAACGCGCCCTCCACCTTCTGCTCACCCTCGCCTTGCTGATCACCACCCTTCACGCAGCCCCCGGCGATTCGGTCGCCCCCTTCCTCGGCAAATGGAAGCTCGACCTCTCCCACAGCCGCCTCACCGATCAGATGAGAGTTGAGTCTGCCGGCCCCAACAAATACAACCTCATCTTCTTTGGCGACAATGTTGAAACCGTCGTAGCCGACGGCACCAACCAGCCCGCCCTCTTCGGCACCACCCTCGCCGTCATCGTCCAGGACGCCAACAACTGCAAGGTCATCCGCAAAACCAACGGCCGCACCACCATCATCGGCCTCTGGCAACTCTCCCTCGACGGCAAAACATTAACCGACAACTTTACCGGCTATCACAACAACGGCACCACCACAAACCTGCACTACATCTACCAGCACACCGCGGGGTCGACGGTTGCCAATAGAACGTCTGGCTTCGTAGGCACCTGGGAAAGCATCACCGAAAACGTCAACTCCTCCTACGAGATCGAGATCCAGCCCTTCCAGGACGACGGTCTCTCCTTTACCAACACCGCCGCCCAAATAACCCAGAAGCTCCAGTTTGACGGCAAGGACTATCCCGGCTCCGGCCCAACGTGCCAGCGGGCTACGCCTCCTCCGGCCGTCGCATCAACGATCACGCCATCGAACGCATCGACAAGATCAACGGCAAGACCCTCTACACTCACCAGATCGAACTTTCCCCCGACGGCAAAATCCTCACCATGACCGTCCACATACCGGGCCGCGATAAACCCGACATCATGGTCTTCGACCGCGAAGAGAAACAAGAAGCCCCAGGTCCCCATCACAAGACCTAGGGCTGCGAGCATTCAGATACGAGTGCACAGCTCGCGTCTGGCCTAGATCTGATACTCGGGGATTTTGCATAAATCGACCCGCAGCCGAAGGTCAAAGGCACGCTCTCGCAGTTGCGCTCAAGGATTGTGCGTGGTCGGCTTTGTCAATCCGCCCTGAGGGCCTGCATTGGATCGATGGAAGCAGCCCGGCGTGCCGGAATCAATCCGGCGACCGTGGCGCAGAGCGACAGTATTCCCGTGGCGGCGACGAATGAAAGTGGATCGTAGGCGTTAACCCCATACAATAGGCCGGTCATCAAATGGCCCGCGAAAAGCGCTGCGGGAATACCGATAGCGAGGCCGATGAGAATCTGAGCCATTGCGCCGCGCAGCACCATGGCTACGACGCCGCTACGCGCGGCCCCTAGCGCCATGCGGATGCCGATTTCGCTGGTGCGCAGGGCCACGGAGTATGACATCACTCCGTAGAGTCCCACGGAGGCCAAGATCAGCGCCAGAATGCCGAACAAGCTGGTAAGCCGTGCGAGGAGCCGATCCTGATTGAAATTTCCGGCAATCTCCGCGTCGTACGGACCGAAGTGCAAAACCGTGAGATTGGGATCAATCGCGGCAAGCGTTCTGCGGGTCAGAGCCTCCACATCCAGCGGCGCCTGGGTGAAATCGAGAATGATGAAGTTGACGAACATCGAGCTTTTTTCCGCTGCGTCCGAATCCGGTTCCTTGTAACCGGTGAATTGCTGGGCCAAGGGACGGAAGAAAAGCGGGCCGACTTCCTTGCGTGGATCGGTCATCTTGAAGTCTGCAAACACTCCGGCGATTTCGAAAACGCCGGAGTAAGGAGTAGAACCCAGTCCGAAATGCTCGCCGATTGGATCCTGATTAGGAAAGAAGTGTTTGGCGAAAGCCTGATTGACAACGACGACCTGTCGCGAGGTTGCCGTATCCTGTACTGTGAAATTGCGGCCACGCACAATGGGCACGCCGATGGAATCGAGAAAGTGGGTGCTGGCGCGGTCCCAGCTCGCGAAACACGCGTCATTCGGCCCCGGCGCAGGATGGCCCTGGGGAATAACGCACGAGCCCCAATTGTTGCCGCCGAGAGGTATGTACCGGACCAGGCTTACGTTGGCCATTCCGGGCAACGCTGCGAATCTGTCTTCAATCTGCCGATACAGCGCGGGGAGCCGATCGAGGGTGTAGCCAACTCCCTTCGGATCAAACTGCACCACGTAGCGGTTGGCGGTGGCGAGACCAAAGTCTTGATGCTCCAGATTGCGAAGCGACCTGGTCATGAGAAAAGCTCCCGCCAAGAGGACCACCGACAAAGCCACTTGAAGGACAATCAGCATGCGTTGCGGCAAAGACGAGCGGTCTCCGGTGGAACGGTTCACGCCGCGAAGAGCATCGGCAGGTTGTGCATGAGACGACAGCCATGCGGGCGCCGTTCCGAAGACAACCCCGGTAAGGAGTGATACGAGGAACGCAAATGCCAATATCGGCACCGAGGGATTGGCATGGACCGGCATGTTGCGAGCGTTTGGAAAGGCAAGATCCAGCATCACGTGCGACCCGGCGTAGGCGACGGCCAATCCGGCAGCGCCGCCGATCATGCTCAGCAACACACTCTCGGTAAAAACTTGGCGCATGACCCTGCGACGCGATGCACCCAGGGCCATGCGCATCGCCACATCGGAGCGCCGTGCGGTGCAGCGCGCAAGCAGCAGGTTGGCTATGTTGGCGCAGGCAATGAGAAGAACGACCGTGGAGAGAATCATGAGCAGACGCAGGCCGGAGCCCGTTTGCTGTTGCAATCTCTGAATGCCACCGCCGGAGGGCGCTAGAATCACATGCTGTCGCGGAATCAGCGCCGCTCCGCCGTGATCTGTGTACGTGGGGCGCGTGGCCAGCCATTGGCGCAGGGTGGCGGAGAGCTTTGCCTGCAAAGCTCCCATGTTTGCACCGGGACGCACTCTGCCTAATGGATAGAGCCAGAGCACGTCGTCTCCCTTCAAGGCGGAATTTGCCCCTTCAAGCACGGGCTCACTTGCCAAAGGCATCCAGAAGTCAGGCGGGTTGGCAATGACGCGATCGCCAAAGAAGCCCGGTGGGGCGATGCCCGCCACAACGAAGGGGTGCATCTGCACATAGACTGCGGAGCCGACGATTGCCGGGTCTGCGGCGAAGTCAGCCTGCCATGTTTTGTAGCTCAGGACAAGGGCGGGGGCTGCTCCAGGCGTGTCATCGCTTTCGTTGAGCAGACGGCCGGCATACGCTCCCATGCCCAGAGTTGCGAAGTAGTTGCCGGAAACATATTCGCTCCGCATCGGCTTGGCCGGCGCGGCGCCTTTGCGCACGCTGAAGCCATTGCCTCCCGCTTCGACCGCCGCCAATTGCTCAAATTCCGGTGCCGCTTGTTTGAGACGAAGATAGAGATCGTAGGAGAATAGATCAAAGTCGCCGTTATCGTTCTGGTAGTTGTTGTAGTAACAGCAATCGTTCTTGTCTCCGATGCGATAAAGACGCGAAGGATCATTCACCGGAAGTGAGCGCAACAGAATGCCATGTACCAGCGTGAAAATGGCCGTATTGGCTCCGATGCCAAGCGCTAGCGTGATCACCGCGGTCAGCGTGAAGCCGGGTGACTTGCGCAACTGGCGCAGCGCGTATCGAGTGTCCTGCATCAACAGGTCAAGCCGCAACCACGTCCATTGATCCCGGGTTACGTCAACGATCATCGGAACATTTCCAAATTCACGCATCG
>WNGR01007962.1_pt1 | contig 11813 bp, 12 predicted proteins | sample 5407581 | NCBI WGS metagenome assembly WNGR01 (sample SAMN13153383, study PRJNA577476) | soil metagenome | isolation source: 80 cm soil or saprolite under Garry oak tree replicate 2 | place: USA:California | collected 2016-06-15
CTGGTGGGATCCATGGTTGATTTATTTCCACGCAAGGACTACAATACAAGCACGCACTCATAACCTTAGGAAAATAAGAGGCATATTGGCCTGAAAGGAGCATTGTGCCGTGACAACAACTCTAGAGAGGAGAAAAATCTTTGGAGGTGTATTCCTCGCACTCTTATGGATCTGCTGCTTCCTATTTATCTCTCCGACACTGGTGATTGATTTTGGGGCCGGACTTCTCCTGAGCTTTAAATTGACGGTAGTCCTCATAGGTTTGCTCGTCATCGTTTTCTATCATATCTTCTACCGCTCAAGCATCTTGACGACCAAACTGAGCCTGACTGCTGTCCTTACCATTGCCTGGCTATCCTTAATCGTTTTCTATCCATTCAAGGACCCTGCAAATGTGGCAGGTGGTGCCGTTGGCTTCTTTACCATGATCGCTGGCCTGGCTGTCTGCGTGTTGTGGGTATACTTCCTGGCAGACGAACTTACATAACGCTCACATAATTGAGACTGAGCATTTCTTGCAACTCGTTCCAGGCATAGGCCAATGGTGCCTGCCTGTACCCCACGTCACCGGGATGAACCTTGACAGCAAGATCGCCAATAGTTGGTACCCAGGTATATTTCCCGGTGCACTGTACCAGTCTGTGACGTACGGCATATGCCACAAAGCCTGCGACTAGTTTTCGTGCACTGCTGGTGTCGAAAGATTTCTTGATGTTTCCCATCTAAACATGAAGAAGGTGTTCAGGGTGCCCTGAACACCCTCTTCATGTTTAAACAACTTCTTGACGAACTCAGACCCCCGCAGCAGTGGCTGCTGCATCTTCCGTGGGAGCCGAAACTCTGGATAAACATTTACACAGCGTTTCGCGCGTGATGCATGTCCGAATTTAACATAACCATCAATCAAAGCAAAGAGCGTATGATCACGTCCTACACCTACATGGTCACCTGGGGCGATCTTTGTACCACGCTGACGAACAATGATCGTCCCGGCTCTCACCAGCTGACCATCGTAGCGTTTCACGCCCAGCATCTTAGGGTTGCTATCTCGACCGTTACGAGAGCTACCCACACCTTTTTTATGCGCCATTGTCTATTCCTCCGTCTGGCTTTCAGTATCCTCGGCCTGTCCTCTGCGGCGTCGGCGAGACGGTTTTTGCTCAGCAGAAGTACCTGTTTCTTCAGCAGGTGTTGATGCAGCAGCTTCGGCCTCTACCTCAGCAGGCTCTGTTGTGGTAGGAGTGGCTGCTTCTTCCTCCTCTTCCTCCGCTGGAGCTTCCTCGCCCTTGATCCTGGGTGGCTCACCAGTCACCAGGCTTCTACCATCGGCAACGATATCGTCAATCGTGAGGAAGGTCAATTCCTGGCGATGACCCCGTTTGTGGCGGAAACGCTTCTTGGACTTGTACCTGAAAACGATCACCTTTTTGCCACGTCCCTGCCTGATGGCTGTTGCCAAAACCATGGCATTATTCACCAGAGGCGTCCCCAACATGGTGCGGTCGGCATCTGAGATAAGCAGGACCTCTTCAAATTTTACCTGTGCTCCCGCCTCAACTGGAAGCTGATTGACTTCAAGTGTCTGGCCTACGGAGACTTTGTATTGTCGTCCACCACTTTTAATCACTGCGAACACTACCTTGTTCTCCTTTCCTAAATCCGTATGCATCCCATCCAGGCAGATACGTGAGAGGCGTGGGTGGAAGCCTTCCCGACAGTTCCGTTTCCTGGATGGATCCCCACCAACCCTTCAGCAGGCGACCGCAAGGGTCGCCCCTACCCAACCTACGGTGGTTGTCCGTCCGTGCCTGGGTAGGGGCGACCCTTGCGGTCGCCCTGGTCGGGGATTCTTCTGGGCATACGGTAGCTACAACATCATAGCAACGTTGACGGTGGTTGTCAAGTTTTCTGAAGTGGTATCATAGTATTCCATGGACCCAAAAACAGGAGGACGTATGGAAGCTGCACTCTCAGATGTCGTCGTAATCGATCTTTCGCGTGTATTCGCTGGCCCCTACTGCACCATGATCCTGGGCGATCTTGGGGCAACTGTGATTAAAATTGAACAGCCAGGGAAGGGTGACGATACACGTCAATTCGGTCCCCCTTATATTACGGGCGAAAGTGCCTATTACCTGGGACTCAATCGCAACAAGCGCAGCATCACCCTTGATTTCAACATGCCTGAAGACAAACAACGGCTCCTTGAGCTATTGAAGACAGCCACCATAGTGGTTGAAAATTTCCGTCCAGGCACTCTGAAACGTCACGGACTGGACTATGAAACACTTCATACCCTCAATCCGGGCCTGGTTTATTGCTCGATCAGTGGCTATGGGCAAACTGGCCCCTATACTTCACGTCCCGGCTACGATTTTGTTGCCCAGGCCGAATCAGGTTTGATGTCCGTGACCGGGGAAGTTGACGGGGAGCCACAACGTGTTGGTTCACCAGTAGCAGACCTTTCGGCTGGCTTGTTCGCCTGTATGTCCATCCTGGCCGCCCTGCGGGTGCGTGACCACACTGGACAGGGGCAACACATCGATATCTCGCTCTTTGAGGCGGCAGTCGCACTCCTGGGCAACGTCTCTGCCAATTATTTGATCTCTGGCGAGGAAGCCCAGCGCTATGGCAACGGCCATCCCAATATCGTGCCCTATCAAGCCTTCCGTACTCGCAATGGATATATCGTAGTCGCTTGCGGAAATGACCGACTCTATCAAGCCTTCTGCCATCTATTGGGACGAGACGACCTTGCAACAGACCCACGTTTCGCCAGCAATCCCCAGAGAGTACGCAACCGCCGGGAACTCGTACCTATCCTGCAAGAGCTGGTCCTTCAGCGCGATTCCGAAGACTGGCTCACAGAGCTACGCGCCATTGGTATCCCATGCGGTCCAATTAATACCATTAGCCAGGTGTTCAACGATCCGCAGCTTCAAGCACGCGGCTTCATCTGGGAATGCGAGCATCCGACGGCAGGAACTATTCGGCTCTCCGGCTCTCCCATTCGCCTCTCAGAGACACCGGCGCGGTTGTATAAAGCTCCACCGTTGTTGGGGGAGGATAATGGTGATTTATCATAAGTTATAGTAAGGCTAATCTTCCGAGAGACCAGGAGATCAGATTGTGTGTGATAATTGAAAAATGATCACTCCTTTGTGACATTCCCTTTCACAATAGCCGTTTCTCAACAAGGTTTTTGTATCCGCTTAGTAACTTCCATATTCACGGCTATTCGCAACGATTGCACAGATGGGTACATTTGCCGATCTTGGTTCTCATAGGCTTAATGTATCTGCTTCTTCTGAAGCATTAGTTCTTTCCCTTGCGTGGATAAGGCCTGTCAGGTTCCTGCTTACAATCACTGACATGGGCTTCCAAATGAGGCATAGCCCTTTTGTGTGTCCTTCTTGTTCATTTCCTCTCCCAATGCTATAATGCAACCTATGTTGCATGAAACTAACGATACTCAACTTACAGGAGAGGTATCCCAGCCGACTCTTCAGGAGAGGCGCTGGCTGCTGCTGATCTATCATGTTCCAACGGAGCCGTCTTCTGCACGCACGGCTATCTGGCGTGAGACGCGTCGCTTGGGGGCACTGTCATTACAGCGCGGTGTCTGTCTTCTTCTACTCTCAGAAGCAAGCCGAACTGCCTACACTCGTCTTGTTCATCGGATTAAAGAGTACGGTGGTGAGGCCACAGTCTTGGAGACAACTTCACCTGATGAGACCTGGCATATCGAGATCGTGGCACGCTTCAACGCTGCACGCAATGAGGAGTATGAAGAGGTGGTTGATGAGACAGAGCGGTTCCGTGAAGAAATTGCCCGCGAACGGCGAAAGGGAAAGTTTACCTTTGCTGAACTGGAGGATGAGGAGAGCAATCTTGAACGCCTCCGCAAATACCTGGCCCAAGTCCAGGCACGTGATGTCTTTGGAGCAGAAGCACGGAGTAAAGCCATAGCTGAGGTGGAGCATTGTGCTGAGGTTCTTGAAGCATTCGCTCAAGAAATCTATGAGCGGCAGGAGATCCAAGACAGCGACAGGAATTGAGTGCTTATAGCACACGCTTCTCAATGTCGTTGTCTTGCCGGAAAAAGGAGACAGAGCTGAGATGTTCCAGATTGCTACATCTGACCTGATGCACCTGCTAAGCACCTATGGCTATTGGGCGGTTCTGGTCTTTGTTGCTCTTGAAAGTACAGGCATTCCCTTTCCTGGCGAGACCATGCTTCTCGTTGCTGCTATCTATGCTGGTGCGACTCACCGTCTTTTCATCCTTCTCGTAATTGTAGCTGCCGCTAGCGGTGCGATCTTGGGGGATAATCTCGGTTTTTGGGTCGGTCGCGAGGGTGGCTATCGTCTTCTCCGTCGCTACGGTCGCTATATTCGGCTCGAGGAACGCAAGTTGAAACTGGGACAGTACCTCTTTATCAAGCACGGCGGGAAAGTCGTCTTCTTTGGGCGTTTTATCGCCGTGCTGCGTACCTGGGCTGCATTTCTCGCTGGAACGAACCGGATGCGCTGGCCGCGCTTTTTGCTCTTCAATGCTCTCGGGGGAATAGTCTGGGCGACGCTGTTCGGATTAGGAGGGTACTTTTTTGGTGACAATTTTCATCGATTGACAAGACCCGTAGGTATCACTACACTTGTGCTGGCAGTGCTCCTCATCGCGGTGTTTCTCATGCTTTTGCGCCGGAACGAGCATCGGCTGGAGGAAGAAGCCGAGCAAGCCTTGCCCGGCCCACTTGAGGCATACCAGCCGGGGGGCACACGTGACAAACACCCTTCAGAAAAGAGAAGCTAGACGCTGCACTAGCGTATGATGAAGAGGAAAAGACCTTTTCTCAGAGGGCAGGCAGATAGCCCTCGTGGAATGGGAGGATGCACGTGTTGCAGTGGTTGCATGAGGGGTAAAACTCATTTCAAGAAAGAGAAAGAAAACATATGTCCATTGTGTTACATCTGAACTATCAGGTGTTTCAAGATATTAATGCTCACGCTGGTGTTTTTCCATGGTTAGATGCACTGATGGTCTTCTGTGCCAATACCCTTATCTTCTTTTGGCCGTTGCTCCTGCTTCTGTTGTGGGGGCGACCGGTTACTTGGCGTAAACGATCCTTACATCCAAATGAAGTCGAGATTGTTCAAGAACGTCGTGCTGTTGTTCTCTGGATAGGTGTTGCTTGTATCGTTGCTTATGCTTTCAATCTCACCCTTGAACATCTCATCTTTGAGCCACGCCCTTTCGTCACGCATCACGTTCATTTGCTGGTGACACATCCTGCGGATGACTCTTTTCCGAGTGACCATTCAGCATGGTCTTTTGCCGTGTTTGGGATGCTCTTATTTATGCTCCCTTCTGTCCTTACTGCTGTCTGGCACAAGCGAACTGAATGGGGGCGTACGTTTGGTATCGGCTCTCTTATCATACCGCTTCTCCTCGTGATTGTAGCATTGATCCTTGCATGTAGTATTGGTCTTGCGCGGGTCTTTGTGGGAATTCACTATCCTGGAGATATTCTGGGCGGTGCGCTCGATGGTCTGCTTGCGGCAGCTATCGTCACGCTTCTGCGTCAATGGCTTGACAGACCTACTGGTGCCGTGCTCCGCTTCGCTCGAGGCTTACGTCTGGCCTAGCAACCAAGAGTAGTGTTCGTTCGAGATATATCTGATGTGCCAACAAAAAGAGGAATGAGGAAAGAAAATGCTCATAGGTGAGAACCAAATTATCTGACAAACGACATACTCTTCAGGTGTAGGAGTGTGTGGGACTTCTGACATATTGCAAAGCTTATTATAGCAAATTCAAATTTCGACTAATGGGCTTTGGTTGCAATGTTGGAATGAGAGCGAAGCGCAACCGGTGCGGGGATAAGTGGTAACATCTTCAGGCTCTTCCTCATATTTGGGGAATACTGTCTGCTTGATTGAAGCAAGAGCGATCCAAGCGACTTATCGTTCTCAAGCAAACCTGTCATCTGATAGCGCACGAGGATAGCCATCCCCATCTTGCTCTTCGATCAAGAATGGGATACGCTTAGGGCGGTTCCGTTTGTGTGAGTGCCTCTATCAACCTGGAGGATGCTATGTTTGCCTGGGCCGACTTTGAGACAGCGGCACCAATGCTCGCCGCACAGGGGCGCGAGCTGATTGAACGCTTTCGCTTCGTCCTCGTGGGGACGATCCGTAGCGATGGCACCCCGCGGATCAGCCCGGTCGAGGTCCATATCGTCGGTGGTCATTTGATGCTGGTGATGATTCCAGACACCCTCAAAGCCCGCGACCTCTTGCGCGATCGGCGCATTCTCGTCAACTCGCCGATCATCCATCCGGGTGACCCCAATGCGGAGTTCAAGCTGCGGGGGCGGGTGGTCGAGATCCGAGATCGGGCGCTGCGCGAGGCGACTGCTGATGCGATTGAGGCGACGAGCGGATGGCGACCACCGGAAAGCTGGCACTTCTTTTCCCTCGACATCGAGGAGGCCGCCTTCCTCGCCTGGCAGAGTGGGGTGTTAGACCTGACGCGTTGGAACGGTGATCGTGGCCTCGACTCTGTCAGGAAACCAACGGCTGTGCTCGATGAACCGAGGACATAAGTCGGCTCAGCGAATCTGAGGCTGGTGCGATTGAGTGAGACAGGTGTGCTCTCTTACAGCGCATGGAGGACTTTCACGCGTAACAGATCGAGACGAGCGCGGCCAAACATTTGACGCTTCAAAAATTTGAGCCGGTTGACATGCCCTTCCGTGATGCCATTACTCCACGGCAAGCAGAAGGCAGCGTAAACAGCGGCATAGTCTCGACGAATCCCGTTGACAAAGCTGCCCAGTTCGGTCACACGACAGGCTTTGGCTCGCTTGAGCCAGGAGTCCAAGGCCTCGGCCTGACCTTCTTTGAGCATGGTGACAAACTCCTGGCTCAAGAGGTAGACGGCGCGGAGGTCCTCGGTGAGTTTCGAGGGTGGTAAGATCATCAGGAAGGCGACACTGCGCGAGGAAAGGCGCCGTTTCCTGGACTTGGGTGCCAGACGTGGTTTGCGCGGTGGCCCTGGCCTGGGTGTGGGAGGCAGTTCTGTTCGCCATTCCCCCAGGAAATGCCGGAGCAAAGATTCTGAACCAGTGTAGCCACGATCTTTGATCTCTCGAAACAGATGCGAGCCCCTATGTTCTCCGGCGTTCCAGCGTTCACGCAGATAGGCAAGATAAGGGTCTAACTTACTCTTGCTCTTGGGACGCCGCCCAGAACCCGAAGCGCGTTCCGGGAAGGTCTCCGAGGTGAGAAAACGACGGACGATGCGTCTGCTCATCTGCATCTCACGGGCGATAGCTCGCTGTCCCATTCCCGCCTGGTGCAAAGCCAGGACCCGCTCATAGCGTGCATAGCGCTTGTCTCGACTGATCTTCTTCTTTCGCGAGGCCTCGGTCAAGGAAGCAAGCTCCATCTCCTGTCCCATCAGTCCATTCGGCAGTTCTGGCTGAACTTGCTCCTGTGGCTGCTCAGTGCTCGAAGCCGACGCCAGGCAGTGAGAAGCGCAGCTTGTCATGACGCTTGTCTGAGTTTCAAGAGCACTTAAGAGGCCTCGATCGTCGCTGGAGACTGCTTTGAGCGGAATATCCTCAATCTCTGGTAAACAGGTGCGCTTGCGATCCAGGAACTGTTGCAGGTGTTCTCGCAGGTTTTGCACCAGATGGTAGCGGTCCGCCACCTGAGTGGCATGAGGCAACGCCCGCTTGACTGCATCTGCATAGGCACTGGCCCGATCTCGGCTGACGACTTCAATTTCTTGGTGACTTACTAGCCAGGGCAAGACCGCTTCAGCGGTACGGTCAGGTAAAAGATCGAGGGGCTTGCCTGTCTCCATGTTGACGAGAATGGTTCCGTAGCTGTCCCCACGCCTCATGGCAAAGTCATCGATTCCCAACACCCGCACAAGTGCATCGGAAGGGGGAGAGATGCTGCGCAGGTAGCGCAACAGGGTTGGGGCCTTGACTTTCATCCCGAGTCGAGGAGCCAGGCGCTCACTCACCTCTGCAGAGGCCGCGAGCCCAATGGCTTTGAGCTCCTCCAGGAGGCGATTACTTATTCTGGCCCAGGGCTGGACCAAGTCGGGAAGCCGCTCGGCAAAGACCTTGCGCGGGCAACACAGTTGCAAGCAGAAAAACTACCGCACGCGGAGTTGCAGCACGACATTGCGGCCTGCACAGGGAACGTCGTTGACTGTTCTCTGATAGTGGCTGTGAACGTGTTCTGAGGGGCACCCACATCCAGGACAGGCTGCTTCAGCTCTCGTTGAGATCACAGTCACGGTCAGTTGGGAGTCGGTCTGCTCAACCCGATCAATGAGCATCCCTTCGGGTAAGGGGAGAAAAGGTGACCCTTCCATCTGTCATCCTCCTGAAAGGCGAAACACATCTTCTGCACATCTTTCAGGAGTCTATCACCAAGCACCAATCAAGCCGTGTTCCCCAAATGCGAGGAAGAACCCATTTTCAATTAGCAAATCTACAAAATATCGCCCAATGGCTACCGGTTTCGATTAACACTTTTTCACTGCCTGGCCGGTTTTTTCGGTTAGCAGTTTTGAGTGGCTGGTAATGTTTTCGGGATCTTCCTCACATTTGGGGAGAAGCTCTTCTATAATGTGGAATAAACCATTTGTTTGAGCGTGAAAAAGGGAGCCAGTCAAAGCTATAAGCTCAACATTCCCCAAATGTGAGGAAGATCCTGTTTTCGACAGTCGAAAACAATCAGATCTCGTCAGGATTCACACCAAGTGCTCGTAATTTCTCAGCGAGTGTCTCTGCTCGCCTCATGGCTACTTCCGCCTCAGTGAGACGACGCTGATTGTTCCGATCATAGAGTCGAAGGGCTTTGCCATCAGAAACCAACCAACTCTCCAGGTGAGGACTCCATAACCGTCCCTGTGCATCAGCTGTCAGCTGGACCATCTGTCCGTTTGCTTTCTCGAGATGCCAGCCCAGCAGCCGTGGATACCGATCTCGCCAGAGGAGAGGAGTGTGAGGATCGTAAACATAGTATTCACCGACCCCCATGCTCGCATAGACCGCTGGTTTCTTCTGGAGATCAATCCGCCAGGTCTTTTTCGAGGCGATCTCAATCACCACATGAGGAGCGGGTCCTGTCTCGCCGACGACCCAGCTAATCTCCTCTTCCTGAAGAGGAACGCCTTTGATCAGCGCGATATCGGGAGCGATAGGATATTCATCGGGATCAGTAGTTTGATAGAAGTTGCAGTCTTCGCAAATCGCACACACCTGTCCTCGGAAGAGCCAGAGGAGGACCTCCACCAGGTAATGCACCAGTTCGGCATGCAATGGCCCTTTCCCCATCAAATCCTCCAGAGTCGGATATGAGTCATAGTAATACTCTACCCGTTTTTTGATTTCCTCCACCATATGGCTCTCCTTTCACGAACGAAGCGGGCAACAGCAATGGAGAACGCCCAGCTTTACTGGCAGCCTGAGAGACGGTGTCGTATGTCCATAGTACCATACATCGAGGGCAGTTACAAGCTAGTTGGGCAGGGGTGATGAAGGGTCCGCGTTTACCCCCAATTTTTGGTAGAACCCAATATTGGGGTGAGTTTACAGTTTCAACAGAATACGCTGTTATCGTTTGAGAGAAATCACCGGGAACAGGCACCTCCTACTCTACACGACAAGCTCGGATTAGTTTCTCCTTGATAAAAAGATCAAGTACGTCTATACTAGAGTTGCAACCCGGCCCACTCGATGCAAACCGCATCTATGCTGAGAGAGAAGGGAACAATCCGCGTTCGAGGTGAAGGGATATGAGAGACGAAAATGACATCATCGGCAAACAAATAGGCAGTTATCGGGTTATCAAGGCACTGCCGAGCGGTGGATATGGTAGTGTGTATCAGGGGCAACACCTGGTTTTCCCTGAACGCCCAATGGTTGCCATCAAAGTGTTGCATGCTCACCTGGCTTCCAAACAGGAATACGAACGCTTTCTCCAGGAAGCGCGTTTCCTGGAAAAGCTCAGGCATCCCCACATCTTACCCATCATTGATGCGAGTATGCAGGATGGTTTACCCTACCTGATCGCTGAGTACGCTTCTCAAGGGTCTCTCAAAGAGCGTTTAGAGCGTCAAGCTCCCAAGCCATTGCCAGTGGAAGAAGCGATTACCATCCTCACACAGGTCGGACAGGCCCTCCACTTTGCCCACCAGCAGGATATTGTGCATCGTGACCTCAAGCCAGCCAACATCCTGTTCAATGCCAGAGGAGAAGCCCTGCTGGCCGATTTTGGCATTGCCGTGGTACTGGAAAAAACGCGACGCATCGATACCATTGGCACGCCTGCCTATATGGCCCCCGAACAGTTTGATGGAGAAATCAGCAAGAAGAGCGATCAGTATGCCCTGGGCTGCATCGCCTATGAACTTTTTACCGGACACAAGCTCTTCGATGTTCCTGAGAATGCCCCGTGGATCGCCTGGGCCTACAAGCACAAGATGGAACCACCCATTCCCCCACGAAAAGTTAACCCTGCACTGCCTCAACATATCGAGCAGGCTATTCTCAAAGCGATGGCAAAAGATCGGGCCAGCCGTCACGCCGATGTTTCGGCCTTCATGAATGCGCTTCGAGAGCAGAAGACCAAAGAGCAATGGCTGAAGGAGGGAGATGGTCACTACGATGCTAAGCGCTACGAGGAGGCGCTAGCTGCCTATGACCGTGCCATCCAACTCGACCCCAACTCTGCCCTCGCCTACTACAACCGAGGCAACGCTTACTACGACCTCAGGGAGTACCAGAAGGCCATCGCCGACTTTGATCGCGCCATCCAACTCGACTCTAGCGATGCCAAGGCCTACGGCAACCGAGGCATCGCTTACAAAAACCTCAGGGAGTACCAGAAGGCCATCGCCGACTATAGCTGCGCCATCGACCTCAACCCCAATTACGTCTGGGCCATCGAAAATCGAGGCTACGCTTACAGAGAGCTCAAGGAGTACCAGAAGGCCATCGCCGACTATGACCGCGCCATCCAACTCGACCCCAACGATGCCTTCGCCTACCACAACCGAGGCTGCGCTTACAGAGAGCTCAAGGAGTACCAGAAGGCCATCACCGACTTTGACCGCGCCATCCAACTCAACCCCAACTATGCTGAGGCCTACAACAACCGAGGCGTGGCTTACCGAGACCTCAAGGAGTACCAGAAGGCCATCGCCGACTTTGACCGCGCCATCCAACTCGACCCCAACTTAGCCATGGCCTACACCAGCCGAGGCGTGGCTTACCGAGACCTCAAGGAATACCAGAAGGCCATCGTCGACTATGACCGCGCCATCCAACTCGACCCCAACTATGCCGATGCCTACAACAACCGAGGCAGCGCTTACTATGACCTCAAGGAGTACCACAAGGCCATCGCCGACTATGACCGCACCATCCAACTCAACCCCAACGATGCCCTCGCTAAGAACAATCGAGAAAAGGCATATCGCTCGCTCCAGGGAAGGAGGTAGAAAAGTTAGCCAGAGCAAGAAATCCTTTATATTTTATTGATTTGAACGCGAAACGAACCATGAAGTCTCTCCACGCCTGGATCGAAGCTCAACCAGGATAAATCCTACTATGCAGCTAAAAACATACTCTCTCATCTATAGAGAAATGAGACGCCATAAAAGCCAACTCTTGTGATATACTATCGGTCTGAAATCGGAACAAGGCTCCAAGGGCCTTTATAGCTTGTTTACACCTGAGAGAAAATACGGTATACTAACCACGAATGTTTGTATGCTTTTTTGGTTGT
>WNGR01007195.1_pt1 | contig 11812 bp, 10 predicted proteins | sample 5407581 | NCBI WGS metagenome assembly WNGR01 (sample SAMN13153383, study PRJNA577476) | soil metagenome | isolation source: 80 cm soil or saprolite under Garry oak tree replicate 2 | place: USA:California | collected 2016-06-15
ATTGTGGTTGTCCTGATTTCGAGGAGGCGGCGGAGAGTGAAGCTTCCCAAGCATGCCTATGAGCAGGAGTATCGTCCGCCCCCACCGATGCCTATTCCAGCTCCGGGTATTGATATGACTCCGAAACAGCCTCCGGTCCTACAGATTGTGATCAAGGAGGTTGTGAAGGTAAAGTGCAAGTACTGTGGGGCACTGATCGATTCTACGGTCCTGACCTGCCCGATTTGCGGGGCTCCTAGAACCTAGGAAGACTGACCAGTTCTTCGGGTCGGTGTTGCAATCCATGGTCCTTGCCGAGGTACTGGTAGACTTGTCCGGTTACTGACATGTGGCCTCTCGTTGAGACTCTTGCCGATGTGGGATTGTTGCGGGATATCTCGGAGAATGCTGAGTGAGCGTGTTTCGCTTTCAGCCAGAGGAGGCGGGCGAAAAGCAGATCTCCTCCTATGCCTATTCTTCTGAATTGATGCTTCACGTATAGAGAGTAGAGTCGTCCGATGCGGTCGACGTGTGAGAGCCATGCAATCCCGGCGATCTCATTCTGGAATCTGACTAGGAAGCATTTGTCTCCGTTTTGGAGTGCGACACTGACCCATCTCGGGTTCATTCCAGGATTCGTCAAGGCCATGAATTGTTCTATCTCCGCGAGGTGTTGGTCTTCTGCTATGATTATTGGATGGTTGAAGCTGTGAGCGATGGCTTGGTTGTCAAGGTTCAGGGCGTAGAGGTCGTATGTTTCGGACTCGTGCTCGGTTCTCAGCTCGGACCATAGGACGCTGAACGGTTTCAGCTCGTAGAAGTGGTCGAAGACCTTTCTTGATTGTGTATAGACTGTTCCGGTCTTCTCAAAATCATCATAGATGAAGAGGCCAGAGATGGATCCGGTGAGGGTTTTTGCCACGTAGGCTTCGCCGCCTACTCCTAGAACTTCCTTGATCCAGTGTTGAAGATAGGGTTGGAAGAACGAGAAGCCCTCTGGGAGGGCTAGATCGATATCGAACGCGTTGCGGACCTGGGACACTCTGATTGTTTCAGCTTCGCTCATGGTCTGAGATGGACCAACTGTCTTACTCGAGTCTGGATCATGTCTCTTTGAGACTTGTCGGGGGAATACAGACTTTAACTCGGTGTCTAAGACCTACAGTTAGAGTTGTCTCGGACCAAGCACGACGCTTCAACCCCGGTCGAGGTGGGTCGGGAGGTGGACAAGTCGTTTGCCGCTGCTCGCGCGATGATGGAAAAGGCCGGCTTCAAGATTCTAGTTCCAGTAAAGGTCTCCGTTGATCCGCAGCTTCCTTTCATGGGCTATACCATGCCTGAGGGAGGCTCGTTCAGCATTGTTGTCTCAGGCGGTTCGGTCGGGTCTGGTATGCTTGAGGGCCTGCTGGTACACGAGATGTCGCACATTTACAGGATGCAGACGAAGCATCCGTCACACAATCCCGCGATTCTTGACGAGGCGGTCGAGAACATTTTGGGCGAGAATCGTCTGTTGGACTATCAGCAGAAGAGCCTACACGATCTCTTGAATGATATTCAGGACCTTTATGCGGACGATATTGCGTTTAGCGTGTTCCGGGGTTCACGGGCTCCATTCTTGAAGGATGCGGCTGATTTCTTGCAGAGCTGGGTCAAGGACGAGCCTGTTCGGTCTGGTGACACGGTGAGGGACCGGTGGGCGAACGCTTCGATCCTAGTGCATAACGCTAGGCAGTTGCTCAGGTGCAGAGGCATAATGTTGAGGATGTTGGAGGTAAGGCTGCTGAAGGCAACCAGCGGTTCCTCGACAGGTCTCCTCGTAAATTTGCGGAGGCTTTCACATTCTTCCGTAACACGTTGGCAGGCCTGAAGGAGAACATGACCGGGAACGAATACAGGGCGTTGTTGGCTGCTCACCTAGAACATTTCATGGAGCTGGTTGACCAGAACAACGGCTAGCCTATTTCGACGTATAGGTTTCCGTCCTTCTCTGTTACTGGGAACGCTTTGACTTTCAGGGTTGGGATAATGTCGAAAGCTCCTGTGCGCACGTCGTACTTCCATCCGTGCCATGGACACGTTACCTTGTAATCGTTCAGTTCGCCCTCTGATAATGGTCCACCTCGATGAAGACAACGGTTGGAAACGGCATAGAATCCCCCGTTGACCCTGAATAACGCGAGAGTCTGGCCCTCTACTACTACTTCTCGGCCCTGACCCTCCGACAACTCTGCGACCTGTCCTATCTTGACGCGTCTCTTCTGGGTATGGATTGGTTCCAGCTTGGTTCACCTAGTAGATTTCGTGCCCGCCGCTTACTTCGATGGGCTGCCGTGTATGTGGTCCTGTAGGGTGTTTGGTCTTGAACTGGACTAGCCAGTCTTCGAGCGCCTTGATGTGTGATTCTTCTACGCCTAGTTCTTTCAGCTCTTCCTTCGTGACTCTTACTGCTTTGAGTATGGTGTCTTGTATATGTGAGGCGAGGACCGGTGTGATAGGTTTCGGGTAGATCTGGGCGAGATAGTCAAAGTCCTCTTGCAAGTGCTCGATCTGGAGTATGATTGCCCCAGCCAGCTCGACGACTTTCGTACTGAGAACCTCGTTGTAGATATCCAGTATCATCTCGACATCGTTCTGCGAGTCTTTCAGCTTCTCGGAATAGGATGTTGCCACATCCTTCGGAATCACTTTCTGCTCATCTACGGCCCTGGTAATCTCAACGACCAGCGTGACTAGATAGTTTGTTAGGAAGTATGGGCCGAGCTTGGTCCGCAACCTCTGGATTCCCGTGCGTTCGACCACAGCCAACTTCTTCTTCTCGCGTTTCTCAACCACCTTGTCCACGATAAGGTAGGTGAAGGGGATGGCGACGAGTAGTCCGATGACTGCTCCAACGAAACTCCGGATTATGTCGTCAGATGTGATAGACATGATGAGCCGGTGCCAAAAGCGCACAACTTGAAAGTTTCGCCAGATGTTTCCTAATCTGAGAGTTTCTCAACTACTTGCAGAGACAGGTTGGGAGGGAGGACTGCTCTAACCTGGCCCTCGATCTGCTCTTGTTTGGCGAATTGGAATTTGAACTTGTAAGTCTCCTCCGATGTTATGACGTATAGCCGGGTCGCTCCCATTTTTCTCCCCATCTCAAGTCTGGTGATCTGTGTGTATGGAACGTCGAAGTTTTTCTTGTTCGATTGGAGAAGCTGGTCCGGGTTTAGGCTCTGAATCTGGGACTGTTTTTTCGCTTCTTCCTTTGAGGCCATTGCGGCTCCAGCGAGAGCGCCTGCTGCTCCAAACGCGCCACCGCCGGCTGAGACCTGGCCGAGAAGTCCTTTGACCGAGACGATTAGCCGTTGGTTGGTGAAGACGAGGTGGCAGTGGAGGTCTCCTCGCAGCCCTCTCGTCAATATCGCGTTGAGGGTTCCGGTTACCGTTTCTGACATTGACGCATCTGGTGTGTAGTTGAGTATGAATCGCTTGTGGAGGCAGGGTTCGACAGTGTTGGGGCGTTAGTTGTCGATGAATCCTTCTTCCTTGGACCTTCCCTTGAGCCGGTGTCTAAGGTCTGGTCCTCCATGGGCTGCCGACTTCAAGTTGGCAAGATAGAAGACCCATTGTGGGAGTTCGTCTAGTTGGCTGGCTCTTCCGATTGCATTGTCTAGGTACTCTGCTTCAAGTGTTAGAGTTGTCATTTTGCCGTGGAGGTAGAAGCGGACTATTGCTCCGTGTCTCCATTCTAGGCGGAAGGAGGAGTGCTTCTCGCCAAGGCAGATGATTCGGAACCTCTCGACCAGCCCATTTTTCCAAGCGAACTCTAAGAAGTTCCCCGGCTTCATCGTGCCTTGGACTATTGATGGAAACCATGATTCGAGCCCTTTTGGAGTGGCAATCAAGCTCCACGCCTTTTCCTTCCCAACGGGTAGGACCATCTTCAGCTTGGTTACATGGCCAATTGGGTATGGGCTGTAACTATGATCACCTGCCGTCATGGTTCGATTGACGGACATATTGACTCCCCTTTACATTATGGGATTTTCTGCCATGGTTGTTTCGAATGAATCCACTTATCACTAGAGAACCGGTTTGACATATATCGTAAACAGGAAGATTTCGGCGCTCGACATTTTCGCATTCCTGAACATTCGTTTTAGCCTGGCTGGGACCATTGGTTTCTCGACTCTGGGGCATAGTGTTTGGAGATCATGGGAGGGTTCGATGACTAAGTTCATGCAGATGATTGACCCCTCGGTTTTTGCGGACCTGGAGTCGATAGCAGAGGGTAGGGGGATCTCGGTTCAGGAGTTGATTCGGGCTATTATTATCCCGGAGTGGTTGAAGATGCAAAGGAATAGAACGATAGAGCCGATACCGGAGTCTGAGACAGTGTTCTCATCAACCCCAGACCTGGAGTGACCCATTCTCCGTGGAACGATGACCGAGCGTCTATCCGATTCCATTGTGGTAGCTCTGGTTAGCTCCATGAGTGTACCACATCATGGTCGCATGCGTAGTGTTGTGTTACTAGATGATGGGGGGATTCTGGTTATCGCGTTGGGATGTATCGAGGCTAGAAATTCTTGATTTTCCGAAATGTTCAGATCTCGACAATATCACCGTGCTGAACATTGACTATAAGCTAGAACTAGGGCTCAGCCATGTCTCATGAAACGAATATTCATCATAGCAACGGTACTACTTGTACTGTCACTTACGGCAACGGCCTCGCCCTCCACCCTGCGCAGCGTTCATGCGTCTGCGTACATTGAACCTGCGCTGGCGGATGCTCTAGCAACTAGCTCGGCATCATCCCCTGTACAGGTTGTCGTCGTGCTCGATCACATCCCGACGAGCAGCGACTCACAAGCGTTCCAATCATTCTCCACGAGATCATTCTCGATGACTAGACTCCCAATGATACTGTCGTACACTAACTATGGAAGCCTCTCACGCATCGCCTCCTACCCGGGCGTCACGTCGCTGTGGAGCAATCGGCAACTGACGTACTACGGCAACGCCCAGACAGTCACTCACAGCTACGGCGAAGTCCCGACGGCACACTCTTGGTGGAACGACGTAATGCACGTTATTGATGTCTGGAACACCGGCGACCAGGGCCAAGGAGTAACCGTGGCTCTAATTGACGCTGGAATCGACGCGACCAATCCGAGTCTCGGCTACAGCTTCTCCAACGGACTGGCCCAGGCGCCTTACCGGGTCGTCCAGAACGTGAAGGTGCTTGCAGGCACGGGAGTAGTGACGGGGTCTCCAACTGACAATGTGACCAATCTGTATGTTGAGAACCAGCCTAACACTGACACGAGCAGTGGACACGGCACCAGTACCGCAGGGGCTGTTGGTGGAACGGGTGACGGATCGAACGGAATCTACAAGGGTGTGGCTCCGAGAGCCAACATTGTTGGTCTTGGCGCGGGCGATGTGGAGTTCATATTCTTCGCCATCGCGAGCTTCGACTACATAATAGCAAACCAGGCCAGGTACAATATTCGCATAGTCAGCAACAGCTATGGCACAACCGGGTCCGCGGACACACCGACGTTATTGGCGATTCAAGCGGCTCACGATGCGGGGATCGCCGTGTTCTTTGCAGCCGGCAACTCAGGACCAGGAAGCAACACTCTCAACCCGTACGCCACGCCGAGTTATGTGATCGATGTGGGAGCTGGAACGCAGGAGAAGGGTCTGACGGAGTTCTCGTCACGGGGAATATCAGGCGACCCGGTGCAACATCCTGACCTAGTCGCGCCGGGAATAAACGTGATCACTACCAAGGCCTCGACTGGGGCCTTTGACGGTGCTCTTTCGGCAACCGCGGATCAAGGCAACATCGCCTCGCCATACATGCCGTACTACACTACTTTCGACGGGACGAGTTGCGCCACGCCATTAGCAGCGGGAGTTGGCGCTTTGGTCCTGTCTGCAAACCCATCGCTCAACCCAGACCAGCTCAAGGCCTTGTTGACACAGACGACCGATCCAATGCTAGGATATCTTCCATTCCAGGTTGGAACTGGGCATGTTAACGCGTTGAGCGCGGTCAGGACAGCCCTAGGTCAAGGGGTTCATTCCTACACTGGCAAGGTCCAGGCTTTCGGGGACCAACGGTTCGTCTTCACCGAGTTCCTTGGAGGAGCGGGCGCGGCGACAGCCGTCTGGCTTGGCTCCAGCACTCCGGTCTATCAGGGAGCTCTGAGCCTGACCTTCAAGGCTAGCTGGGCTGTTCCTGCTCTTCCCCGCCAGTGGCGTATGGAAATCTACGCCCCGAACGATCATGTGATTGCCGCATGCGCCTCCTTAACCTCCGGCAAGCTATCTCTCGGTGTACCCTGCATAAGGACCAACGGAACAGAGACAAGTCTGAGCTTCCAGGTTAACAATGCGTCCCTCATCTCCGGCCTCAACAACCCTGGCAAGACCTCGGGCACTTGGGACGTTATTCTCCTGAACTTCGACGCTGGAGAAGCAGGCACTATCACTGTCGATGTGAATTATCCAGTCAAGTCGCACCAGACCATGAACAATGCTCACGACCTAGCGGTCTCGGACAGTCAGCAAGGAGGACTGCAAGGCCAAGAAGAGTCTCTGCTAGAGACGTATGATGGACGAGTACTCGCTACCACGCTAATCGGAGCCTCTGGAGCAGCCACGATTTCGGGTGACATTATGCAGCCTGTTAACAGTGTGATTTCAGTTGTCCAGATTGTCGTGGTCGATGGCAACGGGAATATTGTCGAGACTCGGGGTGGCTGGGTGACAACTCAGGCCGATCTGAACTCTAGGGCTGGCCAAATACAGCAGCTTCTCCTGACAACCACGAGCCCCACCCAGATAACCGCACTGCAGACAGAACAGTCAGCAATACAAGCCGCCCTGCTAACGGCGCCATTAACCGAGAATCTGCCCGTGCTCCCCTAGAGCGGGAGCAACCCCTTTTCTTGTCTCAGGAGCTGATCAGAGCTACTATTATCCCCGAATGGCTGAAGAAGCTAAAGATGAAGCAGGAGGACACTGGAGGACAAAACTCTGAGGTATTTGCTGAGATCTCCTCGGGCTAGCCCTGACCTTTACCGTTAGGCTATCTTTCGCGGTCGCTGAACAATTTTTCTCGTTCTGGTCCTCAACGATAGTGCACTCGCTTGGTGGGATAATCCGGTGCTATGGAACTGATTTGGGCGTGCCGGGACACGGTGAGATAGGCTAACTCGTTAGATTATGCGGTGGTAATTTTTTCGTTCTTTCGTTTCGGGAAATATCCTTTCTGCAATGCGACGGCTATGACGGCAACCATTCCAATTGCTCCTGTGAGGGCAGAGGCTGTGACGAGGTTGTGACCGTTTGCTTGTATCCATGTGGGCTTCACTTCGAAACCGCCCAGTCCTGTGGCGTTGATCCCGTTGAGCTGTGCGGTTGCGATGATGGCGTAGGTGCCGATTGAGCTGGTTTTGGGAATGCTGTAGGTTGCTCGGAACTGGCCGGGGCTTTGAGCAGTGACGCTGAGGCTGTTTAGATTTCCGTTTGGAAGAATAATGCTGACACGTAGTGTCCCGGGTGTGATGGGAACTCCTTGTTGGGACGTGAGAATGTAGATGACAGCGGTGTCGCCTGAGAAGTAGATTGTACCCGTGTTTATCGATATTGATAATCCACTGGACGGGGCTGTTGTCGTCACTGTGAAGTTTGTCGTGGCCTCGATCTGAGACGGGTATACTTGGGCGTAGGCTTGTATCGTGTGTGGTCCGGGTTGGGACAGCGGGACGTTGAAGGTGAAGGTGAATGTGCCTTGGTTGTCGAGTGTGGTGAAGCCGAGGAATTGGTCGTCAAAAGTTACCTCGACGTTTTGCGGGTACGGGTACGAGCTAGATTGAGTCTGGAATCCCGTTCCTTGGACCTGGACCTTTGTTCCGACTGGTCCCCTTGAGGGTGTTGCGGTGAGGATGGGTGGTGGTAGTATGGTGACGATCCCATCTGATAGGTGGTTGTTCGAGGGGTTTTGGTCTGTGGGGAGGAACGCGGTGGCCGATATTGTGTAGTTTCCGGCGGGTATGCCTGTCGTGTCCCAATTGGCGTAGAAGAAGTTGGGAAACAGTTCTGGGGGCAAGCTGATGTTTTGGATGGTTGCTGCGACCTGCTGGTCTCGATAGATGGTTACGTTGAAGGTTTCTGTTTGAGCGCCTGCGTTGATGAGCGCGACTCCAACTTGGACGGTTTGGCCTGATACCGCGATTCGAGGCTGTGCGATGATAGCGATTATGCCGATGTCATGGATGATCGGCTCGGTTACGAGGGTGCTTCGTCTGGTGGTCCCGGTCAGGCCGGCGTTGTCAGTCACCGTGAGAGTCACCGTGAAGTTTCCGGTGTTACTGTAAGTGTGACTCTGGAACTCGTTGAAGCCCTGGGTGCCGTCGCCAAAGTCCCAGGAGTAGGCTGTTATGAAACCATCAGGATCATAGCTGGTGCTAGCTTCGAACAACGCTGGTTGTCCGACCCTGAGTACCGTGGTTGAGTTGGGTGCTTGGACGAAGAAGTTGGCTACTGGTGGGATGTCCGGGGTCGACCCTGCGACGATTACCGTCAATGTGGTAGAGTTTCCAATGTATGGACCACTGCCCGCGAAGAGGGAGAGCAAGACATTTCCAGTTCTCGTACCGTTCGGCGCTTCCACGAGGACTCCGACCGAGGTCTCGTTTCCTGAGGATAGGAATACGTTCATCGGCTGGAGGGAGACTCGGGGGCAGAAGCTGAAGCAGTTGTCGAAGCTATAGTCGATGGCAATGCCTCCAGAGAATCCTCGTTCGCTGACGAAGAAGAGGAGGCTACTGTTTGAACCTCCTATGGGAACCATCAGAGGGTTTGGAATGGCGAAGATACCGAAGCCAGGTCCTGGGCTCCAGATGTTGGTCGCTATGAGCCTGATGAAGAGAAAGGCCGATCCTGACTGTGTGGCTAGGTCAAACCCAAGCTGGAGAAGAATACCTGTCTGCTGGTCCCACCATGCGTCAATTGTGGCCTGGCCTCCCGGGAAGATCTGTGTAGCGTTGTACACGTCGAGAGTTCTCGGTGTTCCTGCGAAAGTCTCTAGTAGTGTCTCGTTGATGATGGGAGCGTTTTGGGTCGTGTATATCGGGTCGCCGGTTGTGAGGTTCTCGGATATGAGCCAGAAAGTGATGTTGCCAGAATCGGTGGCGACATCTCCCTGGATGAGGTCGACTAGTGTTGTGCCGTTTGTGTAGGTCGTGACCTGGTTGGCTGTTATGTTAGTTCCAGTGACACCTGTGATGCTGAGTCTTGTGAAGTTCGCTTTGATGAACTGCGAAAAGGGTCCTGAGGGAGGACTGGGGAGACCCCAGGAAGCGGACACTGAATAAGCTGCAGCGTTACCCGTCTTTACTCCTGGGAGATATGTCGATGCAGCATGGGACCCAGGTAGTGCGGATGCAAGGATCAGACTTCCTAAGGAGAGGAAGATGAAGATCAGTCGTACCTCTGCCCGCATCTAGGTTACACAAGTTGAGCCTATGACTTGGTCAATATTAAGTGTGGCGCTTTAACGATTACAAGCGAACACTAACTAGTCATGCATCGATCACTACAATCCCTTTTCTTGTAGCGGACCAATTTTGCCTGGCGCTCTTGTCTCAACGGTATCTAGCTAAACACCCCGCGCTAAGAGCCTCGAACTCGTCCGGGTCTAGGATTGGTCCGTCTACGTCTTACACGATTCTAGCGTAGGAGTCGATTGTGGCGCTATTTACTGGACTCCTACACAGAGCGGTATACTGTTGTGGACTCGTTAGGCTATTCTGAATCAGACATGATTTGATGCAGTATTACTCGATAAAGGGCTTTATTCAGCCGAGACGTCTCGTCGACGTGGCCCCGAAAGAATCTTCTCCCGTAGAAATTCGTGTAGCCCGTCCGCGAGACCTCCCCGCTTGTGCTCGTGTATGCATCCTTGCATTGAGAGATCTTAGCCGACGCCAGGGGAAACCCCCGCCACGGATTCGTGCCCGGGACTTGCTCCCGTTCATGCGGCACGTGCTGGCGACAGACCCGATGGGCTTTCAGGTAGCGGTCACTAGGGGTAAGGTAGTGTGTTATGCGATCACGGTCCTGCGTGGTAAGACGCATTTCCTCGCACAATTCTTTGCGTTGCCTGGTGTGCAGAGCCGTGGAATAGGGCGGAAGGTTCTGACTCGCGCGTTTGAGGAGCCTGAGCCTCCTCGGGACGCGGTCCGCTGCCTTGTTGCTTCGCTCGACCTGAGGGCACAGTCTCTCTACTTGAAATTCGGCATGCAGCCACGGACGATCATGTACTACTTCTCTGGAAAACCAACCCTGACAGGGACGTCTAGCAGTCTCAAACTTCGACAGATCGGCCCGACAAATCGACCAACGAAACGGTCCATGGAGATAGCAGCCGCATTCGACCGACGGCTCCGAGGAGTTCGAAGGGATGTCGATCAGGAGTTCTTCCTCTCCTCGGACCGGGGCTCGCGGTTCTTCGAGGCCCTGGAAGGAGGACGCACAGTAGGATACGTGGTTGTTCGTGGTAAGGGGGGAATCGGCCCAGCAGGCGCCGTGAAGGAGTCGTTGACAGGGGACATACTGAGAGCTGCAATCGCTAAAGCGCATGAGCTCAGGCTGAAGAAGATCTTCGTCTGGGTCCCAGGCCTGAACCAGGGCGCGGTTCGAGCTGCGTTCGCCGCTGGGCTGAAGGTGGACTTCATAACCGTGTGGATGACAGCTGGACCAATCGGTAATCTGGAACTCTACCTGCCTTCGGGCGGGGTCCTGTTTTAGAATCTGAGATCCATGTCACAATCGTGTAGCAATCACAGCGATACTCAAACAGCCATAGACGACTGACAACAACCGCTCACCTTCCCTTAACCTTTCTACATGCCACCATCCAAAACCCAAAGTCTTCTAAGGTTCCGATGGTGTTACCCTGACTGATTTACCAATGGCATGGACAGGGATAGGAGACATCAATCAAATAATTGAACGACAAGACATAACCAACGTCTTGCTCCAAAAGATATTGACCGAGCTGGTTACAACACGCCACCGCCTCGGATACGAACTCGAACAGCTTAGGACCGTCACTGAACAGGTCAATCCATCCAAACAGACCGAGCGCAAACAAACGCCTGCAAAAGACACAGACCAACAACAACCACTCTAACCGGTAACCAACTATAGGGACGATCTCACGCCCTTATCAGCACAGTCTCCGGACCAGCCACGAAAATCCTCGATGGCGTCAACTCACCCACCGTTGTTCAGGATGAAGAGGCCGCTGAGGAACACAACTGGATTCTCTTTTTATTTAACCATCAACCGAGTCAGATAACCCTACAACTCGAGATTGCGTGCCCAAGCATGCCGAGAAACAAACTTCAGAAATGGTTCGATAGTCTTAGTGAAGAGAACAAGAGTATCGTTCTCGCTGTCGGATTAGTCGTCTTTGTTCTATTCGTTGTCGCGATTCTATCAAATCCTATTGTGTCTCTCTCGCTCTTGGCACTTTCTGTACTTGTCGGCTTCACCGTCTACGCTAAATACAAAACTGGAAAGTGGTGGTTTAGGACATACCCGTCGCAAGAGAATAAGCTTCCTCCTAAGGAAATGGGCTCTGTCGACGCCACTGGTCTTCCTCATCCAATGCATATACAGTCAACAAGTGGCAGGCCTCTTGAAACTCCGGCCCCGAGCTCCACCCCGACCCCTACGCTTTCAACTGCGTCTAATATTGGTCAAGCCTTCACCCAATCGTTTTCTCAATTGGATATTGACCAGCAAGTGGAGTATCTGA
>WNGR01007196.1_pt1 | contig 11811 bp, 9 predicted proteins | sample 5407581 | NCBI WGS metagenome assembly WNGR01 (sample SAMN13153383, study PRJNA577476) | soil metagenome | isolation source: 80 cm soil or saprolite under Garry oak tree replicate 2 | place: USA:California | collected 2016-06-15
GGCACCTGAAGATGAGCAGACGAAAATGAAGCCGATCCACATCATCGCGCTCTTGGCGCTCATATCGCTGTTGTCGCATGAGCAGGCGCATGCCGCTGCTCCGCAGGTCCGCACGCAAGCGCCGGGCTTCTACCGCATGATGCTTGGTCACGTGGAGATAACAGCTTTGCTCGACGGCACGCATCCTTTCCCGGTCCACGAAGTGATGACGAGGAACGAGACGATGCCGGGCGGAGAGCGGAAAGTCGTGAAGCTCGCGGAAAGCCATCCCGGCAAAGCAGATGCGCTGCTCGCAGCCTCCGATCTCTCCGCTCCCGTGGAGGGCTCGATCAACGCCTTCCTGGTGAACACAGGAGAGAAGCTCATTCTGATCGACAGCGGCGCCGGCAGTCTCTATGGCGCATGCTGCGGTCACCTGCTGGAGAACCTTCGAGCATCCGGATACAGGCCGGAGCAGATCGACGATATCTATCTGACGCACCTTCATGCAGATCACGTCGGTGGCATTGCTCCTCAAGGAAAGCCCGCGTTTCCCAATGCGATCGTAAGGGTCGACCAGAAAGACCTCGACTACTGGCTCGACGCCAAGAACGAAAGCGAGGCCCCCAAATTCCTCAAGCCGATGTTCGAGGGCGATCGCGCTTCGCTGAAGCCCTATATGGAATCGGGCCGACTGAAACCATTTTCCGAAGGCCAGCTGCTCTCGCCGGGGATCCGCGCGGTTCCCACTCCCGGCCATACCCCGGGCCACACGTCATACGAAATCTCGAGCGAGGGGCAGACACTTCTGGTCTGGGGCGATCTCGTCCATGTTGCGCCGATCCAGTTTCCCGACCCTGCCGTTACCGTGACTTACGACAGCAATCCGTTCTCGGCCGAGGCGGAACGCACGGCAGTTTTCGCTCAGGCCGCGCGAGCTTCGACGTGGATCGCGGCGGCTCACATCGCCTTTCCTGGAATCGGGCACATCCGCTCGGTCGATGGCCGGTTCGAGTGGTTACCCGCGAATTACACCACAATATTGAAACCCAACGAGTGACTGACGCGCCGGCCTTTGCGGGCAGAGTACGAGGGATTGAGTGAATTTGATGCCCCTATCCAATGAAGAACTCGATCTGTCGTCCGCAACGCGCAACGCTTCCCCATGGATCGCGTTTCGGTACACCACGTTCACGGTTGTGTGGATCGCGACCGTCGTCGCCAACGTCGGCACCTGGATGTACAACGCGGCCTCCGGATGGCTGATGACAAGCCTCGATGCCGATCCACTCGCCGTCTCCTTAGTTCAGGTCGCGAGCAGCCTTCCGATGTTCCTGTTCGCGCTACCGGCCGGCGCGCTAGCGGATACCGTCGACAAACGCCGTTTTCTGATTGGTTGTGAAATCTTCCTTACAATCGTCGCAGCAGCAAGCGCGGTGCTCGTCGGGCTTAACCTCGTCACTCCGCCCATCCTGCTGCTGTTCACGTTTCTGCTCGGCGCAGGCGCGGCATTCACCGCGCCCGCATGGCAGTCGGTCGTCCCGCAGCTCGTCCCGAAGCAGGATCTGGCCGCGGCCATCGCCAGCAACGGCGTCGGCGTCAACATCAGCAGGGCTATCGGGCCGGCGCTCGGAGGCGTAGTCATCGGCGGATTGGGCATCGCGGCACCGTTCTGGATCAACGCACTGAGCAATTTCGCCGTGATCGGAGCACTCCTTTGGTGGCGCCCGGCGTCCTCGCAAGACAGCGCGCTGCCACCGGAACGTCTCGCCGGTGCCATGGTGATCGGCTTCCGCCATGCGCGATTCAATCCGAAACTCCGTGCGACACTCGTTAGAGCGGCGGCGTTCTTCTTCTTCGCAAGCGCCTATTGGGCACTGCTCCCACTCGTCGCGCGCAATAAGATCGCGGGCGGTCCAGAACTCTACGGCATTTTGCTCGGGGCGATCGGCGTAGGCGCCGTCGCCGGTGCGTTCGTGCTGCCCTGGATGAAGGCGACCTTCGGACCCAACGGGCTCGTTGCGGCCGGCACCGCCGGCACGGCGCTCAGTCTGATCCTCCTGGGCATCGCGCGTGACTCGCAAACCGGACTTGCGGCATGCCTGATCGCAGGCATCTCATGGATTTCCGTCCTCGCGACGGTCAACGTCTCAGTTCAGGTCTCGCTGCCGGATTGGGTGCGCGGCCGCGGATTAGCCATTTACGTCACCGTGTTCTTCGGGGCGATGACCGTCGGCAGCGCACTTTGGGGGCAGCTTGCCTCAAGACTCGGCTTGCCGGCGGCACACTTCCTCGCCGCCGCGGGCGCCGTCGCTGGGATCGCGCTGACCTGGCGTTGGAAGCTTCAAACCGGTGCGGGAATCGACCTTGCGCCCTCGATGCACTGGCCGGCACCTGTCTTGGCGATCGACCCAGACGCCGACCGCGGGCCAGTCCTGGTTACGGTTGAGTACCGCATCGCTCCAGAGCGCCGTGAAGCCTTCCTCGTGTCTATCAGAGACTTGGAACAACAACGAAGGCGCGACGGCGCTTATTCCTGGGACGTCTTCGAGGACGCCGCCGAGAACGGACGCTTCCTGGAAACATTCATGGTGGCGTCATGGCTCGAGCATCTGCGACAACACCGGCGCGTGACGAACGCGGACAGGGTCATTCAGGACGCGATCCGCGAATTTGGCGCTGCCGCCAAGCCCAAGGTTACCCACTTCATCGCCGCCAATTTTCCGCAGAGCTCTTAGCCATCTCGCAAGACTGGTCGCCGTCGTGGCGTGGAAACCGGACAACTGATCTTCATTGCGGGCGTCCTCGGCGTTTTGGGATCGGCCAGGTGGATCAAGCTTCCAGTTTTCGTCGAACGACACGCGAGGCAGGTTACGACTTATGCCATCGGTATCATGGCCGCATACTGGTTCACCGAGTGATTGTCTGGCTTTACCATGTGAGCTCGAAGCTCTGGCCACATGAGATTATCACGCCCTGAAGGTCCGCTCTGGGGTCAAAGGCGGCGGTCTGCACCGGAGGCGAGGACTTCCGGTTTCACCGGATAAGCGGACATGGTTAGATCGGGCCGGCATGTCTCGAACGGGCCAACAGCAGTCAACAGCAGTCTTAAGTGCTCTTCAGGCCCGCACATCCTGGCTCGACTGGCGCTCATCTCCGCGGCAGCAACGAAGGTCAGTTCGGCCAGGCCGAGCCAAGAATGATCGAACAGAAGTTCTGGCGGACATAGGTCATGTCCTTCAGCGCAAGGACGTCAGCCTTTACGTTCCCGAAGGTCGTCAGCGGCTTCTTGATGATGCCTTTGGCGAAGTGATCTATGATGTTCTCCTTGAAGTTCGTCTCGCGGGGATGATGGACGCAGATATGGTCACGCTGTTCGTGCGTGAAATCGTGGTAGGCGATCCCGAGCACATCTATTTCCACGCCGGCGGTCACCAGCGCGATGGTGGGTCGCATATGCTCGGGAATACCGGGTGTCGTGTGGAGCGCGATCGCGGTCCAGACGTCCTCGATTTCACGCTCAGGCACGCCCTAGCTTTTCATGAAATCCCGCGCGGCATTGGCGCCGTCGACCTCGAAGCGCAGGTCGGGGCTGGAATACTTCTCTGTGAGGCCCATGTCGTGGAACATTGCGCCGAGGTAAAGCAGCTCCGGCTCGTACTTCAGGCTGTGCCGCTCGGCGGTGAGCGCGCCCCAAAGGAAGACACGGCGACTATGGTTGTAGAGCAGGTTGTCCTCGGTATCGCGCACGAGCTGCGTAGCGGCGCGCGCGATGGCACTGTCAGGCACGCGGATGCCGGCGATGATCTCAGACATGGAGCAATTTCCTCGTAGCGGGCTGGTTGTCGCTATTTGCCAACAGAGCACCGCTCCGCACAAGGAAGGGCATCCCGCGGATCAGGACAGCCGTACGTCTTTTTCTGACATGACGGTTCGTAGGGAAAGCAGCAGGTCGCCAGCGTTGTCTTGCTGGGGAGCGCGCGATCTATTCCGATGAGGCCCGCCGGAAGCTCGCGCGATATTGGACGGGGCTCACGCCAAGACGCATGGTGAACACGATCCTCATCCGATCCGCCGACCCGAAGCCGCAGTCGAATGCAACCGCCTTGAGCGGCCGGTCGCTTCCCTCCAGCATCATGCGCGCGGCATCAATGCGGGCGCGCTCGATGAACTCGTGCGGTGTGACCCCGGTCGCCTGCACGAAATGCCGGACCAGATTCCGGGGACTCATGCCAACGACAGCTGCAAGCGACTCCAGCGAGTGGCGATCCCCGATCTTGGCCATGACATGGTCCTGGATACGCGCAATCGGCGATTCCGGATCTGCCGGCGCTGTGAGATAGGGACTGAACTGCGATTGTCCGCCCTGGCGCTGGGCAACGACGACCAGCCGCTTGGCCACCTTGAGCGCCGTTTCCGCGCCGTGGCGCTGCCCGACGAGCGCCAAACCGAGATCTATTCCCGCAGTCACACCGGCGGCGGTGATCAGCCGCCCATCGCGCACATAGATCAAATCAGGTTCGACTTTTGCTCTTGGGAACCTGGCAGCCAGCGCCTGTGCATCCTGCCAATGGGTTGTAACACGCCGATCGTCCAGCAGACCGGCGTAGCCAAGGACAAAAGCCCCGGTGCAGATCGATCCATAGAGGCTCGACCGCCAGGGCAGCTCCTTCACCCACTGAAGCAGGTGCGGGTCGGGCTCCGCTTCAGGCGGGGTGGGAGTGCCGGCCACGAGAATAATGTCGAAGCCGCCCGTCGCCTCCTCGAAGGTGAGGTCGGCGAGCAGTCGGATGCCGTTCGAGGCACGCAGCGGATTGCGGTGAGCAGCAACCAATACTGTTTCATAGCGATCGGCACCGTCGAGAAAGGTGTTCGCCTCGCTCAACACGTCCATCGGCCCCGCCACGTCCAAGGCTTGGACCCCCTCGTAAACGACGATCGCGACAGCTTGTACCGGCACCTTTACTGCCTCTCCAGTCAGGCGCCTTATTATGCATGTCGTTCACACACTGCAAACCCTGGCGGGGTCTGGACAGGCGAGCTGGTCGCACCGTTATTTCGGTGCTGCGGCCTTGTCTGGGATCGTCAATGCATCGTCTTTAGAATCGACCACGAAGACCGCGAGCAAGCTGGCGGGCTCCGTGTCGCTCGCGTTCTCGCTGATCCTGTGGTGAGCACCTGGCGTTTCGTAAAAGCCCTCGCCTGCGTGATACACCTGCGCAGGGTCATTGCCGACCTGGCTGCGGATGGCCCCGGAAAGCACATAGGCGTAGATAAATGCTGACGCTGCGTGATGATGAGGCAGCGATTTGCTCCCGGGGCGATAAGTCACAAGCACAGCAGCCATTCTCTTTCCTTCAACATTGGGAAGTGCGTGCTCGAAAACGAGCTTAACCTGCTCCCGTTCCTGGGACATCGCGGGCGAAGCTCCCACAAAAATGGCTGCTGCTATCAGCGCCAAGAACGTCGTTCGCAATAGCTCTATTCTCTGTTTGGGCCTTACTGCTGAACGGTGTGACAGCGCAACTATCCGAATGGTGAAAGCACTGATCGACATCATGGCCTCCTCTTTTAATGAGCCCAGCGAGAACCAGCGATCAAGTCACAGGCGTTGGGGCTCTTGAACCCCGGGATGAACCGTTCGCACACCGCAGCGTTGACGGTGCCGTAGGTGGTCGCCGGCTTGTGCGCAAACCCCGCCAAATACTCCTGGACAAAGCTTTCCTTGAAATTTGTGCGAGGATATTTGGCGACGATCTCCTCGCGAAGCTCCGCGGGAAACTGATCGAACCCTACCCCGATTACATCGAGCAGAACCCCTGAATTGAGGAGCGCGACCTCGGGACCCATGTACTTCGGGATGCCGGGAGTTGTGTGCAGCGCGATCGCTTCCCAGACGGTCTGCACCTGGTCTTCAGCGATGTTGTAGGCCGCCAGAAACTGTCGAGCGGCATTTGCGCCATCGACCTCGAACCGCTCGTCTGGGCTCGAGAACTTCTTGATAAGCCCGAGATCGTGGAACGCGGCGGCCACGTAGAGAAGTTCAGAGTCAAAGCGCAGCTTCCTCTGACGACCCTGCTCGGCCGCAAACAAGTAGACCCGGATCGAGTGATTAAAGAGTAGGTCGGTGGAATGTTCGCGCAGGACCTCTGTAGCCTCTTTCGCGAGCAAAGAATCGGGAATGACGAGGGCGTGGGCGGGATTTCGCGGGGTCATTTTTTGTCCTTTCAACAGAAACCATTGGGCTTGGCTGGCGCATTCAGGGTCGCGAGCGCAAGGACGAGGCTCGATCGATCAGCTCGCTCCGACGGCGAGCACGATCTTTCCCTTTGGCCGGGGCCGCGCGCCCTCCAGCATGAAGTGAGCCTCGCGCGCATCCGCGAGGGGTAAGACTGCCCCGACGTTTGTTCGCAGTTCTCCACCATCGAGGAGGCGAGCGATTTCCGTCAGATGCCGGCTCGTGACGCTGACTAAAAAGAAGGTGGCTTCAACAGCCTGGTGCTGTGCAAGATCCTGATCCGGGCGGGACACTGCCGAAATCAGCTTGCCGCCTCGACGAAGCACCTGGAACGAGCGGCTTTGCGTTTCGCCGCCGACCAGATCAATGACAGCGTCAGCGTCCCTGATTTCTTTCTCAAAGCGCTCGGTCCGGTAGTCAATCACCTTATCGGCGCCGAGATTGCGCACGAAAGAAACGTCGGACTTCGATACCGTTGCGATGGTTTGCACACCCGCATGACGGGCCAATTGAAGCGCGTAGGATCCCACGTTACCGGCCGCCCCATGAATGACCACCGTCTGGCCTGCTTTGAGTTGGGCGTGATCAAACAGCGCCTGCCATGCGGTGACGGCAATGACGGGGACGGAGGCAGCTTCAACGTGGGTCAGCGAGGTTGGCTTGCTCGAAACCATCTCTGCGGAAGCGACGGCGTACTCCGCGTAGGCACCGATAAATCGCGGATTTGTAACACCATAGACCTGATCTCCCGGCCGTCGGTACGAGACTCCGGGCCCAACGGCGACGATTTCACCGGACACATCTGAGCCGAGAGTCAGCGGAAGCGGTTGTGGTAAGGCGCTTCTCCCGGCCCTGATCCAGCCATCCCATGGTCCAACCCCAGCTGCTTGAACTTTGACCAGGATCTCGCCCGGGCCGGGCTCGGGCCGCGGAACGCGCTCGAACTTCATGACGTCTGGTGACCCAAACCCGTGCACGCGCCAAGCCATCATTGTGGAATGAGCCCGCTGTTCAGCGTCAAGAATGATGTTGCTGGTGGTCATCTCACGCTCCTTGCGCTCAGTTCACCGTGACCAGTGCCGACCCTCGCGGAGCCTTGTTGTCAGCGGTTTCCCAGTTGCCTCCTGAATTGTCATAGTCGCCATGGAGCTCGGCTTTGGACAACCAACATGATCCTGCGGATCAGGACAGCGGTACGTCACTTTCTGACAATGACCGTCGGAGCCTTCCCCACAAGAGGCTTCGACAGCGCCGGCCTTCAAGATCGCTGCGGCGGCGGCAATTCCGATCGGAGGGAACCGATCAGGGGCGGCCTCTGGGAGCAAGAAGCCGTGGCGAGATGTACAGGCAGAGAGCACGAGGCGCCGCACTCAATACGGATGGCTGGGCTTGGCCACGGCCTCATGAATGAACCCCGGGCATGGAACAGGTGGAAAAGCCTGAGGGTCGGCGATTTCGAATCCCTGCCCTGTGGTACCTGCCGGGAACGAGCGAAGGGGCGGAAGGATTCGTCCCGGCGGGAGTGATCTCTATGCTGATGATCAAGGAAAGGCAGCCGGCGATCCGGACGGTGCGCGGCTGGGCGATCTCCGTGTTGCAGAAAGCCGGTGCCATCAGCGAGTGCGAGGAGCACGGCTGGATGCAAGACCGTGCCGATCCTCATGCCCGCGAGCGCGCGCTAGATATCGCTAGGCACGATCCGCCGTTTGGCATGTCATCGTTGGAAGCCCTTGCCGAAATTCGGGTTTTGCTGGATTCGATCGGGGACACCTGTCCGGATTGTCCGCCCGAGGACCTTTGACGTTCCGGCGCGCCGACGTCGGCGTGGGGGTTAGGCGTAGAGGAAGCCTGCCAGCGGGGTTGGCCGGGGCAACCTCCGGCGCAGATCTCGGGTCAAGCCGTACGCCGAATAACGTCAAGCACGATGCGCATCCAACGCGCTCGACCGGAAGAAGCGCGTTAATCGTGGGTCCGGCCCTGGCGGCGGATCATGGTGCGCGCTTCCAATCCGATATCCAGGAATCCCAGCGCGTCAACAGTTTCCGCACCGCCCCAATGTTGCGCTAGCGCGGCCCATAGGTCGCCGAACGCGCGCCCACTTTCCTTGGCGCGAATATCCAGCAGCGTTGCAAGTTCACCTATCGGATCGTTTTCAAGATGCAAGAGCGCGGCATTTTGGACCATTCCGCTCAAGCGAACGCGACGGATCTCGGTTAAGATGGATCGCAGTCGGCTGACCGCTTCCGGCACGCTCCATCCGCTCGGCAGCGCCATTTGACTGTCCTCAACCTTGTTCGGCGATAGCACTGTACGCCAATAGGAGGTTGCTACTACGGTCCAATCCAGCTTTAGCGCCCGGCGAATATCATCCACCGTGGCGGCCTGCGCAGCGAGAACGGTGGCGCATGCCTCGTTTAGTCTTCGCGGCAAGCCAGACGCCGAACCGATGATGAGATCGATCACCCGCTCGTCTGCCCTCCCTCCATTCACGCCGAGGAATCGCTTCGCAAGCTGGCGCGCATCACAGACGTCCAAGGGCGCGAGGCGATAGATGTCTGACCGCGACTGCCCCGTAACGCTCATCTGCTCCGGGCTTGTGACGGTGAAGATGAAGCGCGTGATTTCGGAACGCGTCTCCAGTGTTTTCAAACACATATCGACCACACGGGGAGCCTTGTCAGGGTTCGCGATCAAGATCGGCCTGTGTCGCGCGAACGAAGCATGTCGAATATTTCTCAGAAGGCGCCCTTGCACGTAAGCTGTGGCATGAGCCCCACCAGCATCGAACTCGATGAAGTCCAACGTGCCCCTACCCTCGAATTCCCTGCACGATAAGCAGCTTCCACAAGGCAGCTCATTGCCGAGATCCTCGCACATAAGGCCTTTGGCGTAGAGACGACCGAGCGTCCTCTTGCCGACGCCCTCTGGACCACACAGAATGATCGGGGTGCCGTTCTCGAGTTCACGGAGGCGGCGGCGCAACCCATCGACCGCGACATCGTGCCCGATCACCTCCCCGAAACAAGCCGGCCGCTTCTGAGGAGCTAGCTGCTCTGGATCCGTTCGTTCACCGCGCTTGCTATGCTCGGCGGCATCTACTTCAGGCTCCTCCGCCAAGAGCAATCGCAAACGCGAGATCCATCGTGGCTCGCCTGGGGTCGCATCCGCTAGCCCTCGCGCGAGCACACTTACTAAGACGCCCTGCACGGTCTCCGGCTCCTCCCCCTCCAATCGAACGATCCTAATGACTTGCTCGAGCAGCGACCACAACCCCGAGACTGGATCCGCCGCGTTGGCTCGTGTGAATCGTCGGATGAACTCTCGACCCAATTGATCGACCTCGGCAAGGCTCGCGTCGGCAACGGGCTTTCTAGTCGTTGCCGATCCGACCTCCGACAGACGGGGCGTCCAAGCTAGAAGAACAGCCGCCCATAACACCACACCGGCGGCCACCGGATCGCGGTACCCTGAACTATTTTGCGGCGGGCCCGCCGTGCGGCGGGCGCGCCCACGAGACGCACTGCCCGCCACCGCGAATAGATTTTGTGTGAGCCTTCCAAGTTCATCAGCCAGCTCGCGACCGCTTCGACCGCTCGGAAACCGAGCGGCGAGGCCATGGAGCAAGTCTGACAACGCGGTCGGATCATTCTGCCCGACAAATTTTCGTAGCGGCCGCAGCAACTCGTTGCGGGCCTCGCGCGGATCGGCCACGGCACCTTCGTTCGAAAACACGCCGGTGGTCGGGTCGACATGCAGCAGGACCACTCTGTCGAACTCTTGCTTGAAGCCGGGAAGATCTGCGCAACTGCCATCGGCGACGAGTCGCTCTAAGTAGTCGCGGAAGGGCCTTTGACCCAGTAGACCTTCAGCGAAAACCGGCGCGTCGTGACGCACGAGATAGCTTAGGATGGCGTCCAAGGTGGCGCTTGAGACAATAGGCTCTTCCACGACGAGACACCCGCGGCTTGCGGACGGCCACGATGCCCGCTTGAACAAGCCGTGACTTTCGGGGATGAGCACGGCCAGGGGACGATCTTGGTCTGCCAAGGCTGCCAAGACGTCGTCGAGCTCAGACGGTTTTGTCCGCCCAGGTGGCCAGTCGCATTGGACAAAGCTTGGGAACAATCCATCGCCCACGCTCAGGTAGGGCAACTCAGTCGGCGTGCACGGGACCAGTTCGCCATTACGCTCCGCGATCTCGCGCAGCGCCTTTTTGAACCTGCCGCGCAGCAGGCCGCTTCGGTAGCGATAGACGAGCGGCCGCGAAAGATTGATGGGAGGATTCAACAAGAACTCGACGTCGAGCACGGGGCTGCCTCTCACCGTGTCCACCAGCCGCGCCATCGTCGCGGCCGGCCCTCCGGTCCGTGGCTCCAGTTCGCCTCGAGCTTTTCAATCTCATTCCGGCGCCTGTCCGCATCCACCCACAATCGCTCAATGTCAGACAGTTTACGTCGGCGCTCCGCGATCTCTCGTTGCCGATCAAGATGTTCGTTTCGCTCCCACCCCTTACGGATCCAAGGCCATGCCCGTGCGTCGAACGCGGACAGAAATTCCATGCCGTTCGCCCGGGCGTTCTCGATCGGCGCCGAACTCAAGGGGCCGGAGAATTCCACCACGGGGTGTCGTATCGGCCCGGTTTGCCGCCGCATACTCGTTGGAACTCGGAGATCATCGAGCAGTCGTCGGGTGTCGCCGAACGCTCCTTCACCATCTTGGGCCACAGCGCACAGCATCAGCACGCTATTCCAGTGAAATCTAACGGCGCGGGCGTCCGGCGCACCCTGGTGCGCCTCGAGGCGCACCAGCAGGTCTTCCCGGTTATCTGACTGAAGGCCTTCGCACCATCCGAGAAGGGCCTCCTCCGCCGCCAGAGCATCGACGAGCGCCGGCACGTGCGCAACAACGCGCCCGAGCACACCGCCGGAGTCGCGCTCATAGGTCGCGATGCTCGCAAGCGGAGCGCCCTCCGATCCCCAGGTCGCGCTCAGTTGCTCCCGAAATTGCTCGATGGCCGCGATGGCGCCAGCCTCCGACGAGCGCGCTCGCCACGATGGGTAGATCGTGAATGCCGCGTTCAAGGTCTGACCGTGGTGCTGAGCGAAGAATGACGCCCTGTTGACGATCTCCCGAACGTGTTCTGGTCCAAGATATTGATCACCAGAGCAGGCAAGCTCGATCTCGGCTGCCGGTGCAGCGATGACGGCAGGCGCCGTCGTGGAGCCGCGGCGTGATCGGGCGCTTGGCGCGACGACGGGCTCCAGTGCTTCCTGCTGCAGCCGCCGATTTACGAGGTCCTCGAAAAGGCAAAGCTGGAGGCGAGCGGCTTCCTCATCTGTGGCACGCGATCGAGACCAAAAGTCCAGCATCACGTTCCAATACGGGATCAGCTTGCTTGGCCCATCGACCCCGAGCCGCAAGCAGAATGCTGAAATGATCGCAGCCCGGTCGTTGATGAGCGTGTCGAGCAAGGCGTCGATCACGATCTTCCGGCCGAGCAATTCATTGTAGTAGATCGAGGTCAGGAGCGTCTGCACCCCCTGAATCTTCGAGCTCAGCCGCTCTCGCCAGCGCCCCATCGCGGCAATTTGGGC
>WNGR01007197.1_pt1 | contig 11810 bp, 13 predicted proteins | sample 5407581 | NCBI WGS metagenome assembly WNGR01 (sample SAMN13153383, study PRJNA577476) | soil metagenome | isolation source: 80 cm soil or saprolite under Garry oak tree replicate 2 | place: USA:California | collected 2016-06-15
CAGCCTGGTGGGCGAGCTGATGAACTCGGGCAAGACGGTCATGATGGCGACCGGCGAATCGGGCGGCTTCGATGACCTGATCTGGTCGGCGCTGCCCGGCCTGCACACGATCGCGCTCAGCCTGTCGCACGTGGCGGGCAAGCCCTACGGGGCGCTGTACGCGCTGTACAGCAGGCGCACGCTCAGCCATGTCGAGCTGGAGTTGCTCGAGCTGCTGGCCGGCCACGCCGGCGTGGCCCTCACCAACGCGATGGCCTTCGAGGAAGTGGTCAGGCAGCGGGCGCACGAGCGGGCCGTCATCGACGGCAGCGCGGACGGCATCGCCGTGCTCGACGAGGCCGGCCTGGTGCGGCAGTGGAACCCGGCCGCGCACCGGATCACCGGGACGCCGGCCCAGGACGCCATCGGCAAGCCGCCGTCGTTCCCGCTTCCTGAGCCGGGCTCGACGCTCAACTGCAAGCTGCCGAACGGGCGCTGGCTCGACGTCCTGTGCACCTCGCTCGCCGACAGCGGGGAACTGGTCGTCGACTTCCGTGACGTCACCGCGGCCAAGGAGCTCGAGGAGGCGAAGGACCTCTTCCTGGCCACCACCAGCCACGAACTGCGGACGCCCATCACCGTGGTGCAGGGCTTCGCCAGCACGCTGGCCACCCGGTGGGATCAGCTCCCGGACTCAGAAAAGCGCGCCGCGGTGCGGACCATCGAGGAACGCGCCAGGTCGCTCGGCCGGCTGGTCGAGCAGCTGCTGCTCGGCTCGCGGGCCGGCGCCGACCAGCTGCCGGTCAGCAACGGCCCGTTCGACCTCGGCGCCGTGCTGCACGGGGCCGCCGCCGCGTTCCGGCCGCTGTCAGGCAAGCATGCCGTGGTGGCGGACATCCCCGCCGGCCTGCCTGCCGCCAGCGGTGACACCATGGCTACCGACATCATCGTCGGGCAGCTGCTGGAGAACGCCTTCAAGTACTCGCCCGACGGCGGCACGGTCAGCATCCGGGCCCGGGTGACGGGTGAGGTGGAGGCGGGCGGGGGCTGGATCGAGGTCACGGTGGAAGACGAAGGCGTCGGCATCGCCGACGGCGACCACGAGCGCATCTTCGACCGGTTCTTCCAGGGCGAGGCTGGTGACCGCCGCAGGTTCGGCGGCGTCGGCATCGGCCTGTTCATCGTCCGCCGCCTGGCCGAGGCGCAGCACGGCGAGGTCACGGCCACCACGCGGACCGCGGGCGGCACCGCGATGTGCCTGCGCCTGCGGCCCGCGGCGAGCCCGGTCCCGGGCTGAGGCCCTTACCGGTGGCCCCTCACGCGGTCGCGCTGTGCTCGTTCTCCCTGGGCTTGTCCCGCCGGCGCGGCTCGCCGCCGGTGGCTTCCAGATAGGCGTCGACGATCTCCGGGACGTCGTAGCCCTGCCGCATGATCTTGCCCTTTTCCAGCCAGATCACCCGGTTGCAGCTCGCCTCGATCTCGGCCAGGTTGTGCGCGACCAGGAACACCGTGCCCGCTTCCCCCCGCAGCGCGACGATCCGCTCGTGGCTCTTGGCCCGGAAGTTCGCGTCGCCGGTGGCCAGGGCCTCGTCGATCATCAGGATCTCGTGGTTCTTGGCGGACGCGATGGAGAACCGCAGCCGCTGCGCCATCCCGGTCGAGTAGGTGCGCATGGGGTAGTCGATGAAGTTCCCGACGCCCGAGAAATCCACGATGGACTGGTAGCGGTCCTTGGTCTCCTGCGGGGTCATGCCCATGGCCAGGCAGCCGAGCACCACGTTCCGCTCCCCGGTCAGGTCATCGAGCAGGGCGGCGTTGACGCCGAGCAGGGCGGCTTGCCCGCTGGTGTAGACGCAGCCCTGCTCGGGCGGGAGCAGGCCGGCGATCGCCTGCAGCAGCGTCGACTTGCCCGAGCCGTTCCGGCCGATGATGCCGACGGCGTCGCCGTGGTTGATCACGAACGAGATGCCCCGGATCGCGTGGACCTCACGGACCGACGGGCGGCGCTGGCGCTTGATCACCCGCATGAGCGCGGTCGCCGCGGTGCCCTTGTCGCCGCCCGCGCCGTACACGCGGTAGACCACGTGCAGGTCATCAACGACCACGGTCGGTTCGGCACCATTAGCTACGGGCCCGCTAGCCACGGCCGTACCTCGTTTCCGCTTCCCAGAAGAACAAGAACCCGACGACCAGGGCCACCACGGCCCAGCCCGCGCCGTAGAGCCATAGCTGGGAGGTCGTGATGGTGGGATGGCAGTAGGCGCTGTCGCTGACGAGCTTGCTGTTGTGATAGTAGAGGTCGCAGATCCGCGCGTTGTAGGGCTTGCTGCCCGGGGCGGCCAGCCGCTGCGACTGCAGGATCGCGTTGCGGACCAGGCTGATGAAGATGGCGGCCGGGTTGATCTGCAGCAGGTAGCTGATCGCCGGATGGTGCCGCAGGGTGCCGATCGTCTGGATGCTGTACATGACGCCAGAGGAGTACATCCAGGTCCGCACCACGAACGGCATCAGCTGGCTGAAGTCGTCGGCGCCGGCGCCCAGCCGGGCCAGGAACAGGCCCATCCCGACGTTGAACACGGCCTGCAGCAGCAGGGCCGGGATGGCGAGCAGCCAGTACCAGGTCAGCGGCTCGCCGGTCGCCAGCACGATCACCGTGAGCACGATCATGGACATGACGAGCTGCTCGAGCTCGATCAGCACGTACCCGATCGGCAGGCAGGCCCGCGGGAACGGCAGCGCCCGGATCAGCGGCAGGCTGTCCGGCATGACCCGGGATGTGGTGATGAACGCCCGCTGGGTGAAGTTGAAGATGAAGATCCCGGTGATCAGGAAACCGAGGAAGTTGGGCACGCCCCGGTTGGTGCCGAGGATGATGCCGAAGATCAGGTAGTAGACGGCGGCGTTCAGCAGCGGGGTGAGCACCTGCCACAGCTGGCCCAGCCGGGCCTCGGTGTACATCGCGACGTTGCGCGCGGTGGCGAAGCCCACGATGAAGTGGCGCCGCTCCCATAGCTGCCGGGCGTAGACGAACACCCCAGGGCGGGCCGCGCTGGGCCGGAGCCGGTACCTGGCCGCCAGCTCCGCGAGCGGCTCGTCCGCCACGGCCGACGGATCCACCTCGGGGATCGCCAGGTCATCGGTCAGCGTGCCGGGGCCGCCTTGGGCACGGGTTCGCTCTCTCATGCTGGCGAGCCTTGGCCGCGCCGGGCGGCCGGTGCCTTGCGGAAGGGCAAGAGGGGGTATGAGCTGACAACCTTCACGGTGAGACGTTACCGTGCCGCCGGCGGGTACCGGAGCCACCCCGGGTTTCTGCTGGGACGCCGTTACCGTTCAGATATCTGGAGTGCCCGCGTGTTTCCGGAGCGCTTTCACGGGGCATTTCCGCTCGTACCGGGTTCGCTCAAGGTCGGACAGACGGGCTGGGCTGACATGGAGGTGACTGAGGCGAGCGTCCTACTGCTCCCGTTCGCCGCTTCAAGCGTTGGCGTAGCCCGCCGGCGCCTGGTGTCGGACCTGATCGCAGCCGACGTCTACGATCCTGCCGTCTGTGACGTCGCGCTCGTCATCAGCGAGCTGTTCAGCAACGCCCTGCGGCACGCCGCGCCGCTGCCCGGCTCCACGATCCGCGTGGCCTGGCGCATCGACCCGGGCAACGTCCAGGTTTCGGTCAGTGACGGCGGCGGGTCGACCGTGCCCGAGCTGGGCGAGCCGACCCAGGGGGCGACCGGCGGCCGGGGCCTGAGGATCGTGGAGAAGCTGTCCAGCCGCTGGGGAACGAGCACCGGCGCGGATGGCACCACCGTGTGGGCGGAGGTGCCGGTCCGCCCGGCGAAGACGGGGACGGAGATGACCGCGGTCGGGGGGCGGGCGGTGGCCAAGGACAGCGGCTAGGGAACGGGCCACGGGGAACATGGCCGCCGGGGGGAGCGAAGGGGGCGGGGGACGGTGCCGCGGTTCAGCGGGGTGGACAGTGAGGTGGGCAGGCTCCGGGCGGTTATCGTGCACCGGCCAGGAGCCGAGCTGAAACGGGTGGTCCCGCGCAAAACCGGGCAGCTGCTGTTCGCCGGGCTGCCGTGGGCGGCCCGGGCTCAGCAGGAGCACGACATCTTCACGCAGGCCCTGCGGGACCACGGCGTGCAGGTTCTCTACCTGACCGAGCTGCTCCAGGACGTGCTCGAATACGCGCCGGCCAGGCAGCAGGCGATCACGGCCGCGCTCGCCGCGGTCCTGCTCGGTGACCAGCTGGCCGGCCAGGTCCGGCAGCACCTGGACGGGCTCGATCCGGAGGCGCTCACCGAGATGCTCATCGTCGGGCTCGCGGCGGGCGAGTTCCGTTCCGGCCGCGGCGCGGTGTACCAGCTGCTCGCCGCGTCGGACTTCATCCTCAGGCCGCTGCCGGACCTGGTGTTCTTCCGGGATCCGAGCGCCTGGATCGGCGATCAGGTGGCAGTGGCCAGCCCGGCCGCCCGCGGCGGGGGCCTGGCCGCCGAGCTGGCCGGCGTCGTCTACGCGCACCACCCGCTGTTCGCCGGGACCAAATCGCTGTACCGGCCGGGCCTGGAGCCGCTGCACGGCGGGGACCTGCTGCTGGCCGCGCCGGGCGTGATCGCGGCCGGGTGCTCGCCGCCCGGGGCGGAACGGCTGGCCCGGCGGGTCTTCGACGCTGGGCTGGCGCACGCCGTGCTGGTGGTCCCGCTCGGCCACCCGGACCGGCGGCTGGACACCGCCTGCACCGTGCTGGGCGCCGACACCGTGCTGATGCGCCCGGCTACGGCCTACTCGCTGACCGCCCGGGTGCTGACCCCGGGCGGCGACGGCCCGCGGGTCTCGCATCCGCGGGCCTTGCTGGCCGCCATGGCCGCGGCGGCGGGCCTGGACCGGATGCGGGTGGTGGAGACCGGGTTCGGGCCCGCGTCCGCGAGCCGCGAGCAGTGGGACGACGCCGCCAACCTGCTGGTGCTGGCCCCGGGGCTAGTGGTGTCGCACGAGCGCAACGTGGCCACCCACGCCAGGCTCGAGCGGAGCGGCATCGAGGTGATCACCGTGCCGGGCAGCGAGCTGTGCGGTTCCCGGGGCGGTCCGCGCAGCCTGTGCTGCCCGGTGAGCAGGGATCCGGCGCCGCTCCCTGCCGACTTATGCACCGAACTCTCAGGATGCGCTCAGCGTAGTTACCTGGCTTCCGGGCGCCCGGCGCGGTAAGGTTCGGCTCGTGGAGCTAAATGTCTCAAGTCGATTTCACAATGATCACACCATCGTGATCATTTCTGGTGAGATCGATCTCTATACCGCTCCGCGGCTGCACAGCGAGCTCGGCGCCGTCCTGGTCGATGGCATGCCCACCCGGGTCGTGATTGACATGTCCGGCGTGGAATTCTGCGACTCGACCGGCATGAACGTGCTGCTTTCCTGCCTGCGCCGGGTGCGTGAGCGGGGCGGTGAGCTGGAGATCGCGTCCCCCAAGCCCGCGGTGCGCAAGATCCTTCAGGTGACCGGCCTGGACTCGGTGTTCACCCTCGTCGACAACGTCGGCCCGTCCGGCCTGAGCAGGCCGAAGCCGGCCGTCCCGCAGTAAGGGGACGGGCGCGCGGGCTCGTTGGCTTAGGATCGGGCGCATGCCAGTGCCAGCGCCAGTGCCAGCAGAGTCCCAGGCCAGCGACGTCGCGGTGGTCATCCCGGCCCGGAACGAGGCCGATCGCATCGAGGCGACCGTGACGGCCGCGTCCGGGCTGGCCAGCGTCGGCCTGGTGGTGGTCGTCGACGACGGCTCCACGGACGGTACCGGTGCCGTCGCCCGCCGCGCGGGCGCCGTGGTCCTGAAGCACGCCCGCAACCGGGGCAAGGCGGCCGCGATGCAGTCCGGCGCGACCGCGGTGGGCCTGGTCGACCAGCGGGAGCGCCGCGAGCGTCCCCGGCACCTGCTGTTCCTCGACGCGGACCTGGCCGAGTCGGCCGCGCAGGCGGGTCCGCTGGCTGACCCGGTGCTCGCAGGCACGGCCGACATGACCATCGCGGTCTTCGCCGCGACCGTCAAGCTCGGCGGTCACGGCCTGGTCGTCGGGCTGTCCGGGGCGGGCATCCGCCGCGCGGTCGGCTGGCGGCCGGCCCAGCCGCTGAACGGGCAGCGCTGCCTGACCCGGGCGGCGTTCGAGGCGGCGCGCCCGCTGGCGCGCGGCTGGGGGGTGGAGACCGCGCTCACCATCGACCTGCTGCGGCGGGGATTCCGGGTCACCGAGGTCGAGGTGGAGCTCGCGCACCGGGCCACCGGCACCGGCCTGCGGGCCCAGCTGCACCGGGCGCACCAGCTCACCGACGTGGCCAGGGCGCTCGCCGCCAGACCATGATCAGGCGGCCGGAACGGGCAGCGCCGGCGGGTTCGGCGGAGCCGGCCGGGTCCCAGGGTCCGGCGAGCTCCAGGATGCCCGCGGGAACCGCCGGGCTTATCGCCGCCGGAGCCAGCGTGGCGTGCACGTTCGCCGTCGCGGTGGCCGGTCCCTCGGTCATGGAACCGGTGCTCCCGGGCCGCCCGGGGCCGCCGCCGTGGTCGGCCGGCCTGCACCCGTCGCCCTACCTCGCGGTCGGCCTGACCGGGGCCGGGCTGGCCGCCGGAACGCTCGGGCTGGTCCTCGCGCTGCGGGCGGTCCGCGGCGGCTGGTCGGTTCCGGCGCGGGCCGTGCTGGTCGCGGGGCTGCTGGCGGCCGCCGCGCTGACGCTGGTGCCGCCCTTCGGGTCCTCGGACCACCTCAGCTACGCCGCCTACGGGCGGATGCTCGTCACCGGCCACAATCCGTACACCACGACCCCGGCCCAGCTGGCTGCCCTGGGCGATCCGGTGGCCCGGGCGGTGCAGGACTGGTCGGGAGCGCCGTCGGTCTACGGGCCGCTCGCGACCGCGATCCAGGCGCTGGCCTCGCTGGCCGGCGGCACCTCGGTCCGGCTCACGGTGTTCGTGCTCGGCCTGGCCAACCTGGCCGCCTTCGCCGGCACCGCGCTGCTGCTGCACCGGATGACGCGTCGGCATCCGGCGTGGCAGCTGCGTGCCGCCCTGCTGTGGGCCGCCAACCCGCTGCTGCTCCAGGTGCTCGTGGCCGGCGCGCACCTGGACAGCCAGGCGGTGGTGTTCGGCGTCGCGGCCGTGGCGGTGATGTCCGGGGCCCGGGACGGCTCGGCGGGCCGCGCGGCGCTGGCCGGGGTCCTGGTCGGGCTGGGGTTCGCGGTCAAGGTCACGATCGCCCTGGTGGGGCTGGGGCTCGCCATCGCGATGATTCTCCGGCTCAGGCGCCAGGGACAGCATCTGTGGCGGCGGCTGTGGCGGTGCCCGGCGCTGGCGGGGCTCGGGGTCGGGTTCACGGTGACGGCGGCAACGGCGGTGGCGATCGGCGGGTCCGCCATGCTGCGGCAGTCATCGCAGGCGAGCGACATGGTGTCGATCGGGTCCCCGTGGCGGGTGATCCGGGCCGTCATTCACCTGGCGGTGGCCGGGACGGCCGCGACCGACATCGTCAAGGCCGGGGCGGCCGCGCTGGCCGTGCTGCTCGCGGTGCTGCTGATCCGCGGGCAGCCGGGATGGCAGGCCCGGCGCGAGCTGGGCGCGGACGCGGGTCCGGACCAGGCCCGGTACGCGGCCGTCGTCTTCGCGCTCGCGCTGGCCTGGCTGTTCGCCTGGCCCTACGTGCTGCCGTGGTACGACGCGCTCGGCTGGGCCCTGCTGCCGCTGGTCCCGCTGGGGGCCGGCGGCACCGGGACGGCCCTCGACGGGGCCGGAGGGCTGGGGTGGCTGCTGCTGGCCAGGACCGCGGCGCTCGGGTTCGGCTACCTGCCGGCCCGGCAGACGGACGCGGCGCTGCCGGCCGGGCTCGGCTGGCTCCAGCCCGTGATCAGGCACGCGGTGACGCCCGCGGTTCTCGCTGCGGCCACCGTCTGGCTGGTGGTCCTGATGGTGCCCCGGGGCGTTCATCCGGGGCGGCCGCGCCGGGCGGCAGGCCAGCTGCCCTCCGCTCCGTCTCCTGGCCTGCCTGCGGGCGTCCGGCCGGAGGCGGGGCAGCGGGCGCCGGCAGGCGAAGGGCCGGCGCGGGGGGCCGAAAGGTGAGCACCGCCACCGGAGTCCCGGCGGCGGCCGAGGAGGGCCGCCGCGGACCCGCCAGCTGGCCTGGCCGCCTGGCCGGGCGGCTGGCCGGCTGGCCGCCGTGGGCGCTCGCGGCGCTCGCGGCGCTGGCCTGGATCGCGGCGCTGGCCGCGCTGGAGCCGCTGGTCCGCGGCTACCTGACCAGCGTGCCCGACCAGCGGATGGTAGACCTCAACGTGTACCGCACCAGCGGCCTGAGCGTGCTGCAGGGCCAGCCGCTCTACACTGTGCTGACCCCGCCGCCGCAGCTGCTCCCGTTCACCTACCCGCCGGTCGCCGCGCTGTTCGCGGTGCCGCTGGCGCTGCTGCCGTGGGCCGCCGCCCAGCTGGCCTGGGTGCCCTTCATCTACCTGCCGCTCGCGGTGGTCATCTGGTTCGCGTTCGCGCCGCTGCTGCGCCGGGTTACCGCCGCGCCGCTGCGCGCGGCGGCGTTCGCCGTCATCTTCGCGGCCTGCGCCTACCTGTTCCCGATGCGCGATGAACTGCGGTTCGGCCAGGTGGACATGGTGCTGCTCGCGATGGCCCTGGCGGACTGCGCGGCCCGGACGCCGCGCTGGCCGCGCGGCGCGCTGGTGGGGCTCGCTACCGCGATCAAGCTGGTTCCCGGGGTGTTCATCGTGTACCTGTGGCTGTCCGGGCGGCGGCGTGCCGCGGTGACCGCGGCGGCGGCGGCGCTGGCCTGGACACTCGGCGCCTGGCTGCTGCTGCCCGGTGACTCGGTCACCTACTGGACGAGCGCGATCTTCCAGTCCGGGCGGCTCGGGTCCAACTCGGGCACGTCTAACCAGTCGCTGCGCGGCATCGTGCTCAGGGCGTTCCTGCCCGGCCAGGCCCCCGGCGCGCTGTGGGCCGCGGTGGCGGTAGTAGCGGCCGCGGCCGGCTTCGCGGTGGCGCGGCGGCTGGCCCGGCAATCCAGGGAGATGGAGGGCATCGCGGTCACCGCGCTGCTCGGCGTGCTGCTATCGCCGGTCTCCTGGATCCACCATTACCTCGTCGTGGTGGTGGTCATCGGCGCGATCCTGGCGGACGGCCGCTCGTCCCGGCGGGTGGCGGTCGCCGCCGGGACCGCGGCGTTCTTCGCCCTGACCGTCCCCTGGTGGGGCCGGTCCCTGCTCGGCCGGCCTGACGTGCCGGCGCTGGCGGCCCGGGTGGTCCAGGACGCGTTCGGGATCGCCGCGGTGGTGCTCGTGATAGTCATCGCCCGGCTGCGCGCGGCGGACCGGCGCGCCCCCGCTCCCTGACTTTCCGTAGTGGCTATGCCGCAGACCGAGACCACCCGGACCTGGCCCGCCGGATAGCGGGAAACCGCAGCCGAGGTCGATGAACTGGCTGACACCTGCCGCCATCGACCCGTCCGGCTGTTTCTTGCTGTTTCTTGCTGCCCAGCCGACTACACGTGCGACGAGCATTCGGACCGGGACTCGCGCTTCTCGAATGCCCTGCGCCGCTTGCCCGCCTCGTGATTGTTGGCGTGATCCATCTGGGCAACTACCCCCTTGGTGCCCCTCCCCTTGCCTTTGCGCTGCCGCCGCCGCTGCTCTGGCGGCAGCGACATGTCCGCCACGCGCTTCTTGGCATGCCCGCGCCCGCGCGCCATCCCTTTTTCATGCGCCGCCGCCGGGCGGGTAGCACTCGTCGAGCTGGTCCATCAGCCCGCCGAGCCCGTACGACCCGATCGTCGTCTCACCGGGACGGCCAGGGATCTTGCCGGGCGGGACGATCGCCCGCCACCTGTCGTTCAGGCCTGCGGGCGGCAGGATGCTCACCTCGGGGTGCGCCCGCTCGAACAGGATCCGCCGGGCCACCCCGCCGGGCTGCCCGCCTGCGACGGTGAGGTGCCGGCGGTCGCTCACGGGTGGCTCCTGGTCCGGGCGCGGCGGCACGCTTCGCTACCCGCACCGCCGCGCCCGCCATGCTCCAGCAGGGACGCCGTGTACCGAAGTCCCGCATTCCGGTTACGTCCCGCTGTCGCACGCCTGCTCACCGGGCCGCCTCAGAGTCCGGGACGCCGGCACTGATCCTGGCCCCGTGCCTGCCGGCCGCGAACAGCACGGCGCGGAGCACGACGGCGTAATCCTTGTGAAACTGGCTGCCCAGGTCCGCGACGAGCTCGTCTGCGGTTCCCTGCGGATGCTGCTCACGCCACGCGGCTACGGCAGCGTTTGCCCTGTCCAGGTCCTCAGGCTTGTCCTCGCGGAACCTCACGGCGTGCCCTCCCGCGCCCAGTGCGCCTGGATCGCCCGGTTCAGCTTCTCCGGGGTGCTCCCGGCAAGAACCTCCTCATCCCCGGCACCCTCCCGCCACGCCTGCGGCTGGCCGTCGATGACATAGACCTGGTAAGCATCACCCCACGCCAGCGCCAGCGCGTCCAGCGCCCGGTCCTCGCCGGCGTCGGACACCCCGCGCTGCTGGCCTCCGCCGTTCACGGCAGGTCCCTGGGCACCGGCATCGCCGCGTAGCCAGCCTGGATCCGCAGCCGCAGCCCCCCGGGCCGCGGATCGGCGAGGGCGGCGCCCTTGCCGTCCTTGCGCGTGGCCGTGCACACGCCGTCGTCAGCGGCGATGTCATACGCCTCGCCCCAGTGGTGCCTCAGCTCGTCCAGCCCGTCCGGCGGCGGTCCGGCGCTCACCGCTGGCCTTCGGATGCGAGGGCGTCACGGACACGGCACAAGATGGCCGGGTCGCTCACCCAGCCCGCTCCGTTCGCCGCTGGCGCCCGGTGCGCCCCCTGGTACTCCAGGTGCGCCCTGGCCCGCGCGGCCCCCGCCGCCGGCCGCCCGGGCAGCCCGCCCGCTGCCTGATGCCGACCTCCGGCACCGTCCCTCCCTGCCGCCCGATCCATGGCGGACGCCTCTCTCACCATCGCCTACCAACGATTAGTGACAGCCAATCCCGCGCGCCCCGGGTGAGTAAATGAATTTGCGGAAATTTGCGAGGCAATTAGCCGAGGGCGTCGATCGCGGACATGATCAAGGCGCGTGCCTGCGGGCCGTAGACGGCTAGCTCCGCGAGCTTCTCGAAGGCGCGTACATAGAGCGTGATCTCGCTCGGGGCGGTGACCGTCACCTGGGCTGACAGCAGCTCGACGTGCACCCGGGAATCGTCGAAGACCGTGAAGGCCTCCAGGGTCCATAGCGGCCGGCCGACAGCTGAAAACGGGATCACCCCCAGGGACACTGAGGGGACGGCCTGGATGCTCAGCAGGTGGCCGAGCTGGGCGGCCATGATTTCTGAGCTTCCGAGCTGGTACCGCAGCACCGACTCCTCAACAACCACCGCCAAGCGGTAGTCGGGGGAGTGCACGATGCGGTTCCGCCTCATCCGGGCCTGGACAGCCTCATCGACGTCGTCGGGCGTGCCCTGGAAGTTCGTAATGGCTGACAGCAGCGCGGCAGCGTATTCCGGGGTCTGGAGGAAGCCCGGGACGACAGTCGAGCAGTAGGCCTTGAACCGCCGGGTCCGTTCGTAGAGGGGGCGCCGGGATTCCTGCGTCCGGCGCAGCCCCGTGCGGTGCAGCCTCCGCCATTCGACATACATCGAGTCGGCCGCGCGGGACGCCGCGATGAGGTCGGGGGCCTCGCGGGTGACGCCGCACACCTTGCACCAGGTCTGGATATCGGCATCGCTGGGCGCCTGCTTGGCCGATTCGATCCGGCTCGTCTTCGCCTCGTGCCAGCCGGCGGCCGCGGACAGCGCCCGCGCGGTCAGGC
>WNGR01010688.1_pt1 | contig 11809 bp, 10 predicted proteins | sample 5407581 | NCBI WGS metagenome assembly WNGR01 (sample SAMN13153383, study PRJNA577476) | soil metagenome | isolation source: 80 cm soil or saprolite under Garry oak tree replicate 2 | place: USA:California | collected 2016-06-15
AGATCCCCGCGGAGTATGCGTTCCGCATAAGTATCGGCGGCTCCGGCCGGAACCGTGGATACCAGCAGGTGCCAGCGGCTGCCTGCGTAAACCCGGTCGAACCCGGCCAGCCGGACGGTCATGCCGAGCCTGCTGGCGGCGGCCCGCAGGTCCCCGGCGCGGCCCCGGTCCCGGACGGCCACCGTGGCCTCGCCCGCGCCGAGCCCGCGGATGGCGGCGAGAGCGGAGCAGGCCGTGGCCCCGGCGCCGAGGATCAGCACGGACCCGGCGCTGGACAGCCCGGCCGTGGCCAGGGTGGTGATCATGCCGGGCACGTCGGTGTTGTGCCCGTGCTTCGCTCCGGCGGCGAAGATGACCGTGTTGGCGCTGCCCACCTCGGCCGCCAGGGGCTCGGTCGCGTCGAGCAGCGGCAGCACCGCCCGCTTCAGCGGCATGGTCAGGGACAGGCCTGCCCATTCCGGGCCGCAGCCGCCGAGCAGCCCCGGCAGCCGCGCCTCGTCACACTCGATCGCGTCGTAGGTCCAGCCCGCCAGGCCGAGCGCCTGGTAGGCCGCCCGGTGCAGCACCGGGGAGATGGAATGGGCCACCGGCGAGCCGAGCACGGCGGCCCTCATCGCTCCCCCTCAGCATGATTTGTTCTTCTTGCACAACGCCACGAGCTGCGCGAACCGGGTCGGGTTGGTGGCGAACTCGGTGAGGCCGGTCTTCAGGTTCACGGTCACGAAGAACAGCAGGTTCCCGTGGGCCGGGTGCAGCGCGGCCTTGATCGCGGTGTCACCCGGGGCGTCGATCGGCCCGGGCGGCAGATCGCGGTGGATGAAGGTGTTGTAGGGCGACGGGGTCCTGAGCTCCGCGGCGGTGAGGCCGATCTTGAACGTGTGCAGCGCGTAGTTCACCGTGCTGTCCAGTTGCAGGTCCATGCCCTGGTTCAGCCGGTTGTAGATCACCTCGGCGATCTGCGGGTAGTACTTGGGGTTCCCGCCCTCGGCCATGAGGATGCTGGCCACGGTGATGACCTGGTTCTCGGTCAGGTTGCCCTTCTTCGCGGCGGCCGGCAGGTTGATGCTCGCGGCCTCCTGCTTGAACCGTGCCACCATTTTCTGCAGCACCTGGAGCGCGGTCATGCCGGGGGTAATGGTGTAGGTCGCCGGGAACAGGAAGCCTTCAGGGTTGCCGTTGGCGTACGGCGGGAGCCCGAGCGCGTTCGTGTTCTTCAAGGCGGCAGCGAAATCGGCAGCCGATATGGAGGAGTGCGCGGATTCTAGCTTGCTCATGACCTGCGACAGCCGCAGGCCTTCCGGGATCGTCACCACGGTCTGGATCCGGGACGACGGGTTGAGCAGCAACTGGTACGCCAGCGCCGAGTTCATGTGCAGATGCAGGCGGAAAAAGCCGGGTTCCAGGCCGGCCGGGTTTGAGTTGGCCTTGGCCGCGCTGACGAAGGAGTTCGCGCTCGCCACTACGCCCAGTTTCACCAGCCGCGGTGCCAGCGAGGTGGCGGTATCGCCCTTCAGCACCTGCACCGTGACCTGTCCGGTCCCTGAGCCCGAGAAGTCCTTGGACTGGAAATGCTTGAACACGGCGAAACCGCCCACGCCCAGCACCACTAGCAGCACCACGGCGAGGAGCGGGGCCAGCACGCGGCTGGCGCGGCGCTTGGGCCGCCCGCCGCGGCTGCCGTGACCGCCCCGGCCGCCCCGGCCGCCGCGGCTGTCATCGAGCCCCGGGACGAGGCCGCCCAGGCGTGGCCGACCCTCCAGGCTGGGCATCTCGCCGCGGCCGAACGGGCTGGGTTCCCGCAGGCCAGGGCCGCTACCTCCGGGGCCACGCCGGCTGCCGGGCCCGCCCAGGCGGGGGAAGTCATCGGCCTGGGGCTCCTGACCGGTGTCGACCGGGTAGCGGGGGAAAGCAGGCATGCTGTCCGCGCCGACGTCGTCCGCCGATGGCCGCCACCGGTACGGGCCATCCTCCTCGGCCCCTGGCCCGCCGGCGCCAGGCAGCGACGGCATCGCGGGCATGGAGCCGCTGTCGGCCGGGCCGCGCGGAGCACGCGGCATCGCACCACTATCGGCTGGCCCACGCGGAGCACGCGGCATCGCACCGCTGTCCGCTGGCCCACGCGGCATCGCACCGCTGTCCGCCGGCCCACGCGGAGCACGCGGCATCGCACCGCTGTCGGCCGGGCCACGCGGAGCACGCGGCATCGCACCGCTGTCCGCCGGGCCCCGCGGAGCACGCGGCATCGCGGGCATGGAGCCGCTGTCCGCCGGGCCACGCGGAGCACGCGGCGCCCGGGGCATCGACCCGCTGTCGGCCGGGCCGCGGCCACCCCGGGGGCCCCTCGGTGGCAGGGCCGGGTAGTCGTCCTGCTGCGGGAGTGGTTCCAGCCGCTCGAAGGACGGATGCTCGGTATAGGGCCCGGCCGGACCGCCCGGGGCGTACGGATCAGCATCGGCATACGGATCCGGTGCGGCTGGCCTGGCGTACGGGTCATAGGAACCCGGCGGGCCATAGGTCCGCTCCGTACGGTGCTTCCTCACCGTACGGGTCTGGCTGACCGTAGGGGTCTGGCTGACCGTAAGGGTCTGCCGCGGCATAGGGGTCTGACTGGGCGTAGGGATCCGGCCCGTACGGATCCGCGTCGCCGTACTCCTCTGGCTCGTCGCCGGGCTGACCCGGAAGGCGCGGCATTTCCCGCGCCGACCAGTTCCCGCCCCGTCCGTCGCGAGTCACCTTTCACCTCCCGAAGCTGACCCGACCAGTTCCCCCGCAGGCTGGCCCGTTGACCGTTCCGTGTCTAGCGCGCCCTGCAACAGCAGCGCGGCGGCCGCTCGGTCCACTCTAGGCCGCCGGCCCCTGGCGTCGCTGCCGCCCTGTCGCAATACGTCGTGCGCGATCACCGTAGTGAACCGCTCGTCCACCAGGCGGACCGGGATCGGCGCTACGCGGTCGGCCAGCGCGGCCGCGAACGTCCTGGCCGCGCTGGCGGCAGGCCCCTCGCGGCCGGAGAGGCCGATGGGCAGGCCGACGATGACCTCGATGACATCGTCCGCCACGGCCAGGGCCGCGATCTCGTCCAGATCCCCGCCGCCGCGCGGGACGGTGGTCAGCGGGCTGGCGAGCCGGCCGTCGCTATCGCAGTGCGCCACACCGATCCGCGCCGAGCCGACGTCGATCGCCAGCCGTACGCCGGTCCTCAACCGACGGCTCCAGGCGCGCAAGGTCTCACCCCGGCAACGAAACGGTGGCGGCACGGTCTCACCGTACGCCACCCGACCCCGTTATGTCCTGAATGGCCGCGCGAACCGCACCAAACGACGCCTCAATAGCCTCAGCCGTACCATCGCCGAGCGGCGCCCCGCCTCCCTGGGCCACGTCATCCTTGCCACCGCCGCGGCCGCCGAGCGCACCGGCCGCGATCAGCACGAGCGCCCCTGCGGACAGGCCGCGGGCGCGCGCCGCGTCGTTGACGGTGACCACCACCGTGGGCCGGTCGGTCGGCACCCCGGTGACCACAACAACGCCGGGCCGGTCGGATGCGAGCAGGCCACGGACATCGAGCGCGAGCTTGCGGACGCCATCGGCGGCGGTGCCATCGGGGACGCGGTGCGCGACATACGACGCTCCGGCCACGTCAGCCGCGCCCCGGGCGATCTCGGCCGCGGAGTCGAGCAGGCGGGCGGCATTCAGCCGCTCCAGGTCCCGCTGCGCGTCGCGAAGCCGGGTCACAATGCCGGCGATCCGGTCCGGCAGCTCCTCCCTGGGCGCCTTCAGCTGTTCCGCGAGCTGGTTGACCAGGACGCTCTCCCTGGCCAGGAACCGGAACGCGTCCATCCCCACCAGCGCCTCGACCCGGCGCACGCCGGAGCCGATGGATGACTCGTTGAGGATCTTGACCAGCCCCAGCTGCCCGGAACGGGCGACGTGGGTGCCGCCACACAGCTCACGGGAGTAGTTGCCGACCTCGACGACACGGACCTGGTCGCCGTACTTCTCGCCGAACAGCGCCAGGGCTCCCATCGCCCGCGCCTCGTCGATCGACGTGTGAAAGGCCCGGACGGCCAGATCATTGATCAGGATCTCGTTGACCTCCGCCTCCGCGTCGGCGAGCACGGACGGGGGCACGGCGCCCATCGCGGTGAAGTCGAACCGGAACCTGCCGGGCGAGTTCTCCGAGCCCGCCTGGGCCGCAGACTCGCCCAGCGCACCGCGGAACGCCCGGTGCACGAGATGAGTCGCGGTATGCGACCTCGAGATCGCGCGGCGGCGCTCGACGTCGATCTCGGCGTGCACGGCGTCCCCGACGACGATCTCGCCCGCGGTGACCCGGCCGCGGTGCACGATGAGCCCGGGCACCGGCGCCTGCGCGTCGACCACCTCGATCTCGGCGCCCTCCCCGGTCCCGCTGCCCGTGGCCCTGATGACGCCGGCGTCGGCGAGCTGGCCGCCGCCCTCGGCGTAGAACGGGGTCCGGTCCAGCACCACGTCGACCTCGGTTCCCCGGCCCGCCGCTGGCACCGACGTCCCGCCGACCAGCAGGCCGGTAACCGTCGCGTCATCGGTCACCTCGTCGTAACCGGTGAACGCCACGGGCCCGGAGCGCTCCAGGAGCGCCGCAAGCACCGAGATGTCGGCGTTGCCGGTCTTCTTCCCGGCCGCGTCCTCCTTGGCCCGCTGCCGCTGCTGCGACATGAGCCTGCGGAACTCCTGCTCGTCGACTGACAGCCCTTGCTCCGCGGCCATCTCCAGGGTCAGGTCGATGGGGAAGCCGTAGGTGTCGTGCAGCTGGAAGGCCTGGTCTCCGCGAATGACGTCGGCGCCGCGGCGCCGCGTCTCCTCGACCGCAGCGTCGAAGATCGCGCTGCCGGTGCGGAGCGTGCTGAGGAAGGCCGCCTCCTCCGCGTCGATGACCGTGTGGATGTGCGGCGCGTCCCGGCGCAGCTCGGGGTACTGCTCGCCGAGCGCGCTGATCGCCACGGAAGCAAGCTCGTGCAGGTAGCGGTCGTCCTCCCCGCCGTGGCCCTGGCTGCCGCCTGAGCCGCCGCGCTGTGCGCCCGCGAGCAGCCGCAGATTGTGGACACTGCGGCGCAGGATCCGCCGGAGCACGTACCCGCGTGCCTCGTTGGACGGCACCACGCCGTCGGCGACCAGCATCACGGCCGTTCGCACGTGGTCAGTGACCACGCGCAGGGCCACGTCAGCGCGGTGATCACGGCCGTAGCGCTGCTCGGTCAGGTCGGCCGCGCGCTCCAGCACCTTCCACATGGTGTCGATTTCGTAGATGTTGTCGACGCCCTGCAGCAGGGCGGCCATCCGCTCCAGGCCCATCCCGGTGTCAATGTTGCGCGACGGGAGATCGCCCGCGATGTCGAAGTCCACCTTGGTCCGGACCGCGCTGAGCTGCTCCTGCATGAAGACGAGATTCCAGACCTCGAGGTAGCGGTCCTCGTCCGCGACCGGCCCGCCCTCGCGGCCGTACTCGGGCCCGCGGTCGTAATAGATCTCCGAGCAGGGCCCCCCGGGACCCGGCACACCCATGTGCCAGTAGTTATCCGCCAGCCCGCGGCGCTGGATCCGGTCCTCGGGCACACCCACATGGTCGTGCCAGAGCTTCGCGGCCTCGTCGTCGTCGGTGTAGACGGTCACCCAGAGACGGCTCTCCGGGAAGCCGAACCCGCCGGCCGACTCCGGGCTGGTGAGCAGCTCCCAGGCGAACGGGATGGCCTTTTCCTTGAAGTAGTCGCCGAATGAGAAGTTCCCCAGCATCTGGAAGAACGTCGCGTGCCTCGTGGTCTTGCCCACTTCCTCGATGTCCGGCGTGCGAACGCACTTCTGCGCGCTGGTCGCGCGGCGGAACGGCGGAGCTAGCTGGCCGAGGAAGTACGGCTTGAACGGGACCATCCCCGCGTTGACCAGCAGCAGCGTGGGGTCGTCGGCGATCAGGCTGGCCGAGGGAACCACGGTGTGCCCGCGCTGGGAGAAATAGTCAAGGAAACGGCGGACGATCTCTGCCGACTCCATCAACGGCCATCCTCTTCATAGTCGATGTACCAGGGGCCCCGGCCTGTCCCGGCGACGGCCTGGCCCGAGCGCTGCACGCTCCCCTGCCTACCTCCGAGCGTACGGTCCGTGAGCCCGGGGTGACGATCCATATACAGCTCCATGCCCTCGCGCACGTCATGCGCGAACCGTGCCGCGCCATCGGCCAGCGTTCCGCCGCGGGGCCGCCACGGGGCCGCGACGTGCCGGGCCCCCGGCCTGACCGAGCGCGCCAGTTGGCTGACCCGCCGGTAGCCGGTCACGCCGAGCACCGCGCCCACGATCATCCAGAACAGCCTGCGGATCACCGCCGCACCTCCTCCCGGCGGCCCGGGCTCGCGTCGCTGCGCTGCCTCGGCAGGGCGCGGCGGACCCTGGCCGCGCGCGCGCCGGGCAGCGTGTCGTGGCCGGCGCGGGACGCGGCCCGCTGAGACGGCAGAACACCCTGCTCCTGCCCGGCGGCGGCGACCCGGCCCGGGCGGCGCAGGCCCACCGCCCGGCGAACCCCGTAGGCGAGCGCGGAGACCCGCAGCAGCGGGGCACCCAGCCCAGCCGAGATCCCGCGGGCCAGGCCCGCGAGAGCGGACACGTGCCCGGAGAGCTCGGCCATGTTGGCCGTGACCTCGTCCATGCTCGCGGTGATCGAGTCGGTCCGCGCGAGCTGTTCGTTGGTCCGGTCCACCGCCGCCTGGGCGCGGTCGATCAGGTTGTTGGCGCTGTCGCGGTAGTCGGTCAGCATCCGGGTGGCCTCGGAGATCAGCCTGGCCAGCCGGAGCAGCACGAAGACGGCGGCACACATGCCCACCGCGAAGAACGCTGCCGCGATCAACGCCGCGACCTGCCCGGCACTCATCTGCGGCTGCTCCTTAGCGATCGGACCGGTCTGTCACCTGCCCGACCCTATCGCCTGCACAGCGACCCCACGGCGATCGCGGCTAGACCAGCCCGCTCGACCTTCCCGCCGCCCTCGCACGCCACTGCTCGCCGACCGGGGGCGGTGCCGCTCCCCAGGTCGAGGCGTCGCTCAGCTCACTCGCGAGCAGCAGCCGGATCCTGGCGAACGCCCGTCCGGCGTGATCGCGGAGTGGGCTGCGCCGGGCGGCACGATGGACGTGCGGTCGGCATCTTTGTGCTGACGTGCAGATTTCATCGGCGTACTGGCTGGCCAGTTGCCCCAACAGTTCAGGATGCATGGTTCCAGCCTTGTCTCTGGCCGGGCGGCTGTCCTGATCGTGGTTGCTATTCTCCGGCCTCTTCCGACGGCTCTTCTGCCCCTTCCGACGGCGGCTTCTGCAGGATCTCCCTGATCCGCTCGGAACGATCCGCGTACCTGGCCTCGGCCCCGTGCCGGGACGGCTCGTAGTACCTGCGGCCCGCGACCGACTCCGGCGCGTAGGCCTGGGCCACGACACCCTCGGCGAAGTCGTGCGGGTACTGGTACCCGCGCCCGTGCCCGAGCCGGACCGCGCCGCGGTAGCTGCTGTCGCGCAGGTGCGCGGGCACCTGCCCGGCCAGGCCCGCCTGCACATCGCCCTGCGCGGCGCCGATCGCCCGGACCACAGCGTTCGATTTCGGCGCCAGGGAAAGGTGGATCACCGCCTGGGCCAGGTTGATCCTGGCCTCGGGCAGCCCGACGAACTCAACGGCCTGCGCCGCGGCGACCGCCACCGGCAGCGCCGACGGGTCGGCCATCCCGACATCCTCGCTAGCGTGCACGATCAGCCGCCTGGCGATGAACCGCGGATCCTCACCTGCCTCGATCATCCGCGCCAGGTAGTGCAGCGCGGCATCGGCATCGCTGCCCCTGATGCTCTTGATGAACGCGCTGATCACGTCGTAGTGCTGATCACCGGCCCGGTCGTAGCGCACCGCGGCCCGGTCCACCGCCCGCTCCAGGCCCTCCAGGTCGATCTCGGCGCCTTCCTGCAGTCCGAGAGCGGCCGCCTCGAGGTAGGTGAGAGCCCGCCGGGCGTCGCCGCCAGCGACCCGGATCAGCTGCTCGGCCACTCCCTCGCCCAGGGTCACGCTGCCGCCGAGCCCGCGCTCGTCGGCCAGCGCCCGGTCGATCACGAGGCGCATGTCATCGTCGCCGAGCGGCTGCAAGGTAAGCAGCAGCGACCGGGACATCAGCGGCCCGACCACGGAGAACGACGGGTTCTCGGTGGTAGCCCCGATAAACGAGACCCACCGGTTCTCCACCGCCGGCAGCAGCGCGTCCTGCTGCGCCTTGTTGAACCGGTGCACCTCATCGATGAACAGGATGGTCTGGCTGCCGGTCAGCCCGAGTTCGGTGCGGGCGGCGTCGATGGCTGCCCTCACGTCCTTGACCCCGGCCGAGACCGCGGACAGCTCCACGAATCGCCGCCGCGTCACCAGGCTCACCACATAGGCCAGGGTGGTCTTCCCGGTTCCCGGCGGGCCCCACAGCAGCAGCGCCATCGGGGCGTCGTGCTCGGCCAGCTTGCGCAGCGGCGACCCGGCGCCGGTGAGGTGCTGCTGCCCGATGACCTCGTCAAGGCTGCGCGGGCGCATCCGGACCGGCAGCGGCGCGGCAGCATCGGCTGCCTCCTCCGCTGCCGCGTCGAAAAGGCTGTCCCGCTGGCCGGGACCGGCTCTGGCCACGCCTTGACAGTATCCCGCCTGACGAAGAATTCGCCCCGGCTGGCGGGGCGGTGCCTGCCGGGCTGGTCCCAGCTGGTGAGGGCCTGGCGGGCAGGTCCCGGCCGGCGGCCTGGCGGCCTCGTCCGGGCCGGGAAGCCGGTGCCAGCCGCGACGGCCGGCCGGAGGCTGGCCCGAGCGGATGGCACGCGGGGGGGTCTGGGGGGGTCGTCCCCCCGAGGCAAGCACTTGGGGGTCGTCCCCCGGACTAACACAGCGTCAGGCAGGCGAGTCCGGGGACGATCCGGGCGGGGGCAGGATCGCGTCGATGCCCGCCTCTTTCCGCTGCGCGGGCGTGATCGGAGTTGGCGCGCCGGTCAGCGGATCGAGCCCGGAGGCGGCCTTGGGGAACGCGATCACCTCGCGGATCGAGTCGCGTCCGGTCAGCAGCATCAGCATCCGGTCCCAGCCGAACGCGATGCCCCCGTGGGGAGGCGGCCCGAACCGCAGCGCGTCCAGCAGGAAGCCGAACTGGGACCTGGCCTCCTCCCGGGACAGCCCGATCACGTCGAACACCCGCTGCTGCATGTCCGGCCGGTGGATCCTGATCGACCCGCCGCCGATCTCGGTGCCGTTGCAGACGATGTCGTACGCGTCGGCCAGCGCGCCCCCGGGCTCGGCGGCGAACTTGTCCGTCCAGTCCGGCAGCGGCGCGGTGAACGGGTGATGCACCGCCGTCCAGCCTCCCGCGCCGTCCTCCTCGAACATGGGCGCGTCCACCACCCAGGTGAACGCCCAGGCCGCCGGGTCGATGAGGCCGCAGCGATGGCCGATCTCCAGCCGCGCCGCACCGAGCAGCTCCCGTGCCGCCCGGGCCGAGCCCGCCGCGAAGAACACGCAGTCCGACGGTCCCGCGCCCGCCGCGGCGCAGAGCCCGGACCGCTCGGCCTCGGACAGGTGGCGGGCGACCGGCCCCGAGTCGGACACCTGCCCGCCGGAGTCGATCAGCACGTACGCCAGGCCCTTGGCTCCGCGCGAGCGGGCCCACTCCTGCCATTCGTCGAGCTCCTTGCGCGTCTGCGCGGCGCCGCCCGGCATGACCACGGCGCCCACGTGCGGCGCCTGGAACACCCGGAACTCCGACTGCGCGAAGTAGGCGGTCAGGTCCACCAGCTCGCAGCCGAATCGCAGGTCGGGTTTGTCCGATCCGAACCTGGTCATGGCGTCGGCGTAGGTTAGGTGCGGTATCGGCTGCGGCACCTGGTACCCGGCGATCTCCGCCCACAGCCGCTGCACCAGGTCCTCCGCGACCTCGATGACGTCCTCGCGGGTGACGAACGACATCTCAAGGTCGATCTGGGTGAATTCCGGCTGCCGGTCGGCGCGGAAATCCTCGTCGCGGAAGCAGCGCACCAGCTGGTAGTAGCGTTCCAGCCCGGAGACCATCAGCAGCTGCTTGAACAGCTGCGGCGACTGCGGCAGCGCGTACCAGTAGCCCGGGCGCAGCCGCACCGGCACCAGGAAGTCGCGCGCGCCCTCCGGGGTGGACCTGGTCAGGAACGGGGTCTCCACGTTCACGAACCTGCGGTCCCGCATCACGTCGCTGACCAGGTACGCGGCCGTCGACCTGGCCCGCAGCGCCGCCGACATCTCGGCTCGCCTGATGTCGAGATACCGGTAGCGCAGCCGCACCTCCTCGTTCAGCTCGGCCGCGCCCTCGACCTGGAACGGCAGCGGGTCGGACTCGGCCAGCACCTCGATGTCGGTGACCGCCACCTCCACCTCGCCGGTGACCAGCTCGGGATTCTCGTTGCCTGCTGGCCTGCGCCGCACCACCCCGGTGACCAGAACGCAGAACTCGGCCCGCAGGTCGTGCGCAATGTCCTCCTGGCGGAACACGACCTGCACGACACCGCTGGCGTCCCGCAGGTCGATGAACACCACGCCGCCGTGATCCCGGCGGCGTGCGACCCACCCGGCCAGCGTTACGTTCTGGCTCTCGTCTGAAGCACGCAGCGTGCCTGCTTCACGGGTGCGGATCATCGTTCTCCCAGCCTTCGACGGAAAGATCAGGAATCACATGCCGGTCGGCCGCGGCGCGTCCGGAACCGACGGGGCTCCGGGATCCCGCTCGGCGAGCCCGGCCAGGAACGGGTTGGACCAGCGCTCGGCGCCGATGGTTGTCGCGGGCCCGTGCCCGGCGAGCACCTCGGTCTCGTCCGGGAGCGGCAGGCAGACCCGGGCCAGGCTGTCCAGGATCGTCGGGTAGTCCCCGCCGGGCAGGTCGGTCCGGCCGATCGACCCGGCGAACAGCAGGTCGCCGCTGAACAGGGTGCCGGGCTCCGCCGCGGCAGGCAGCCGGAACGTCACCGATCCCGGAGTGTGCCCCGGCGCGTGGTCCACCATGATGCGGACCCCGGCCAGGTCAAGCTCCATCCCGTCGGTCAGCTCCCTGACATCGTCGGGCTCGGTGAAGGTGATCCCGCGGAACAGCTGCTGCCCGGGCCCGAGCGCCAGCCCGCGGGCCGGGTCGGTCAGCAGCGCCCTGTCGTCCGGGTGAATGTAGGCCGGGATGTCCCTGGCGCCGCACACCGGGGCCACGGCCCAGATGTGATCGACGTGGCCGTGCGTGAGCAGCACCGCGGCGGGCTGCAGCCGGTGCCGCTCGATGATCTCCTCGATGCCAGGCTCGGCGTCCTGGCCCGGGTCGATGATCAGGCACTGCTCGCCGGGCGCAGCCGCCACGAGGTAGCAGTTCGCGGCGAACGAGCCGGCCGGGAACCCGGCGACAAGCACGACTGGCCTCCTCTGGCGAGCGCAGGCGGTGTGCATACAGGCTACCGACAGTGATTTCAGCACGTGCGCGGGCCCAGCCAGGACACAGACAGGACGCGGTTGGTGCGGCGAACAGATAACGGACGCGCCAACGCTTGCTCCGCGCGGATACCATTCGCGCAGTTTCGCTGATCACTGTACCCGGCCGACGACAGGAGGGTTGCGAGGGTGGCGGGCAAGAAGGAGCGTCAGCGCAAGCTTGCCAGGGAGCGATATCAGCGCCGAGCGGCGCGGCAAGCCAAGCGGGACAGACGTACGCGCCGGATGACCATCGTCAGCCTCGCGGCAGTGCTGGCGGTCGGCATCGGCGTGGGCGGTTTCCTGCTGGCCGGCCGGT
>WNGR01019790.1_pt1 | contig 11809 bp, 12 predicted proteins | sample 5407581 | NCBI WGS metagenome assembly WNGR01 (sample SAMN13153383, study PRJNA577476) | soil metagenome | isolation source: 80 cm soil or saprolite under Garry oak tree replicate 2 | place: USA:California | collected 2016-06-15
GGGGCGACACATCGCACCGCGTTGCGGAAGCGCTGTGTAAGCTTCACGGTCTGTAAACCGCGTACACCCAGGGAATGCCTACAACCCCCGACTCCACTTCCACGATCACGGAATCGCCCGGCCGGAACCGGCCATAATCATCCCGGCTCACCTGCAACCGCTCGATTGCCCGACCTTCGCGCCACGACGTCACCACCAAACGCTCGGTCCGCACAAATCCGGGCATGCTGAATTTCCCCACCACCGAGACCCTCTCCGGCCGGGGAGGGTCCGAGTCGAATTTGCCGTTGATGAATAAAAGCGCCGCCAGAATCCACGGCACCGGCAACAACCCAAAATAGACGCGCTTGATGATTTCGATTTCCCGTCCGCCGCTCGCGCGCGTCACCATCCATAGCCCCAGCCCCAGCACCAGGAAAAACAGCAACCCCACAAAAATCAGGATGCCGTCTTCTTCCAGCGGCGGATACACCTGACTTGCCGGCACGAAAATAACCGCGCCCACCAGAAACAACGCCGTCCGCCGCACCAGCCTGCGCCGCAGCATCACTTCCGCCGCCGCCGTCAGCCCGCACGCCGGACACTGGTCGGTCTCTCGTTCAGCTCCGCAATCCAAGCATCGTGTCATCCGCCCAAACCTTCGAGAATCGTAGCTCAGGGTCCGACGATCAGGTTTTAGGGGGTCGGAGCTTCAGCTCCGACATTAACTACTCCGCCCTCAGGGGCTTTAGCCCCTGAAGCCTCTGTAGCTCAGGTCGCGGCTGCGCCTTGTGCGGCCGAGACCTGAGGCCTTCAATGCGCCCCGCCAACGCGCTCAAGTCCGCGCGTCTCGCGCGCCTTCACTAAATTTGATGCTATGTGCCCAGTTCCAGTAGGTCAAGCCCCTCGCGAACCCGGAAAATGCATGTCAAGTGAAGCGCGAGTCGTCCGGCTCCTCTCGAAACGCATGTCTCCAGCAGAAACTTTTTCACCATGAACGCGGTACAATAGGGGCTTTTCGGGCGATCCCGTCCACGCCGAATACACGCAATCCGGCCGGCGGCGCCTGGCGTCTGAACCACACCCGTGACGGAGAAACGATGTTAGGCGTGGGATTCATCGGCTGGAGAGGCATGGTCGGCAGCGTCCTGATGCAAAGGATGCGCGAAGAAAACGATTTCGCCGGACTCGATCCGGTCTTCTTCTCCACCTCCAATGCCGGCGGCGCCGCGCCCAAAGAGGCCGGCGATGGCGCGATTCTCAAAGACGCTGCCGATCTGCGGGAACTCGCGCGTTGCGACGTGCTCATCAGTTGCCAGGGCGGCGAATACACCAGCGAAGTTTACGGCCCGCTGCGCAAAGGCAATTGGAAAGGATATTGGATCGACGCCGCTTCCACCCTGCGCATGAACGATGACGCGGTAATTATCCTCGATCCGGTGAACGCGGACGTGATTCACCGCGCGCTGGCCAAAAATATTCGCGCCTACATTGGCGGAAACTGCACCGTCAGCCTGATGCTCATGGCCGTGAGCGGACTGTTCCGCGCCGGGCTCGTCGAGTGGATGACCACCATGACCTATCAAGCCGCTTCCGGTGCCGGCGCCGCGAAGATGCTCGAGCTCGTGAAGCAGATGGGATTTCTCACCGACGCCATGCGCAAGAGTCCGGCGGAAAATGCGCTGGAAGTGGATCGCGCCATGATTCAGGAGCAGCGCTCGCTGCGACTGCCCGTGCAGGAATTCGGCGTGCCGCTCGTGGGAAGCCTCATCCCGTGGATCGCTGAAGAAATGCCCGAAGGCCAGACCAAGGAAGAATGGAAAGGCATGGCCGAAACCAACAAGATTATGGGTCTCGACCCGCCCGTGCCTGTGGATGGCATCTGCGTTCGCGTGGGCACCATGCGCTGCCATAGTCAAGGCTTGTGCATTAAATTAAAGAAAGACGCGTCGCTCGCCGATCTCGAGCACATTCTCGCCGGTGCCAATGCTTGGGTGCGCGTGATTCCCAATAACAAAGAATCGACGACGCGCTGCCTGACTCCGACGGCGGTTTCCGGCACGCTGAATGTGCCGATTGGCAGAATTCACAAATTGAAGATGGGTCCGGAATTTGTGGGAGCTTTCACTGTGGGCGATCAGCTCCTTTGGGGCGCCGCGGAACCGCTGCGCCGCATGCTGGGCATTTTGCGCGAACACGTCAATGCCTGATTGCATTCTCCCTAGTGGCGCAGGCACTCTTGCCTGTGCACGGCGGCGCGAGGGAAGAAGTTGGCGTCATTCCGAGGAGCGACCGCGACGAGGAATCTGCTTTTTTCAGTAATCGCCGCTATTGACACGAGTGCCGCGCGGCGGATATGCTAGGGCGCGATTTGAGAGATCTTCTTCTCAGATGAATCTGATTCGATATTATCGATTCGCCTTTACGGGCCGCTTCCTCTGGCGAGGGAGCGGCAAAGTAGAGGCGTGATTGCGGGTGGTCGCCTGAACATCTAGGACCGGAAAAACCGCGAACAGTTTCTACCGAGCCAGCTCCCCAAATGGGTGGAGCTGGCTTTTTTGTTGCCCTGACTGAGCGAATTGCGCGAAGGAAGAAAAAGAAGACTGAGCGAATCAGGCGAGCGAATCGAAATAAAGAAATGCGACCGAAACGAGAATTTGCGGCAAACGAATAGCGTTACCGAATAGCCGAAACGAACACAGGAGGCATTCTCAGAATGATCGTCAACATGAGCCGAAACGCCACGCAGGAACAAATCGATCACGTCGTCGAGCGCATCAAGGAATGCGGTTATCAGGCGCACGTCATCCGCGGCACGGAGCGCACCATCATCGGAGCCGTCGGAAGCAACGGCCGCCGCGCGGAGCTGGAAGCGCTGCAGGCCGCGCCCGGCGTCGAAGAACTCGTTCCCATTTCGCAGCCGTTCAAGCTGGTGAGCCGGCAGCTCCGCCAGGAGCGAACCGTCGTCAACGTCGGTGGCGTGCCCATCGGAGGCGAGCACTGGATCGTCATGGCCGGGCCGTGCTCGGTGGAGTCGCGCGAGCAGTTGCTCGCGACGGCGCGCGCCGTGCGCGATGCGGGCGGCTCCATCCTGCGCGGCGGCGCGTACAAGCCGCGCACTTCGCCATACGATTTTCAGGGCCTCGGAGTAGAAGCGCTGCAATTGCTGCGCGAAGCGCGGGAAGAAACGGGCCTGCCGATCGTGACGGAAGTGATGAGCACCGAAGATGTCGATCTGGTTTCCGACTACGCCGATATGTTGCAAGTAGGCGCGCGGAACATGCAGAATTTCCCTTTGCTGCGCCGCCTGGCGCGCGCGGAAAAGCCCATTCTGCTGAAGCGCAGCCCTTCGGCGACGGTGAAGGAATGGCTGCTCGCGGCGGAATATCTGCTCAGCGGCGGAAATGCCAACGTGGTGCTTTGCGAGCGCGGAATCAAAACGTTTGAATCCGAGCTGCGCAACACATTTGATCTCGCGGCGATTGCGCTGGCCAAAGAGCTGACGCATCTGCCGGTGATTGCCGACCCGTCGCACGGTACGGGCCGTCGCAGCGTGATTCCGGCGATGAGCCGCGCGGCAATTGCTGCTGGCGCGGACGGCGTAATGGTCGAAGTGCATCCGTGTCCGGAGCGCGCGCTTTCCGACGGTCCGCAATCGCTCGATTTGAAGGCCTTCGCGCAGCTGATGGAAGAGCTGGATCGGCCGGAAAGGACTCGCGCTCGCGCGACGGTCAAGGTTTAGAGAATTCGTTCGTGCGTGTAGCCGGCGTTGCTGATAGCCGCAAGCAAGCCGGCCAGATGTTCGGCGCCGCGGGTCTCGACCGTCACATCGATCGCGGTATCTCCGAGGCTCACTCCGTAGTAGGCGCGATTAAACAGAAGCTCAACAATATTCGCGCGCTGGCCGGCGATCACGGAAGAAAGCTCCGCGAGCGCGCCGGGCCGATCCGGCAAATAGATACGGATGCGCACGAGCCGCCCATCCTTTACCAATCCTCGTTCGATAATGCGGCTCAAAAGCGAGACATCGATATTCCCGCCGCCGATGATCACGGCGGTGTGCTGGCCGTTCAGCGAAGTTTTGTGCCGCAATAGTGCGGCAATACCGGCCGCTCCGGCGCCTTCGGCGAGCGTTTTTTCGCGTTCGAGCAGCGTCAAGATTGCGCTGGCAATCTCTTCTTCCTCCACGGTAACGATCTCGTCGGCATAGTTCGCAACCAAAGGAAACGTGACTTCGCCCGCGCGGCGCACGGCGATTCCGTCGGCGACGGTGGAAGCCGCCGGAATCGTCACGACCTCGTGCTTTTCGAGAGCGAGCAGCATCGAGGGCAATCGCGCCGTCTCCACGCCGACTATTTTCACTTCGGGCCGCAATTCCTTGACCGCGCAAGCGACGCCGGCGATGAGTCCGCCGCCGCCCACGGGAACGACCACCGCCTCCAATTGCGGGCACTGCTCGAGCAACTCGAGGCCGATCGTGCCTTGGCCGGCGATGACGGCGATATCGTCGAAGGCGTGCACAAACGTGAGCCCCTGCTCGGCGGCGAGTTTCAAGGCATGCTCACAGGCTTCGTCGTAATTGACGCCGTGGAGGATGACATTTCCTCCGTAGTTTTGTGTGGCCGCCACCTTCACCATGGGCGTCGTCGTGGGCATGACGATGGTGCTGCGGATTTTGCGAAGTGTAGCGTGATACGCGACCGCCTGGGCGTGATTTCCCGCGGAGGCGCAGATCACGCCGCGCTTCTTTTCTTCCGGGCTGAGCAGAAGGATTTTGTTGAGCGCGCCGCGTTCCTTGTATGCGCCGGTCATCTGCAGATTTTCGAGCTTGAGATACACCTGCTGTCCCGTCGACGCGGAGAGCTCGGCGGAATATGGGCACGGCGAATAGTAAACGGAATCGCGAATACGGTCGGCGGCTTCTCGGATCATGGAGAGCAGCTCGAGTGTGGAGGCCTTGTTCATCTTCATTCCTGTTGGGATTCCTAATCCTGGGGCTTGCTAGAGTTCACCTCGTACGATGCAGAAAGGGCCGAGCCTGCGGGCCCTGATAGTCGCGCGCGACGTGGCCATGTCCTCGGAGAATGTATTTATATGTGGTCAGCCCCTCTAATCCCACGGGGCCGCGGGCATGCAGCCTGCTGGTGCTGATGCCGACTTCGGCGCCGAGCCCGTAGCGATAGCCGTCGGCAAAGCGCGTGGAAGCATTGTGGAAGACCCCCGCGGAATCCACTTGCCGCAAAAATGTGCGCGCGGTATTGAGATCTTTAGTAACGATCGCGTCAGTGTGCGCGGAGCCGAAACGCTGAATGTGGTCGATGGCTTCGTTCACGCCGCGCACAACTTTCAGCGCCAGGATCAAGTCGCCGTATTCGGTGTGCCACTCGCCGTCAGCCACGGGCTCGACGGCGACTTCATGAATTGTGCTCACAGACTGAGGGCAGCCGCGCAGGCGAACGCCCTTTTCTTTCATGCGCGCGGCGAGGAGCGGCAAAAACTCGCCGGCGATGGTTTGGTCCACCAAAACGGTCTCGACGGCGTTGCAGGCGGCGGGATAATCGGTTTTCGCGTCGTCGATGATGTTGAGAGCCATATCGAAATCCGCCGCCGCGTCCACGTAAATATGGCAGACGCCTTCGGAATGCCCTAGGACAGGGATGCGCGTATTGGATTGAACGTAGCGCACCAGATCGTACCCGCCGCGAGGAATCACCAGATCGATGAGATCGTCGAGCTTCAGAAGCTCGCGGACTTCGGCGCGCTGCTGGATATTGGTGACCAGAGCCTCCGGGATCGATTGGGAGCGCAGGGCCGCGCGAATATTCTCGACGATGACACGCGCCGTTCGTTCCACCTCGCGGCCGGGCTTGAGCACCACCGCGTTTGCGGATTTGATGGCCAGAGCGGTGATCTGCGTGACCGCGTCGGGACGGGCCTCAAAAATCACCGCGAGCAAACCCACCGGACAACTTACTTTTTCGAGTTCCAGGCCTTCGTCGAGTTCGATGCGCTCGAGCACGCGGCCGACAGGATCGGGCAATGCGATTACGGCGCGCACTCCTTCGATCATGGACTGAAGCTTCTCGGAAGAAAGCTTCAGCCGATCGACCAGAGCCTTCGATAATTCGCCGCGCTCGAAGGCGGGTTTCGCTTCGCTCACATCCTCCGCATTGGCTTCCAAAATTTGGGGCGCGCTTTGCTCCAGAGCGCGGGCCGCTTCCTCGAGAGCTTGATCACGCTGCTCGATGGAGGCGGAAGCAATGCATCGCGCGGCTTGTTTGGCGGCTTGCGCCAGAGCGCGAACGGCTTCGCTCACTGGCGTTTCCTGGGAAAAAAGAGTGTTCCGACGGGCTTGCCCGCGAGAATGGCGTCGAGGACGCCAGGCGTGCGGCCGTTGGCGATGATCGCGGGCCGGCCGTCTTCATTGGCGATGCGCACGGCTTCCAGTTTTGTTTCCATGCCGCCGCGTCCGCGGCCATTGCCGCCGCGAGCAAAGCCGCGAATGGTTTCGTCGAGCGAATCCAATTCGGGGATCAGAGTTGCGCCTTCGCTCTGGGGATCGTCGGTGTACAGGCCGTCTACATCGGAAAGCAGCACCAGCAGATCGGCGTCAATGTGCGTCATCACCAGAGCGGAGAGTTTGTCGTTATCGCCGAAGACGCGGATGCGTTCGGCACCGCTGGCGGGGCCGTCGAGCTCGGCCGTGGAGACGGTGTCATTTTCGTTGATTACGGGAATGACGCCGAGTTGAAGCAAAGTGGTGAGCGTGGCGCGAAGGTTTTCGTGGCGCCGCGAATCGAGAAAATCGTCTTCCGTCAACAAGACTTGCGCCACGCGGAAGCCCAGCTTTTCAAAAGCATCGTCGTACATGCTCATCAGGCGGCTCTGGCCCACCGCGGCGCAGGCCTGCACGAGAGCGAGATCGGAAGGGCGCGCCGAGAGTTCCAGCCGCTGCACACCCAATCCGACGGCGCCGGAAGAGACCAGCAAAACTTCGCGACCGGCACGGCGGAAATTCGCGAGCGACTCCGCAATGCCGTAAAAAGCGCCGATGGAAACGCCGCCATCGTCACGCATGAGCACGTTAGTGCCGATTTTGACGACGATGCGTGCGGAAGCGGCAACCTGTTCGCGGGGCGAGAGTTCAGTCCGCTGGGATTTGGCGGCTCCTATGGCTTTTCTCCCCAAACCATATTCGTGACAAGCCGATTCGTCATACGCCGATCCGTGCGCCAGAAGCCGGAAATCGACTCTCTGCCGATGCACTTTGCCGCAATCAGAATGGGCTCATCGTTATTTTGCCAGCGCGAGGAAGAGACCGCAAGGTTTGGCCATGCCTGATTTGCGATAACCCTGATGATTGATGAATCGGCTTCCTTGCCTTCTCCCATATTGCTAAACTTCATTTTGGAGCGACCTTCGGATGGCAGGCAACATTATCGTCAAAGACCCACGCATTCTGGGTGGCGTGCCCGTATTCCGCAACACTCGTGTGCCCTTCCAAGCCTTGCTCGACTATTTGGAGGGCGGGCAAAAGCTTGACGATTTCCTCGATGATTTTCCGACCGTTAGCCGCGAAGCCGCAATTGCCGCGCTGGAAGAAGCCAAGGCTCTCGTCGTGGCGCGTCTTGAATGAAGATTCTTTTGGATGAGTGCGTCCCGAAAGCAATCAAACACAGTTTGTCAGTAGATGGGCACGAATGCTCTACGGTCCCGGAGGCTGGATTCGCTGGTAGAACGAATGGCGAGTTATTAAGATTAGCTGAGAGCAAATTTGATGTATTTGTCACGCTCGATAAAGGCATGCAGTTTCAGCAGAATTTGGCGGGATGTAAGATCAAAATTCTGTTGATTCGAGCGAAATCCAGCCGTGTTGCGGATATTCTGCCGCTTATCCCAGCCTGTCTCGTTGCGCTCCATTCCATCAAACCCGCACAGCTGATGCAGATTGGCGAATGAGAGTAAGGGTCTGCCCAAAGATCAAGAAATCGATTCCGGCCGATCAGTTATTTCGGCTGGGGGAAGTTGATTTCGTCCAAAACGCGCTTGGCGAATTTGTAGATCGCGGGGCCGGCGCCGCTGCGGCCATAAATGGAGTCGCCGGTGATGCCGGAAAAGACGAGCTGCGATTTCTTGCCGTTTTTGTCGGTGATGGTGATTTGCACAGCGGGCTTGGCAAGCTCTTTGCCAATGGATGCGGGCGGATTGTCATAGACTTCGTCGGCCTGATCCTCACCGAGTTCGCCGATGAAATCGGGGCAGGAAGGCGGCGCAGCTTTCTTATCGGCAGATTGCTCGAGGACGAAACCGCTGCCGGAGCCCTTGATACAGGCAAAGGTGCCGTTCAGATTGTGGACCTCAGCGCGGGTGACATCATCGGGCATGATGTGCGTGATCTGCTTATCGCGCAGATCGATGTATTTGTCGCTCAAAATCGAGTAGAGATTGTCGTTGATCTCGAACACGCCGGGCCGCGAAAGATCGCGCGCGTAGTAATCGGCGCCTTCCTTTTTTCCTACCTCTAACTGAACGGATTTGCCATCGGCCAGCTTGGCCTGGAAGCGAACGGCCGGCTTATCGAGGCCATATTTCGCGAGTGTAGCATTCGTATCGCTGACGAACTTCGTGATCTGGCCGGTGCCGACCGCGCCCAGCAGCGCGTCAATCTTGCTTCGGTCCCCGCCGACAGCGCGCGGCTTGCTCAGCGTCCAGTTGTTGTCTTCCTTGGTTCCCGAAACTTCGCCAGAGGAATTCACCAAATCAAAGAAATTGGCGTCGGAGGTGGAGACGGCGGTCAGCGACTTATCGCGGAAATCGTCGGGCGCTTTGTCGCTGCTGGTGTAGATGGTGTCCGGCATCAGCGAAACCTGTTTACCGTCGTCGATCAGCGCGTATACCGACGACGCTGAGAAATCCTTGGAACCGAAGCGCAGCTGGTGGCTCGTGCCGTTATTCAACGTGAAATCCAGGGTGACGGCAGGATCTTTCAGGCCGAAGGAATTGAGATTATCGGGAGTCGCGGGAAACGTGCGGTCCACGGTGACGAAGGAGAGCGAGCTCACGAGGCCATCGAGCGCCGATCCTTCCGCGCGCTGCGAGCGGGGCTGGGTCATGTACCAGCCGTCGCTCTTGCGTTCAAAATTCATGGCTGTGCCGGCGCGCTGGATTTTGATTTGCTTCACGTCGGTGGAGCTGAGGGAAAATGCGGGCTTGGAGCTCGCCGAGGAAGCCTCGCTCGCAGGCTTGCGCTTCACATCGTAGAAATAGACAAAGGCCGCCAGAGCCAGCGCCACGAGGAAAACGATTCCAGTACTTCGCTTCATACGATTTCCCCAGAACTGTTTCAGCGGCGCCGAAACCAGATGACGGCGCCGGAAATGATCACAAGTCCGGGCAGAAAGATCATGCTGGCGAAAAACAGCTCGCGCTGCTGCGTTTCCGTAAGAATTACGCGCCGGTTGGTCGGATTTTTGGGCCGAACGGAAATGAGATCTTCATCCTGCGCCAGCCAATTGATCGTGTTCACAAAAAGGTCGCCATTGCGCTGCAAGCCCGCCCACTGATTGGTGGCAAAGGCGGAATTGCCGATGACCACGAGCCGCGAGTCCTTACTGCTCGTACCCGTGCCGCTATGGCGTTCCGTGGCCACGCCGAGAGAGAGCGGTCCGGCCTGGTCTTTGGCTGGATCATAGCGGACTTCCTTGGTGTTCAGGTTCGGAACGGTGAAGCTTCGCGGCGAAGTCTTGAGCAACTCGGTGCCCTCCGGGTCGCTCTTGCCCTTATCTTTCAACGAAACCGTGCGCGCCAAATTGAAAAACGTCATCGTTCCGGTGAAATTTTGAGTGATGGGGCTGGCGCCGTAATCCACGACAAGAGGAACGGCGGGCCCGGTGCCGAAGAGCCGGCCGACGCCGCTCGCATCGATCACCACGTTGCTGCCCAGAGCGATATTCCAAGCATCGAGGACGCTATCCACTTTGGGATCCGTTTCGGGATCGAGCAGAAGCAAAACTCTGCCGCCGCCGTCGAGATACTTGGCGATAAAACCGGCCTCCTGCGGGAAGAGCGACTGCTTCGGCCCGGCGTCCACCAGGACGCTGCAATTGGAGGGCACTTCGCCGGACGAAACTAAGTTGACGGTCTTGGTCTGATAGCCTTCGCTCTGGAGCGCTTTGTCACCACCCTGCAAGCCGTTCTGCTCGCCGGAAGCGACGGATTTCTCGCCGTGGCCTTCGACGAAGCAGATCGTCTTCACGGTCTCGCGGGTGACTTTGATGATCGCGTTGGTGACATCCTGCTCTCCGCTTCCGCTCAGCGTTTCGTTATGGGACCCGGAGGAGACCACCATATCGTTCATGTGTGTGACGTTATATTGCCGGGCCACCTCGGGCTTTTCCTGCGGATCCACTTCGCGATAGTGCACGTGGCTGCCGGCATTGGCGTATTCGCTGGCCAAATCCTTGAACGTGGGGTCGGGCTGTTTCGCAAAGTGAATGATATCCACGTCTTTCTTGAGACCGGCCACGGTGCGCCGGGACTGATCGGAAAGCGTATAGAGCTTTTCGCTCGTGAGATCGACGCGCTTTTTGTGGCGATAGCCGAGGAAATTGATCAGGCCGAGGACGACCAGCGCCAAAACCGTGATGGTGAGCGTGTTGGCGCCAAGCTGGGATGAGCGGGCGCTGAAAAACGTCACGAAATCGCGGTAGCTCAGGGCCAGTCCGGCAAGGAAGAGGACTCCGCCGCCGATCAACAGAATTTCGCTCAAGCGCGTGAGCTCTTCCTGGGTGGAATAGCGGACCAACCCGGCCGCGGCCAAGGCAAGACCGAACGCCGCGAGCCAACGCCGCTCTCGCTTCCAGTCCAGCTTTACTGGCATTTCTCCTCCTTCTTGTGCAAAAGCTTCAGGGGCTAAAGCCCCCGTGAAAACCCACGCCGTTAACGTCGGAGCTGAAGCTTCAACCCCCTAAAAGCCACTCGGGACGACCGAGCTGAAAAAGCGCAGCCCGGCGCAGCCAATTTCAAGCGCGCCGCCAGCGCATGGAATCCACGCTGCGGATCGTCAGAAAAACGCCCAAAAAAATGAAACTGAGATAGAAAATCACGTTCGAGGTATCGATCACTCCGCGCGTGAAATCGTCGTAATGGCGAAAAGCAGAAAGATATTCCAAAGCCGAGGCCCAAGCACTGGAAGCCGTCTGGGAGCCGAAATCGAGCACCCACAGCAGAAGATTCGCGCCGAAACTCAGTATCACGGCAATGAGCTGGCTTTCGGTTACGGAAGAGAAAAACGAACCGATGGCCAGCAGAGCGGCGCCCAGGAGAAAGACTCCGAGATATTCGCTGCCCAGGACGCGCCAGGGCGCGGTGGGCTCGCTATGGTGAAGCATGTAAGCGAACCCGGTGGCCGTGGGAAGGAGCATGATGACGAGCAAAGTGATCGAGGCGAGAAATTTGCCGAGGACGATCTGCACGTCCGTGACCGGCGAAGTCATCAGCAATTCCATGGTTCCGCGCCGTCGTTCCTCGGCGTAAACGCCCATGGTCAGCATGGGGGTGATAAAAAGCAGGAGGATAGAGAACGTTCCGAAGACGCTGCGCATGACCAGGGAGGGAACATCGAAGGCCGCGCCTCCTCCGAACTGCCCTTCCTCCAAGCCGGCTTCGAAGGCTCGCTGAATATAAAAAGCCAGAGCCTGCGTGAAGAAAATTGCGGCCAGAATGAGAAAAACGGCGACGATGACGTAAGCCACAGGCGAAACGAAGTAGTGGCCCATCTCCTTGCGGTAAACGGCGTACATTCCTTTCATAGTTTCTCCGTCTCAGTTTG
>WNGR01007201.1_pt1 | contig 11807 bp, 7 predicted proteins | sample 5407581 | NCBI WGS metagenome assembly WNGR01 (sample SAMN13153383, study PRJNA577476) | soil metagenome | isolation source: 80 cm soil or saprolite under Garry oak tree replicate 2 | place: USA:California | collected 2016-06-15
CATGGACTCGGGCACCTGGTGGGTATCGACGTGCACGACCCATGGGACTATACGAAGCCGCTGAATAAGGGGATGGTGTTCACGATCGAGCCGGGAATCTATCTGCCGGAAGAGGGCATCGGCGTGAGGATCGAGGATGTGTTCTACGTGGATGAAAAGGGCCAGCTGGTAGACTTGATCTCAAATCTTCCGCATGACGCTGCGGATGTAGAGGCGGCCATGCGGCGTTGAGAGCGAGCCCATGATTACTGGCACGTTGATCGCATTTGCTCTGCTATTTGGATATGTCGTGACGGTTGGGTTGTCCCTGGTGGCGACCCTTGGCATCGCTGCGGCCAGGCCTGGGTGGGTGGCTGAGAACTACCGGCTGACGAGTGGGTACAAGTTTCTGCAGGGGCTGCTGTGGCTGGTGTGCGTCACGGCGGGTGCGTATGCAACGGCTGCGGTTGCGGGGGTGCATCCGTGGATCGTGGGCACAGTGCTCGCGGGGATACTGATCGGCGTCTTGTGGACGAATGTGTGGGAGGCGCAGCAGCGCGGGTTGGGACACCAGGTATTGATGAGCCTGTTCTCTCTGGCTGGAGTAGGGGCAGGATATGTTCTTCGACTGCGCTAGGGATTGATGCGGTGATGTGGAGAGGCCCGGCAAGTTGCCGGGCCTCTCTGTTTGCATAGGCGACGGTATCGCTACCAGCGAATACCGACGGTGACCGGGAAGTATGAGGTGCGGTTGGAGTTGGCTGGGAAGAGGTTGTTGTTGGCAAGCGAGAAGGCCCGGGGCTTGTTGTCGGCCCATACGTAACGCGCCTCGGTATAGAGCTTCTGCGAGCCGAAGCGCGAGAGCTTATAGGTGAAGCCGATGCCACCGTTGACGCCGAAGGCGTTGCTTGTGTACTTGTCGATGGTGTAGTTGGCGTTGTACTGGTAGCAGAAGCCGTAGTAATCGCAGTACACGCCGGTTCCGGGCAGGGTGAAGTTGGCGGTCTTGTGATAGAAGCCCACGCCGCCGATGACATACGCTCCCCATGTGTCCGAGGTGTAGTAGTTGACGATGGGATCGAGGGTGAAGGACCAGACGTGGCTGTAGCCGTCGAGGCCGGTGAAGTTGTCCACGGGGTCGATGAACTCGTAAAGAGCCTGCTGGTTCTTGATGGTCGAGCCCTGGAGGCCGAAGTTGTCGTAGTCAAATTGGACGAGGAGGCCGAAGGTCTTGTTGAAGTTGCGGCCAGCTCCAGCCTGTATCTTCCAGCTGGGAGTCAGGTCCTTGTGGGTGATGCCGACCGGAAGGGTGAAGCCGCCGCCTACGGCAAAGGTCCATTTGTTGGAGCCGTCTGGATTGTGCGTTCGATCGTTGTAGTTGGGACGGCGACTGTAGCGGCGGCGGGGAGGCGGCTGATTCTCTTCACTGCCGCTGAGGTTGAAGCTCTCCGCGGATGCCATCTCGGATGCGCCGACGCTGCTGCTGTAGTTGAGATCGTCCGGCACGGAGAGGTTCAGCGGTGCGCTAAGGCTCTTCTTCAGATTGATGGGAGGGAGCGATGCAGTAGTACCCGCCGACTGCTGGGCGTATAGGGCAAAGGTAGATGCGGCAGAGAAGACAGCGATGGCGGTTGCGCGGGCAATAAAAGTGGAGAGGTGATTCCTTCTAACCGTTTTGTACATCCGATAGCTCCCTTGGTGCTACGAGGTTCTTCTATGGCTTCAACCCTGATGATTTGCTGTTGTTGTGTAAGACGCTCGAAATGTCGATTTGGATGACTATCAGCAGTGACTTTTTGTTGAGGACAAAATAGTTACGGGCATCCTGCACGGTGCGGGATGCCCGTAGAGCAGTTCGATAATCAGTCTAGTGGATGTCGAACTGCTCGGGGTGGAGGGCAGGATCGGACTTGACGAGGATCGTCTTGCCGACCATCTCCTCCATCTCCTGGAGCCAGCGCGTACCCGGCGACTTGAGCTGCTTGACGACCTCGGGGTTGACGCGGAGCATGACGTCGCCACGGTCGAGATGCTTGTGCATCTTGCGCATCTCGATGTAGATGTCGTTGCAGACGGTGACGGGCGACTTGACCATGCCGGTGCCGACGCAGACGTTGCATGTGGTCGAGAGCGTGCGCTCGAGCGACTGCTTGACGCGTTTGCGAGTGATGGCGACGAGACCGAAGTCATTGAACTGAAGAACCTTCGATGGAGCGCGATCCGTCTTGAGCTCCTCTTCGAGCGCAGCCATGACGCGGTTGCGGTTCTTGCGCTCGTCCATGTCGATGAAGTCGATGATGATGATGCCGCCGAGGTCGCGCAGGCGAATCTGGCGGACGATCTCCGGGATGGCATCGAGGTTGGTCTTGACGATGGTGTCCTCGAGGCGAGCGGTCTTGCCGACGTACTTGCCGGTGTTGATATCGATCGCGACGAGAGCCTCGGTCTGGTTGATGACGATGGAGCCGCCGGACTTGAGCCACACCTTGCTGCGGAGGGCCTTGTTGATCTCTTCGGTGATGCCGAACTGCTCGAAGAGCGGCGTCTCCTTGGTGTAGAGCTTGACGCGGCGAATGAGCGAAGGTTGGAAGCGCTGCAGGAAGCGCAGGACGCGCTCGTATTCGGTCTCGGTATCGACCCAGATGGCCGAGAAGGTGTCGGTGACCTGATCGCGCAGGATGCGCTCGACGAGGTTGAGGTCGTGGTAGATCAGCGCCGGGCTCTTTGATGATTCAGACCGCTGCTTGATGTCGGCCCACAGGTTGAGCAGGAAGCGAAGGTCGCTGCGAAGCTCTTCTTCGCTGGCCCCCGAGGCTGCGGTGCGGACGATGAAGCCGCCAGCGGCCTCGCCCTTCTCGCTGAGCAGAATATCCTTGAGGCGGCGGCGTTCGCCGTCGGACTCGATCTTGCGCGAGACGCCGGTATGGTTGACCGTCGGCATGAAGACGAGGAAGCGGCCGGGGAGGGCGATGTGCGATGTGATGCGCGCGCCCTTCTTGGCGATGGGCTCCTTCGCTATCTGCACGAGGATCTCCTGGCCGGGCTTGAGCAGCTCGCTGATGGCCGGGAGGTTGGTCGACTGCATGGAGCTGCGGCCGCCACGGTGGTCACGGCCTCCGCTGCGCTCGCGGTCCCCTGCTCCACCGGTGTGGCGGGCACGATCGCCACGGCCACTGCGATCTCCGCGGCGTCCGTCACGGCGGCCGTCGCGGCGGCCACGGCCACGGTCGCTATCGCGGGAACGGTCGGGCGAGGGTGCAACGGCGTGAGTGTAGTCGAAGCCGTTGGTCGGCGTGAGTTCGGCACCTTCCGCGAATCCTTCCTGAACCAGATCGTCCTCGGAGTCGGAGTCGGCCTCTTCGGTCTCATCGAGATCCTCGTCTTCGTCCTCGATATCATCGAGGGTACGGTCGTCGATGGAGTCTTCTTCTTCGAAATCTTCTTCTTCGTCAGGCTCGATGCTGGAGCTTGTGATCTGATCGATGGACATCTCGCGAATCATGGTGCCGAGATCGGCGGCGCCTTCGAGAGTCTCCTCTTCGTCGAGGTCGTCGAGCTCTTCCACGGAGCTGGCGTGGAGAGTGGTGGGGAAGTCCTCCTCGTCGAGGATCTCCTCTTCAAACTCACCGGCGCCGGGGACGAAGTCCTGATGGAAGGCACGTGCGCCGTCCTCGATAGCGTTCTCGACCGGATTGAGGATGGCGGTCTCGTGCTGGATGGGAGCGGAGGCCTCGGTGGTCTCCTGCGGTGTGACAGCAGGCGCTTCCGAGATCATCTCGCCGGTGGCGTGAATGTCGGTAAGCTCGTGAGCCACTGGAGCAGCGTCAGTCTGCCAGTCGAACCTCTCAAACTGGGCTGCGGCTGGCTGGTCGGCCGCGTGCTCCGGCTGCGTCTCCACGGGCGGCTCAATCGTCGGCGAGCTCTGGCGGAACTCGCTTGGAGCCACAGGATCCACGCGGTAGGAGGCGGAGGCTTCGGTCGGCTCGTACTCGACGGGAGTTGTGGGCTTCGGCTCCTCGTGGTGAGAATGAGGGGCAGCGGCCATCTCTGGATGCAGGGCCTCGGCTACTTCGGGCTGCTCTTCCGGAATCTCGACAACGCTGACTCCGTCCGGCTCCTGAATGACCTGCGCACGGGGCTCCGGGTTGTTGCGGAGTTCCTGACGCGGCTCGGAGCGGCGGTGGCGCGAGAGCGTTTCACCGGGAAGCGTGGCTCCGCCGTCCCAGCCTTCGGGGATGGCATAGCTTGCGACCTGCGGGATGATGATGGTTGCGCCGGTTGCGTCGGCGGCCTTGGGAGCCACTGCCGGCTCTTCACCGCCCTTGCGGTACTTCGAGAGAGACTCGCCGGGGAGCACGATGGGCTCCGGGGCTGGGCCGTCGGACTCGGGGGTCTCATTGTAGGCGGAGGCGCTGTCTACGCCGTACAAGGAGGTCCTGGGGGCGAAGCCACGGGGAACGCGAGAGCGCTGGTCGCGATCGCGGCCACGGCCGCCACGGCCGCCACGGTCGTTGCGATTGCGGTCGTCACGCCCACCACGGTCGCCTCGGTCACCGCGGCCGGTGGTCTCCGGCGTGGCGCTGGGCGCGGGATAGGCTGAGGGAATCGGGGCGGTCTCCTTGGAGACGGGGCGTTCGGCGGCTCCATCGATATCAAAGGAGTCGTCCTGCGCATCGTTTGGAGCGAAGCCGGCCTGAGAGTCCGGGCTGGAGACCTGCGAGGATTCGTCGCGCCGGCCATCGCCACGGCCACGGCGGCGGCCACGACGGCCACGCCAGCGGCGGCTGCCGTCGGCGCCGGGAGCGCCTTCGCCGATATCAGCGCTGTCGGTGCGCTCGATGGCAGCGTCTTCGGATTGGGAGGTAAAGGCGAGCGGGCGGCCGAAGTCGGCTTCAGGGATATCGGTCTGATCGAGGGGCTGGGCGCCTTCCACAGAGGGCTGGCGTTCACGGTTGCCGCCGCGGTCACGACGGTCGCGACGGCCACGGCCACCACGGTCTCTCCCACGGTCGCCACGCTCTGAGGAGCGGGTGCCGGAGTCTTCGGAGGGGCTGGCGATCGCGCCTTCGAGGGTGGGCGCTTCGCGGTTGCGACGGCCTTCGGAACGAGGGGCGCGATCGCCGTTGCCGGTGGTGTCGAAGTCGGCGGAGTCGCCGGCCTCTTCCATAAAGTCGGTGATGTAGAGGAACGCGTCGCGCTCCAGGCCGACGTCCACAAAGGAGGACTGCATGCCGGGGAGAACGCGGGTGACTTTGCCGTTGTAGATGGAGCCGGCGAGGGTGTACTCGTTTTCGCGCTCGTAGTACATCTCGGCCAGGGCGTCGTTCTCTACGATGGCCAGACGCGTCTCATGGGGCGTGCTGGATATATAAATTTCTTTTGACATTACTCTGCTCTTTCTGCCCGACCTGGTTCCAGGTGCGAGCGGCAGACGAGACAGAGAACAACCGGGAGTTCGCCTAGCTGGGCTAGGTGAGGCTCACCGTGGGTGCGGACAGGGTACGGGATGCGGAAGCTGCGTGAGCGATGACCGGTGTGAGATGTGCCATGGCCACACTCTGGAAGAGCGTGGACAGAGCGACAAAATGGAGATCGGGACCACGGAGGGGTGCTTCTTGCGACAGCGGGCATCGGGAGTTTGTGACCAAAACAGCGTCAGAATCAAAATCTGGACTCTGAGGCGGGGCCGTTCGCCATCCGGATGCAATCATTCCCTGAAACCTGTCCGGCCAACGGATCGGTAATCTCTGGCTGGCCGGCCTTTTCTTCTAAAAAGTCTTTGTTACCGCGTACCGGCGACCTTGCGCCTGGTGTAGCGGGATAAAAACACTGACAGGCATCTACAGCCGTTCAAGTGCTGCACCTAGTATTGCACTAAAGTCGCTGCATGGGCCAGCGAAAGGGAAAATTATCCTGAAATGAACCACTTAGGGAATGGCCCTAGTTCACGAACCGGCGCATCCGGATGTTCATGACGATGCCGAGCGCGAGGAAGCTGAAGAGGATCGACGATCCGCCGTAGCTCATGAGCGGAAGCGGGATTCCGGTGACCGGCATCAGGCCCACGACCATGCCTATGTTGACCGCAATCTGGAAGAGCATGACGGCGACGACCCCCATGATGATGAAGGAACCGGGCAGGTCGGAGGCGGTTTGAGCGTTCTGAATCAGGCGCATAAGAATGAGGAAGTAGAGCAGAAGGATGCCGATGGCGCCGATGAAGCCGTGCTCCTCGCAGAAGGCGGCGAAGATGAAGTCGGTATAGGGGATGGGGAGGAAGTCGCCCTGAGTCTGAGTGCCGCGATTGGTTCCCTTGCCCCAGATTCCACCGGAGCCGACCGCGATCAGGGACTGCCGGATCTGGTAGCCGGAGCCGCGGGGGTCTTCGTCGGGATTCATGAAGCTGGTGAGGCGGGCCTTCTGGTACGGCTTCAGGAGTTTGCCGGTCTTCCAGACGCCGCCAATGAGAAGGAGCACGCCGAGCAGGATGATGGCAGCCTGTTTGAACTTGATGCCGCCGAGGAAGAGGCCGCAGATGAGGATAGGCAAGTAGGTGAGCGAGGTGCCGAGGTCAGGCTGCTTGAGCACCATCAGCATCGGGACGCAGACGAGGGCGAAGGCTCTGGCGATGTCCTTCCATGTCAGTTCCCTGCCCGCGAGCCCCCAGAAGTAGCGCGCTACGGCGACGATGAGGACCAGCTTGATCCACTCGGAAGGCTGGAAGTGGCCGCCGGGAACCTTGATCCAGCGGCGCGCCCCCAGGACCTTCGTTCCGACGGCCAGCACGGCTATCAGCGAGAGGATGCTGATGCCATAGGCGTAGTGAACGATGTCGAGCAGCCGGTGGTAGTCGATCAGCGAGATGAAGAACATCAGAACGACGCCGACGACGAGGAAGCCGATCTGTTTCTGGTCGAAGCCGTGGAACTTGGTATGGAGCGTCGCCGATTTGATCTCGAGGACGCTGATCAGCGAGAGCAGCAGGACGAAGCCGAGGAGGACCCAGTCGAAGTCGCGGTAGGAGGAGAGGCGGGGCATGGGGGCTGATTTTTATCTTAGACGAAGCATCGCACACTGCATGGCCCAACCTACTCCAGCTTGTAGACTCTTGCCTCCCAGGCTCTGAGCTTGAGGTTGGAGAGGTCTTTTTCAGCGGTGGGCAGGTTGGAGATTACGATTGTCCTGGCTTTGAGTCCTCCCAACAACGAGTAGGAGACAGGATCGCTGGAGAGATTGAGGATGACGAGGTACTTCTCTTGGCCGAGGATTCGTAGATACGCGAAGATTCTCGTGTTCTGGGGTTCGATATCCTTGTAGTCGCCATAGATGAGGGCGGGCGTGTGGTCCCGGAGGGCGATCATCCTGCGGTAGTAGTTGTAGATGGAGTCTGGGTCGGCTAACTCCTCTTTGGCGTTGATCTCCTTATAGTTTGGGTTGACTGCGAGCCACGCCTTGGGGCCCGTGGTGAATCCTCCATTTGCGGAGCCATCCCACTGCATGGGTGTGCGGGCGTTATCGCGGCTCATATGGCGCAGATTCGCGAGATAGGCCTGCTCACTCACCTTGCCGGTCAGAACGTCTGCCTTATAGGCGTTTTTGGCCTCGATGTCGTCGAAGTCCCCGATGGCTTTGAACGGATAGTTGGTCATGCCGAGTTCATCGCCCTGGTAGATGAAGGGCGTTCCCCGGAGGGAGAGAAGCATGGTGGCGAGGAGTTTGGCAGAGGCGACGCGGAAGGCAGGAGAGTCGTCGCCAAAACTGGAGACGAGCCGGGGATTGTCGTGGTTCGAGAGGAAGACTGTATCCCAGCTTTGGACGTCTAGTTTGCTTGCATGCTCGGCGTAGATGGCCTTGAACTCAGGCAGCGTCCAACTCTTCCATTGTCTACCTTCGCGGTTGATGCGAATGGCGTCGAAGTTGAAGATCATGTTGAGCTCGTGGCGGCGGTCGTCGACTATGGACGGGGTCTGCTGAAGTGAGATGCCGAGGGCCTCGCCGACGGTCATAACGTCATACTTGGCCATGACGTTCCGGTTCATCTCCTGCAGATACTCGTGCATGTGGGGACCATTGGCATAGGCTTTGCTTACGTTCTTTAGCTCCTCCGGGGTGAGATCGGGAAGACCGGCGCGCTTGGAGATGAGAGGGATGACGTCCATCCGGAAGCCATCGACCCCTTTGTCGAGCCAGAACTTCATCAGGTCGAAGACCTCGGCGCGGACCTTCGGGTTGTCCCAGTTGAGGTCGGGCTGCTTCACGGCGAAGTAGTGGAGGTAGTACTCCTTTGTGCCGGGGTCGTACTGCCAGGCAGAGCCTGAAAAGAACGACGGGTAGTTATTGGGCGGATCGAAGCCCGTGGGACTGGCGGTGTTCGGCTTGCCGGGGCGCCAGATGTAGTAGTCGCGATAGGGGCTGTCTTTCGACGAGCGGCTCTCGACGAACCACTTGTGCTCGTCGCTGCTATGGTTGACCACCAGGTCGATGATGAGGCGCATGTGGCGCTGCTTGATGCCGGCGAGCAGCGCGTCGAAGTCGGCCATGGTGCCGAACTCGGTCATGACCTTACGGTAGTCGCGAATATCGTAGCCATTGTCGGCATTCGGCGAGTCGAAGTGTGGGCTGAGCCAGATGACTTTGACGCCGAGCTTTTGCAGGTAGTCGAGCTTGGAGGTGATGCCGGGAAGATCGCCGATGCCGTCGCCGTTCGAGTCCTTGAAGGAGCGCGGGTAGACCTGATACACCACGGCCTCCTTCCACCATTGGGATTGGTAGCCGTTGACAATGGCGTTGTGTGCGCTGGGCTGCGGTGGGGTCGCTGTCTGGGCATAGCTGACTGCGAGCAGCAAAGACGGAGCAACGATGAGGGCAAGGGCGGCTCGGTATAGGTTCACGGGAGAATTCTCTCAGACGTAGTGGACGACGTCGATAAGCCGGTGGTAGTCGATCAGCGACATCCGGACGATGCCGACGACGAGGAAGCCGATCTGCTTCTGGTCGAAGCCGTGGAACAACTTGGTGCGGAGCGTCGCCGATTTGATCTCGAGGACGCTGATCATCCGGTCATCAACCGGTCAACGGTTAGCCATGGCCTTGCTTCGCCATCTCTCCGTGAGTGTCTTGTCGGCGAGGGCTTTGATGAAGACTCCCCCGACAACGCTACGAGCCTGAAAGCCGATCTGCTTGCCGTTCTTCGTGTCGTACCAGTCCGTCAGCGGGACTCGGGTGGGCGTCTCGTTGGTCCATTTATAGATGGGGTCGACGATTGCCTTGAACTGCTCGGGCGTGGAGGCGAGAGTGGCGGTCCAGAGCTCCCAGTCGAGCTTGGTGTAGTCGGCACGGCTATCGAGGGGCAGACCGTACTGGTTGAGCTTCGTCAGGTAGAACTTCACCTCGCTCTCGCGAACTGACTTCGGGAAGAGGTTGTAGCCGAGCAGCTCGTCCCAGACGAGGTTGTACTTCTGGCTCCAGGTGCCGGGGCTATTGAAGGCGAGCTTGTAGTGGTCGCCCTCCTGAGCCATGGTGACCCACTTCCCTGCGTAGGCTTTGGCCGTAGCCTGGTACTCCGGGGAGACGGACTCCTTGTTGAGCAGATGGGCGAGATCAGCGTAGGCGGCGAGGCCGTCGATGGCTTTTATGGAGAGGTTGGAGTGGTGGGCCACGTGACCGGCGAAGTTGTCGGTGGTGTGCTGGTTTTCCGGATCAAGCCCCTTCTCCTTCAAGAACTCCGCCCACTTCGTCAATTGCGGCCAGAAGCGTTCGGCGAGGTGCGGATTGCCTTCAGCGCGGGCGAGAGCGTCGACGAGGATGAGCAGGTTGCCGCTCTCTTCGACGGGCATCTGATCTTCCTCCGTCTTTTCGCCGCCGCCGTACTCCTGTCCGTTCGCCAGCGGATACTGGCCGAGGTCGTGCGGCGCGAAGGGAAACTTCCAGCGGGCCAGGGCGGAGTACTCGAGAACAGGCAGGACCTGCGCCTCAAGCAGCTTCGGATTGAAGAAGAGGAAGAACGGAGCCGACGGATAGAGGACGTCGACGGTGGCGATGTCCCCGTTCGAGAAGTTCTCCTTGGCGAAGAGGAAGGGGCTGCCATCGGTATCGGCGACGAGCTTGTGAGCCGCCATCGCCTGCCGGTACGCGAGGATGCAGATTGCTGCGTAGTGCTCGCCTCCGGCTTTGATGAGGTCGGCCGTGAGTTCGGAGTCAAGAGCGGCGCCCCGCGCTTCCAGGGCGGCGTACTGTGACTCGGCGTCGTCAAGCATCTGGGCTACGGGCAGGTTGTTGCGCTGCCAGTAGGGTCGAAGGTTTCGTTGCAGATATTGGATCGCGTAGCTCTCGGTGTACGAGACGAGAACGTGACGGACGGCAGGCTGCGCGCCAACGCTGCCAAAGGGCAGAACCGCTGCAAGGTGTGGGCTATGACGCCCTGCCGTGATGGGCATATCCATGTTGTCTGCGGCGGGAAGCTGGCCGGTACTGACGAAGGTCTCGCGGGCTCGGGAGACGATAGCGAGGTTCGATTGCTCATTCTTCGGGATGGAAAGATGGAAGTAACCCCAGTCGATGCGCAGATTATCGCCGGAGCGGCTGAGGATGTTCTGGTCACGGGAGCCTACAGAGAGCACGTTCTGAGTTGCAGTCTGATTTCGCGAATAGGTGACTGGCTGGGATTGCTCATTCACCGCCACGATCGGGTCGACATCCAGGAGAACGGAGACGTCGTGGGAGCCTCCATCGGTAGACTGTGCCGTCCATGTGATGTAGGTGACGGGTCGGGAGAGGATGTCGAGATCGCTGAGGATCGTGGGAGTAAAGAAGACAAGTTGGACGGTGACGCCCGCAGCCTGAAACGCATAGCGTGTGTGAGTTGGGGTGACCGCACGAGAGGTCTGCTGCATCGCCGGAACTTCGTGCGGGTCGTGCCCCATGAAGCGATAGGGCTTACCGTCGATGCGGACAAGGCCGGTAATGGGCTGCGGGCTCCCGGTCCAGTGCCGCGTGTTGGAAGCGGTCAGTTCGTCGGTATTCGACCAGATGCTGAAGTAGGGATCGTGGGTGATGAGAGGCGTTGCAGGCGCGCGGTCCTGAGCGGGGAGGAGGGCGGCGAACAGAAGTGTCGAACAGGTAAGGAGAGCGCGAAGGGGCGCAAGCTTCATGAGGCGGCCTCGATGTCGTTGGATACGAAAATGATAGCTCGAGACCTAACCCGAGTATCGAAACCGGATCAGTTTACTGGAGTTTCGGATTTATTGGCGGCGCAGCAGACGGTATTACAGCCGACGCGGTCGTCTCCACCTTAGGCGTCTCCGCGATGCGGACGTTGTTCTCGCGCTTGCGCTGCTTGTTGACGAAGGCGTCGATGACCTGGGCGCCCAGCTTGGCGGAGTTGGCGCCCCAGTCGCCGTTCTCCCAGAGCACAGCGACGACGATGTCGGGATTGCGTCTGGGAGCCATGCCGACGAACCAGGCGTTGGGAACGGTCCTGTGGCCGCCTCCGCTCCGGGCAAGCGCATCGTGACTCATGACCTGCGCGGTGCCAGTCTTGCCGGCGAAGTCGATGCCTTCAAGATGCGACGCAGCAGCAGTTCCGGTGGTAGTGGCGGCAGCCATGGCGTCCGTAATGATCTGCCAGTTCTCCGGGGAGAGCGGGATCGTCGCGTCCCCGGAGCCGGGAAAGGTCTCGTGGACAGCCTCAAGCTGATCTGCCGGTACCTCGTCAGGGAAGACGACGTGGGGGCGGTGCAGCACTCCGCCGGAGGCTACGCCGCCGAGAGCGCGGGCAAGCTGAAGCGGGGTGGCGGTAACCGCTCCCTGTCCGATGCCGACGGAGATGA
>WNGR01015874.1_pt1 | contig 11807 bp, 9 predicted proteins | sample 5407581 | NCBI WGS metagenome assembly WNGR01 (sample SAMN13153383, study PRJNA577476) | soil metagenome | isolation source: 80 cm soil or saprolite under Garry oak tree replicate 2 | place: USA:California | collected 2016-06-15
ACAATCATCAGCTTGATCTGCGGCTTCCACACCGCGACCAGCGGGCGCATCACGGTGGACGGGCTGGACCTGGCGACGATTCGGCTGAGCAGCTATCGCCAGCAGCTTGGCGTGGTGTTGCAGGAGACGTTCCTCTTCGACGGGACGATTCGGGAGAACGTGCAGTTTTCGCGTCCGCAGGCGACCGAAGAGCAGGTGATGGAGGCTTGCCGGATTGCGCGGGTGGATGAGTTTGCGGAGAGATTTCCCGAGGCGTATGACACGATTGTCGGCGAGCGTGGAGTGAAGCTCTCGGGCGGGCAGAGGCAGCGGATTTCGATTGCGCGCGCAATTCTGGCCGACCCCCGAATTCTGATTCTGGATGAGGCGACGAGCTCGCTGGATTCGGAGTCGGAGGCGATGATCCAGAACGGCCTGAGCTACCTGATGAAGGGCCGGACGACGTTCGTGATTGCGCACCGGCTGTCGACGATTCGACGCGCCGACCAGATCCTGGTGATCGAAGCAGGGCTGATCCTGGAGCGCGGGACGCATGAGTCGCTGTACCGGCTGGGCGGGCGCTACTACGACCTCTACACGCGCCAGCATGGCCTGGAAACGAACCTGTTCCTGGCGCCAGGCGAGGGCGATAAGGTGGAAGAGGAGACAGCGGCGGGGTAGGGCCCATGAAGAAATACGCATCCAAGGCGACGATTAAAGCGGGGATGGTTGGTTGGGTGCGTGGTGGTTCCGACCGAAAACCTTGCAATCGGTGCGGTGCCCCGCGAGACTACGTCATCAACGGCGGGGAACGTAACGGTTTACTCAATTCGCTTTGTCGGCGCTGCCGGAATCAGTCGCAATTGGCTAGCCAGCGACGTAGCAGGGAGAAGCGAAGGCCAAGCCGCCCAGTCGACACCTCTGAACGAAATGTGTGTACGGGGTGTAGTGGGCCGAGGACCTACGTGTATCCGAGTGGTCCGAAGAAGGGTAAGTGGCGTCCGCGTTGTCGCGCCTGTGTATCCAAGCAGGTGCGGGAGGACAACGCCCGCCACCCTGAGAGGGCATTGGCTCATCAGAGGGTTTACTGGGCCACGCATCCGCAGGTCAAAATTCGTGCGGGGATGAAACGCTATGGTACGGATGAGGTCTGGTACGCACAACAACTGAAGAAGCAGAACGGTGTTTGCGCTATATGCAATCAGCCAGAGCGTCGGCGTCACCCCGGCAAGGATGCCCCCGTGCGGCTTGCTGTCGACCACGATCATGTGACCGGCAAAGTGCGCGGTTTGTTGTGCTGGTGGTGTAATTCGAGGGTGGCGCATCTTGAAGACCCGGTGTGGATGCCTGCGGCGATGCGTTATTTGAAGAAGTACGGGAGACCGACGTTGAAGAGTGCATGATTTATGCGAGTCACTTAACCTAAGCCCGAAGGAAGTCCAATCGTTATGCCCTCTGTACATCAAATAAAATGTCCTGTTTGCGGTGTGGAGGACGCTCCCTGCTTTATAGAAAATGGAATGAATGAGTACCATTCAGAACGAAAGCTGGCTGCGTACCCGACCCGTTATGCGTACCCGGACTGCGAGGAATGTCGGCTGTTGAAGGACGCCATAGTGTCTGCGGAAAGCTCGGAAACGGCGCTTGATCTTGCCCGAACACGATACAACTCTCATCTGGCGGATGCCCACAAGGACGAGAGATATCAGTCTGATCTCTTGCGATCCCTCGGAATAACCATTCGAAAAGGCCGATTGAAACCATGAGTCTTCAGTGGTTCTAGTGTGTTCTGGATAGATGCGGAGTAGAATCGCGGGCATGAGCAGCATGACGGTAACACTCGAAAACCAGGATGCCATTGCTGAGATCGAGGAGTTGATGGCGCGCTTCGATTTACCTGCGGATGCTGTGGTTGACCGCGTGATTCTGGAAGCCGGCACCTGGATGCCGATGGAACTCTTGGCTTATCCACCCACAAAGAGAACTTATCCGCCCGCAAAGACGTAATGCGGGGATTCTTCGCTGCGCTCAGAATGACAGCGGTTTAGGGATTGAGTTGAACCACACGAAGTTGCGTAAGCAGGAACGCGTAGTCGAATGCGATTTCTTTCAAGTAATCGTAGCGGCCGGACGCTCCGCCGTGCCCGGCATCCATGTTGATGTGGAGCAGCAGCGGCGTGTCGTTGTTCTTGATCGTGCGGAGGCGGGCGATGTACTTCGCCGGCTCCCAGTACATCACCTGCGAGTCGTTGAGGCTCGTCTTGACCAGCATCGCGGGGATGGGTGCGCCGGCGAGTTTGTCCAGATTGTCGTAAGGCGAGTAGCTGAGCATGGTGGCGAAGGCCTCAGGCTCGTTGGGGTTGCCCCACTCTTCGTACTCGGCGACGGTGAGGGGCAGGGTGGCGTCGAGCATCGTGTTCATGATGTCCACGAAAGGAACGTGGGAGAGGACGACGCGGAAGAGATCGGGGCGCATGTTGACGACTGCCCCCATCAGCAGGCCGCCGGCGCTACCGCCTTCGATGGCGACGCGGCCCTGAGCGCCGTACTTGCGCGCGATAAGCTGTTCGGTGATGGCGATGAAATCCGTGAAGGTGTTGCGCTTGACCTGCATCTTGCCGGCGTCGTGCCAGGCGTCGCCTAGCTCGCCGCCGCCGCGGATGTGTGCGTAGACCATGACGATCCCGCGGTCGAGCAGTGACAACCGTGCAGGCGAGAATCCCACAGGCAGCGGATAGCCATACGAACCGTATCCGTAGATGTACAGCGGATTCGTGCCGTCGTGTTGGAAGCCGTCGCGGCGGTAGACGATGGAAGCCGGGACGGGGATGGTGCCGGTGGGCGAGACTGCGTCGGGCGCCTCCACCCAGATTCGCTCCGAGGCGTAGCGCGCGGGATCGAAGCCGCCGGGGACCTCCTGCTGCTTGAGGAGTTTCGATTCGCCAATCGCGGTCTCGGTACCGATGCGGGCTACGTTGTATTCGTAGACCGAGGGCGGCGAGACGAGCGATTGATAGCTGTAGCGGAAGACGTTGGCGGAAAAGATGCGGTTGACGTGCGGCGCGGCGGAGTAGGTAGGTTCGGGGAAGGCGATTGAGATGGGCGATTCGAGCCCCGGTGAGGTCGACCGCGCAGAGGAATCGAAGCGCAGAATTTCGAGCGTAGGCAGGCCGAGCTTGCGGCGGCTGGCGACGGCGAAGGAGTGGAAGATCTCGAAATCCTCGAGCGGGTGTGCCGGGTCGAGAGCGATCAGTTGAGTCCAGTGTTCGCGGTCCGGTGTGGCGGGCGGCGCTGTGACGACGCGGAAGTTCTTGCCCGCATCGTTGGTGCGGATGTAGAAGAGTCCGTTGCGGTGATCGGGATAGTATTCCTGATCGTCGATGCGCGGAGCGATCAGGCGGAAGTCGCCGGTGGGATCGCTGGCGGAGAGAAAGCGGTACTCATTGGTCGTGTGGCTCCCGGCTTCGATCAGCAGGTAGAGTTCGTCGCGGCTCCTGCCGATGCCGACGTTGAAGCGCTCGTCCGGCTCGTGGAAGACGATGGCATCTTCCGATGCGGGCGCGCCGAGGCTATGCCGGAAGATGTGGTCCTGGCGCTTCGTGGTCTCGTCCTCAGTGGAGTAGAAGAGGGTGCGCGAGTCGGCCGCCCAGGCGAGTGAGCCGACACGCTCGGCGGTATCGGGGAGGTCCTCGAGCGTGCGGAGATCGCGGATATGCAGCGTGTATTGGCGGAAGCCGGTGTTGTCAGTCGAGTAGGCCAGCAGGTTGCCGTCGGGGCTGACGGCCATGCCTCCGAGGGACATGAAGGCGTGACCTTTTGCAAGCTCGTTTACGTCGAGGATGACCTGCTCGGGCTGTGCAGGGTCGAACGTCGAGTTGAGGTCCGGATTGGTGGCGGGACGTCGGCAATGGATGGAATACTGGCTGCCTTCGACGGTGCGGGTCGAATAGAAATAGTCGCCGAGACGGTAGGGTACGGACTCGTCGGTCTCCTTGATGTGGGAGAGCATCTCGGCGTAGAGCTTTGCCTGGAGATCTTTGGTCGGAGCCATGAAGGCTTCGGTATACGCATTCTCGGCATTCAGATAGGCGATAACTTCAGGCGAGTCCTTGTCGCGCATCCAGCGGTAGTCGTCCTGGAGGGTGACGCCGTGAAGTGTGGTCGGCGTGGGATCGCGGCGGGCTACCGGCGGCTGAACGATCGCGGTCGATGCAAGGGGAGCGATGGTTTGGGACATTCCTGGGGATTACTCCTGAGTGCTCTGAAATTTGAGCTGGATGAGTCTGGTGATGCGCCGATAAAGATGGTTATTGCACCTTATGAGCCTATAGGGATAGGATAACGCTCCAAGTAGAACGGGGTGCGGAGGATGCTTGCGATTGGGCAACTTACTCTCCGGTTCCCGGCACCAAATTAGGATTGACGCCTGCAGCAAGCACGAGTTCTTAGTCCTTCAGCATGCGGCATGATCCGTTGGAAACCAGATCGAGGAGTTTCGCCATGAATACTAAGCGCTTCTATGTAGGGGTTCTGGGGGCGGCGGTTATGCTGCTGCCGTCTATGTTGGTCGCTCAATTAGACCCCAGCGCCGCCGCTAATCCGTATCCGCAGTCACCGCAGGGGATAAACCAGCCTTCCTCCAACCAGCCGGGTTCGACGCCGCCGACCGGGGCGCAGACGACCCCATCGACCTCGATGCGCGACTCACTGGGCGCTCCCGGACAGACCGGCCAGCAGATGCTCGATAAGAAATTCATGCGCTCGGCGGCGCAAGCCGGAATGGCGGACGTGAAGCTCGGAACGCTCGCCGTCCAGAAGGGCGGACCGGAAGTCAAGGAACTGGCGCAGAAGCTTGTGGATGACCATTCGGCCATGAACAAGGACATGGAGGCGGTTGCGGACGCCCTCGGCGTAATGCTGCCGAAGAAGATCGAAAAGGACGCACAGGCAGAGTACGACAAGCTGAATGGCCTGTCGGGCAAAGACTTCGATACAGAATTCATCGTCTTTATGACGAATGCGCACTACCAGGAGCTGCACAACTTCCACCAGGAGGCCTCGGTGGCTGCCGATCCCGATTTGCAGTCAGAGGTGATTAAGGCAATGCACACGATGCACCAGCATGTGGGAATGATTGTCAACGTGGCCAAAGCGGACGGGATTACATTGCCTCCGCGTCCTCCGCGTCCCGATTCCAATTCGGCTCCGAAACCGTAGCCGGCTTGGATCGAGCAGTCGAAAGGGGGCCTTTTGGCCCTCTTGAGGATGCTGAAAAAGTCCGTTTTGCTTAAGGGCACGGATTTATCCGTGCCGTAAACGTCGCATAATCAGCGGGGCTTTAGCCCCTGAGGTCAATCTCTGTGGCTCGTGCCGCTTTTTTTCAGCACCCTCAAGGGGGCCTTCGGGCCCTCTTTTTGTTGCGCGACGGCGCGCGGCATAGAATGGAAGGAATGTTGCGGACCGCGCGCTGGCTGATCGCCGTAGTTTTGCTGGTATCGCCTGCCCGGGTAATGTTTGGGGAGACGGTTGCGGCGCTGCCGTCGCCGACTGGCTATGTCAATGATTTTGCGGGGGTCCTGACGCCTGAGACGCGGCAGAGCCTGGACAACCTGTGTACCCAGGTAGACCGCCGGGCGCACGCACAGATCGCGGTGGTGACGGTCAAGTCGATGGACCCGGACAAGTCGGGAGCGACTCCGTCTATCGAGGAATTCGCAACCGCGCTCGAAGACAAGTGGAAGGTGGGCAAGAAGGGAACCGACCGTGGCGTCCTGCTGATCGTATCGCTGAACCCCAGGAAATACCGGATCGAAGTCGGATACGGCCTGGAAGGTCTGCTGAACGATGCGAAGGTCGGAGACATCGGCCGCGACATGCAGCCATTTCTGCACACTGGCGACTATAGCCAGGGAATTTCCGTGGCGACGCGTGAGCTTGCGCAGGATATTGCCGCTGACGCAGGGGTAAGTCTGCCCGGGACGGCCGGACAGCAGGCGCCTCGATACCATTACGAGACTCAACCTCAGGTCCAGGTAAGCCCGATTGCGCTGTTTGTCATCGGCGGAATCGTGGTGGCGGTGATCGGGATTCTGATCGCCACCGGCCATATCGGGCTGCTGTTCTTCTTCTTATTCAATATGCTGGGAGGCGGCCGGGGAGGTGGTGGCGGCTTTGGTGGAGGCGGAGGCGGTGACGACGAGGGCGGCGGGGGTTTTGGGGGATTTGGCGGCGGAAGTTCCGGAGGCGGCGGTGCCAGCGGAGATTTCTGAGAAGATAGTGCACAGAGCAAGAAACAAAGGACAGGGTACGAGGGCTATGCACTTGGATTTTTTTGCCACGCAAATCGGCCGGGAATTTCGCTTGATGCTTATCAAGTCAGCTCAGGTGTGGGCGCAAAGGGCCGAAGGCCCGCCATATACCAGCATGGGGCGAAGCCCCATGTTGGTGCGCCAGAAGTTCATGAGGGCTGCAAGCCCGACACATAAACGGTTTGGATACCAGAAAATCCAAATGCGATTGCTCTGAACAGGGAACACGGAACGGTAGATTCGCGTACTAGCCGGTAGCTTCAGGGGAAAGTAGAGGGACGATGAAAGCTTTATTGATTGGGCTGGGCGTAATCGTATTGATTGTGGCGCTCACGTTTGGAAGCTATGTCAGCGCGAAGAACCAGATGGTCGCTAAAGACCAGGATGTGCAGAATTCGCTGGGGAATATCGATGTCGACCTTCAGCGCCGGTACGACTTGATTCCGAACCTGGTTGCGACGGTGAAGGGCTACGCAAAGGTCGAGGAGTCGATCCTCACGTCCATCGCCAACGCGCGCGCCGGACTGTTGACGGCGAAGACGCCGGACGAGAAGCTCGCGGCAAACGATCGACTGAACGTGGCGCTCCTGCCGTTGATGCGGATGCAGGAGAACTATCCCCAACTGAAGAGCAACGATCAGTTCATGCGGCTGCAGGATGAGTTGGCGGGGACGGAGAACCGCATTGCCGTCGCGCGCCTGCGCTACAACACTGCGATCAAGGACTACAACGTCTTCATCGAGCAGTTCCCGAACAGTATCTGGGCGAACTTTGCCGGCTATCACCCGAAGACGCCGTACGCCGCGGATCAAAATGCCAGGGAAGCGCCGAAGGTGGATTTCTCAAAATAGAACGCATCAGACGCGAAAAGGCCGCCGGACAATCAGGCGGCCTTTTTGTTTATGGTCGAATCGCAGGGAATCAGCATTAGCCCGAGCTGGCACTCCGCTGCGATCCGGACGACCCTAGGCGAACGCTGCGATCGCGGAAGCCTCGTCGTCCTTGATGTCGAACACCGTATAAAGCTTGGTGATCTGCAGCAGGTCGTGGACCTTTTTCGTCAGGTTGAGCAGCTTGAGCTCGCCTCCGGCATTCCTGACCGAGGTGAATGCGCTGACCAACTCGCCGATGCCTGAGCTGTCGATGTAGGTGATATCTCCCAGGTTCAACAGGATGTGCTTCGATCCCTTTGCGAGCACGTCATGGACGGCGTCGCGCAGTACGACACTGCCTTCCCCCAGGGTAATGCGGCCACTTAGGTCTAGGATCGTGATTCCGTCCACCTGGCGGGTTGCGACTTTCATGCTCATGTTTGTGTCTCCTTTAGGCTTATGGAGCCGGTTGGGCCGGCGTTCGGTGTTTGATGAGTGTGAGTTCAGTGCCCGGATGCAACTGGCGAAAGTGTACCTCATCCATGAATCCGGGGCGAGTGGGTCGGGGAGACTGTTGGGATCGAGACCGTGGCCCTGGTCAGCAACCCGCACGATCATGGAATCGGAAGTGGTCTCGAACGAGACGGTGATCTGTTTTGTGGGGCTATAGGCGTTGCCATGCAGGACGGCATTGACGGCGGCCTCGCGGACCGCCATGGCGATGTTGGACACGGTGTCTTCATCGAATCCCGCACGCGCGCCGAAGTCTTCCGCAGTCTTCTCCACCGTGTCGACGCTCTCTAGCGATGAGCTTAGAGTGAGCGACGCACGACTTGTGGTGGAATCAGCCAATCCGGTCCCTTCGGCCGACACCGGCCAATGAAGAGGGCGGCCTACGGCGATGATGGCAGTTTGCTTGTGGATTTCTCGAATGTCAAGGCGCAGGGCAGTTGCGCTCCCGCAGGACGTTGTCGAACTGGCTGATGGACTGCTTGGAATCCGTGGCAGTGGGTCAGTTTGAGGCATTGCTGCCTTGCTCAATAGCCGCCCTGCTCATTTGAGGAATTGCTGCCTTGCTCAATTGCTGCCCTGCTCATTTGGGGCCTTGCTTAAGGGCACGGATTTATCCGTGCCGTAAAACGCCGCAAATCAGTGGGGCTTTAGCCCCTGAGGTACGGTTTCATTCAAGCTGACCCACTACCGAATCCGTGGCAGCGCGGCATCAGCAGCGCCGAGTGGGGTAGGATGCGAAGGAGGGGTTTGCTCACGCGAACGCTGGGCAACCCGTAACTGTATGACCAAACATGCCAACCAGTTGACGAGTGTCTCCGCGCTAATGGGCGTGGCCGTGGCCGATGCGACCGGCAAGACGCTGGGGCATGTGCGCGAGTTTGCGGTATGTCCGCCAGAAGACGCGAATCATGTGCGGAGTCTGGTGCTGAAGCCGTTGGGCGCGAGCCGTACCGAAGGGCTCTCGATGGCGCCGGTGAACGATCTGGAGATGACTTCGGCCGGGGCGCTGCGGATACGCGGAGAATTGCCGCTGAAGCCCATGCCGAAGGAAGATTCGTACCTGATGCTGGAGCGCGATCTACTCGACCAGCAGATCATCGACGTGCATGGGCATAAAGTGGTGCGGGTCAACGACGTCAACCTGGTCTGGGAGGCGGTCACTGACAACGGCGCCGAGGCGATGGACAGCAGTGTCAAGGAGCTCCACGAAGGATGCGTCTTATCGTTGCGCATCTCTGAGGTGGAGGTTGGCACTCGAGGCGCCGTGCGACGGCTTCTCAAGGGGCTTCCGGCGACCACCGTGGAGCGGGTTTCGGACCGGTTCCGGACCAGCGTGATTCCGTGGGATTTCGTCGACCTGATCGATCGCGATCCGGCACGCCGGGTGCGCTTGAAGATCGAGCAGGACAGGCTGGCGAAGATGCATCCGTCCGACCTCGCCGACATTCTCGAAGAGCTTGCGCCGGCGGAGCGGCAGGCACTGTTTACTTCACTCGACGAAGGCGTAGCGGCAGAGGCGCTGGAAGAGGTCGAGCCCAGGATGCAAAAGGCGCTCACCGAGTCGCTCGATTCGGAGCACGTTGCAGGCATCGTGGAGGAGATGGACCCGGCAGCCGCGGCGGACTTCCTCGCGGAGCTGCCGGATGAGCGCTCGGAGGCGATTCTCGAGGAGATGGACCCCGAAGAACGCCAGGACGTCGAGGACCTGCTGGAGTTTTCGGGTGACTCAGCGGCGGGCGAGATGACGACGGACTACATCTCACTCCCTCAGGGCGCGACAGCCGAGCAGGTGATCACAGCGTTGCACGACTTCGAGGGTGACCTGGAGACGCTGACGCATGTCTTCCTGGTCGACGAAGAAGACGTCCTCCACGGAGTTGTGCCGCTGGTCAAAGTGCTTCTGGCGCCGCGGGACAGCGAGTTGGCGAGCCTGTCCGACGGCCACATTGTGTCGTGCGACATCCATGCGAGCGGGAAAAAGGTTGCGGAGCTGTTCGACAAGTACAACCTGCGCGCTCTGCCGGTGGTGGACGAGACGAAGAAGCTTGCAGGCGTGATCTACGCGGAACAAGTGATTGCGCAGTTGCGGACGAAGAGCTGAACATGATCGGCGAACACTCCTCCAGTTGGTCCAGTTGGAATGCAGCACAGGGGCGGGTATCCGAAAGCTCTCCGGACACGCGGCCGCTGAAGATCCTTTATGCCGCCGGCCTGTCGCCGAACGATTCGGCGCTGTACCGCCTTTGGGCGCTGGAGCGGCTCGGCCATGCGATCGTGCCGCTGAATGCGTTCGAGTACGCGCCCGGCAATGCGCTGCTGGAAAAGATCGCCATGCGGCTGGCAGCAGGGCCTTCGGTCAACCGGCTGAATCGCGATCTGCTCAATATGGCGGAGCGTGAGAAGCCCGACCTGGTGTGGACCGACAAGCTTCTGGCGATGCAGCCGGAGACACTCAAGAAGCTGCGCGCCATGGGCATTGCCACGGTGAGCTACATGATCGACAACCCGTTCGGCACGCGCAGCGACCCGGGCTGGCGGCTGTACATGAAAGATATTCCGTACTACGACCTGCACGTCGTGCAGCGGGACGCGAATATCGCCGATTACAAGGCACGCGGCGCGCGCGACGTGATCAAGATCCAGACAGCGTATGAACCGACGATCCACTATCCGCCGCCCGCGGGATGGAGTGATGCCGATCGCGATCGCGAAGTCTCGTTCATCGGCACGCCCTACGATCGGCGCGGTGAATTTCTGACGCGGCTGTGGAAGGAGTTCGATTTGCCGGTGACCGTGTCCGGCGGCCTGGTGTGGAAGCAGCACCTCTCTCCGGAGGCCGTGACGGCGATGTATCGCGGAAGCGGAGAGCTTTTCCGCGATGCATACCGCGAGGGGATATGGAAATCCAAGATCAACCTGAGTTTTCTTACCCACTCCAACAAGGACGAGTTTGCGCATAAGAGTTTTGAGATTGCGGCGTGCGAGGGCTTCCTTCTGGCGGAACGCTCGGAGGGTCACATGAAGCGCTTCGTCGAGGACGAGGAGGCAGTGTTCTTCTCGACCATTGACGAATGCGTGGAGAAGATTCGTCGCTACCTTCCGGATGAAGCAGCAAGGAGCCGGATTGCGGCTGCGGGACGCGCACGGGCCGAGCGCAGCGGATACCACAACGACCGGCAGGTAGGCCTGATCGTCGAACGGGTGCGTGGAATTATTCCACAGATCAAGAAGGTGGAGGAGTGATTCGCCGTCTCGAATGAGAGCAGTTGAATGTCGAAGACAAGTGGGGAGATTTGTCTGTGCGCTCGCGGCCAGGCCGTCTGAGCATCTGAATATCAATTGACACGTTGAAGGCTCATAAATTGATGGGTTGCCGGCGGGTTTTATGGCCGTTGACGGGTTATGGTTGCAAGAGGGATTTGCGGAAGCGCGATGGACAGAATCGATCTGGGTACGACCGGAAGAACGACGACACGCCTCGGCTACGGGTGCTCCAGCCTGATGGGCGCGATGGGCCGCAAGCAATCCGTCGCGCTGCTCGAGGCCGCATTCGACGCCGGTATCCGTCATTTCGACGTCGCCCCGATGTATGGCTTTGGCCAGGCGGAGAGTTGCGTCGGAGAATTTCTCGCCCGGCATTGCGCCGATGTAACGGTCACGACGAAGTACGGCATTCCCCCGGCGAAGAATCAGGGCTTGATCGGAGTGGCCCGCATGCTGGCCCGTCCCGTGGTGAAGGCTCTTCCGGGCCTGAAGCGCGGGCTGTCGAACGTCGCGGGCAAGGCGACGCAGCCAGCGGAGAAGGCAAGCTTCACGGCGGCTCAGGCGAAGCAGTCCCTGGAGCGCAGCCTGGCAGAGTTGCGGACGGATCGCATCGACGTGTGGCTGCTGCACGAGGTGACTGCGGAGGATCTGCGCGATGACGGACTGCTGCGTCTTCTGGAGGATTCCGTCGCGGCTGGAACGATCGGGACCTTCGGCGTCGGGAGCGGGCGCGAGAAACTCAGCGCACTGCTTGCGGCGCGTCCGGACTATTGCAGGACCGTGCAGTTTGAGTGGTCGGTATTGGACCCGCCGGTTGTCGCAGCGAAGAGTTTTCGCATTCATCATCGCGCCCTCACGGACCACTTCCGCG
>WNGR01008840.1_pt1 | contig 11805 bp, 17 predicted proteins | sample 5407581 | NCBI WGS metagenome assembly WNGR01 (sample SAMN13153383, study PRJNA577476) | soil metagenome | isolation source: 80 cm soil or saprolite under Garry oak tree replicate 2 | place: USA:California | collected 2016-06-15
CCGATGGTGAATATAGGACTGCGCCCAGATCCGCAGCGCCATTCCGGCGAACAATAAAGCCAGTCCCGCGCCCCACATCAGCGCGGCGTTGCTGACTTCGCCTCGCCTCCAAAACAGCACCAGGAGCAAGGGCAGGTGGGCCAAAACTCCGCGATGCCGGAAGGCCCATTTCCCAGAGAACATGCGCTCAGTTTAGATCAGCGCAGGGGACCTACGAAAAGAAAAAGACGGGGATTCCGTTTTGATGCGAGCGGCGAGCCGCCGGGGAAGCTAACCGCAAAGCTAATCTCCGTTGAGCAGGCGCTTCAGGGCGGGAATCAAGTCGGTTCCGGCGGAGGATTTGCTCACAAAACCGTGGGCGCCCAACAGGCGCACGGCCGCCTGGGCCTCTGCCGTGCATTCCTGCACGGTGAAAAATAGAATTTTGGTTGCGGGAGATATACGGCGGATCTCGAAAGCCGCCTGGATTCCATTCATTTCAGGCATATTGATGTCCAGGAGCACCACGTCGGGTCTTAGCGTCTCTACCTGGTCGAGGGCCTGCCGCCCATCTGCCGCTTCGCCGCAGACGGACATCGCGTTTGCGTCCAGGAGTTCGCGCACGGTGTTCCGCGCGATGAGGTGATCGTCAACGAGTAGGATTCCGGCCGTAAGTCACCCCCACAATTGAGCATTGCCGTCTCCAGACCATCGTCCTCCCTGGGAACATCTAATGCTATACAGCGATAGCTGTAGGGTGTTCAAAACTAAACACCTTGCTTTGTTTTTGGAGCGTATTTCTTTCCGGGGTAGACTAGAGCACCCACCTCAATTGGGGTGGCAGATTACCGCCGGAAGCGGCCAAAGCCTCCGAACCTAGGCCCGAATCCCCACACTCCCACGCCCCAGCCAATGTAGGGACCAAAATAAGGACCCGGATAGCAGTCCCATCCCCAGGGGCCGCAGTATCCGTAATAGTAGTAGGGCGGCGGATAGCCGGGGCCTGGAGCGCGGCGGCGAGGGGCATTGGCGTAGGCATCCTGATCCTTATAGTCGCCCTGCCTGACCGGCTGGAACGCCACCTCGCCTTTTTCGGTGGAGATCTCGACCGGCGATTGCAGGCGGAAGGTGACTTTCGCCGCCAGACGGGGCGATGATCCTGCTCGGATCATCGCTTCTCTCCCGCCAGCTTGCGGTAATAGCGGCTGGGAATTGCGCCTGCCAGCGCCGCCACGATCACGGAGCCGAGAAATGCTTCGGCCGGCGGATGCTCCAGGACGTCGAGCAGCAGATAAGCCGTGCCCAGATAGATGGCTTCCATCACCACGATGCGGCAAATGGTGACGCGTCTCGATTGCGCGCGAGGCCGCATCATGAGAAGCAGCAGCACAATCACTGCCGCTGCAAACAGCAGCGGTATCCATTCCGGCGACATAATTTTCTTAGTTCGTGTATTAGGCGACCCCGAGCAGTGGATTATGGCAGTGGCACACCTGCTGAGCCGCAACCGCCCGAAGCTGTGACGCTCGCTAAAAGCTGGAAACGAGACTCTGAATAGTGGAAATGAGAACGCGGGCAGGAGACGACTTGGAGACTAGCGCCGACACGCCCAGCAATTTCGCCGCAGTGGAAGCTTCCGGCGAATCGTCAATGGTAAAGAATATGATCTTAGCGTAAGGCGCCATGCGCCGGATTTCGTAAGCGGCCTGCACGCCGTTCATTTCCGGCATCCCTATATCCAGCAGCACGATGTCGGGTTCGAGGCTACGTACTTTTTCGACGGCTTGTTTGCCGTTTTCGGCTTCCCCGCACACCACGGCCACGCCCATGCCCATATCCGCCAGAACGGCGCGCGCCGTTCTCCGGGCGGCCGGGTGATCGTCTACCAGCAAGACTCGGGCTGGGGTATGCACAGCGGTGCCCGCTTACGGGGCGGCTAGCGAGGCGCTACCCAAGGGGCGGGTTTTTGGGGAGGCAGCGCTTTCGCCCGGTGGTAACTATGAGGCTGGCGGGCGGTCTGGACAATACGGGACATACCTGAAAATCTGGTAGCGTTACGTGCTTGTAGGGTCGGTTCGGCACCAATCGCGAAGTCCTATTACCCTACACAAGTTGAAACGAACACCAACTGATTCTTGCATCGCTGTACATTTTTTGGACCCCTGCTCACCCTTGCCTTAGGGCCAACCGCGCCGCCACTTGCCGCCGAATACGTGCCCTTCCTCCTAAGCTGCTAGAATGCTGCTGCAGGAGGACCTCATATGGCCACGGCCGCCGGTGCGGGCGCCGGCTTTCTCCAGCCGACATTCAAGCGCGCAGCAAGAATCTGGTGGGCGTGGGTTTGGCGATCGTTGGTTTTTGGCGGCGCCGCGGGACTTTTCGGCAGCCTGGTTTTGAATCTGAGCGGCATCTTGAACCGGATCTCGGAAAAAGCGGGGCAATACCTGGGCGCGGCACTCGGCATAGCGCTGGCCGTGCCCGTGGGGATCTGGATATTTCAGATGGTCCTGGAGAAAGATTTCGGCGAATTTCGCATTCGGCTGGTACCCAAGGCGCCCACGGAGCCGGCCTAAAGGAACGAGGCCCAGAGTTGCACTCTGCGCGATGCGGCGCTATGCTCCGCCGGATTGAGGAGGAACGGCGATGCCAAAATATCTGATCGAACGCGAAATTCCCGGTGCCGGGCAGATGTCGCCGCAACAATTACAGGCCGTGGCGGAGAAATCGTGTTCCGTGCTGCGCAATCTGGGGCCACAGATACAGTGGGTGCATAGCTACGTCACTCAGGACAAAATTTATTGCGTCTACATCGCGCCGAACGAACAAATGATACGCGAGCACGCGCGTCAGGGCGGCTTTCCCGCCGATCGCGTGTCGCAGGTCGGCGCCGTGATCGATCCGACCACTTCGGAAAACCGCCCACGGTGATCAGAGCGCAGATTTAGAGCGCCGCCCATGCGCGTTCTCCTGGTGGAAGACGATCCCCGAATCGCCAATTTCGTGGCCAAAGGGCTGCGCGAGCAGGCCTATGCCGTGGACCTGGCCGCCAGCGGCGAGGTCGCGCTCTATCAGGCCTCCATCAACACCTACGATCTCGCCATTCTCGACGTGATGATTCCCGCGCCGGATGGCTTCGAGGTTTGCCGGCGGCTGCGGCAGTCGGGTTTGCGCTTTCCCATCCTCATGCTCACCGCGCGCGATGCCACCGACGACCGCGTGCAGGGCCTCGATACCGGCGCCGACGATTATCTGACCAAGCCCTTCGAGTTTCGCGAGCTGCTGGCGCGGCTGCGCGCGCTCTTGCGGCGCTCGGGCGAATTGCGGCCCAGTCGCATCGCGGTGGACGATCTGGTGCTGGACACTGCGGCACAGACGGCCACGCGCGGCGGAAAGCAAATCCCACTCACGACGAAAGAGTACGCGCTGCTCGAATATCTGGCGCGCCATGCGGGCCGCGTGATTGGACGCGAGGAAATTTCCGAACATGTGTGGGACGAAACCTTCGATCCTTTCACCAATACCATCGAAGTGTACGTAAACCGATTGCGGCGCAAAATCGATCAGCCTGCGGCCAAGCCGCTGATCCACACGCGGCGCGGCGCCGGATATATGCTCGGCTCAGCGGAGCCGAGTGGCGTTGCCGCCGCGGGCGGCGGCGCAGAATCCGGCGGCGCGGCGCGTGGCAGCACGACCCGCGTCGAAGCGCGCGAAAAAATGAAAGCCAATGCCATGAAACCGGCACCGGCTCCGCGCGGGGCAGGGAAGAAGCATGTTTGATTCGGTGCGCGTTCGTCTGACGCTTTGGTATACGGGCGTGCTCGCGCTGGTTTTGGTTGGCCTCGCCGCTGGAACCTATTACCTGGTCGCGCGCACCACCGAGCGGCGCACGTTTATTTCGCTGGCGGAAATTTCTCAGGGCTTCCTCACGACGCTGCAATCGGAATACAAAGACCAGCTCAAAGAGAGAGCGGGGCTCGAGGCTCTGCACGCTGCGGCCCAGGAATCCGTGGACGAGTTTCGGCTGCGTGATCATCGCTTTGCCGTGCTTGATTCCGCCGGCAACGTGCTGGCGGAAAACCAGGCGCTGCCTGCGCCACGCGAGCCGGCCGGAGCCGCTTCGCAGCGGGAAATCCCAGGCGAAGTTCTGCGCAATCTGGTCGCAGGCGCCGCCGGAGCGCCGCGCCGGTTGCAAGACCTCACGCTGGGAAAGGAGCATTTTCGCGCGCGCGTCCTGGAGGCCGAAGTGGGCGCATCGCCAGTCACGGTCGTGGCCATGGAGTCGCTCGAACGCGAGCGCGAGCTGCTGGAAGACATTCGCGAGACGCTGCTGTGGGTGATTCCCCTTACGCTGGTGATCGCCAGCGCCGGAGGTTATTTTCTGGCGCGCAAGAGCCTTGCGCCCGTCGTGGGCATGAGCGAGAAAGCCGCGTTGATCGGTGCGCAAAACCTGCACGAGCGCCTGCCCGTGCAGAATCCGCTGGACGAGCTCGGATATCTGGCGAACACGTTCAACGGCCTGCTCGAACGCCTGGACCGCGCGTTCGAGCAGCAGCGGCGCTTCATGGCCGATGCTTCGCACGAGCTGCGTTCGCCCGTGGCCATCATTCGCGGCGAAGCGGAAGTGGCGCTTTCGCAGCCGCGCCAGCCGGAGGAATATCGCGAATCGCTGGCCATCGCGCTCGACGAAGCGCGGCGGCTGTCGCAGATCGTGGACGATCTTTTCACGCTGGCGCGCGCAGATGCGGGTCAATACCCGTTGCGCCCGCGCGATTTCTATCTCGAGGAGCTCGCCGCCGATTGCGTGCGCGCGGCGCGCACCATGGCCGCGGCGCGCGGCATCACGCTCAGCCACGAGCCCGATGGCGAGATGCCCATCCATGCCGACGAGGCGCTGCTGCGCCGGCTCGTGATGAACCTGCTCGACAATGCCCTCAAGTTCACCCCCCAAGGTGGGAAGATCAGCGTCGCCTGCCGGCGCGCGGGCAGCGAATATTCGCTGACCGTGCGGGATAGCGGTCCGGGTATTCCAGCCGAAGCGCGGGAGAAGATTTTCGAACGATTTTTTCGCCTCGATCCGGCACGCTCGCCGGATTTGCGCGCAAGCGCCGATCGCGGCGATTCCGGCGCGCCAAAGACGACGCCGGAATCGGCTGGCGGCGGAACAGCGGGCGCGGGTCTGGGCCTGGCCATCGCCCGCTGGATTGCTGAAGCGCATCATGGCCGGCTGACGCTCGTGCAGTCGGACGCTTCCGGCAGCACGTTTACGGCAATTCTGCCCGCGAACAGCGCGCGCGGCGCAGCGGCCCTGTCGCCGGATGGCGCTGGCGAGGCGGAAGCAGCGCCGGCAAACCGCAAATCCACGAGCTGAATCCGCGAGAGGACTTTGTGTCCATTAATTCTCCCGAGGAACTCCAAGGGCTGCGCGCCGCGGGCAGGATCGTTCGCCGCATGAGCGAAGCGATGAAGCAACGCATTGGCGTTGGCGTGACGACGGCGGAGCCCGATGAGGTTGGCGCGCGGGTGATGGCCGAGCCCATCCTGCTCACGACAGCTTAATGCGTTACCTCCTTGACGCGGCGGTTCGACCCCCGTACAATCGAGATGTACGTTTTGTACCATGTTGATGTACATGGAGGCGACGTGACGACGCGAACCCTGAAGAGGCCGCGGACAGTGCGCGTTAACCGCTCCGATTTGCGGCAGAAACAGCGTAAAACCCTCCGCCAAGCCAGGCAGAATACGGTGGTCCTCATTTCCGCGAATGACCCGGAGGATGAGAAACTCCTCGTGGATAAGAAGTACTTTGATGATCTCGTTCAAAGAATGCATTCGCTCGTGGAGACCCTCGAGATCGTGGCGGATCAAAAGCTTTTCGCCCAGATTCTGCAGGCGGCATCGAGCCTGAGAGAAGACGCGAGGCTCGGCAAATTGCACTCCTTCGAGGAGGCTTTCGGGAGCGAATAAAAAACAAACTTGTACAGCTCCAAGTTCACACCGCGCGCCCTAGAAGATATTCAGCGGCTTCCCAAGAACGTCCGGAATTCGTTAAAGCGCGAATTCACTCGGAAAATTCATGTTCATCCCGTCGAATGTTCCGAACCTCTAAGCCCGCCCCTGGAAGCCTTCAGAAGCTTCCATTACCGAGACTATCGAGTGGTGTACCAGGTCCTCGAGGACCTCGAGATCGTGGCCGTGGTGGGCATCGGCAGGAAGGATCGCCACCACCAAGGCGAGATTTATAAGCGCCTCGAAGATCTCGCGAGAAGCGGCAAGCTTGCCGCCGCTGTTCTCGACACTTACCGCTCGATTTCTGCCACCGACGAATTCCCAGACGAATAATTGGTTTTTGCCCCATACCCCGTTAATCGTGCGTTTATCTCGGGCTCTGTACTCTCGCCCCAGAACGCAGGCTAGATCGAACTGGCTGACGCTCCGGTGGGGGCCGATTGCAGGAGCGGTCCGCTCTTCGCCGCGAACGTCACCTACAGGATGAGCTTCGCGGCGTAAAAAAAGGTGCGTCAGCCAAAAAAAGGAGAGAGTCCATGAAACGAGCCAAGATATTCGCGGCGGTGATTTACGCAATGCTGGTTATGGGGACGATGGCGTTTGTGCATTTTCCCGAATTGCAGGCCGACGAGGCGCAAGCGAAAGTCGGCGCGGAGCAGGCGCGTGCCACGGCGCTGCAGGCGGTTCCCGGCACGGTGAAGGACAGCGAGCTCGAAAGCGAGCACGGCCGGTTGGTGTATTCCTTCGAGATCACGCGGCCAGGGCAGCGCGGCATTACCGAAGTCAACGTGAGCGCGATGGACGGCTCGATTGTCAACGTGCACCGCGAGCACGCCTCTTCGCGCCGAACGTCGCCGTGCCCAAACGTCGGCTCCCAATCCTCATCCCATCGGGACCTGCTGTGACAATTCCAGCACGCGCGACTTTTTTATCGCGCGAGTGCTCGCGCTCGAGAGGCACGCGCCGGGGATGCGGAAGAGTGGGGCACTGGGTGAGTGTTCTCGATATCGCGGTCGCCGACGCGCGCCGGGCTAGCTCTGGCCCTTACTTTCCTTCGGCCGCTGCCCGTGCCCGATGGCAACGTAGGTGACCGTATCCCAGGCATTGTGAATCCCCACGAACAGCAGCAGGAGCGTGGTCCCGGCGATCACGAATAGAGACACCGTTCGACACCACGCGAGCAGGATCGCTCCGCCTAACAACGTTGCGTACGCCACCAGCGGAAGCGCCGCATACCAAACCCAGTCCTCGGTATCCGGTTTATAACCGGTCTGCCGCCTCACGTGCCTGATGAACATCATCGCGTAGACCACCCCCGCCGCCCCGCTGGCCCCCAGCGCAAGCCCGGCGCCGGAGAGCGCGGGCCATGGCGCGCTCAAGATCGCCGAAATGAGCAGCGCCGCACAGAAGTGCACCACGGTTGGCGTACCGAACGCGCGAATCTCCAGCATGCCTCTCAACGCTTCCACTTCCGCGATCAGGGCGATCACCACGAACTGCAGTCCCGTTAGTGCTCCGGCCGACGAGCCGACGATGACATAGAAATTCTCCCACTGCGTGAGCAGCGGGCCTCTGGCTTCTGTTAGGACCACGACGCCCTCCATTCTCTCGGGTGCAGAAACAGTACCATGGGCTGATCCCGTCGTTTCCTTGGGCTGACTCTTGACGGAAGCCGATGTGCCGGTTTGTGTCGGTTTGTTGACATCGGCAAGCGTCGGGGGATAGACTCCGCGCCGGATTGGGCCCGAGCGGCTTGATCGTGAGGGAGCGATGATGAAGAACATCAATCGGAACGGAAGAGCACAGGGAACGGCGCATAAATCTGTGCGGGCGGGAGCACGCACGATTTCGGAAGCAGCGGCGCCAGGGCCGCGGCGCGGACTAATGGTCTTGTTTATGCTGGCGGCATGCATGGTGTTGCTGGGGGCCATGACGGTGGGCGCGCAGGTGCAGCCGCCCCCGGCCCCGTGGCGCGGGGCGGGACCCACGCCGTGCGTCGGTTCTGACGGCGGCATCTACAAATGCCCGCCGGCGCCGCAAACGATTGCGGTGCGCGCCGGTCGCTTGTTTGACAGCAAGAACGGCGCGATGCTGACGAAACAAATGATCGTTCTCCAAGGCGAGCGAATTACCGAGGTAGGACCCGAGGGTCAGGTGAAGATTCCCGCCGGAGCGCAAGTGATTGACCTGAGCCAGGCAACCGTCCTGCCCGGTCTGATTGATGCCCATACGCACATGTTCGACGCGCGCAAACCAAACGGAACGACGGAAAATTCCATGGTGCTCGCCATTTCAAACGTGCAGGCCAATCTGCGAGCGGGTTTCACCGCCGCGCGCGACATGAGCAGCCACGGGAATGGATACGGCGATATTGCCATCCGCGACGCCATCAACCAGGGCCGCATCGACGGGCCCCGGTACCAGGTTTCGACCCTCGGCATCGTCTGGGGCGCCAAACCCCCGAACCCCGCCGCGCCGGACAATCCCTTGGCCAGCACGGTGGTCCGTTCGGTGGAGGACGCGCGCGCAGCCGTGCGCGAGCAGATCAAGCATGGCGCGGATTGGATCAAGCTCTTCCCGGCGGGGGCCTATTCGTTCACGCCCACCGGCCAGGCGCAATACGAAGTGACCTATCCGATGCCCGTCTTGCAGGCGCTGATTGATGAAACGCATCGCCTGGGCAAAAAGACGGGTTGCCACGTCTACGGTGGCGAGGGGCTGAAGAACTCCATCATCGCCGGCTGCGACACGATCGAGCACGGCTTCGGCTTGGATCAGGACGAAATCAATATGATGCTGGCCAAGAAACTGTATTACGAGCCAACGTTCCAACGGTACATCGAGCCGTATATGGATGATAACGACGCGAAAAATACCGGCGGCAAGTATCGCATGATCCCCATTTTCGAGAAGGCCGTGTCCATGGGCGTAAACACGAAGGGGCTGAAAATCATGGTGGGCAGCGGAGCGGATGGCTCAACCTTCGCGCATGGCACGCAGGCACTCGAATTCGAGATGCTGGTGAAGCATGCCGGCATGAGTCCGGCGCGGGCCATTCAGAGCGGAACCATGGTGAACGCGGAAGCGCTGGGATGGCAGAACCAGATCGGGTCCGTCGAGAAGGGCAAGTACGCGGACCTGATCGCCGTCTCCGGCGACCCGCTCGCCGACATCACCGAACTTCAGCGGGTGAAATTTGTGATGAAGGGCGGAAAAGTCATCAAGAATGACCTGGCCGCCACGAACGGCGGAACGTAAGCCGCTTTGCTTGCGCCTTTAGGCGGATTTTTCGGCTGCTATCCCTCTTGCAATAGCAGAAGGCCGCTCCCACAATAACTTCCGGGTGGACCGGAGAACCCTTCTGAGGCGGTGCGCGTATGTGGCCGCCGCCCGGCCCACAAACCGCGATGGAAATCGCAAGATCCCCTCTACGCACGCGAGGTTTACGAAGCCTTGGTGTCTTGCTGATCGCCGTGATCGGGTACGTTTTCCCCATCCCCCTTCCGGCGCAAGATCAAAGCCAAGAGGCCATTCACGTGGACGTGAACCTGGTCATGATTGACACGACCGTCAAGAACAAGAGCGGGCAAATCATGGCCGATCTGAAAAAAAATGACTTCGAGGTTCGCGAAGATGGCGCGGCGCAAAAGCTAACCGTCTTTAGCCGCGACGCATTTCCTCTAAATGTGGCGCTGGTGCTGGATCTCAGCGATTCCATCGGCCCCTTCCTGGGCCCCCTGCGTGACGCTGCGAGCACGGCTCTGGCAGCTCTTAAGAGCGAAGACGAAGTGGCGCTGTTTACGTTTTCCAACGAAGCCCAATTGAGCGCGCCCTTCACGAAGGACAAGGCCAAGATTGCGGAGCAGATCAATACATTCCACACGGGCGGCGCCACCAATATCAATGACGGCATCTTCGACGCCGCCAAGTATTTTCTCGAGACCATGCCGCAGGGCCGCCGGGTGGTCCTTTTGATCAGCGATGACGTGGGCACCGATGCCGGCGGAGAAGGCACGCGCGATATCGTCACGGAAATGATCGCGGCAGACGCCGTGCTCTATAATTTGAAGGTGCCGGGCAATAATCCGCCGGCCATGCGCTTCGCCGCGGGGCTGATTAAGGGGCTGGTGGACATTCACAAAGTAACGGAAGAGACGGGCGGCGAGATCTTCGATGCGCAGAGCATGGGCTCTCTCGATTCCACCTTCCGCGCACTAATCGAGCGGATCAAGACGCGCTACACGCTGGGATATTACACCTCCGCCAATGGAGCCGAGGGCAAACCACACAAGCTGGACGTTCGCCTGGCGTCGTCGTTTGGGAAGAAGGGACGCGATTACGCCATTTTGGCCAAGAGCGGCTATTTCATTCCCTGATTTCGCTGCTCCGCTTTAAGCCCGGTTTGCTGCATCTGGTGCCGCGTATGCTTCCCCAGGCGTTCCAGCAAGCGCTGCCGCAACCTGCCCAGGCTTCGGTTCAACGGATTGCTGCGCTCGAGAAATGGCAGGACCGGTGAGCACCGTTCGCCAAATCTGCCGCGCATTCGCTTTATGCGAGCATCGGGTGCGCAGTATCTGGAGGCGGCATCAAGTGTCTCCACAGCATCCCTGCGCCGCGCGGCAGACATGTAAACCTCCGCCAGGTTCAGGTATAGCTGCGGCTCGTTGCGCCTCATGCTGACGGCTTTCCTGCAAAGTTCCACTGCAGCCGCCCACTTCTGCAGGGCACGGGCCATGGACACTCCCAGAAACGAAAGGTAATAGGGATTTTGTTGCTTCAGTTCGACTGCGTGCTGCAAATATTCAACAGCCTCGGCTGAATACCCTTTTTGCAAAAGCGCGATCCCTTGTTTGAATTCGACAAGACCAGAATCGTCCGCCATTGTCTCTTGGAGTCCTTTCTTCGGCTCGGGTGAGAAGCCACGATGACGAAAATCGAACCGTAGTGGGCCAATTTACGGCCTGTTTCAAAGCAAATCTACTGTTCTAAGGAACAGTTCAGAGACAGGGGATCTGCCCCGGCCAATTACCGAGCCTGCTCCCGCGCGACGCCACGGTCCAATAGACTGAGATCAGATGTGATGCTTCGCCGGCCCAAATACGCGGCTCATTTTGCAGCGGTGATCGAGTCAGCCTGGATGGTCTTGGTCTTGGCGTCCAGCGTGCCGATGACCTTGACTTTTTGTCCCGCGAATTTTTCCGGCGTGCGCTGGTCGCTTAGGGTGTAAGTGTTTTTGCCGTCATACAGAACGTACGCGGCGCCATGGACACTGACGCAGGCCATGGTGCACGCGGCGTCGGTCGGCCCCATTTGCATTTGGGAATGATCCGCTTTGGCGCACATGCTGTCCGTGATTGTGCCGGTGAAGGTTTGCTTGGGCGGAACTGCCGACAGCGCTGCAACGGCGAGAAGGCTCAAGGCAAGACTGCCGCGGACCCCGGTCCTTGTTATGAGGCGCATCGTTATGAGGCGCATCGCTCCCCTTGTTGTCATTCCCAGCCTGCTGGCTTCTCGCGCCAAAGTCCCCGGTCATCGCCGCGAGCCTTCCCTTACCACGAAAAGGCGATTAACAAAGTCGCGCTGTTCGCGCACGAGTACTCGTGCGGCGGGCGAGGAATCTCTCCTAAGCATGCGCCCACCGTTTGCCGGCGGGCCGGCTAGAAGCCCTCCACTTTCCCGACGGAGTCTTCCTACTCGCCCGGAGTCATGAGGTGCGCGGTCGACGTGCCCGCATTCATAATCCACACGCCCTGCCCGGCTTTGTCGGCCAGTCCGGTGGATTGCGTCGTGGCGCCCGGCACGGCGATGGTCATGTGCATG
>WNGR01018852.1_pt1 | contig 11805 bp, 13 predicted proteins | sample 5407581 | NCBI WGS metagenome assembly WNGR01 (sample SAMN13153383, study PRJNA577476) | soil metagenome | isolation source: 80 cm soil or saprolite under Garry oak tree replicate 2 | place: USA:California | collected 2016-06-15
CACTCGGGCTGGTCCTGATCGTGGCCCGCATCGCGCTCAACCGGTCCAACCGGTGGCTTGTCAGTGCCAATCTGATCGCGTTAACGATCGTGCTGTATATCTGCGCGCTCGTGAACTTCGATGCGTTCATTGCCGACTACAATGTCGCCCACAGCTGGGAGGTCTCGGGCAAGGGTATGTCCATTGATACCCATTACCTCGTCCAGCTTGGGCCACAGGCTTTGCCAGCAATCGAGAAGATGATGCAGATTCGTGTTGTTGGGTGCCGCGATCGGCTTGTAGAAACCCAACGCCTCGACATGGCCTGTCGGGCCTGGGGCTTTCGGAGCTGGCGGCTACAGCGCAGGCTTGACGCCCAAGCCAAGAGCCAGTCCAACAGTCAGCCGGCGGGTTGAGCGGAGAGATTCTTGGCGCATCGCATTCTCATCGTCGACGACGAAGGCCACATCCGCGAGGTCATCCGCGTCGCGCTGAAGAAGGCCGGCATGGACGTGATCGAGGCACGCGACGGCAAGGAGGCGCTCAGCCGCTTTGCCGCCGACAGGCCTGACCTGATCGTGCTCGACATCGGCATGCCGGAGTTCGACGGCCTCGACGTCTGCCGCGAGGTGCGCAAAAACTCGGACGTACCGATCCTGTTCCTGTCGGCGCGCGACGAGGAGATCGACCGCATTCTTGGCCTCGAGATCGGTGGCGACGATTACGTGACAAAGCCATTCAGCCCGCGCGAGCTGGTGGCGCGGGTCAATGTCATCCTGCGCCGGCTCAGCCCCCGCAATGGCGATGCCAAGGCCAGCGCTGCCGCGCTGTCGCAGGGCGGCCTCCTGATCGATCCCGAGCAGCATGTAGCGTCCTTCGCCGGCACACCGCTGAAACTGACCGCGATCGAGTTCGGCATCTTGCGGGCATTCCTGACCCGGCCGACTTCCGTGTTCAACCGCGAGCAGCTGATGCGCGCGGCCTATCAGCTCAACATCCAGGTCTCCGACCGCACCATCGACAGCCACATCCGCAACATCCGCGCAAAGCTCGCGGCGCAAAGCTGCGACAGCGTGATCGAAACAATCCATGGCGTCGGCTTCAAGCTCGGCCGCTGCGAGAAACAGGCATGAGCGCGGCGCCCGACAAATGGCGGCCATCGCTGGGGCTCGTCATCTTCACGGTGCTCGCGACCGTCGCCGTGCTGCCGCTGGTCGGCCTGTTTTTCTTTCGCCTCTACGATAACCAGCTCATCCGCCAGACCCAGGCCGAGCTGATCGCGCAGAGCCGCGTGCTCGCGACGATCTATGCGCAGGAGGTCGCGGCGCGGCTCGACAGCGGCCTGACGCTCGGCGCCGAGGTGCCGCCCGGTGTGCTGCCCGACCCCGGCGACCAGTTCACGCCGATCCGTCCCGCGCTCGATCTCACCGCCAACGACCTGTTGCGCCGTCGGCCCGATGCGCAAGCCGCGCACCGGCCGCCGGAGCAGGCCTATGTCGAGATCGGCGCAAAGCTGACGCCGATCATCCGCGAGACCCAGAAGGTGACGCTGGCGGGCTTCAGGATCCTCGATCCGCAGGGCGTGGTGATCGCCGGGCGGCAGGAGATCGGGCAATCGCTCGCCCATATCGAGGAGGTCGCCGACGCCCTGCACGGGCAATACCGCGCCACCTTGCGCAATCGCGTACCGGACAAGCCTCCGCCGCCGATCTATTCCTTCAGCCGCGGCCTCGGCGTTCATGTGTTCTCGGCGATGCCGGTCATCGTCAACAACCGCGTCGCCGGCGTGATCTACACCACGCGGACGCCGAGCAACATCTTTGACCATCTCTACCAGGAGCGCGCCAAGTTCGTGCTGGCGGGGCTCGCCGTGATCCTCGGCACGATCGCGATCGGGCTGGTGTTCTCGCGCACCATCACGCTGCCGATGCGCGAGTTGATCAATCGTGCGGCGCGGATCGGCCGCGGCGACCGCGAAGCCTTCCAGCCGCTGAGGCATTATGGCACGCGCGAGTTCGCCCAGCTCTCGCACAGCTTCCTCGGCATGGCCGAGCAGCTGGCGCGGCGCTCCGACTATATCGCGACGTTCTCAGCGCACCTCACCCACGAGCTGAAATCGCCGCTGACCTCGATCAAGGGCGCGGCCGAGCTGTTGCAGGATTCGTTTCAGGGCAGGCCGGAGGGCCTGACGCCGGCCGAACAGAAGACGTTCATTGCCAACATCCTGTCCGATACGAAGCGGCTGGAGGCGATGGCGCAGCGGCTGCGCGAACTCGCCCGCGCCGAAAGCCTGCCGCAGAACGAGCGCACCGAGCTCGCGCCCGTTATCGCCGATCTCAGGAGCCGGTTTCCGGAAAGCGCGATTCTAGCCAGCGGCAGCCTCGACCGAACGATCGGCATGTCCGGAGAGAAGGCACTGATCGTGCTGTCGCATCTCGCCGACAACGCGGTGCGGCACAAGGCGAGCACGATCTGGCTGGAGGCGGTCGACGAACGAACGACCTTGCTACTGACGGTCAGCAATGACGGCGAACCGATCTCGGCGCCGAACCGCGACAGGATCTTTGACGCCTTCTTCACGACCCGCCGCGACCAGGGCGGCACCGGGATGGGGCTCGCAATTGCGCGCGCGGTGATGGCAAGCCATGGCGGCTCGATCAGGCTCAAGCCGACCGACGAGGGCGCGGCCTTCGAGCTTCAGTTTCCGACGGCCTAGATCGCGAACACCCAGGCGGCGACGATGGCGCCGATGGTGACCAGGCCGGCGATGGTCCAGCCCGCGACATATTCCAGTTCAGGGTGACCGGTCGCCCGCATGATCTCGGCCGGATTGGCGGTATGCTTCCACTGCTCTGACATGACAGCCTCGCACGTTTCTCCCCGCGTCATAGGTAAGTCGCACCAGCCGCCATTAGGTTCCATCACGGACATGCGAGGAACACAAAAAGTCGAAAACAACCCCATGCACAGTAGCCGGGACTTTTCCGGCATGGGGCGGTGACGCGCGACAAATGTCTGACACGGCGCGGCAAAACAGCCGCACCGCGCAAACCGCCGCGGGGCTGGCACCTTGCCCTCCAAATTCGATTGCATGCTAGACTTGATGCACGCAGTCCACGGCAGGAGGGAAGCATGGCCGACGACAAGGCAAAAAGGGGCGCGGCGGATCGCGCACTGATCGCGCTCACCGAGAGATAGAAGGCCGCCAAGCGCAAGAAGGCGGCCTGAGCCCCAGCAAAATGATGCGACTGTCGTGCCCGGCACACGATTGAGGGCGGACCGCGGGGAACGTTGCCACTCGACTCTTCCTAAGATTGTAAGTTAATCTCGATTCTATCAGTCGGCCCATTTCCGGCAGGTGTTGCAGGATTGTGAAGGCGGTCGCCGCACTGCCTGCCGCACGACATTTCTCGAAAGGCATTTTCGATGCGTTCGCTTTTTGCGCGACTGCACCGGCGGTACGGGCCCAAGATTTCGGGTGCGGAGCGTCAACGCCGGGTCAAGGACAAGGTCGACAGCCAACCCACCCTGCCGTCGCTTCGCCCGCTGGCCGCGCGGGCGCAACTGCGTCCGAAAGTGGCCATCATCGGCGGCGGCTTTAGTGGCCTGATGGCGGCCTCCGAGCTCGTCGGGCATTGCGACGTGACACTGTTCGAGGCCCGCGACCGCTTCGGCGGCCGGGTCTGGAGCAAGCGGAAAGCCAGCGGAATCGTCGAGGCCGGCGGCGAGCTGATCGGCTACAATCATCCGCTCTGGCTCAAGCTCGCCAGGCGTTTCGAGCTCGGCCTGTCCGTCATCACCTCGGACACGAATTTCGACGCGCTCGATCTCGACATGCCTCTGTTTCTCGACGGCCAGAAGCCGTCCGACCGCCAGATGGAGCGCATCTATCACGAGATGGACGACGCCTTCGGCAGGATCAGCCGGCAGGCAGCCAAAGTCGATCCCCGCAAGCCCTGGCGCGCGAAGGGCGCCAAGGAGCTCGACGCCAAGACGCTTGCGGAATGGATCGACGGCCTCGACTGCACGAAGCTGACCAAACTCGCCATCGACGAGCAGCTTTCCAACGATCAGGGCCTGCCGACCAATGAGCAGAGTTTTCTCGCCAACCTCGCCGTCATTTCCGGCGGGCGCATGAAAAACGACATCGGTGCCTTCTTCACCCAGACCGAAACGTTGCGCTGCTCCGAAGGCAACCAGGAGCTGGCGATTCGTCTCGCCGACGAGGTCAAGCGCAAGGGCGGCGACCCCTTGCTGTCGACGCCGGTGCGCGCCATTCGCATCGAGGACGAAGGCGTAACGCTGGAATTCGGCGCCTCCGGAAACGGGGCGCCGCGCGCGCCATTCGCGGCGGACTACGTGATCCTGGCCATACCGCCGAGCCTGTGGCCGGCTTCGCCCTTCGCCAAGATCACGATCACGCCGGAACTGCCGCAGGACTACTACATCACGATGGGAACGGCGGTAAAATATCTCAGCCCGGTGACGAAGCGCTTCTGGATCGGTGAAGGCCTGGCGCCGACGTCAATGTCGACCCGGTTCGGCGTGACCTGGGAAGGGACCGACAACCAGATTGCGCCGGCCGACCGCCCGGTCGAACTCAGCGTGTTTGCCGGCGCCGACGTCGCGAAGGACGCGCTCGCGCGCTACAAGCCTGGCGACCAGAAGGACGTCGATGCCTTCTATGCAGAGCGTATCGGCGACGTCTACAAGGGCTATGTCGCACATCTGGCCGATGAGCCCGAATTCATGGCCTGGCCGCGCGACGAATGGACCGCCGCAGGCTATTCGTGTCCCGCCCCCGGCGAGGTCTGCCGCGCCGGGCCGCTGCTGGAGAAGGGATTCAAGGACCGCCTGTTCTTCGCCGGTGAGCACACCTGCTTTGCCTATTTCGGCTACATGGAGGGCGCGCTCCAATCCGGTCAGGCGGCGGCCGACGCAATCATCCGGGCCATCAGCCAACCTCTCGGCGCCAAGGCTGCCAAGGCAAAGGCTACCAAGGCAAGGCTGCCAAAGCCGGTGGTTCTGTCGTAGGTTGACACCGCTTGCGAGATCGAAGCCCTGATCGGCCAGGAGACATGAAAATGAAGTTCATCGTGACGGCTTGCACCGCCGCTGCGCTCGTTGTAGCCGCCGCCTCCAGTGTCGTCGGCGCGTCCGGCGGCACGCCGGCAAAGGTCTCAGGCTCGGTTGCGCTGGCGCTCGCGGGCGTGATCGCGCCGCTGTCGCCGGAGCTGTCGGGCGCCGAGAAGAAGGCGGTGGCGATGCTGTTCGCCGCCAACAGCGACATCCCCTACAAGAAGCCGATCGTGGTGACCGCGGACAGGATCGTCTGCCGCACCGGCAATGTCGACATCACAGTGCGCAGCTGCGAGGTGACCTTCGGCAAGAAGGTGAAGACCGTGAACGGCTCCACCGCCAACGAAATCTTCGCCACCGAGGCGCTGGCCGGCGTTCCGTCCAACGGCGCGGCGGGATCGAATTTCGAGAGCTTGAGCAAACTGAGCTGCACGATCGACCCCAACGCCATCAGGCAAAAGGACGGCAGCGGGGCGGATTGCACGTTCCAGCCGGGAAATTGAGCGGAGGTCGAAGGACGAACCAAAGGTGCCGTGAAATCGCCGCAAGATGAACTAACAAGAAGAACTAATAAGGCGAATTGAAAAGACAGGCCAAAACCGCGCGCCAATATGAGACGCGCAAGGCCGGCACCAAGATGATGAAGAATTATCTCGCTTTTTTCCTTGTCCTGACCGTGACAACGGCCTCCGCGCACGGCCCGTTGCCGGCACGGCCGACGGGGCCGTCCGATCTCTTGCGCGTCGGCCTTACCGACTCCGACACGACGGCTGGCGGCACCGCGCGGCTGTGCAAGCAGGTCACCTTCTCGCGCGGCCTGCGCTATGGCGACAGCGAGGCCAATGTGCTCGATGTCGCGACCAGCTCGACCAAGGCGGATACGCCGCGGCCGGTGCTGCTGTTCGTGGCGGGCGACACCTTCACCGGCGATACCGCGGCGCCGGACCTGTCCCGCGAAATCCAGGACCAGGCGATGTGCTTTGCCGCGCACAACGACATGATCGGGGTGCGCGTGAACTATCGGCTCGCGCCCGCGGCAACCTGGCCGAAGGGTGCGACCGATGTCGCAGCGGCGCTGTCCTGGATCCACGGGAATATCGACCTGTTCAACGGCGACGCCCGCGAGATCGTCGCGGTCGGCTATGGCGCCGGCGCCTTCCATGTCGCAAGCCTGCTGGCGCATCCCGAGCTTCAGACCGACCGCGCCGATGTCGCGGCCGTGGTGCTGGTGTCCGGCATCTACCGCGCCGGCAAGGACGCCAGCGACAGCGAGAAAGCCTATCTCGGCCTGGATGCCGGCCAGTATGACAAGCGGTCGGTCTTCCCCGGCATCCTCAATGTCGATGAGCCGATCCTGCTGGCCTGGGCCGCAGACGATCCCGCGAGCCTCGTCGCACAGGGCGAGACCCTGAAGAAGACGCTGTGCGGCGCTGGCCATTGCCCGCGCAGCACGCTCCTGCGCAGCCGCGACGGCATCGCGGCCGCCTTCGGGCTCGACGGCTCCGGCAACAGCCTCGCCGAGCCGACGCTGCTGCTGGTGCACCAGCTCGAGGCGCGGGGGCTGCCGTAGCGGGCGCGTCAACACGCCTGCCGTTTTCGTTCGACAGACCGAAATCTCGAAACCGGCGATCAGGCCACAGGTTTGACAAACGCTTGACCTAGATCAACCAGCCTTGGTGCAGATCGAGCCGACCCTCTCTGAGGGGCCAATAACAGGGTGTCGAGCATGCGCGTCACCGGCAGCCTGCTGTTCGTTTCGCTGATCGCTTTGGCGTCGCTGGGAGCGATGTCGCAGCAGCATTCAGAGCAATCCACCACCGACAATGAAATCCGCATCGGCAATATCGTGCCCTATTCGGGACCGCTCTCGGAATTCGGCGCGATCGGCAAGGCGGAAGCCGCTTATTTCGACATGATCAACGATCGCGGTGGCATCAACGGCCGCAAGGTCCGCTTATTCCGATCCCATGGCCGCGCTCGATCTGACCCGCAATCTCGTCGAGAAGGACGACGTGCACCTGATGTTCGGGTCGTTCGGGACGCCCGGCAATCTCGCCACGCGCTGGTACCTGAACGAGAAGAAGGTCCCGCAGCTCTTCGTCGCCTCCGGCGACGAGGAGCTGAGCCAGGCCAAGGCGTTTCCCTGGACCATGGGCTGGCAGCCAGCGTTCCGGTCGGAGGGGCGCATCTACGCCAACTACATCCAGGCCTATTATCCGCATCGCAAGATCGTGGTGCTCTGGCAGAACGACCAGTTCGGACGCGCGCTCCTCAAGGGCATCGAGGAAGGCCTTGGCGATCTAAACCGTCTTGTCCTCGTCGACATCGCCTTCGACATCGACGATGAGCATCTCGAAGGCCACGTCTCGATCCTCAAGCGCGCGGGCGCCGATATCTTCGTCTTTCTCGGCGTGCCGTCGACGGCGGCCCAGGTGATCAAGCTGGCCGCGTCGCTCAAATGGCACCCGGTCTTCATCGTGAACGATGCCTCCGCCTCGATCGCCAATGCGATGGCGCCCGCAGGATTGGAGAATTCGGCCGGCGTGATCTCCGCGGCCTTTCTGAAGGATCCGAGCGACCCCGCATGGAAAGACGATCCTGCCATGAAGGACTGGTTCGCCTTCATGGACAAATACCATCAAGTCGAAAGCACGAACAACAGTGCTGCGCTCTATGGCTACGCCGCGGCCGAGGCGCTGACGCAGGTGTTGAAGCAATGCGGCGACGACCTGTCGCGCGAGAACATCATGCGTCAGGCGGCTTCGCTCAGGGACTATCACCCCACCGTTGCGCTGCCCAACATCAGGATGAATACCTCGCCAGACAGCTATCTGCCGATCAAGCAGATGCGGCTTGTCCAGTTTGACGGCCGCTCCTGGCAGCCATTCGGCGCGGTGATCGAGACCGCATTCACGGAAGGCGCAGCGCGATGAGCCGGCTCAGGCCGGCTTGAGCGAGGCCAGCGCGCTTTCCAGCAGCGAGCGCACCCGCGCGGCATCGCCGGACTTCACGACGGCCGGGTCGAGATAGAGTTCGAGGCCGGGCGCACGCTCGGTGATGATTCCGCTCTTCTCGGTCGACGCATCGTTCAGCGCATCCACCGCCAAAGCATGCGGCGGAACAGAGCCCGTAAAACGCAGACCCGCGCAACCCCATTTTATGGTGGTCGCTGCAGGTGGCTTTTCGTTTCATGGCGAATGTTTAAGATCGGCATGAACCTGCATTCACTCCGCCGGGAGATCCCATGACCGAGACCATCCGCATCAAACGCTTTAATGCGCGCCCCGTGATCGTGCCGATGAACCTGCCACTCAAGACCTCCACCGGCGCGGTCGCCAAGGCGCCGCTGGTGCTGATCGATTGCGAGACCGACCGGGGCACCGTGGGGCATGCCTATCTGTTCTCGATCACGCCTTCGGCCCTAAACCCGCTGACGGCGATGGTCACGGAAATGTCCGAGCTGCTTGCCGGCGACGAGCTGCTGCCGTTCGAGATCGAGCGCAAGCTGACCCAGCGCTTTACGCTGCTGGGCCTCGCCGGCCTGCAACGGCTGGCACAATCCGGCATCGACATGGCAGCGTGGGACGCATTGGCGCGCAGCAAAGGTCTGCCGCTGGCGCGCCTGCTCGGTGGCGCGCCAAAACCGGTCAAGGCCTACAATTCGAAAGGCCTCAGCATCATGCCGGCGGCCGCCGCAGTTGACGAAGCGCACAAGCTGCTGGCCGAGGGGTTTCAGGCCGCAAAGATCCGCGTCGGCCGGCCTGATGCGCGGGAGGATCTGGCGGTCGTACGCGCGATACGAAAAGCCGTCGGCGACCAGGTGACGCTGATGTGCGACTACAATCAGGCGCTCACGGTGACGGAAGCCATTCGCCGCGGCGAGATGCTCGACGACGAGGGCCTGACCTGGATCGAGGAACCGATCCGCCACGACGACTATGACGGCTGCGCCCGCATTGCGGACGCGCTGCGCACGCCGGTCCAGATCGGCGAGAATTTTGACAGCGCCTTTGCGATGCAATCCGCCCTCTCGGCGGAGGCCTGCGACTTCGTGATGCCGGACGTGCAGCGCATCGGCGGCGTCACCGGCTGGCTGCGCGCGGCGGCGCTTGCGCATGCCGCCGGCATCGAGATGTCGACGCATCTGTTCTCGGAAGTCAGCGCGCATCTGCTGTGCGTGACGCCGACCGCGCATTGGCTGGAATATGTCGACTGGGCCGACGCGGTGCTGGCGACACGCCTCAAGATCAAGGACGGTTTTGTGCTGCCGGGCGAGGAGCCCGGCAACGGCATTGCGTGGGACGAGGCGGCGGTGAAGCGATATGCGGTGAGCTGATCCCGCTTATCCCTTGAGTTTTGCGATCTCGGCCCGCGCGGCCCCGACGAGCTCGTCGTTGGCGTGAGCATGGCCCCACAGACCCCAGCCGCCGGGCGCGGCTTCGGTCAGCAGCACCCAGGTCCGATTTGTGAGCGTGGGATCGCCGGCCGCCATGGCGACGAGGTCGGTGAGCTGCCGCACCACCGCGAGCTGCTTGTCGCGATCGAGCGCACCGGCATTGGTGAGGACCTGCACCCGCACATAATTGCCGTCGCCGTCGACATTGGCCGCGGCATTCTTGGGGAGTTCGTGCACAAAGGCGGCCGTGTTCTTGCGGAACATCTGGATATCGGGCACCTGCTCGACCGACTTCACGGTCGCGGCGGCGTCGACGGCGAGCTGATGCGGGTCGCCGAAGGTACCTGCGGCCGCGTAGATATCGATCATGGGCACGGGATTTTTCTCCTGCGCTGAATTATGATGACCATCATAGTCGCTATGACGGTCATCATAGTCAAGAGGATTTCGTCATTGGCAGGTGAGATCAGGCAGACAATGATCGAGCGCACCGGCGTGCTGCTCGCCAGGAAGGGACTTCAAGGCACCTCCTTCACCGAGGTGCTGGAGGCCTCGGGCGCGCCGCGCGGCTCGCTCTATCATCACTTTCCCGGCGGCAAGGAAGAGCTGGTGATGGCCGCGGTTGCCTGGGTCAGCGCGCGCGCTCTCGACCGGGTCGAGCAGTTGCGCGGCCGGCCGGCAACCGATGTTGCGGACGCCTTCATTGCGATGTGGCGTGATATCCTCAAGGCGTCGGACTTCGGCGTGGGCTGTGCCGTATTGGCTGTCACCGTCGGCGCCGATACGCCGAACCTGCTCGACAGCGCGGCACAGGTGTTTCGGCGCTGGCGCGTAGCTCTCAGCGAGTTGCTCGCGCTCGGCGGGGTGCCGACCGCACGCGCACCAGCGCTTGCCGCGATGCTGATCTCGGCCTGCGAGGGCGCGGTCGTGCTCGCCCGCGCCGAGCAGGCCATGGAGCCGTTCGATTTCGTCGCCACCGAGCAGCGCGCGCTCGTGAAAGCGGCGACGACGCGCAAGCCGCGCGCGGGCTAGAGGCGGCTGATGACGCCCCGTCATCCTGAGGTGCTCTACCACGGCTCCGCGCCGGGGATTTTCTTCCGCGCGGCACGGTGCTCGATCCAGATACAACGACGGACAGCCACGTTAGATCGCCCCACGGCGGAGATTCCTTCGCCGGCCTGGAGCAGCGGCGCCATGTTCTCGCGCAGCGCACGGCAGCGGGCGAGCTCGGCCGGCCAGTCGATCATCGCCGCGTGAGCTGCTGACGCGAGCAGCGCGAGCGTCGCGAACGCGAGACAAATTGCTCTCATCATGTCTGCATCTCCTTCATTGCGCTTCGCCCGTATCGCGGCGGTAGCGGAAGTCGCAATGATCGGCGCCTTGCATGATGGTCTGCGTGCGCGTGAGCTTGATGTCGGGGCCGAACCCTTCCGCGGTCGCAAAATCGGCGGCGCAGACCAGGAGAAAGCCGAGCTCCGGCTCGCCCAGCGCCTTGTAGAACTCGGCGTAGGCGCATCGCTTCACGTCGAACGCGAAGGCGTCCTCAGTTTGCTCGATCACGTCGTAGGCCAGCGCGTCGTCGCGGGCGTAGGTCCTGAAGGCGGAGGCGACAGCCTGGTCGAGATTGGCCTCGTTCTTCGCTCGCCAGAACTCCTCGCCGAAGCGGCGATAGAGATCGCCGAGCGTCTTGCGCACCAGCGCGTTCGCGCGGGCCTCGCCGAGCTCGGCCTGGAGCGCCTTGACCAGGGGCACCAGGACCTGCGCCTGGATCCTGGCCTGTTCGATGACGGATATGCTCATGGGCATCCTTCTCGTCTTCGGGTGCTTCGATGTCAGCGCAACGCCTGTGAAATGGAACACACTTGGAGCATCGCTAAAGTTGTATCATAATCGAGATGTAACCAAGGCGAACGGGGCGCACGACCCCGCATCTATTTTTCCATTCTCGAACACAGAGTTGGAGGAGGCAATGCTTCGCTCAATCCTCGGTGCTCGCATATTGCCGTCGCGGTTCGACCGCAGATTTGCTCGTCATCCCGTCCGCGGCCCCTTGAAAGCATCCCCTCACCCAGGGTGAGACGGACGACGATCAAGAGATCGCGATCGGCTTCGAAAATTTCCGTCTGGCGTCTCGCTGAACCCAACGACGCGAACGCCGCATCGCGCGTGCGCGTGCCGGCATCGCTTGCAGCAATCGAAAGGACCGCCCCCAATGGACGAACCCAAGCCGCTCACCAGCGCATTCTCCAAGACTGCGAATTTCTCGATCCACCAGGTCGACACCGTGTTCAGGGCTGCCGCGCATGCAGCCGTCCCCGCTGCGGTGCCTTTCACGCTGCCGCCCACGCTCG
>WNGR01019811.1_pt1 | contig 11805 bp, 11 predicted proteins | sample 5407581 | NCBI WGS metagenome assembly WNGR01 (sample SAMN13153383, study PRJNA577476) | soil metagenome | isolation source: 80 cm soil or saprolite under Garry oak tree replicate 2 | place: USA:California | collected 2016-06-15
CCGCGACTCGACGTCCTCCTCGTTGATCCCGTAGTTGCCGATCAGCGGGTACGTCATCGCCACGATCTGCCCTCGATACGACGGGTCGGTCAGAATCTCTTGATACCCCTGCATCGCCGTATTGAAGATCACCTCTCCCCAGGTTTCCCCCAGCGCGCCGAGGGGTTGCCCGCGGAAGACGCGGCCGTCGCGGAGCACGAGCCAGGCCGGATTCACGGGCGCACGACCTGATTCATAGGCTCGCCTCGGACGGCGGGGCCCCAGCCCCGCGACGTCCTGTGGCTCGCACGACCTCATTCATAGGCTCGCCTCGGACGGCGGGAGCTCGCTCACAGACTCGCCTCGCCTTCGGCTGCGGCTCGCACCGCGGCCCCGCGCTGTCCAAAGGTTTGCACGACGTTCCCGCCGACGATCGTCATCCACGGCCCGCCGGTGAGTGTGAAGCCGCCGAACGGAGTGTTCCGGCTCTTCGAGCGGAACCGCGCGGGGTCGACGGTCCACTCGGTGTCGGGGTCGAGGATCGTCACGTCCGCCGGGGCGCCGGGCGCGAGGCTCCCGCCCCGCAGGCCGAGGAGCCGTGCCGGATCGCGCGAAAGCCGGGAGACGAGCGTCGCGAGCGGCAGGAGGCCGGGACGCACGAGCCGGTCCAGCAGCAGGGCCACGGCGGTCTCGAGCCCGACGATGCCGAAGGCGGCCGCATCGAACTCGCCCTCCTTCTCCGCGAGCGCGTGCGGCGCGTGATCGGTCGCGATGCAGTCGATCGTGCCGTCGACGAGCGCCTCGAGGAGCGCCTCGGTGTCGCGCTTGGTCCGGAGCGGCGGCGCCATCTTCGTGTTGGGGTCGAACGTTCGCACGGCGTCCTCGGTGAGGAGGAGATGATGCGGCGTGACTTCCGCCGTCACGCGCACCCCGCGCGATTTTCCCTCGCGGACGAGGCGGACGGCCCCCGCCGTCGAGAGGTGGGCGATGTGGACGTGGGCGCCCGTCAGCTCGGCGAGGAGGATGTCGCGCGCGACCATCACGTCCTCGGCGGCCGCGGGCGCGCCCGGCAGCCCGAGCTCCGTCGAGACCACGCCCTCGTTCATCGTGAAGCCGCGGGCGAGGGGCGCGTCCTCGGCGTGGCTGATCACGGGGAGGCCGAAGGGGAGGACGTACTCCATCGCGCGCCGGTAGAGGCCCGCGTTCATCACGCACGCGCCGTCGTCCGAGAAGGCGACGCAGCCTGCCTCGGCGAGCTCCGCCAGCTCGGCGAGCTCCTCGCCCCGGAGGCCGCGCGTGACGGCGCCGATCGGATGGACGCGCACCGTGCCGTCCGCCCGCGCCGTGGCGAGGATGTAGTCGGTGACGGCGCGGTTGTCGTTGACGGGACTCGTGTTCGCCATGCACGCGACCGCGGTGAACCCACCCGCCGCCGCAGCGCGCGTGCCCGTCGCGATGGTCTCCTTGTACTCGTGGCCGGGCTCGCGCAGGTGGACGTGGATGTCGATGAACCCCGGGCAGACGATCTTGCGCGCGGCGTCCACGACCTCCGCTCCCGCGGGCGCCTCGAGGCGCTTTCCGACGCGCTCGATCTTGCCGTGGGCGATCAGCACATCCTGCACGCCGTCCGTGGTGTTTGCCGGGTCGATGACGCGGCCGTTCTTCACGAGCAGACTCACGGCGCCTCCCCCTTGCTGCCCGCGAGCAGGAGCAACACCCCCATCCGCACGGCGACGCCCTTCGTCACCTGGTCCAGGATCACCGAGTACGGGCCGTCGGCGACCTCGGGCGAGAGCTCGATGCCGCGGTTGACCGGCCCCGGGTGCATGATCAACACGTCCGGGCGCGCGTGGCTCGCGAGCTTCTCGAGCGTGAGCCCCCAGTAGCGCGAGTACTCGCGGAGGGACGGGATGAGGCCGTTCGTCATGCGCTCGTGCTGGAGCCGCAGCATCATGATCACATCCACGTCCCGGATCGCGTCCTCGAGGCGGTAGCTCACTTTCACGCCGAGCTCCTGCACGAAGGGCGGGATCAGCGTCGGTGGCCCCGCGACCGTCACCGTCATGCCGAGCTTGCGCATCCCGTGGATGTCGGACCGCGCCACGCGGCTGTGGGCGACGTCGCCGACGATCGCGACGTGGAGCCCGTCGAAGTGCGCCTTCTTCTCGCGGATCGTCAGGAGGTCCAGGAGCGCCTGGGTCGGGTGCTCGTGCGCCCCGTCACCCGCGTTCACGATCGAGCACGGGAGCGTGCGCGCGAGCAGCTCGGCGGCGCCGGCCGAGGAGTGCCGGACGATGACGACGTCCGGGCTCATCGCGGCGATCGTCTTCGCCGTATCGATGAAGCTCTCGCCTTTCGTGGTGCTCGAGCCGCCGGCCGAGAAATTGATGACGTCAGCCGAGAGCCACTTGCCCGCGATCTCGAAGGAGGTGCGCGTGCGGGTGGACGGCTCGTAGAAGAGGTTGACGATGGTCTTGCCCCGGAGGGCCGGCACCTTCTTGATCTCCCGCGTCGCGATCTCCTGAAGGGACGCCGCGGTGTCGATCAGCAGGACGATCTCGCTCGCGTCGAGCTCCCGCATCGTGAGCAGATGCTTCCGCGTCCAGCCCATGCTCAGGCCTCCTCGGGTTCTTCGATCACCACGCGGTCTTCGCCGTCGTGCTCGCGGAGCCGGACGGCCACGCTCTCGCGCCTGGAGGTCGGGAGGTTCTTGCCGACGTAGTCGGGGCGGATCGGCAGCTCGCGGTGGCCGCGGTCGATCAGGATCGCGAGCTGGATCGCCTTCGGCCGCCCGAGGTCGATGATGGCGTCGAGGGCGGCGCGGACGGTGCGACCCGTGAAGAGCACGTCGTCCACGAGGATCACGGTCTTGTTCTTGATCGAGAAGGGGATGTCGGTCCCGCGGATGAGCGGCGCGCCGCGCAGGCCGAGGTCGTCGCGGTAGAGCGTGATGTCGAGCGTTCCCACGGGCAGCGCCGCGCCGTCGATCTGGGCGATCTTGGCGGCGAGCCGGTGCGCCAGCGTGACGCCTCGGGTGCGCAGGCCGACGAAGGCGACCTCCGAGGCCCCGCCATTCTTCTCGAGGATCTCGTGGGCGATGCGGGTGAGGGCCCGGTCGAGCGCCGCGTCGTCGAGAACCTGGGCCTTCTCTCGGAAGCGCGGTACGGGGGAAGCCATCTTCTCTCCTTACGGGCCTCTCGGGGCTCGCTTAAAGGAAAGGCGCGAACGACTACGTCACTCTACACGCGGGGGTCCGTCGCTGTCAACCGCCTCGCCCCACGCGCGGAGGAGATCGAGCGCAAGGAACGCGAGGGCGCCCAGCATCAGGAGCGCGCCGGCGCCGAACATGAGGCGACCGAGGGTCTCGGCCCGGTGGAGCAGACCCGTCACCCCGAGGAGGTAGTTCCAGTCGTGGATGAGCCCGTCGGCGAGCAGCGGCAGCGCCATCGCGCGGCCGTCGGCCGCGTAGACCGCGACGTCGGTGAGCGACTGCCCCGTCCAGAAGAGTGCGACCGCGGCGGAGGCGCGCTGCCGCGTGCGCAGGAAGGCCACGACGCAGACCGCGGGGATCAGGACCTGGTTCAGCGAGCCGTGGAAGACGAGGTTCACACCGTGGAGGAACGCGCCGGGCCCGCCCGTGGCGAGCGTCAGGCCCTGGCCGAGAACTCTGAATGCGACCCAGAGGAGGAGCAGGAGGCCGACGGCGCGGCCGGCGACCGCGGGCATCAATCCGCCAGCGTCGCGACGACCGGCGCGTGGTCGGAGGGCTTCGTCCCCTTGCGCTCGTCGCGGTCGATCTCGACGGCGTGGCAGCGCGCGGCGAGCGCGGGCGTCAGCAGGATGTGGTCGATTCGGAGCCCCCAGCCGCGGTGGAAGGCGCCGGCGCGGTAGTCCCACCAGGTGAAGAGACCGCCCTCCTGACGGTGAAGCCTGAGCGAGTCACGGAGCCCCCATGCGATGAGCTCACGAAACGCCGCACGCTCGGGGTCGCTGAACATGATCTGGCCGCGCCACTTCTCCGGGTCCCAGACGTCGCGATCCTCCGGGGCGATGTTGAGGTCGCCGCAGAGCACCACCGCCTCGTCGGGCTTGGCGGAAGCCTCGAGGAAGGCGCGGAAGCGGCGATACCAGTCGAGCTTGTACGCGTACTTGTCCGAGCCGACCTCCTGGCCGTTCGGCCCGTAAACGCTCATGACCGTGAGGCCGGCGACACGCGCCACCAGGAGGCGCCGCTGGGCGTCCTCGCCCTCGTCTGGGAGCCGTCGCGCGATCGCCTCGGCGCCGGCGCGCGCGAGGACCGCCACGCCGTTGTAGGTCTGCTGACCGGCGGCCAGGGCCGTGTAGCCGAGCCCCGCGAGCTCGGCGAACGGGAACTGGTCGTCGGCGACCTTCGTCTCCTGGAGGCACACGATGTCGGGCCGCCGCCGCTCGAGCCACGCGAGGAGGCGCGGCAGCCGCGTCCGGATCGAGTTTACGTTCCACGTCGCGATCTTCACGGCGACGATCGTAGCGCTGGCGACAGGAGGTCGTCCAGGGCCGCCGGCCGCCCGCACGCCCGGCGGCGCGCGCCGCGCTCAGGAATCCCGGCTGGGCGGGACGAGGTTGTAGGCCTTGAGCTTTCGGTAGAGGTGGCTCCGCTCGATGCCGAGCCGCTCCGCCGTGCGCGTCACGTTCCAGTCGTTGGCCCGGAGCTCCGCGAGGATATACGCACGCTCGAAGCTCTCCCGCGCGTCCCTGAGCGACCGTTCGCCCGCCTCGCCCGCGGGTGTGGCGGCTTTCGGGCGAAGCGGCGCCGGCAGGTCGTCAGCCCCGATCACGTCGCCGGGGGTCATGATCACGAGGCGTTCCACCATGTTGCGGAGCTCGCGCACGTTCCCGGGCCAGTCGTAGGCGACGAAGTAGCCGAGCGCCTCGCCCGAGACGGTCTTGAGCCGCTTGCCGTTCTCCCCGCAGAAGAGCGCGATGAAGTGATCCACGAGTAACGGGATGTCGTCCTTGCGCTCGCGCAGGGCGGGCACCTCGATCGGGATGACGTTGAGACGGTAGTAGAGGTCCTCCCGGAAGCGCCCGTCGCGGATCAGCGTCTCGAGATCGCGGTTGGACGCCGCGATCACGCGCACGTCGATCCGCACCGTGTCCTTGCCTCCGACGCGCTCGAATGCCTGCTCCTCAAGCGCCCGGAGCACCTTCGCCTGCGTCTTCAGGCTCATGTCGCCGATCTCGTCGAGGAAGATCGTCCCGCCGTCGGCTCTGCTCGCGGAGCCGGCGGACCGGCTCGCTCTCGCCGATGATCTCGGCGCGCCCGGCGAGGCTCTCGCGGAGCGCGGCGTTCTCGCGGGCCAGCCGCGCGTGCTCGAGCGCCCGGGTGACGATGAGCAGCGTCTTCTCGAGGGAGAGCGGCTTCTCGATGAAGTCGTACGCGCCGAGCTTGGTGGCCTTCACCGCGGTCTCGATCGTGCCGTGCCCGGAGATCATCACGACGATCGCGTCGGGACGGGTGCGCTTGATCTCGGCGAGCGTCTCGAGGCCGTCCATGCGCTCCATCCAGATGTCGAGAAAGGTGAGGTCGGGTGACTCGTCGGCGACGACCCGGAGCGCGTCGGCGCCGCTGCCGACGGCGGTCACGCGGTAGCCCTCGTCCTCCAACACGCCGCGCAGCGTCGCCTGGATCCCGGGCTCGTCGTCGACGATTAAGATGTGCTCGCCGGCCATGTCAGTTGACTGCCGGCTTCGCCGGCGCAACCGAACCTGGGGGGAGGCATCGGAAGGGGGGCGAAGCCCCCCTCCGAGTCAAACCGCGGTGAGTTCGACGCGCCCCTGGGCACATGCGCTAGGCCTCGACCGGCGTGGGGGTGCGCGACACGGGCACCTCGATGATGAACCGGCTGCCGCGCGGCTCGTTGTCCTCGACGTGGATCGTGCCGCCGTGCTCGGCCACGATCTCCCAGACGATCGGCAGCCCGAGCCCCATGCCCGCGGCCTTGGTCGAGAAGTAGGGCAAAAAGAGCTTCTCCTTGTCCTCGGGACTGATGCCGGGCCCGGTGTCGGTCACGATGATCCGGGCGTGGCCGTTATCGGCGACCAGGGCCGTCTCCACGACGACCTCGCCCACGCTGCCCACCGCCTCGACGGCGTTGTCGACCAGGTTCAGCACCGCGCGCTTGATGTGGTCGGGATCCACCTCGACGGGCGGCAGGTTCTCGGCGTGCCGCGCGGCCAGCGTGAGCGCCGGGTGCGCCTCGCGGTAGAGCGCCACCACAGACTCGACGAGCGGTCGGAGGTCGGTGGGCCGGGGGACCAGGGCGGGCATGCGGGCGAAGCGCGAGAACTCGTCGACGAGGCGCCGCAGGCCGTCGACCTCCTGGATGATCGTCCCGGTGCACTCCGCCACGAGCTCCGCGTCGTCGCCCGCGGTCCGCCCGAGCCGCCGCCGCAGTCGCTGGGCGGAGAGCTGGATCGGCGTCAGCGGGTTTTTGATCTCGTGCGCGATCCGCTGCGCCACCTCCCGCCACGCCGCTACGCGCTGCGCCTTGAGCAGCTCGGTGAGGTCTTCGAAGACGAGGACCGCGCCCGCGTACTCGCCCTCCGGCCCGCGCAGCGCGGTCGCCGCGGCGAGCAGCGAGAGCGATGTGCCGCCCCGCCGCAGGTGAAGCTCCTGCTCGACGGCGCCGGGCTTCGGCCGCCGCGTCCGGTGGACGAGCGCCACCACGTCCCTGACCTCGGCGCCGGCAAAGACCTCCTCGAGGAGCTGGCCGACGGCCGTCTCGCTCACCCCGAACATGCGCGCCGCGGCCCGGTTGATGGTCGTGAGCCGCCCGAGCGGGTCGAACGAGACGACGCCGCTCGAGAGCGTTTCGAGCACGGTCTCGATGTAGCGGCGGCGGTCCTCGAGCTCCGTGTGCTTGTCGGAGAGGTCTAGGTACGCCTCCTCCAGCCGCCGATTGGATTCGCCGAGGTCGTCGGTCATCCGGTTGAACGACGCCACGAGGGCGCCCAGCTCGTCGTCGGCGCGCGCCTGGACCTTGTAGCTCAAGTTGCCGGCCGCGACCTCGCGCGTGCCCTCGGCGAGCTCGGCGATGGGGCCCGTGATGCCGCGCGCCAGGTAGAGCCCGAACCAGGCGAACGAGAAGACCACGATCAGCGTCATCAGGAGGAACAGGAGGATGTAGATGCCCTTGATCGGCGTCTTCAAGAGCTTGAGCTGCTTGTACTCCTGGAACGCCTGCGAGATCCCACGCACCCGCGCCTCGAGGCGCTCGGCGACGTGCGTGGCGACCACGACGACGCCGACGACGCGGGGCGGGGCGTCGCCCTGCGGCGACCAGATCGGCATGAAGGCCTCGATGAGGTCCCCGGACTGAAGCTCGCGGACCGTCGTCACCTCCTGGCCGGCGAGTCCGTGCTTGAGCTGGCTCTCGTTCACGTCGCGGGTCGGAACGTCGCCGAGCACCGGATCCTTCACGTGCACGAACTCCTGACCCCGCGCGTTGAAGACCGTGATCGCGCTGATCCCGAGCTGCTCCTGTTGCTCGACCAGGTACGTCGCGAGGGCCTTGCGCCGGCCCTCGCCGAGGAGGCCCTCGCGGTCGATCACGCGGCCGATGTGCTGCGCGTGCCGGAGCGCGGTCCGCTCGAGGTTGTTGTAGTACGTCTGCGCCACTCCCAGCGCCTGGTCGAGCGGTCGCTCGACCTGCGGCTTGAACCACCCCTCGATCGACTTATTGATGAAGTTGGACGCGATGAGGAAGATCAGGATCGCCGGCGCGAGCGAGAGCGACAGAAAGGCGAGCACGAGCTTGGTCTTGAACTTCGCGCCGATGACGTTCTGGCGCCGCTCGAACCAGAGCTTGACGAGGTTGCGGAACAGCAGCACGACCAGCAGCAGCAGGACGATCAGGTTGAGGTTCAGGAGAGCGAAGATCGTGATGTTCGAGGCGATCGGCAGATCAGGCGCGTAGACGTCGGTGTCCACGAGGTTCGCCACGCCGATGAGGAACAGGAACCCCGCGATGATCAGGAGGTTGCGCTTGCGCCGGTTCGCGTCGCTGAGCAGCGGCACTACTGCACCCGCTGGATCGTGCGGTAGGCGGACTGACGGAAGGTCTGCTCCGCCGTGCCGGCCAGCCGCGCGAGGAAGGTGTTCTCGCCGTTGAGCGCCGCCTCGGCGTTGACCCGGATGTAGATCACCGCGCTGGGGTCGAGCGCGCTGGCCGGCGTCATTTTGAGGCCGCGCAGCTCGGAGAGGACGCGTTGGGCATCGCGGACGTCACGCGTGATGTGGACGGGCCGCGTCTCGCCGCTGAGGGACGCGACCTTGAACTCCTTGGTCACGACGTTGTAGACGAGGGAGCGCTCGACCACCTTCGTCGTCAGCCGCTGGTCGGGCCAGTAGCGTTTGTAGTGCCAGAGCTCGACAGTGAACCGCACGTGCGTCGGAATGCCGCCCTGGATCCCCTCCTGGAACGCGTCGGGGACGGCGCCGAGCAACACGACGTGCACCGTCACCTCCTGGTCGTTGAGGAAGACGTCGAGGTCGCTGATGCGTAGCTCGGCGCGCGCGGGCGCCGTGACCCCCAGCGCCAACGCCGCCGCGAGGAGCGAGCGCGTCAGACAGGCAGCACGCATACGGCGGACAGAGCATTATAGCGTGGGAGGTCGGGGGGGCCCGCCGCTCAGATGGCGGCGAGCCCGGGGGCGGGTACCCGCGGCAGGACGCTGAGGGCGGCACCCACGGGCCGCCGCGCGAGGCCGAGGGCGTGCTGGATCGCACGCACGAGCTCGACGTTGAGGGTGTGGCCCCCGTTGCGCGCGACGACGTGCGCGAGGATCGGGCGGCCGAGGAGCGCGAGATCGCCGATGAGATCGAGGATCTTGTGCCGGACGAACTCGTCGCGGTAGCGCAGGCCGTTGAGCGGCCCGCCCTTCGCGAGCACGACCGCGTTGTCGAGCGAGCCGCCGCGCGCGAGCCCGTTCTTCCGCATGATTCCCAGGTCCTTGAGAAACCCGTAGGTGCGCGCCGGGGCGACGTCCTCGACGAAGGAGCGCTCCGTGGCGGGCGCCCAGGACAGGACCTGCGTGCCGATGGCCGGGTGATCCACGTCGAGCGTGTAGCTGATGCGGAACGCTGGCGCGGGGAAGATGTGGATCCAGCGCCCGTCGCTCCCGACGCGGATCGGGTTGGGCAGCGTGAGCGACCGTCGGCGCGCCGACTGCGGATTCCGTCCGGCGGCGACGAGGAGCGCGACGAAGGGCTTCGCGCTGCCATCCATTGCGGGGATCTCGGGCCCCTCCACCCCGACCTCGAGGTTGTCGATGCCGACCCCGGCCGCGGCTGCCAACAGGTGCTCGACGGTCGCGACCCGCGTGCCGTTCTTCCCGATCGTGGTGGCGTAGTGGGAGTTGACGACGCTTTCGGGAGCGGCGGTGATCCGGTCGTCGCCGGCCCGGAACACGATGCCGGTGTCCTCGGGCGCCGGGGACAGCGTCACCTTCGCCTGTTTGCCTGAGTGAAGACCCACTCCCTCCAGCGTGACCCGCTTTTTGATCGTGTATTGGCGCATGGGTCCGGCGGACGAGCAGCAACGTCGATGCCACGCGTCTCAAAAGTCAGCAAGTAGCTGACGCATAAGGTTTTCTCTGTCGGACCGGGATGACTGCCGTGCCTCTAGGGTGGCATCGATGACACGCGGGTACCGGACGGTTGTCTCGCATGGGAGACACCAGAGAGAATGTTCAGACGTCCACGATCACGCTGACCTGGTGGCGCCCATCGCGCTCCATGACGCTCGCCTGGTGAAGAGTCGCGGCCTTCACGACAGTTCCCGCCCGGTGGCGACGCGTATCGAACTCCTCACCGTGGACCACGCCGTGGGCGACCGTGTCGCTCACCCGGAGGACCGTGATGCGGTGGGCGACGAAGCCCTCGATCTCGTGCACGTAGAGACACTCGTTGATCCAGTTGACGAGCAGGGTCTCGGGCGAGTCGGCCTGCGCGCGGACCTCGCGGTGCTCGCGCTCGTCGACCTCGTCGGGCGAGACGATCAGCGCGAAGACGCCGAGCGCCGCCTGGGCGAACGCCTCCGCCCGAGTCGGACCCCACGCGCGCACGCCCACGTCGGCGTCCACGTCGAACTGCTCCCATCCCGCGACGGTCATGATAACGGGGGCCGCGAGGCCGGTGCGGTCGGTGGGTGGCCCGAGACAAGGCGCGACCCGGCTGCGTTCCGCTTGTCGCTATTCATTCCATCGAGGGCCGCGAGCCCGGCGCGTTCGGTGGCTGGCCTGAGACAAGGCACGCCCCGGCTCCGTTCGGCCAGTCGCCATTCACTGCAGGTCGCCGAATCGGCTCTGGAGGATGGCGAGAATCGCGGCGCCCGCGGTCTCGGTCCTTAATATTCGCGCCCCGACGCCGACGACCCTGAAGCCGTGGGCCTCCGCGGTCTCGACCTCCCGGCGAGACAATCCCCCTTCGGGCCCGACGAGAAGATGCACGCGAGCGCCCACGGGCAGGGTGGGGGGCAGGCTCTGAGTGAGTGTTGTTCCGAACGGAAGAGCCTGCCCCCCACCCGGCCCCTGCGCCGCTGCGGCTTCCCCCCCGCCCTCCCCGTGGGCGGCCGCGCCTTCCCACAGGCAGAGCCGAAGCTCGGCCGGCTCGTCGAGCGCCAGAAACTCGGGGAGCGGCCGCGGGACCTCGACGGCTGGGATGACGGCGCGGCCGCACTGCTTCGCCGCTTCCTTGGCCACGCGCTGCCAGCGCCGCGCGCGCTCACGCCAGCGGCTTGGCTCGAGGGTGACGATCGTCCGCTCCGTGGTCACCGGCACGACACGCACCACGCCGAGTTCGGTGGCCGCGCGCACGATCGCCGCCAACTTGTCGCCCTTCGGGACCGACTGGACGAGTGTGATCCGGAGCGGCGATTCGGCGTCGGTCCGCGCGACGCCGAGGACGGTGCCCGTGACGGTTTCGCCCACGTCTTCGAGGCGGACCGTGACATCGTGGCCAGCGCCGTCGGCGGCGATCACCCTGTCGCCCGCCTTGAGACGCAGCACGCGCGCGAGGTGACGTGATTCGTCTCGGTCGAACGCGACGCGGCCGTCGTGGATCCGGTCAGGCGCGATCGTGAAGCGGCGCACGGACGAGCTCGAGGGTGGTCCAGCCCTCCACCGAGATCGAGGCGCGCGTCGCGAAGCCGTGGCCGCCGACCGCGACCTCGACGCCGGCCGCCTCCGCGTCCAGGACGCCGCCGAGCACGAGCGCGCCTCCGGGAGCGACGTAGCGGGCGTAGCGCGGCGCCAGCCTGAGGTGCGCCGTGGTCAGGAGGTTGGCCACGACGAGCGGCGCCGCCGAGTCCGCGAGGGCGCCTGCGTCACCGAGGACGCAGCGCACGCGATCGCAGACCCGGTTGCGGGCCGCGTTGGCCATCGCGGAGGCGACGGCGTCGGGATCGTCGTCGACGGCGAGAACCTGACCGACGCCGAGTCGCGCCGCGGCGATCGCGAGCACGCCCGAGCCCGTCCCGAGGTCGATCAGTCGGCGCGGAGCCGTCCGGGCGATCAGCGACTCGAGCCGCTCGAGGCACCCGAGCGTGCTCGGATGCTGGCCCGTGCCGAAGGCGCGGCCGGGCTCGATCGCGATCACCACACGCCCGTTCGCCGGCGGCCGGTCCCAGGGCGGGGCGATCAGCAGGCGCTTGCCGACCGGCAGCGGGCGGAAGTGCGCGCGCCAGGCCTCCGCCCAGTCCTCGTTCGCGAGCGCGACGACGCTCGGCTCGCCGGCGCCGGGAAAGCCGAGCTCGCGCAGTCCGGCGAGGTACTCGCGGACACTCT